>WNGA01013797.1_pt1 | contig 13448 bp, 12 predicted proteins | sample 5400061 | NCBI WGS metagenome assembly WNGA01 (sample SAMN13153366, study PRJNA577476) | soil metagenome | isolation source: 100 cm soil or saprolite under grassland replicate 2 | place: USA:California | collected 2016-06-15 | reverse complement strand
CCTCGTCGGTGGTGCCATTCGCCCGCCGAATCGTGAGCGTCACCTCCCCGCGCGGACGGAGGCCGCCCTCGATCCCTGTAAGGTTGAACAATTCGGTGCCGTCGAGACCGAGCGTGAGCGCGCTGACTCCGTCTGGGAACTGGCAGGGGAGCACGCCCATGCCGACCAAGTTCGAACGGTGAATCCGCTCGAAGCTCTGCGCGACGACGGCCCGCACGCCCAGAAGCCGCGTGCCCTTCGCCGCCCAGTCGCGCGAGCTCCCCGAGCCGTATTCTCCTCCGCCGAAAACCACGAGCGGAACGCCCGCGGCCTGATACTTGATCGCCGCGTCGTAGATCGACATCCGCTCGCCATGTGGCTGGTAGATGGTGACGCCGCCTTCCTCACCCGGCACCATGAGGTTGCGGATCCGGACGTTCGCGAAGGTGCCGCGCGTCATCACACGGTCGTTGCCGCGGCGGGATCCATAGCTGTTGAAGTCTTCGGGCGCGACCCCGCGCTCCTGCAGGTAGAGGCCGGCGGGACTTGTCCTCTTGATCGCTCCGGCCGGACTGATGTGGTCCGTCGTCACCGAGTCTCCGAAGATCGCGAGCGCGCGCGCTCCCTTCACGTCGGAGACGTCGCCCGGAGTCATCGAGAATTTCTCGAAGAACGGCGGCTCCTGGATGTAAGTCGACGAGTCGTCCCATGGGTAAACTTTGCCGGTCAACGCCGGGATGTCGTTCCAGAGCGGGTTTTCCTCGGCAGCGCGGCCGTAGAGCCGCCGATAGGAGTCGGGGCCGACGGCCGCCCGCGCCGCCGACGCGATCTCTTCGGAAGAGGGCCACAGGTCTCGGAGGTAAACGTCCCGACCGGAAGAGTCGGCTCCGATCGGCTCGGAGGTGAGGTCGCGGTCGACCCGGCCGGCGAGCGCGAACGCGACGACGAGCGGCGGGCTCATCAGAAAGTTCGCCTTGATGCTCTGTTGAATCCGCGCCTCGAAGTTGCGGTTGCCCGAGAGAACGGAAGCCGTGATGAGGTCCTTTCCGGTGACGACCTCCTCGACGCGGGGATCGAGCGGACCCGAGTTTCCGATGCAAGTCGTGCAGCCGTAGCCGACCAGCTGAAACCCGAGCTGATCGAGATACTTCTGGAGCCCGGCGCGGGCGAGGTAGTCGGTCACGACGCGGGAGCCGGGAGCAAACGAGGCCTTGACGTAAGGAGGCACGGAGAGCCCGCGCTCGACGGCCTTCTTCGCGAGGAGTGCCGCGCCGAACATGAGCGCCGGGTTCGACGTGTTCGTGCACGACGTGATCGCCGCGATCAAGACGTCTCCGTGTCCGAGTGCGACGGACGCGGGCGGCAGGACCTCCCCGGGAACATCGCCGACCCGCGTGGGGCTCGGGCGGTTGTTGACCATTTCGATCTCGGTCAGCGGGTTCGTGTCCTTCTTTCCCGCGACGAACGGTTCGAGCTCCTGCTTGCCCCCTCCGACGAGCGGCTTCACGGGCGTCGTCGTGTCCGTCCCGATCCGGGTGGGAAACCGGCGCGACACGCTGTCCGGCGGCTTGCCGTAGCCGCCTTCCGAGGGCGCCTTCACCAGAAGCTCCCGGAAGACTCGGCCGAGATCGGGGAGCGGGATCCGGTCCTGAGGCCGCCGCGGCCCCGAGACGCTCGGACGGACACTCGCGAGATCGAGCTCGAGCAGCTGCGAGTAGTCGCACTCTCCGCCCCGGGGCATCCCGAACAGTCCCTGGGCCTGGTAGTAGCTGCGGAAGGCGGCGACGTGCTCCTCCGAGCGCCCGGTGGCGAGAAGGTAACGGCAGGTCTCCTCGTCGATCGGGAAGAAACCGATCGTGGCCCCGTACTCCGGCGCCATGTTCGCGATGGGCGCGCGATCGGTCACCGGAAGCGACGCCGCGCCCTCACCGTGGAACTCGACGAACAGCGCCAGGTCCGTCGCCGTCGCCCCATCGGAGAGACGCCCGGTCATGTGGACTCCGACGACGTCGGGCGTCAGCATGTAGACGGGCTGCCCGAGCATGCCTGCCTCCGCCTCGATGCCGCCGACCCCCCAGCCGACGATCCCCATGCTGTTGATCATCGTCGTGTGGGAGTCGGTCCCGACCAGCGTGTCGGGAAAGTAAATGCCCTCCCGCTCGACGACGCCGACCGCGAGCCGCTCCATGTTGACCTGGTGCACGATGCCGACGCCCGGCGGCACGACCTCGAATCCATGGAACGCGCGGGTACCCCACTTCAGGAATTCGTACCGGGCTCGGTTTCTCCGGAACTCCACTTCCATGTTGAGCCGGAGCGCATCGGGAGTGGACCAGTAATCCACCTGGATGGAGTGGTCGACGACGAGCGCCACGGGAACGAGCGGCTCGATCACCGCGGGGTCCTTGCCGAGCCGCTCGACCGCCGACCGCATCGCCGCAAGGTCGACGAGGAGCGGGACGCCGGTGAAGTCCTGCAGGATGATCCGGGCGACGACGAACGGAATTTCCGCCGTGCGCTCGGCGTTCGCTCGCCAGTTGGCCAGCTCGACGACATCCTTTTCCCGGACGCGGCGATCGTCCACGTTGCGGAGGAGCGACTCCAGGACGATCCGCAGGCTGACCGGCAGACGGGAGATCCGCCCGACTGCCGCCTTTTCGAGCCGCGGGAGGGAATAGAAGTCTCCCGTCCGATCGGGGCCCACGGAGAACGTGTCGCGCGCGCCGAAGGGAGAAGACCGACTGTCACTCATCGCGGTGAAAGAAACATCGAGCGATCTGCAGTCTATGGGCGCTCGAACGAAAAGAAAAGGAGTCCACATGAGGTTCGGAAGAAAGCACTTCGGCCTCGTCTTTACGCTCGGTCTCTCGATCGTCGGAATCGCCGCCGCAGCGACCGAGACGTTCGTCTTCGACAAGGCCCACACCCGGGTCGGCTTCCAGATCCGCCACTTCCTGACCAAGGTCGAGGGGCGGTTCCGGGACTACGACGGCCGGATCGCGATCGATCGGCAGAATCCGGCGAGCTCCCGGGTGGACGTGACGATCCAGGCCAACTCGATCGATACCGGCAACGAGCGGCGCGACGCCGACTTGAAGTCCGCGAATTTCTTCGACGTCGAGAAATACCCGACGATCTCGTTCAAGAGCTCGAAAGTGACGCCCAATGGAAAGGACCTCTACGAGGTCACCGGCGACCTGACGATGCACGGCGTGACCAAGACTCTGATCGTTCCAGTCCGGCACACCGGATTTCTGAACCTCGGCAAGCAGGAGAAGGCCGGTTTCGAGGTCACCTTTCCTCTCAACCGAAAGGACTACGGGATCACCTGGAATCGCGTGATGGAGGGGGGCGGCGCGATGCTCGGCGACGACGTCCAGATCACTCTCTACGTCGAGGCGAACAAGGAGATGCCGGTGGAGCCCGCTCCCGCCACGCCGGAACCGACGAAAGCGCCCGTGAGCCGGTAAGGAGCCGGAGGGCTCCCCGGGTTTCCCGGCATCGCGGTCCATAATTCCCGGAATGCACGGGTTCGGATGGATCGCCGTGATCTTCTACGCCGCCGCGGAGACGCTGGCCATCCGATCACTTTTCCGGCCGAAGGGCCTCGGAGCGGCGCCCGCGCTCGTGGCCGCGGGGCTCGTCGCGCAGTTCGCGGACCTCGAGCTCGTCGCGCGCTCGCTCGGCTCGGTGCCGTACCGGACTCTCGCAGGGTCGGTCGCGCTCTTCGGATGGATGCTCGGCCTGGCCTACCTGGCTCTCGTGCTGCGCCACCGCGAGCGCGCGATCGGACCGTTCCTGATCCCCTTCGTCCTCGCGTTTTCCGTGCTGGGGATTCTGCTTCCGTCCCACGCCCCGTCGGGCCCGGCGACCCGGGGGATTCTGTTCGCCTTCCACGTCACGCTCGCGATCTTCGCCGATGCGGCGTTCGCGTTGTCGTTCGTCCTCTCGCTCCTCTACCTGATTCAGAACCGGCAGATCCGCCGGGGCCGGACGGGCGTTCTCTTCTCCCGACTGCCGGCGCTCGAGGTCATCGGCCGGATGAATCGAACGAGCGTGACGATCGGGATGGCCGGGCTCGCGGTCTCCGTGGCGCTCGGAATCGTGTGGGCGCAGCGCGTCTGGAGCGGCTTCACCGACGCGAAGCTCGTCTGGGCTCTCCTGACTCTCTTCGTCTACGGGGTGATGCTGTGGATGGACCGGCGCGGGTGGGAAGGACCGCGCGTGGCCCTGCTCTCGATCTTCGGCTTCTTTCTCGTTCTCTTTTCTTACACGTTCGTGAACCTCTACCTTTCGCAGGCTCACGTCTTCCGATGAGCGACAGCCACCCGGCGCAGCTCCTTCTCCTCGGCTGGAACTTCCGCGGGGCGAGCGGACCCGTCCGTGACCGCGTCGCCTTCACTTCAGAAGAGGTGCGGGAGGGCTTGCGGAGGCTGCTCGGCGGAGGCCTGGTCTCGGAGAGCGTGATCGTCTCGACTTGCCACCGCAGCGAGATCTACGGAGTCGCGGAAGGCCAAGGAGCCGGCGAAGAGCTGACCCGGTTCGTCTCCGACTGGAGGGGGCTCGAGCCGGACGTCCTCGAGCGGGCAGCCTTCCGCCGGTTCGGAGCGGAGGCGGCGCGGCACCTGTTCCGGGTCGCGGCGGGCCTCGACTCGATGGCGCTCGGCGAGAGCGAGGTGCTCGGGCAGGTCCGGCAGGCGCTCTCGATCGCGCGGGAGACCGGTTCGAGCCGTGCTGTGCTCCATCGACTCTTCGAAAGCGCGGTGCGGGCAGGCAAGCGCGTCCGGACCGAGACGGAAATCGGCGTACACCCGCTGTCGATCGCTTCGATCGGCGTCGAGCTGGCGAACAAGGTCTTCGGCGAGCTCTCCGAGCGGACGGTCCTCCTTCTGGGAGCGGGGGAGACCGGGACCCTCTTCGCGCGGCACGTCCTCGAAGCGGGAGTGCTCCATCTCAAGGTCGCGAACCGGACGATGGAGCACGCGGAGCACCTCGCCGCCCGCGTCGGCGCGCTCGCCGTTCCCTGGGATTCGGTGTCCCGGGAGCTCCCGTCGGCGGACGTCGTCGTTGGAACCACAGCGAGCCGGCAGCCGGTCGTGCTGCGCGCCGACGTCGAAGCCGCGATGCGCCAGCGCAAGGGACGGCCGATGTTCTTTCTCGACCTGGCGCTGCCGCCGGACATCGACCCGGAGGTTCGCGGCATCTACAACGTCTTCGTCTACGACCTGGACGGCCTCGAAGAAGTCGCCGCGGAGAACCGCCGCCGTCGCGTCCGGGAAGTGCCGCGTGTCGAGGTGATCCTCGAAGAGGAGCTCGACCGGTTTCTCGCATGGTTCGGCAACCTCTCGGTCATCCCGACGGTGACCGACCTGAAGCGCCGCTTCGAGGAGATCCGGGACAGAGAGCTCGAGCGGCTCGACCCGGCCCACCGCGAACGGCTGCGTCCGCTGGCCGACTCGATCGTCGCGAAGCTGCTGCACGAGCCGATGCGGCGGTTGAAGAACGAGACGGACGCCGCTCGGAAATTGGAAAGGCTCGAAGCGGTGCGGCACTTGTTCGACCTGGATCACGATTGAAGATTCGCCTCGGCGGGCGCGGGAGCCAACTCTCTCTCGTCCAACTCGAGATCGTCGCGAGAGCGCTCTCCCTCCGTTGCGAGGTGGAGATCGTCCCTTTCACGACGACCGGCGACCGGCTTTCGCGCGTCGATACCGCCGGGACGGGAAAGGACCTCTTCACTCGCGAGATCGACGAGGCCCTGTTGGAGGGCCGGATCGATCTCGGAATCCACAGCGCGAAGGACCTGCCGTCCCGGTTGCCCCAAGGCCTCGAGCTCGCAGCCGTCCCTCCGCGCGAAGACCCGAGCGACGTGGTCGTCACTCGCGACGGCCGGACACTCCTCGCGCTGCCCGCGGGATCGCGGGTCGGGACGTCGAGCCCCCGGCGCCGCGCGCAGATCCTGTCGGCGCGGCCCGACCTCGAGGTCGTGGACGCTCGGGGCAACGTCGACACGCGGATCCGCCGGCTCCGCGAGGGACGATGGGACGCCATCGTTCTCGCGCGCGCGGGGCTCGCGCGCCTCCAAAGGCTCGACGACGCGAGCGAAGTCCTTCCGGCGTCGTGGATGCTGCCGGCGATCGGCCAGGGGGCTCTCGCGGTCGTCGCGCGGCGGGGAGACGGGGACCTGCGCGGGCTGGTCGACGAAATCGATCATCCGCCATCTCATGGCGAGGTACTCGCGGAGAGGGCAGTTCTCGATCTACTCGAGGCCGGCTGTCGCGCTCCGGTCGCCGGCCTCGCGCGGACCGAAGGCGGGAGGATGCGTCTGACGGCGGCCGTCTTCTCCCCCGACGGATCGCGCACGCTCCGGGAGGAGGCGGAGGGGCCGGCCGAGCGGCCCGAGGACCTCGGCCGGGAAGTCGGACGGCAGCTTCTGGCGCGCGGAGCCGGGGAGCTGATCGCCGTCGCCCGGGCGGAGACGTGAGGCCGCGTTTCCTCGTCGTGCGATCGGGCGAGCGGCCGTTCCCCCGGGAGCTCGTCCCCGCGCTCGAAGTCGTCGAGCGGGTCACCCACACGATCGAGACCCTGAACCCGGACCCCGCGCTCGTCGTCGGCCGGTTCGACATGGTTATCGTGACCAGCCGCACAACTGCGGACCGTCTTCTGGCTCGGCCGGATCTGCTGTCGCGTCTTTCCGGCGGAGCGTTCGCTGTGGGGCCCGCGACGGCCGAGCGGCTCCGGTCCGAGCTCCCGATCGAAGTCGAGGAAGGGGGCGGATCCGCCCGGTCGCTGCTCGAACGCATTCCCGCGAACCTGGCGGGCCGTCGCGCCCTTCTGCCGAGGGGCGACGACGCCTCGGACGAGGTGCCACGCGAGCTCGAGGCTCGCGGCGCGGAGGTCGTGCCTCTCACGCTCTATCGCAAGATTTCGCGGGTCTACGACGATTCGCTCGATCCCATCATCCTCGAGGCGGATCTCACGGCGCTTTTCGCGACATCGCCTGCGGCGGCGCGATGGCTTTTCGACGGCGCCTCGCGGGAGGCGCAGGACCGGCTGCGCGGAATCCCCGGGATCGCGCTCGGCGACGCGACCGCGGAAGCGCTCGCTCGACGGCGCGTCTCCCGCGTGGAGATTGCGGACCCTCCGACGTTCGAGGGGGTCGCGGCGCTCGCGAGAGACCTTGCCGCGCGCGGCCCACGAGCGTAGATTCTGCGCGCGTGACGGGATTCCCGACGGTCCGCCTCCGGCGCTTCCGCCGTACGAAAGGAACGCGCTCGCTCGTCCGGGAGACCCGGCTGTCGCCCGAGCGCTTCGTCGCTCCGATCTTCGTCCGACACGGTTCCGGCCTGCGCGAGGAGATTTCATCGCTGCCCGGCGTCTTTCGAGTTTCGCCCGACGGCGCCGTCGCGGAGGCGCGCGAGCTCGGCAAGCTCGGAGTGCCGGCGGTCATCCTTTTCGGCATTCCGGAACGAAAGGACGACGTCGGGAGCGAAGCGTGGGCCGACGCGGCGGCGGTCCAGGAGACCGTCCGGCGGTTGAAGGACTCGGCGCCGGAAATGGTCGTGATGACCGACGTGTGCCTGGACGAGTACACCTCGCACGGCCACTGCGGGGTCGTCTGCAACGGGGAAGTGAACAACGACGCGACGCTTCCGCTGCTCGCTCAGACCGCGGTGTCGCAGGCGCGGGCGGGCTCGGACGTCGTCGCGCCGTCGGACATGATGGACGGCCGCGTCGGCGCGATCCGCCGCGCACTCGACGCGGAGGGATTTCCGGAGGTGGCGATCCTCTCGTACGCCGCGAAATCCGCGTCCGCTTTCTACGGCCCTTTTCGCGAAGCCGCAGACTCGGCGCCGAAGTTCGGCGACCGGCGCGGATACCAGATGGACCCGGCGAACCGCCGTGAGGCGATGCGAGAGATCGCGCTCGATCTCTCGGAAGGAGCGGACGCGGTCATGGTCAAACCGGCGCTGGCCTACCTCGACGTGATCCGAGACGCCCGCGAGCGTTTCGACGCGCCGATCGCCGCGTTCAACGTGTCGGGCGAGTACGCGATGGTGAAGGCCGCCGCAAAGAACGGCTGGGTGGACGAGAAGCGGATCGTCGGTGAGATCCTGACCGGGATCTTCCGCGCCGGCGCGGACTTCGTTCTGACGTACCACGCGCGCGAGGCCGCGGAATGGTTGGCGGATCGTTCGCTGCCTCTCTGAGGAGTCCAAAGTCGCAAGTCCGAAGTCCAAAGTCGCCGGCAGTCGCTCGGCGGCGCTCTTCCGCCGCGCGCGGAATCTCATGCCGGGAGGCGTCTCCTCGCCGGTGCGGTCGTTCGCTTCGGTGGGTGGCGAGCCGTTCTTCGTCTCGACGGGCCGGGGCCCCCGCGTGCGCGACGCGGACGGCAATTCGTACCTCGACTACGTTCAATCCTACGGTCCGCTGCTCTTCGGGCATTCGCCGCCGTTCGTGGTGCGAGAGGTCGCGAAAGCGGCGCGCGGCGGCACGTCCTTCGGGGCACCGACCGAGCGCGAGATCCGGCTCGCGGAACGGGTGACCCGACTCGTGCCGTCCGTCGAGATGGTCCGCTTCGTCAACTCGGGGACCGAGGCCGCGATGAGCGCGATCCGCCTGGCCCGCGCGGCCACCGGCCGCTCGCGGATCGTCAAGACCGACGGCGGATATCACGGGCACGCCGATTCGTTCCTCGTGTCGGCCGGCTCGGGCGTCGCGACCTTCTCGATCGCGGGGAGCCCGGGGGTTCCCGACGAGCTGGCGGGTCTGACGACGGTCGTCCCGTACAACGACGCGGACGCGCTGGAGGACGCCTTCCGGCGTTTTCCCGAGGCGGTCGCCGCCTTCGTGCTGGAGCCGGTGGCGGCGAACATGGGCGTCGTGCCCCCGCGCCCCGGCTACCTCGAGGCGGCCCGCGAGCTCGCGACGCGGCACGGCGCGCTCCTGATCTTCGACGAAGTGATTACCGGGTTCCGGCTCTCGCCGGGCGGCGCTCAGGAGCTGTACGGCGTTCGGCCCGACCTGACGATCCTCGGAAAGATCCTCGGCGGAGGCCTGCCCGTCGGCGCGTACGGCGCGCCGCGCGAACTGATGGAAAAGGTCGCGCCCTCGGGGAGCGTGTACCAGGCGGGAACGTTGTCCGGAAATCCGCTGGCGATGGCGGCGGGAATCGCAATGCTCCGCGAAATCGACCGGCGGCCGCCGTACGAAGAGCTGGAACGCAAGAGCGCCCGACTCGAGTCCGCGATCCGCGCGGCGATCGCGGAAGCCGGCGCGGAAGACCGCGTGACCTGGCAGCGCGTCGGATCGCTCTCGACTCTCTTCTTCACGGCGGGCCCCGTGACGGACTTCGCCGCAGCGAGGCGTTCCGACACAGCTCGCTATGCCGCCTTCTTTCACTCGATGCGCGAGCGGGGCGTCTTCCTTCCCCCCGCTCAATTCGAGGCCTGGTTCGTCTCGACGGCGCACACCGAAGCCGACCTGTCTCGGACGGCGCGGGCGGTCGAAGAGAGTCTCTCGATCGCGCTCGCCTGACTTGAAGGATTTTCGAGGATCGGGACGGCGTTGCTGTAGCCTGTGAGCGGAGAGGGGACCGATATGACGCAGCCGTCAACCGCCGGCCAGCAGTGGCTCGGGCACCCGCGGGGGCTTTCCACACTCTTCTTCACCGAGATGTGGGAGCGCTTCAGCTACTACGGCATGCGGGGAATCCTCCTTCTCTTCCTCGTTGCCTCCATCGGCAACGGCGGTTTCGGTCTGACCGATCGAACGGGTGCGGCGATCTACGGTCTGTACGTCGGACTCGTCTACCTGATGGCGCTGCCAGGCGGATGGATCGCCGACCGGATCCTCGGGCAGCGGCGCGCGGTGTTCATCGGGGGCTGCATCATCGCGGCGGGTCACTTCAGCATGGCGATTCCGACCGTGCCGAGCTTTTACCTGGGCCTCTGTCTGATCGTGGTTGGAACGGGTCTTCTCAAGCCGAACGTGAGCGCCATGGTTGCCGACCTCTACCCCGAAGGTGGAAGCCGACGCGATGCAGGGTTCTCGGTCTTCTACTCCGGCATCAACGTGGGAGCGCTGCTCGGGCCGCTCGTCTGCGGTTTTCTGGGCGAGAAGATCAACTGGCATCTCGGCTTCGGAGCGGCGGGTGTCGGGATGGTCCTCGGTCTGCTCCAGTACCGCATGGGCGCCCGGCACCTCGGAGGCGCCGGGCTCCGGCTCGCCGACGACGTCCCGGATGCCCGGCCGGCGATCCGCCGCCTGGGCATGGGAGTCGCCGCCGCCTTCGCCGTCATCGTCCTCGCCGTCGTTCTCCAGCTCGCCGGAGTCTTCCATCTCTCCCTCTACGGCGTCGCGAAGGGCACCGGATACTTCATGCTCGGTCTCGCACTCGTCTACTTCGGCTCGGTGCTGTTCTTTTCCCGGCTTTCCACCGCGGAGAAGAAGAGGATCGGCGTGATCTTCGTGTTCTTCATGGCCGCCGTCCTCTTCTGGGCGGGCTTCGAGCAGGCCGGATCCTCGATGAACCTTTTCGCGGAGCGCATGACCCAGCGCGTCATCCTCGGGTGGGAGATGCCGGCCTCGTTTCTGCAGTCGGTCAACTCGATCTTCATCATCCTGCTCGCGCCCGTCTTCGGAGCTCTGTGGATTCGCCTCGGCCGGCGGCAGCCTTCGACGCCCGCCAAGATGGGCTTCGGGCTCGCTTTTCTCGCGATCGGCTTTCTCATTCTGGCGTGGGGCGCGAGCTTCACCGCCGGCGGCCTCCGGGTGAGCATGCTCTGGCTCATCGTCACGTATCTGCTGCACACCGTCGGCGAGCTCTGTCTCTCTCCGGTCGGACTCTCGAGCGTCACGAAGCTCTCGCCGAAGAGCCTGGTCGGTCAGATGATGGGAACGTGGTTCATGGGCACGGCGCTCGGCAACCTGATCGCCGGGCTCGCGGCCGGAGGTTTTCAGGGAATGGGAGTCGCGGAGCTCTTCTCGGCCGTCGCAAAAGTAACCGCGGTGGCGGGGATCGTGCTCCTCCTGCTGTCCCGGCCGATTCGGCGTCTCATGGGAACGCTTCCGGAAGATCAGCGTGCCCCGGCCGTCGAGGCCAAGACGCCCACCCCGCACGGCGCGATCTCCGGCTGAACGGCCGGAAAACGTTCAGGGCGTGACGACGATTTCGCCCTTCATCTTGCCGTGCCCCAGGCCGCAGAACCTTGCGCATTTGAACGAATAAGTTCCCGCTTTCGACGGCGTGAAGGTCACCGTCGCCGGCTGGTCCTTCGAGAAGACGACCTTCTCGAGCCCGAGATCCTTGGAGACGAAGCCGTGCTTCGTGTCCGTGCTCCGGAAGGTGATCTCGACCGGCTCGCCGACCTTGACCTCGATCGTCGAAGGCTCGAATGCAAACTTGTGGGCGACCACCTCGATTTTTTTTGTCTCCGGGGGAAGGGCGTTGGCGAGAGCCGGGATCATGAGCGAAGCGAGAATCGCGAGCCGGCGAAAACGCGTGACGTTCATCGAGGAACCTCCCCGCCGATTCTACGTCCCGCCGGAAACCTAACCCGCGAGCACGCCGTCGGCGTAGTCGCGCACGGACGTCAGGCGCATCGGGAAGCGGGCGAGGGTCTGTCGCGTGTCGACCTCGAAGCCGCGCGCGTAAAAGAGCTGCAGCCCGGCGAAGGTCTCTTCGACCGGGTTTTTCGCGTTCGCCTTCGCGTTGATCAGGGCCTCTTCGGGGACGTAGTCGAGATCGAACTTCTTGCCGCCCCGCTCCTCGAAGATGCGCACGACCTCCAGAGGCGTGAGCGCCTCCGGGCCGCCGATCTCCAAAACCTGGTTCTCGCCGGCCGCGCTCTGGCCGGCGGCGATCGCCAGAGCCGCGACGTCCTTGTAAGAGACCCAGCTGATCTTCTTGTCGCCCTTGCCAAAGATCCGGGCATGTGCGTTCTTTGCGTCGAAGCCGAGGTGCGGCCCGAGCCAGACCTCCATGAACATCGAAGCTTCGATGACCGTCCAGGGAATGCCACTCTTCTTCAGCCGTTCAGCGGTCGCGCGCTTGGCCGCCTGCAGCGGGTAGTCGATGTCCGACCTTCCGCGGAAGGAGATGAACTCCGCGGCAGACGGCGTCGAGGGACGCCCGATCGGTCAAGTCTCCCGTGGCAAGCTCGACGCCCGCCTTTCGCAGAGCGTTTACCCGCTCGGGACTCGACGATGCGCGGATGAGACCCCGCACGGACTCTCCCGCCTGCGCCAGGCGCGAGCAGATCTCGCCTCCCAGGACACCGGTCGCTCCGACGACGAGATTCATCGATCTTCCTCCTTTGTGGGGACAGGCTATCAAGACGCCTTGGCCCGCGGAATGCTTTCAGAGTTCCACCGTGGCCTTGCGATCTCTTTCCGACGAGTCCGCCGCGCCGCTTGTGCCGCGCAAGCCGACCCTTCCAAAGCTCCGCCAGGCCGCCGCCGGCTGCCGGGCATGCGACCTGTGGGAGCGAGGGACTCAGACGGTCTTCGGCGAGGGATCTTCGCGCGCCCGAGTGATGTTCGTGGGGGAGCAGCCCGGAGACCGTGAGGACCTCGAAGGAAAACCGTTCGTCGGCCCGGCGGGGCGCATCCTGGATGCCTCGCTGGAAAAGGCCGGGATCGATCGCCGCACGGTGTACGTGACGAACGTCGTCAAATATTTCAAATGGGAACCGCGCGGCAAGCGCCGGATCCACCAGAAGCCGAACTCGGTGGAGATCGCCGCGTGCCGTCCCTGGCTGGACGCCGAGATGGCGCTCGTCAAGCCGGAAGTGGTCGTGTGCCTGGGCGCGACGGCCGCTCAGGCGCTCCTGGGAAGGTCCTTTCGAGTGAGCCGTCAGCGCGGCGAGTTCGTCCCGTCCTCGCTCGCGCCCCGCGTGCTCGCGACCGTCCACCCATCGTCGATCTTGCGGGCGCCCGACGACGAAACACGTCGCGCGGAGACGGAAAAGCTCGTCGCCGACCTGAAGAAAGTGGCGAAGGTCCTGAAGTAGACCAGAGAGTTGTTACTCGGGTCTCCGGTCGTTGGTCGACTTATTTCGGTCGATCGTTTTCCTTCCAGTCCTTGATGTTCGTCTTGGTCCCGCCCGGGACGTCCGAGATCTTCACTTCGTTGTCCGAGGTGTAGATGACGCGGGCCTGTTGCTGCGACGAGGTATAGAAGACCGGGTTGGTCAGGAAGACGGCGTGGGCCTGGGTCTCGCCGCGGTCTGACCCCTGGTATGCGTCGCCCGTCGAGTAACGGACCCGATAGAAGCGGGCAGTCCCGATCGGTCCCGAGCAGCGGACGCCGTTCGAGCACGGATTGTTTGGCGACAGGTTTCCCGTGGGATCGAAGGTCGAGAAAAAGATGATGCCTTGCACTGCCAGCGAGTCCGTGATCAGCCGTTCGCCGGCGGCGAACTGGAGAAACCAGCCTTTGGTCGGAACCGACGTCGCCGCCGCGGCCG
>WNGA01013977.1_pt1 | contig 13449 bp, 14 predicted proteins | sample 5400061 | NCBI WGS metagenome assembly WNGA01 (sample SAMN13153366, study PRJNA577476) | soil metagenome | isolation source: 100 cm soil or saprolite under grassland replicate 2 | place: USA:California | collected 2016-06-15 | reverse complement strand
ACGCCTTGGTGGAGAGGATGCCCTGCTCAGGCCCGTGGCGGGAGCTCACGTGGGGCTACATCACCCACGGGAACCCGAGGGAGTCCCCAAAATCGCACGTCACGGTTCAAATCCCGTCCCCCGCGACGAGAACAAAGGCGCATGTCAGAGGGGGTGTCCGAACCGGGCGCGCCTTCGGAGTTTCCTGCAAACGAGAACCCAGCGAGCCCAAGGCAGGCCAACCCCTGCCAACGTCCCAGGTCAAGGGCATGATGCGGGGCGGCGTCGCTTCGAAGCCAATAACCCAGCGAGGGCCGGATTGAGGTGCTCGCCGGGAGGTGAAAGCGCAGGTCAGGGACGTACCGAGTAGGGATACCCATACGGATACAAACGGAATGCAAACGTCCGGAGCTGGCCGCCGTGGCGGCCGGTCCGGCTTGTGAGTATCTGGCGCCACCCGACGCTTGATCAGGTCGACCGGACTGTCAAGCGGAGGCGGGATGTCAGAGAAGACAACGAGCCCGGGCGCGGATGATTGGAGGACGCCCACCAATGCGGCAAACACGCTCGACCGCTCATCGGGATCAACGATCCCTCTGATACCGACTCGCCCGATACTCCTCGACCCAGCGACGGGTGCTCCGCCATTGGCCGCGCTCATCGTGCTGAGCGCGGAGTCGTCCGCGTTCGGCCGCGATGCGAAGCGCGCGGGCGCTCAGTTGGCCATCGGCGAGCGCCGCCAGGGGGACGAGTCGTGCCGGGCCAGCGACCGCAGGCACGATGAAGCGCATGAGCGTGTCGATGACCGCCCGGGCAAGAAACTCTCCGAGCGGCCCAGGATCCCCTGCATCTGCTCGACGTAGGTTCGTCAGGTACCGTGTGCGATCAGCCTTGCGGATGATGGCCGGCGGGTACCCGAGTCGGATCAGGAGGAGGTTGGTCACGAGGCGCCCGACCCGACCGTTGCCGTCAAGGAACGGGTGGACGCGCTCGAATTCGGCATGGATGTCGGCGAGGGCCTCCGGGAACGGCCCCTCGGCGCTCGCCAGCTTGCACGCCCGCTCTACCCAGTTCGACATCAGCGCCGGAACGTCAGGCCAGTCCGGAGGCCGCATGCCATCAGGGAACGGCTTGATCCCGTGGCGACGGAACGAGCCTGGCCCCTCCTGGTCGGTCGCGTCGGGGTGTGCGGCAACCTCCCACACCTTCGACATGGCCAGTGTGTGCACGTGGCGCACCTCGGTCAGCGTGATTAGGTCGCCCGTCGTCCGGTCGCCTGGGCTCAAACCCTGCTGGTACACCCACTGGGCAGCGTCGGCATAGCCGCGGACCTCGAGGTACTCCGCGAGCTGCTTATCGCCGACGGCTCGACCCTCGCTCAGTAGGGCTTCGACCTCTCTCAGCACCAGGGTGTTGCCCTCGATCGCAGTCGAGTTGTGAGCCTCCTGGTACCAGATGTCGCCCCAGATATCCTCGGCCTCGCTGGGCGTCGGGAGGCCCCCTAGGCGAGTGCGCAGCTCCTCGACGCCCTCCGCCAGCTGTCGGTAGATTGCCTCCCGGCTGGGTCGTCCGCGCGTTGGTCGAGTGATCACGGCGGTAGGGTAGCAGGAATTTGCGTCGCTATGACGAAACAAAAGAGCACGACGCAAATAGGCCTTCCTGGGAAGGAAATTGCGTCGCTCTGAAGGAAGAAATTCACTCGACGCAACTTCGCCCTCGTACGACGTGGCCGGTCGGGCTGACAGCGAACCCAAGTCGGCGAGCCAGTAGACGTGGCCATTTCGTCGGCACCACCTCGCGCAGTCCATCCCTCCGCACCAGCAGACGGCGGAGAAACATCTCGACCTGACGCTCGCGGGGGTTCATTCGACCCCTTCCGACACCACGCGACTCCTTGCAGCGGGCTCAGCTCGCATGCGAGCCACATCGGCAGACGGTATTCCGTCGCAGTCCGAATCGACCTAGGGTGCATGCCCGTCACCCCGCGGGCTCGGATTCCAGCTCAAGGAGGTCCCTGAGCTTGGCGAGATCGGCCCTAAAGCCGCGGCGGACAATCTTGGCGACGATCGGGTTGGCCAGTCTGCCGAATGAGCCGCCGACCAACTTGTCGGTCTCAGCCACGACCGTCACCCGACAGCCACCGCGTGCCGGCTCGGTGCTGCAGGCTGTCTTGAGCTGGAACGGTCCTTCCACCGTCCGGTGCCCGATTCGCCTTCCCGGCTCGTACTCCGTCACCTCGTCGATGTACTCCGACCGCCGTCCCATGTTCTTCATGACCATCCGGCCTTGGCGACCGACGCTCAATGGTGCAGTCGGGTCGAGCCAATCCGATTCCACTACGGAGCCCATCCAGACGGCATCATTCGACCGGACGACCAGGAAGGCAAACACCTCCTCCGGCGAACGCTCGATGATGATGCTCTCCTCGACCCTCATGATGGCTCCCCTCCCATGCAAGCTCTTCACGACCAGAAGTCGTCGTTTTCGTCCTGGCTGTCGGTCAGGAACCACGCCTCCGTGGCCCTGCCCTCACGGATGTGGTACACACCGACAACCCTCGCCTCCAGCGTCTTACCGTTGCGCTGCGCCCGGTTGATCTGGAGCGCGATGGCATGTTCGTCGGTCGCCGCCACGTCGTGGTGCTCGATCCGCAGGGTGCCGCCCGAGAGCTGCTGTCCCTTGGCGAAGAACCCAAGAACCGCATCCCGGCCTCGGTACTCACCCGAGATCATGCCTCGACCTGGGACGTGGAACACGATGTCCTCGGCCAGGATCTCCTTCACGGTGTCGAGGTCGCCTCGGGCGAACGCCTCGAGGCCCTTCCGCAGCAGTTCTTCGTTGGGATGTCCCACGGTCGTCTCCTTCCTATGAGCAGAGGTCGTCAACACCGGGCAGGTCGTGGTGTGAGACCCGCAGCCGCACCACCTCCTTCCTACGGGTGGCCTCGCGGGTCGCCGCTCGATGACCTGTCCTGCGGGTTGTCTCACGAACGGCCAGCACCTGGCATCGGGTGATCACCCCATTTTCTGGCTCTTGGGCGTCGACACTCCGATCGGCTGCCGGGAAAGCCTACGAGCAGCAGCGAGTGGCGTTACGGGATTTCCTGGACCAGACCGTGCTGCAGGGCGAACAGTGTCGCTCCGACCCGCGTGGAAACGCCGATCTTGTCGTAGATGTGCTGCACGTGATGACCCACCGTCTTCGGCGAGATGAAGAGGATCTCGGCCACCTGCCGGTTCGACAAGCCGCGGACGATGAGACGCAGAACCTCCACCTCACGGTCGCTGAGTCCGGCGAGCAGCTCAGGTAGGTTCCGCGGTGCCGGGTGTCCGGCGGCGACAAGGAGAGCCTTTGCCACCTCGCCATCGAGCTGGCCTCCGCGCGCTTGGCGGCGGACGTCCTCGGCCGCTGCCTCCGGCCCGCGCGCACGACGATGGGGCCTCGGCTCGATCTTGGTGTGGTAGGCATCTGCTGCAGAAAGGATCCGGGCCGCCACGGGGAAGGAAGAGGCCGTCACGCCACGGTAACCGGATCCGTCCAGCCGCTCATGGTGCAGGCCGGCCAGAGTTCCCAGATGACCCAGGGCGCTCGAGCGGGCCAGGACGAGTTCGGTCAGGGCTGGATGCTTCCTCGCGCGCTCCGACTCTTCGGCTGTCCAGGAGCTCGCCTTGTTCCAGACTGCCACCGGCACGCCGAGTCGTCCAAGGTCGTGGAGGAACGCGGCCCGTCGCACCGTCACGGCCTCGCTCTCCGGCAGGCCCAATCCACGTGCTGTCTCTTCGGCGAGGGTCGCGACGCCAGTGGAGTGCCCCAGGGTGAACGGCGATCTGAGGTCCACGAAGTTCGCGATCGTCTGCCCGATCGCATCGACTTCATCGTGCGATAACCAACGCAGAGGTGCAGGCTCCGCCGAGAGCACGGCATCCCAGGTCGGCTCCGCTTCCAGCCTTCGCAGCAGTGGCTGCGCGATGTCGCAGAACCGGTTCGCCACGCGCGGGTCGTATTGATTCCCCGCTCGCCTCCGCGCAATGGCTGCGGCGGACTCGATGCCCCCAATGCGGTTGAAGATCTCGACGTCGTGCGCAACGTGGAAGATCCGCGCGGCGATATGTATCTCCTCAGCCTTGAGCCGTTTCGGCCCTCCTCTACCGTTCCAGCGTTCGTGACACTGTGCGAGGGCCTGCTGGATCGTCGGTCCGATGTCCAGCATGTCGCCGACCCGCAGGGCAACATCGCGACACACGGCCTGGAACTCGGCCACTCCTGTGAGTGCCCCGGAGAGGACCTTGCCGAGCCGGCGGACCGGCGGCTCACCCGCCCCGAAGTTCCGCAGCCCGAACGCGGTGAGCTCGAGCTTACTGCTGGGGTCGACGGTGGCCACCCGCCCGCTGAGGGCGATGTCGTCCTGGGCGAACTTGGCGAAGAGCGATCCCTCGATCGTGCATCCAACCGTACCGAGCAGCGCGACGTAATAGACATCGCTGAGATCTGCCGCGCCGAGGCCCAGTTCTTCCCCCAACCAGACAGCCAGCAGGCCCCGCCGAAGCCCGTGCTCGATCGGCTGACCGGTGGCAAGGTCGGTTACCAGAGAGAGGGAACCGACGACCTCCGCCAGGCGCACCGTTGGTTGCGTTCGAGCACCAATCACCACTCGGGTCATCATCGAATACCTGCTTGGCCCCCGTCCATCGGACGCAGCACCACCTGCGGCCTCCCGCGTGATCTGGTACGTGGCGGTGTGTGCACCCACTGGTAGAGAGGGGAGCCTGTTGGTCTCGCGGTCCTCTTGACGGACTCTCCAGTCGTTCGGGCCGGCCCACCGTGGGCGGCCGTACTGGTGCGGATGAGCGATTGTCAGTATTTCAAAGCAAGTGCCAGAGTCGGGCCGAAAACGGAATGCAAACGAACCAGACGACGCCACACGTCACAGGACGTCACCAAGCGCTCTATACACAGGAGGCCAAACCTCCACGTGGCGGCAGCAGACGGCACAGGGTGACACTCGCCGTCACGAACCTCTCCAGCTCATAACCCAGAGGTCACAGGTTCAAATCCTGTCCCCGCGACGAGCCTGAGCAGCAGAAACGGGAGAGGGCCGGTCACCCCGGCCCTTTTCATTCCCCCAGGATTCCCCCACCGGCAGTGCCTCGGCTGTGAAAGTTCGGCACGTCTGTCCCACATCGGCTCCGGTATCTGTGTCTCACTCTCCGACCCGGCTCCGGGTCCTGGGCGACAGTGGCTCCGGGACCTGTGTCCCACCGAAACTCCGGTTTCCGACCCATCGGTGATCTTCACTTGCGCTCAACCGAGCCAAGGAGGATCTCGGCATGCTTGTGGAGCTTTCGGTGGTTGAGCAGCGCTACCTGGCCGTGCGAGAGGCCCTCGACTCAGGAGCCACGATCACCGACGTGGCCAAGCGCTACGGGGTCGACCGTAGGACCGTCCACCGCTGGCTGGTTCGCTACGCCACAGGAGGCCTGGGGGCGCTCGCCGATCGAAGCTCCAAGCCCGATCGCTGCCCCCACCAGATCCCCCCGGAGATGGAGGCCCGGATCGTGTCGCTCAGGAGGTCCAACCCGGGGTGGGGTCCCCGCACCATCTTGAGCAGGCTCCGCCGGGAGCTCGAGCAGCCTCCCTCCCGCTCGGCCATCTACCGGTGCCTGGTCCGTCACCGCCTCATTACCCCCAAGGCTCGCCGGCGCCGCAGGGAGGACTACAAGCGGTGGGAGCGGCACCGGCCGATGGAGCTCTGGCAGATCGACGTCATGGGGGGCGTGCGCCTCACCGACGGGACCCAGCTCTCGGTGGTGACCGGGATCGACGACCACTCGAGGTTCTGCGTGATCGCGAAGGTGGTCCCCCGGGCCACGGCACGCCGGTCGCCGACGCCCTGATCGAGGGGTTGTCCCGTCACGGCGTGCCCGAGCAGATCCTCACCGACAACGGCAAGGTGTTCACCGGCAAGCTCGGGAGGAAGCCCGCCACCGTGGCCTTCGACCGGATCTGCCTGAACAACGGGATCCGCCACCTCCTCACCGCCCCGTACTCCCCGACGACAACGGGCAAGATCGAGCGGCTGCACAAGACGATGCGCAAGGAATTCTTCTGCTCGCACACGTTCGGCTCGATCGAGCAGGCCCAGGAGACGCTCGATCGGTGGGTCGCCCACTACAACCACCACCGGGAGCACCAGGGGATCGGCGACGTCGCCCCCACCCGCCGCTTCGAGCTCGCCGAGAAGAAAGCCTTCGACGTCGTGGACGGCGAGGTCGACATCGAGGAGGTGCCGGAGGAGCGGGCGAGGGTCGTGGCCCGCCGCGTCGATCACGCCGGGCGCATCAGCATCCTCAAGCACCGCTACCACGTGGGACGCTACCTCGCCGGGCAACAGGTAAGCGTGGAGTCCAGGGACGGCCTGCTGCACGTCACGCACAACGGCGTCGTGATCGCCACCCATGCTCGCCGCCACCTCCTTGACGACGACGACAAGATGGACCGCCGAGTGTCGGCTTCACGGCCGGCGAGACCGACGAAGGGAGGGGAGGTGGTGCGAAAGGTCGACGGGAGCGGCTCGGTGAGCTTCGCGGGCTGCGGCTACCGGGTGGGCAACCGCTACCGCGGCCAGACCGTCGGCGTTCGCCTGGTGGGTGACACCGTCCAGATCACCCAAGACGACAAGCTGCTTCGAACCCACCGACCGCGTCACGATAGAAGCAAGGAGTTCGGAGCGCTGGCCAACCCGACCGGACGACCCCGGAGGTCTCGAAATGTCGCATAGCTACCGGAGCCAATCTGAGACGCGGGTACCGAGACTCCACAGCCAGTGCCTCGGCCACGAGCTCCGCGGCCTGGGCCGCCGCCTCGTCCGAATGGTGCGCGTAGATGTCCGCGGTGAACGCGGCTGAGGCGTGCCCGAGCTGGCGAGACACGACATCCAGCCGTGCCCCCGCCCCGAGGGCCAACATGGCGTATGAGTGCCGGGCGCCGTGCAGGGGGATGGCGGGGACGCCGGCGGAGGCGGCCAGCCTCTTCCACCGCCCGAGGAGGGTGTCCGGGTGAATGACCGCCCCGTCGGGCTCGGTCGCCACCCATTCACCGGGGACGCCCAGCCCACCGTCACTCTTCCACGGAGCCCCGAAGGCCAGCCGTTCAACCGCCTGATCGGCCTTCCATCGCCTCAGGCCCGCGGCGGTCTGGCGAGCCATTCTGCAGTCTGCTTGTGACTCGCGGCCTGGTCTCCAATCGGGGCGGCCTCCTGCGACCTACCGTGCCCGCGTAACGGACTGGGGATCTCTTCGGTTTCCTCGGCTGTCCGCGGGTCCCAATGCCGACACTGGGGGCAGAGGACGAGGTTCCAGAGCCTGTGCTCGTCCTGATCGTCGGTGAGCGCAGGCAGGGAAGCGCTCGAGGAAGACGAAACCCTCGTCAGACCCACACGTCCCGGCTCTGCGCCAAATGGTCGTTCTGCGACACGGGGTTGATACAGATTGCGCCCGATAGCCCTTCGACGAAACCTGTTTTGGGGGGTTGGTGCACTCCAAACGCCCTAGTTCACCGGCGGGCGCCAATCGAAGAGACGTGCTACTGCCCAAGTCCGATGTGCATGTATGAGCCCAGAGCCGACAATGAAGGGAACGAGGGCCTTCCGCGTCCAGAATCGAGCGAGGCGAACCATGAAGAATGCGATGAGATGGGTGAAAGCTCTTGGGCGACTGGCAACCGTCGTCGCTCCGATCGTCGCGTTGTTTTTGGTCGGTGGCGCACTCTGGAGGATAGGCGGCTTCTAAGCGGGCCGGCGCCTCCTCAGCCCTACCGGTCAGTCTCAGACGTTGTGCGGTGTCGTCCCGAGAAGGGGAGACCTAGCCCCCTCGAGGCACTCCGAGGCTGTCCTTCCTTATGAGCGGGCTTCATGCTGATTCTCGTGCAGCTCCTCGTGGAGCCGCCACGCGTCGAGGTCGTCCTCAGGCGGGTTCTCGACGCCATGACGATGCTGAAGATGCTCGATGAAGGCGGACCACCCGGCCAGTGCGTGGGCGACATGCCAGCATTTCGGCTCTGGAGCTGGGTTGGTGGGGTGACTGTCCAAACGCATACCTCGTTTTAGGTACATCGGCATGGAGAGGGCCCTGCCCGCTCGGCCGAAAGAAGGAATGTCAACGGCGCCGGACGCCGACCAACTAGGGCCAATGGCCGGGAGCAGTCGACTCGCCCAGAGAGGCAAGCTTTGTCTGAGCGCCTCTTTGTCGCTCAAAGAGAGCATCGGGCGGTCGGGAAGGCCTGCCATCAGGGGAGAATGCCGCGTTCCTCGGATAGATCGCTCGGGGCGGGGCCGTCTTCACGAGGCATTGATGAAGTCCCCCCGGAGGTCCCCCTTTGAGAGGGAGAGGGCGAGCATGCGGCCAACGACTCTTCTCTGAAGGTCGGCCTCCCACGGGTGACGTAGCGCGGTTGTGGGCGAGTGTTCACGAATGTTCCTAGGAGGGGGTGCGCGTACTAATCCTCCGGGCACCCAAGAACCTCCGCCTCGATCTGCTCCCAGGTTGCTTGCTCCGGTGTGGTCTGGCGCCTCCACTGGTCGTGACCAACCAGGCGCCCCAAGAGTTTGAGGCGCTCGGGAGTGAGCGGCACGGACTCGGATAGGTAGAGGCTGCGATTCCCGGAACTGCCCTGAACCCAGACCGAGACGATGCATACCGGGTCTCCTCCCCGCGCAGGTTGCTGCTGGGCCATGTTCAGCCTTGAGAAATGCGAGTAGGCGATCGCCCTGGCCAGCGGCTCTTCCCAGTGGTCGCGTATCAGGTGTGCGATCACTCCCTCGCCGCCGGCCATCGGGAAGAGCCGCTGGCACACCGGGCAGGCGAATTCCTCCATTCCTCCTCCCGTTGGACCTGGTCCCATGCTGGCAGAATCGGACATTTGGGGAATACGAGCGGGACCCTGCCGCAGATGTCGGCAAACCCGATCCTTTCCACTCAGGGCCGCGACAGCTGAGCCATCGGGTTAGGGCGACCACGGCACCCGCGGGGCGTTCCCCATTCTGAGCAAGGGTTCGCGAATGTTCCCTATCCCCAGGACGAGGCCGCAGGGTCGTGCCCCTCGCACAGGCTCCTTGTCAACGCCGGTCGAAACCTTGACGGTTAGCGCCGGTGGTTTTCAAACGGTCAACGCAACGTCGATGATGCTGACCGCCAATCGAGCGAGGAGGTCAGGTGGGTCGGCATCCGAAGTCTGCGGAGGTACGCGGCCGGTTCTGGACGGCGAGAGCGTCGGGGGCGACGCTGCATGAGGCGGCCCACGCCGCCGGGGTCTCGAGGACGGCAGGGCACTACTGGCTGAAGGAGTCTGGTGGGGTACGACCCCGTCCGAAGACCTCACGGCCTCCCCTCCGGCTGTCGCTCGCGGAGCGGGAGGAGATCTCCCGGGGACTGGCGAGACGCGAGGCGCTCACCGCGATCGCCAACAGGCTGGGACGCTCCGTCTCCACGGTGTCCCGGGAGGTCAAGCGCAACACCACCCCGGTCGGGTACCGCGCGCATCGAGCCGACCGGATGGCCCAGGTGAGGACCAGGCGCCCCCGCCCGGCCAAGCTCGCTTCCAACGACCCCCTCCGGAACCGAGTCGAAGAGGGGCTCAAGGCCAAGTGGTCGCCCCAACAGATCGCGGCCCGGCTCCGTCTGGACTTTCCCGAGGACCCCACCATGCGCGTGTCCCACGAGACGATCTACACGTCGCTGTTCGTGCAGGCCAAGGCCGGTCTCCCGGGCCAGCTCACCGTGCATCTCCGGACCCGCCGGGTCAGGCGGCGGGCGCAACGCCGGGTCTTCGTCGGACCCAGACGCATCGCCGATATGTTGCCGCTAGAGGCTCGGCCGGCTGAGGTCGACGAGCGGCTGGTCATCGGGCACTGGGAGGGCGACCTCATCGTCGGTCGCCGTAGCCGGTCCCACATCGGCACGCTGGTGGAGCGCCACAGCCGCTACGTGGTGCTACTCCAACTCCCGAGCTCCAGGACCGACGACGTCATCGAGATCCTCACGGCGACCGTCGCTGACCTGCCGGAGGAGCTGCAGGGTACGCTGACCTGGGACCAGGGCAACGAGATGACCAAGCACGCGCTGTTCACTCGGAGCACCGGGATCCCGGTCTACTTCTGCGAACCTCGCTCACCGTGGCAACGGGGCTCGAACGAGAACACCAACGGGCACTCCGCCGCCGATCTTGCGAGGGTCGCTCGTAAGCTGAATACCCGGCCACGAAGGGTCCTCGGATGGAGGTCTCCAACCGAGGTTCTGACCAGTCGCGTTGCGATGACTGCTTGAGACCACCGGCCGAAACTGTTCAGTTTTCGACCGGCGTTGACAGACGCGAATATCTGTACCCCTCAGAGGCAACCTCTCGTGGTTCTAATCCCACGGCCACCGCGATCCGCCAACGCCCGCGCCGGGACGCTCTATAGGTCCTTCGCGTAGCTCGCGTAGGCCCGGTGCACCGCCATCCCGACCTTCTCGTACAACGAAAGCGCACCCGTGCGGGAGTCCGTCGAAAGACCGCTCATTCGCGCGCCACGGTGCCAGGCCTCGCAGAACGAGTGCTGGAGTAGCGCCCGGGCGATCCCGCGGTTCCGATGCGTCGCCTTCACGGCGACCTTGTCGATCCAGCCCTCGCCGGCGAACGGAAACGTCATCGCTCCGCCTACGATCTCGTCACCGTCAACCGCCAGGGCGAACAGCTCCCCACGGAAGTCGGCGCGCCGGGTCGTGATCGCGGTCCATTCTTCGAAGGGCTGGGGTTGGCGGCCGGGCCACTCGTTGAAAGCGTCCTCGAACAACCGGTACACCTCGTGCTCGTCCTCGCGCCGGAACTCGCGGATCGCGATGCCGTCGGGCACGACGGGGAACGGCGGCTCTGCGTCGTGTTCGATCCGGAGGATCCACGAGGTGTAGGCGACACGGTATCCGGCCGCCGAGAACAGGTCCCGCGCCGCCGTGTTCGATTCTGGCACGACCTGCGCCACCAACTCCCATCCCTTCTCGGCGGCGCGCCGCTCCGTCCACTCGCGCACCCACGTCCCGATCCCGCGGCCGCGCCACCCCGGCGCGACCTCGACCTCGGCACGCTCGCGCAGGATCAGCTCCGCCCACGCGACGATCTCCTCGCCGCTCCACACGCCGACGGTGTCGCGGTGGATGTCGAAGGTCGGCAGCGCCCAGTCCGTGAGAAGGTCGTCGCGGTCGACCTCGACCTCCCCGATGTCGTGCTGCTGGGCCGCGACGACCAGTTGGAAGACGGTTTCGAGGTCCTCGGGACGAAGCGGTCGGACGACGAGATCGGACCCGATGCTCACGCGGGCGTCCACCCGCGGCATCGCTCGGGCGCGACGGCGCCCGGTACCGCGTCGAGCGATTCGAGCGTTCGTCGGACGTCCTCGAAGTCCCCCCACGGCAGGAACGGCACCCCGTCCCGCTGGCAGTGGCGAACGACCGAGTCCTTCGCGAACAGGATGTCCGCGTAGAGCGCTGCGTAGCGGTCCGACGGCCCCTCACCCACGAACGCGACCCCGCCACGCTCGCGGGCGTCGAGAACCGCTCGCATCTTGCACATCCCGCATCCGACGCAATCGGGATGGCCGTTCTCGAAGCGGATCCGCGGCTCGCCGTCGCTCGACCACGTGACTACGTCGGCGGAACGCTCTCCCATCAGTCCGAAGAGCCGGCGCCCGTCCTTCGTTGCCCTCTTTCGTGGAGGGAGCCGAGTCCCATGTTCCACACCACCACGATGAAGGTACGCACGATCCGATGGTAGTCGTAGGTTGGCCCGCCCGCTAGAGGCGTAACCGCTGGTCAGGCGGTTGTCATGGTGAACTCGTCTCGCACGACCAGACCTCAGGAAGAGGTTCGAATCGTCCTCCGACTCGAACACCCAGGGACCCCCGGCCCCCTGGCCAAGAGTGCGATGTGCTACTGTGTGCTACATGAGTGATGGTCGGACGCAGGTCGGGGTTCGGGAGCTCCGCCAGAACCTCAGCGTTTACTTGCGAAGGGTCAAGCGAGGGGAGCGCCTGGAGGTGACCGAGCGTGGGAGAGCGGTCGCCGTGCTCGCGCCGCTGCCGGAGGCCTCGTCGCCCCTGGAGCAACTGGTGAGCTCGGGACGGGCCTCTCCTCCGGAAGGCGACCTTCTGGAGCTCCTTCCACCGAGGGGTCGGATCTCCACTCGCCTGAGCGACGCGCTCCGCGAGGAGCGGGCGGAGCGGCTGTAGCGCTGCGGCTATGCTGTACCTCGACTCCTCCGCCATCGTGAAACTCGTCGTTCCCGAGCCGGAGACCGGCGCACTGGTCCAGACCCTTCGCTCAGACCCCGAGATGGTTTCGAGCGTACTCGCCTGGGTCGAAGTGCTTCGAGCGGTGCTGCGGTCGGGAGCGAGGCGGGCCGTGGCCGATCGTGCCGAATCCATTCTCCGTCGCATGGCCTTGGTGCGACTCGAGGAAGGAGTGATGCGGACGGCGTCGACGCTCAAGCCCCATGAGATTCGCACCCTCGACGCGATCCACCTCGCCACGGCCCTCTCCCTTGCCCCTGCCCTTGCTGGGCTCATTACGTACGACGCTCGGCTGGCGTCAGCGGCGAGGGCAGCAGGACTCACCGTCCAGGTCCCTCGGTAGCGAGATCGCTCGGCCGTCGCGTTGTGTACACAAGACGTAGCATTTTGGCCGGAACTTTTGCCCAACCTTTGCCCAACTGAGGCGTCCTGAGGTGACATCAGACGACCTCAGAAGACCTGTGAGCAGCGAAGACGATCTCACGACACCCTGTTCGACGAACTCATAACCCAGAGGTCACGGGTTCAAGTCCCGTCCCCGCGACGAGAGAAGTAGCAGTTCAGGAGGGGTGTCGGAGCGGCACCCCTCTTTGCAATTGCGTTTGCCCAATTACCCAGAGGTCGCCCGGGCTCGATGTCGAAGAGAAACCCCAGGTCAGGGCCCTGTCGGTCTGTCGTCAACTGCCGAGGCCCAAAACCCAGAGGTCCGGAAGAGGCGACCATCACGGGAGGAAGCGAGCCCGCTACCTGCCACAACGGCTTCCGGCCTGGCGACAGAACACCCCGTGTCGACTCTTGCCCAACTTTTGCCCAAGTGGTCGCCGGTGCGGACCCGACGACGACATGACCCGCAACCCCTGGCTCTGCGATGGTCCTAGGTTCGGACGGTGACCTTGCTGGCTCCGGCACCGATCTCGATGTCGTACCGGCCCTCGACCAGGTCGTAGTCGGGGCTCCGCCAGTCGGTCTTCCCCCCGACGGCTCCGACGCGGAAGTCGTCGATGGCCAGCTTCGACGCTCCGCCCCCGATGCGGACCCGGACGGGCACTCCGGCCGGCCGGATCAGCTCGACGTTGCTGGCGCCTCCACCGATCCGGATCCGGACGGCATCCTTCGGGCGAGGCACCCTCACCTGGATCTTGGAGGCGCCTCCG
>WNGA01026570.1_pt1 | contig 13450 bp, 10 predicted proteins | sample 5400061 | NCBI WGS metagenome assembly WNGA01 (sample SAMN13153366, study PRJNA577476) | soil metagenome | isolation source: 100 cm soil or saprolite under grassland replicate 2 | place: USA:California | collected 2016-06-15 | reverse complement strand
TGCAGGGCGGTCTGGGCGCCCATGGCGGCGCGCACGCGGGTCTTGATGCGCATCCGCTCGCCCTTGGACTGGCTGCCGAACAGGGTCATCGCCAGGTCGTGGGCTTCTGAGCCAGGGTCGATCGGTCCGCCGACCTCCGGTACCCACAGTTGCACGCCGAAGTGCTCGAAGATGGGGAAGGTGAGGGAGAACTGGTTGCCGTAGAAGGCGCGTTGCGGCTCGCCGATCACGACCGCGTTGAACCCGCGATCGGGGTCGCGCAGCGCTGCGAGGAGTTGGCTGGCTTGGGGGCGGCGCTGCCAGGGCAGCGCACGGGAGTGGCCGATGTCGAAGTACTCGGCCACGATCACGCCGCCCCGTGGCTCGATGAGCTGACGGGCGCGGGTGATCTGCCAGTCGTAGGAGGCCTGGGGGTCTTGCTGGTCCTCGGTGGAGACCCGGCCGTAGAAGGCGAACACGAGCTGGTCGATCAGGTCGTCGAGCGTCCTGAAGGTGGACGTCATGCTGGTCGGCGCCGCTCGACGTCCTGCTGATCCGACGGTGACATGCGCCCGGAGCAGGCGGACACGCTCATCGGCACCGCATCTCCATTCCATGACAGCGTCCCAGCAACACAGGTCCTACCTCGTGTACGAAAGGTCCTCAAGGCGAATTGGAGGAGCCCGCTGTGTGCTCGTGTTGTTGTCGCTTCTTGTGGGCGGCGTCGATCAGGATCTGCAAGAGCACCCGCGCAGCGTCGTCCGACAACACCGGGTCTCCTTGCGGCAGCCTGACGTCGAGCGGTTGCGGCTCATGGCCCGTGTTCGCCTTCACGACTGCGGCTCGACGTCGCGGGCCAGACGGCGGAAGACGACCACGTCTTCATGCGCAATCACCCGAAGCGGGACACCCCGGGCGCGGGCCTTGCGGACTCGGTCGAGCTGGAAGAACGACGGCCGCCCGACCAGCCGCTCGCCGTTGAGCCCGACCAGCAACGCGACGTTGCGTTCGAAGGGAACCAGCCCAGCGCGCTCCCCGGCACGGCCGAGCGCGCCCGGGAAATCGACCAGCAGTCCGCGTCGCCGCCATGGCCGTGCGGTGAGCACGACCACGCCGCCGGGTCGCAGGAAGGTCTGGCAGGCCCCGAGGATCTGCTCCATGGCGCCGAGCAGCTCCTGGTCGTCGGCGCGGGCGAGATCGGCGCGGTCGCGCTGGTCGCTGTAGCGGTTGTCGTACTTGGTGACGCCGTGGCCGCGGCGGGCGTCGACCTGGCCGTGGACAGACGGTCCGTACGGTGGGGAGGTGAGCACCAGCGCGACCTTGCCGTGCAGCGAGCCGTCGAGTAGGTCGAGGAGTTGGCGGGCGTCGCCGGTGAGGACCGTGCCGCTGCCGGTCGCGCCCTGGGCGGCGGCGTGGGTGAGGTTGTCGCTGGCGAGTTGTGCCCACCGGGGCTCGCGTTCAACGCCCACCCCGATCCGGCCGAGGTGGACGGCCTCGATCAGGGTGGTGCCGATGCCGCACATCGGGTCGAGCACGATGTCGTCGGGCTGGGTGTAGCGCTCGATCGCGGTGCGGGCGATCTGCGGGAGCATCTTGGCGGGGTGAGCGGTGGAGGCCGGGAGGTAGCGGCCGGCGCGTTGGCGGGCGGCGGGCTGCTGCGCGCTCGGCCAGACCGACAGCGGCAGCGACTCGTTGGGGGCCGCGGCTGCGTGGCTGGCGGGCGTGGTGGGGTTGGGACCGCTGTTGGCGGCCTTGCGGACCCCGGTGAGCTGCCAAAACGACGGACGGGCGACCAGGCGGCTGTCGCGGACGGCGGCGTGCAGCGCGATGACGTGCTGCAGGTAGGCAAAGTCTGCCTGTGCGGCGAGCGCCACCGTGGCGGCGGCCAGATCGAGCACGCGGCCCTGGCGGCGCAGGTTCTTGGTCACGGTCACCAGCAGCCCGCCGGGCCGCAGCACCTGATGGCAGGCGGCGTACACGCTGGCCATCTCGGCCAGGTAGGTGGCGCCGCGAGCGCGGCCGAGGTTGGCGGGCTGGTCGGAGTAGTCGCGGGTGTCGGGGCGGCACAGGCTTTGGCCGCGTAGCCAGCCAGGCTTGTCGATCATCCCGATCGAGCAGGCGTACGGCGGGGAGGTGGCCACCAGGTCGACCTGGCCGACGACCTCGGCGAGCAAGGCCGGCAGGTTGCGGGCGTCGCCGACGCGGACCTCGCCAAGGGTTGCCTGGTCGGGCGGAAGGATGTGGTCGAGGTTGCGGCGGGCCAGGTCCGCCCAGCGGGCCTCCAGGTCGATGCCGAGGGTGCGCCGCCCCAGCGCGGCGCCCTCGACCAGCGTGGTGCCGATGCCGCACATCGGGTCGACGACGAGCGCGCCGGGCGCCGAGTACTCGATGATGATTCGCCGGGCGAGGTCGGGGAGCATCTTGCCAGGGTGGAGGGTGGAGTCGGGCAGGTAGCGGCCCGTTCGCTGGTAGGGCGCGCTGACCTGTGCGCAAGGCCAGACGGCCAGGGGGACCGACTCGGACTCCGCAGTGGTAGGGACGGGAGGTGGGGTGGGAGCAGGGGATGCCATGGGCTGGCCCACGGCCATCGGTTGCGCCGACATCCACGAATATCCGCGCTACCCCCGCGGCGGGATGAGCGACGTGAATTGGGTTCCTCCGCCGAGTCACCTGTCTGACGGGTGCCGAGCCTCGGGGCGCCGGGTCGAGGGTCGCCGTCGCGCCAGCCCGGGCTGACAGCGCAGGTACATGGTGGCCCGCCGTGTTGGGCAGCTTCGGTAGGTCGGACGGCGAAGGCACCAGGAGCATTCGCAAGGGGCACGCCGGGGGCAGAGCAGGGGTACGCCAGGGGCACCAGAGGGGCAGAGAAGGAGCACGGCAGGGGCACGGCAGGGGCAGACGAGGGCGGACATGCTGGTGCTCCTGCCGTGCCCCTGGGCTGCCCCTGCCCGCTGGCTTGATGCGGCTCTCTTGATCGCCTTCGTCAAGGAGCTGCTATGGCCATGCGCGACCCCGCGCCCTCCCCGTTGGATGTGCTGGAGACGACGTTCCGTCTGCTCACCACCGACCCGGAACCGCTCGCCCTCGACGGCGCCACGCTCGGCTGTGGCCTGCCAGCCCGGCTCATCGCGCTCGACGAGCTGCGCTCGATCTTGCTGCACCCATCGACCAGCTTCGCTGCCCGCGACGCTGCACTCGCCGCGCTGGTCGGCCGTGCCCAAGCCCACGGCGGTGGGTGGACGGTTGGGCTGGCTGGGGTGCTGCTGCCGGGGCTTCGCCGCGTCGCTGGCCACCTGGCGCGCGAGTTCCCCGGCGACACCGCCGACATCGACGCCGAGGTCCTCACAGGGTTTCTGGAGGCGCTCGGCAAATTGCACCTGCACCCCGGTCGGCGTCGCATCGCTGCGCACCTGCTGTGGGGCGCGTTCAATCGCGGCAAGCGGCTGCGCCGCATGGAGCTGGAGGCGCTCGTTCGGCGCCTGCCGCTGGAGGCGACCTCGGTGGTGCCGCCACCGCCGGTTGGCCACCCCGACATCCTGCTCGCCCGCGCGGTCCGCCACGGCGTGCTGGCCGCCTGGGAGGCCGAGTTGATCGGCGCGACCCGCCTTGAGGGCGAGGATCTGCTGCGGATTGCTGCGGACGGCGGCTACAAGCCGGACACGCTGCGGCACTGGCGCCGTGCCGCCGAGCGGCGCCTGGCCGCGTGGCTGCTGACCGGCTCGGTACCGGTGCCTCCAGTGTCGGGCGAGCGTTCACCCCCGCCTGGACGGGCGGCCCGCCCACGGTCGGCCTCAGCCAGCGACCGCCTTCCGGGTCCGCCGAAGCGGGCTGGGCGTGGCGCGCGAACAGCTCGCCGCTCGACTGCCGCCAGCCTCCGGCACTGGCCGCAAGCCCGCCGGCCTTCCACCTCCTCGGTCCCTCCGAACTCGCCGCCAGAGTCGACCGGAAACCGGATGGGTGGCTCGTGAGCCGATCCCCAGTCCAGTCCGATGGTCTATGCGCCACGACGAGCTGGCTTGCGACGGGCCGATGGCGCCCTACGGACGGCCGGTACGGCAGTCCGATCACGCCACCGGCGCAGCCAGTGCCGGCAGGCAACTTCCGCGCTGTCATCCCGCCAGGGCGCAACGCCCCCCATTAGTAGGCGCGGGTCGACCTCGGGAGGACGGCACCGTCCGGCCGCCACCGGTTGCGCCGTGGCCCAACCCCCTGGAGGAGGTGAGCGCGCCCATCGCCGGCCGCCGTCGCTCCCGAGGCCCGACCCGACTCTGCTGGTCGTCTCGCAGGAAGGGCAACCACCGTGAACCGTCCGCGCCTGCCACGCATCCCCACCCGCGTGATCCTCGCCGTGGTGTTCGTCGCCGCTGCCGGTGTGCTGCTGGCGGGCGAGGCCCCAGCGGCAGCCCAGGCTGCTCCGCCCACGATCGGCGGTGTCATCGACTCGCTGACCCGCTGGCTGGTCGGCATTCTCGCCAGCCTCGCCACCCTGTTTCTGACCATCGGCGGCATCCACTACATGACCGCCCGCGGCGACCCCAGCATGGTCGAGCGGGCTAAGACCGCCCTGAAAAGCGCCGCGGTCGGCTACGCCCTGGCCGCGCTGGCGCCGGTGCTGGTCGGCATCCTCAAGCAGGTGGTGGGCGCGTGAGGCATGCCCGCCGCCCGGCTGCTGTCCGCCGCGCCGCCATCATCGCGGCAGTGTTGCTGGCCAGCCTGCTGTCGGCGCCGCTGTCGGTGGTCGCCGCGCCTCTGGCCCAGCAGGCACCGCCGACCACCAGCCCCGCGCCGACCGCGACCACCCTGCCAGCCCCATCAGGCGGCGGCGTCCAGATCGGCCCGCCGAGCAGCACCTCTGGCAACCCGACAAGCTCCACCACTACGCCAGGTGGCGGCGCGGGATCAGAGTCGGGGCAGGGTGGCGGCCCGGGGATCTTCGACATCGCCGGCCGGGTGCGGCAGGCGATCAACGACTGGTTCCGGGACTTGGTCGCCTCCGCGCTCACCCCCACCCTGCAGCTTGTGGGCCGCAGCGTGCTGGCCACCCCGGAGATCGCCGGCCCGGGGCGGGTCCGTGAGCTGTGGACGGTGTCGGCGGGGCTGGCCAACAGCCTGTTCGTGCTGCTGGTGCTGGCCGGCGGGGTGATCGTGATGGCCCACGAGACCCTCCAGACCCGCACCTCTATCAAAGAGGTCGCTCCCCGGATCGTGCTCGGCTTCGTCACCGCCAACACCAGCCTGGCGCTGGCCGGGACGGCGATCGGGCTGGCCAACGCGCTGTCGCAGGCGCTGCTGGGCCAGGGTGTGGACCCCGCCCGCGCCAGCCAGACGATCCTGCGGCTGGCGCTGGCGCCGCTGGACGCCGGCGGCATCTTCCTGATCCTTGTCAGCGGCGTGATCGCTGTGCTCGCCGTCGGTCTGGTCGGCGTGTGGGTGGTCCGGGTGGCGATGCTGATCGTGCTGGTCGCCGGGGCACCGCTGGCGCTGGCCACCCACGCCCTGCCACAAACCGAGGGCCTTGCCAGGCTGTGGTGGCGGGCATTCGCTGCCTGCCTTAGCGTCCAGGTCGGCCAGTCGCTGCTGCTCACAAGCGCCATGCGGATCTTCTTCGACGCCGACGGCCGCAGGAGCCTCGGCCTTGCCCCCGGCGGTGGGGACCTGGTCGACCTACTGCTGGTCGCGTGCCTGCTGTGGATGCTGCTGCGCATCCCGTTCTGGGCAGGCCGCTGGGTCTTCCACAACCACCGCACCGGCCTGCTCGGCCGGATGGCACAGGCGTATGTGATCACCCGGGTGGTGCGCCGCGCGCTTGGCGCGGGAGGCCACCGGTGAGCCGCCAACCCCAGCGTCGCCAGCGCATCCCCGCCGACGTCGACCGTGAAGACCGGCTGCTGGCCGGGTTGACCGCCCGCCAGCTCGCCATCCTGGCCGTGGCGGGCCTTGCCGCCTGGGCGATCATCCTGGCCGTCACGCCGCCGCTGCCCCTGCCGGTCGCGGCGGCGCTGGCCGCCCCGGTCGGCGCGGCAGGCGCGGTGCTGGCGCTTGGCCGCCGCGACGGGCTGGCGGCCGACCGGCTGACGTTGGCCGCGCTGCAACAGCGGCTGGCGCCATGCCGGCAGGTGCTGGCACCCGAAGGCGTCGTCCCCGCCCCCGCCTGGGCCACCCCACCCGGCACCCAGCCGGCCCCGGCCCCGCTCCGCTTCCCTGCCAGGGAGGTTGGCGACGGCGGCGTGGTCGATCTCGGCCCGGACGGGGAGGCGCTGGTGTGCCTGGCAGGCCCGGTGAACTTCTCGCTGCGCACCCCCGTCGAGCAGGACGCCCTCATCGCCGCGTTCGCCAGGGTGCTCAACGCGGTCACCGCACCGCTGCAGATCGTGGTGCGGGCCGAGCGGGTCGATCTGCGCGGCAGCGTCGCGGCGCTGCGCGAGCAGGCTGGCGGGCTGCCGCATCCCGCCCTGGAGGCCGCCTGCCATCAGCACGCCGGGTTTCTTGAGGAGCTGGCCGGGCGCCGTGACGTGCTGCGCCGCCAGGTGCTGCTGGTGCTCCGCGAACCCACCCCCGCTCCCGCCGCGGCGCTGACGCTGCGTCGTCGTGCTGAGGACACCGCCGCGGGCCTGGCCGCCGCCGGCATCCAGCTCACCCCGCTGGACAGCCAGGCAGCCGCCGAGGTGCTGCGGCAGGCCGCCGACCCCTTGGCGCCGGCCCGCCCGGCTGGGCTGGCTCCCCCTGAGGCCATCATCACCCGCGCTGGAGGCATCCCATGAGCCACATTTCCCACGGTCGCCGCTGGCTGCGGCGGCCGCCCCCCGCGCCGCCGGCCGGGCTGCTTGGCCCTGACGCGTTGGAGGTTGGCGCCCGTAGCCTGCGGGCCGGCGGCACCCTGTGCGCCACCCTGGCGGTCACCGGCTACCCAAGGGAGGTCGGCCCGGGCTGGCTGGAGCCGCTGCTTGGCTGGCCTGGCCCCGCTGACGTCGCGGTGCACATCGAGCCGATCCCCGCGCAGGTGGCGGCCGAGCGGCTGCGCCGCCAGCTCGCCCGTCTGGAATCCTCCCGGCGGCTGGACGCCGATCGGGGCCGGCTGGCCGACCCCGAGGTCGAGGTCGCCGCCGACGACGCCCGCGACCTGGCCGCCCGGCTGGCCCGCGGGGAGGGCCGGCTGTTTCGGGTCGGCCTGTATGTCACCGTCCGCGCCGCCGACGCGCACGAGCTGGCCCAGGAGACCGCCCGGCTGCGGGCGCTGCTGGGCTCGCTGCTGCTGGACGCCCATCCCGCCAGCTACCGCACCGTGCAGGGCTGGCTGGCGACCCTGCCGCTGGGGCTGGACCGGCTGCGGATGCGGCGCACCTTCGACACCGACGCGTTGGCCACCGCCTTCCCGTTCGCCTCGGCCGAGTTGCCCCCAGCGCCAGACGGCATCCTGTACGGCCGCGGCGCCCACGGCCCCGGCCTGGTCATCTGGGACCGGTTCGCCCAACCCAACTACAACGCCGTCATCCTGGCCAAGTCCGGCGCCGGCAAGAGCTACCTCGCCAAGCTGGAAGCGCTGCGCTGGCTCTACCAGGGCGTCGAGGTCTGCGTGATCGACCCCGAAGACGAATACCGCCGGCTGGCCGAGGCGGTCGGCGGCGCCCACCTGGCGCTTGGCGCAAACGGGGTGCGGCTCAACCCCTTCGACCTCACCATCAGCGCCGAGGTGGGGGAGGCCGAGGCGGACGCGCTGACGCGCCGCGCCCTGTTCATCCACACCCTGACCTCGGTGCTGATCGGACAGCCACTGGACCCCACGGCCACCGCCGCGCTGGACCGCGCCGTGATCGCCTGCTACGCCGCGCGGGGGATCTCCACCGACCCGCGCACCCACGCCCGCCCCACCCCGCTGCTGGCCGACCTGGCCGCCGCGCTCGACCACGACCACGACCCGGCCGCCCGCAGCCTTGCGGCCCAGCTCGCCCCGTTCGTCAGCGGCAGCCACCGCCGCCTGTTCGACGGACCGACCACCACCCAGCCGGCCGGGCACCTGGTGGTCTTCTCGCTGCGGGAGCTGCCCGACCCGCTCAAGGCGGCCGGGACGCTGCTGACCCTCCGTGGATGAGGCCTGGCTGCTGGCCCGCGACCCGGCCGGCGCAGAGTTCCTCGCCCGGTTGGCGAAGTCGGCCAGAAAGCACTGGTGCGGGCTCACCGTCGTGACCCAGGACGCCGCCGACCTGCTGGCAAGCGATCTGGGCCAGGCCGTGGTCGCCAACGCCGCCACCCAGGTTCTGCTCGGCCAAGCCCCCCAGGCCATCGACGCGCTCGCCAGCGCATTTCGCCTCTCAGAAGGGGAGCGGGCGTTCCTGCTGGCCGCCCGTCCTGGGGAAGGCGTGCTTGCCGCTGGCCCGCACCTGCGGACCGGGTTCGTGGCCGTCGCCAGCCAAGCCGAGCACGTCTTGGTCACCTCCAACCCCGCCGAGCTCGCTGCCGAGCCGGCGCGGCAGCCAAGCGCGGCAGCCCCGCGACGGTCCCGAGGCAGGGGGGCCAGCCGGTGACCCGCCGCATCGGCCTTGCCGCGATCGCCGTGGTGCTGCTGCCCGTCCTGATGGTCGGCGCCGCCACCGGCATCCTCAGCGGCGGCCCGGGGGTGGGTAGTCCACCGGCGGGTGACTTGGCGCCGAGCGGCAAGGCGCTGGCGACCATCCCGCCCGACTACCTCACGCGCTACCAGCAGGCCACCGCAAGCTGCCCCGGGCTGCCCTGGACGGTGCTGGCGGCCATCGGCCAGGTCGAGTCCGACCACGGCCGCCTGAATGCACCTGGGGTTCACGCTGGTGCCAACAGCAAGGGCGCCCAGGGGCCGATGCAGTTCCTCCCCAGCACCTTCCGCCACTACGCCCTGCCGGTCCCACCCGGCGGCGCCGACCCGCCATCCCCCTACGACCCCGTCGACGCGATCTGGGCCGCGGCCCGCCTGCTGTGCGCCAACGGCGCCCGCAACGCCGCCGACCTGCCCGGGGCGATCTTCGCCTACAACCATGCCCAGTGGTACGTCCGCGACGTGCTCACCATGGCCGCAAGCTACACGGGCACCGGCAGCGCCGACACCGCAGTGGCCTTCGCGCTGGCCCAGCTCGGCACCCCCTACCGGTGGGGCGGCGACGGCCCAGGGGAGGGCGGCTTCGACTGCTCCGGGCTGGTCCAGGTCGCCTTCGCCACCGCCGGCATCCACCTGCCCCGCACCGCCCAGACCCAGTACGACACCGGCCCGCACCTGCCCCCCGATGAGCCGCTGCTGGCTGGCGACCTGGTCTTCTTCGGCACCTCCCCGGCCAACGTCACCCACGTGGGGATCGTCGTCGGCCCCGGCCAGATGATCGACGCCCCCTTCACCGGGGCGGTCGTGCGCATCGAGCCCTACCAGCGCCCCAGCCTGCTGGGCGCCACCAGGCCCGCCGCGCTCCCTGCCGGCTCCGAGCGGTTCTGACGTCGTCCATGACCACGATCTGCCCCCGGACAAGGAGTCCTCGGATGCCGCGCCCCCACTCGCCCCGCACCAGCCTGCCGGCGACGCCGCCGACCCCTGATCCACGCACCAGCCCCCTTGGCCGGTTCCTCCAGCACCCCGGCCAGACCCTGGCCGGCTGGGTCCATCACCTGCTCGACCTGGCCCACACCGCCCTCATCGTCGGATGGCCGTGGCTGCTGGCCACCGCCAGCATCCTGCTCACCACCGGGCTCGCACTTCGCCACTACCGGTTGCGGTTACTCACTAAGCATGCCCGCTACGTGGCGGTCTTGCCGCCGCCCGAAGCCGACCTTGCCGGCGCGACCGCGCTGTGGGCCAACCTCCACGGCCTGCTCCGACCCCGCTGGCGAGTGCTGCTGTCGGGCCAGCCCCACGTCAGCTTCGAGCTGGCCTGGTCCGTCGAAGGCCTCCAGATCGGGATGTGGGTGCCAGGGGCGATCCCGCCGGGCCTGGTCGAGCACGCGGTCGAGGCGGCCTGGCCCGGCGCCCGCGCCACCCCGACCAGCCCCGAACCACCCCTGCCCGTGAACGTGCTGGTCACAGGCGGGCAGTTTCGACTCGCCCAGGCGGAGTGCCATCCGCTGCGCACCGACCACGACACCGACCCGCTGCGCGGCCTGCTCGGCGCCGCTGGCGCGCTGGAGGCAGGGGAGCGTGCGGTGGTGCAAGTGCTGGCCCGCCCGGCCGGCGCCCGACGGCTGGCCCGGCTGCACCGCGCCGTCCGCGCGATCCGCACCGGCCAGCAGCCCACCCGGCTTGGCCGGCTGGCCGACCTTGTCAGCCCCGGGTCGCCGGCCAGCACCCGCCGCTACACCCACGACCCGACCCTGGCCGTGGACGTGCGGGCGATCCTGGCCAAGGCCGCCAGTCCGGGCTGGATCACCGTCATTCGCTACGGCGCCGCCACCCCGGTCGGGCAGGCGGCCAGCGTTACCGGCATTGGCCGATCCGATGCCAACCCCCGCCACCAGCAGGGCCAACAGCTCGGAGACGCCCATGCGGCGGCGCAGGTGCGGGCGCGGCTGCGTGGCCGCGCGCACGCCATCGCCTCGGCGTTCGCGTCCTACGCCGACCGCAACCGCCTCCAACGCCGCCACCTCCCGCGGCCCGCGCGGACACTGGCCCAGCGGCGGCTTGGCCGCGGCGACCTGCTGTCCATCCCCGAGCTGGCCGCCATCGCGCACCTACCCACCGACGTGGCCGTGCCCGGCCTTGCCCGCGCCGGCGCCAAACCCATCGCCCCACCACCCGCAATCAAGCACACCGGCAAGGTCCTCGGCGACGCCGACACCGGCGCTCGCCGCCCCGTCGCGCTCGCCGTCGCAGACGCCCGCTACCACCTGCACCTGATGGGCGCGACCGGGTCGGGCAAGTCCACCCTGCTGACCAACCTCGTCCTGGACGACGTCGCAGCCGGACGTGGCGCGGTCGTCATCGACCCCAAAGGCGACCTGGTCACCGACCTCCTCGACCGGCTCCCCACCAGCGCGGCGGGGCGGGTAGTGCTGCTGGACCCCGACGACCCTGACGCGCCGCCAGCCATGAACGTGCTGGAAGGCGACGACCCCGACCTGGCCGTGGACCACCTGGTCGGGATCTTCCGACGGATCTTCGAGGCCTACTGGGGACCGCGCACCGACGACATCCTCCGCGCGGCCTGCCTCACCCTGCTGCGCCACCCAAGCCGCGGCGCGACCCTGGCCGAGGTCCCCACCCTGCTGTCGGACCCCCGCTTCCGCAAGCCCTACCTCGACGCCGTGCGGAACGACTCGCTGCTGCGCGGGTTCTGGCGCTGGTATGAGGACCTCAGCGAACCGGGCCAGGCGCAGGTGATCGGCCCGGTCATGAACAAGCTGCGCGCCTTCCTGCTCCGCAGCTTTGTCCGCAACGTGGTCGGTACCACCACCTCCAGCTTCGACATGCGCAAGGTGCTCGATGGGGGGCTGCTGCTGGCGCGGGTGCCCAAGGGCACGCTGGGGGAGGAATCAAGCCGGCTGCTGGGCTCGTTCATCGTCGCCAAGGTCTGGCAGGCCGCCACCGGTCGCGCCCACCTCGACCAGCAGGCCCGCAAGGACGCCAGCCTGCTGGTGGACGAGTGCCAGAACTTCCTCACCCTGCCGCGCAGCTTCGACGAGATGCTCGCCGAAGCCCGCGGCTACCGCCTCTCCCTCGTGCTCGCACACCAAGACCTCGCGCAGCTCCCCCGCGAGCTGCGCGACGCGGTCAGCGCCAACGCGCGCAACAAGCTGTGGTTCACCTGCTCCCCAGAGGACGCCCACGCGCTGGAGCGCCACGTCGCCCCCGAGCTGTCCGCCTATGACCTTGCCCATCTTGGCGCCTACCAGGCCGCCGCCCGGCTGGTCGCCGACGGCGCGCAGCAGCCCGCCTTCACCCTTGCCACCCGCCCCGCGCCCGCCCCGGTCGCTGGCCGGCCCGAGCAGGTCCGCGCTGCCGCGCGTCGCAAGTTCGGGCGGACCCAGGCGCAGCGTCGCGAGGCCGCCCGCCGCCGTAAGCGGGCACAGCGCAACGCATGACAACGCGCAAAAGGAAACCCGCTCGGAACATCTGGCGGACCCCATGGCGGAAACCCACTTGGCCGCCCACACCTGCCGACCCAACCGGACCAGAACGCGCACGTCAGATGGCCTATGCCCTCGGCAGGTGGCATCCGCGACTCGGTAGAGAGGGTCTTGTTCCACTTCCAGCAGCAGCAACCACCCAAAGGAGCCAAACCTCATGGCACGGCCTCGCGTGTCCGACCAGCTCGTCCTGCAGATCGCAAGCCAACTCACCGACCGGGACCGCTACCTGTGCGACCTCGTCTACGAGCACCAGGTGCTCACCACCAACCAGCTCTGCGACGCCGCCTTCACCAGCCTGATCACCACACGCCACCGGCTGGCACGCCTGCACGACCTGCGCGTGCTCGACCGCTTCCAACCACTCCGACCAACCGGCTCCAGCCCCCACCACTGGGTACTGGACGAACTCGGCGCCGCAATCGTCGCCGCCAACCACGGCGTCGACGTCCGCGACCTCGCCTGGCGGCGCGGCCGCGCGCTGGCGCTGGCGACCAGCCAGCGGCTGGACCACCTCGTCGGCGCCAACGGCTGCTTCACCGGCCTGCTGCGCGCCGCCCGTGACCAGCCCAACACGCGACTCGCCCGCTGGTGGTCGGAGCGGCGCTGCGCCGCCGAATGGGGCGAGTTCGTCCGCCCCGACGGCCACGGCATCTGGGTCGAGGACCACGTCCAGGTCGGCTTCTTCCTGGAGTACGACCGCGGCACCGAACCACTCGATCGGCTGGTCGCCAAGCTCGCCGGCTACCACGAACTTGCCGGGGTCGAGCCCGACCCAGTGCTGGTGCTGTTCGTGCTGCCCACACACCGCCGCGAGGCGGGCGTCCGCCAGGCGCTCACCAGGGCGCTCGCCGCCCCGACCCATGCCGACCCCGGGGCTGGCGGCGACGTGACGGTGGCGACCGGCGTTATCCCCGCCCACCGCACCGCGGCCGACGCCGTCTGGCTGCTCCTTGACCCCCGTGGCGGGCACCGGCAGCGCCTGCGGGAGTTGGCCCGCCACGCTGCGCTCGTCAGCCTCGACTGACATCGCGCAGCCAGGGCTCCAGATCCCGTTGCGCTGGCTTTCGTCCTTGTCCGGTGTCCCGATGCGGCGGGGCAAGACTCTACCCGTCCCGCCGGTGCGTGTCGTTACCTGCAGATTCCGGACCTTGAGGTCCGCGCGAGGTCGAGCTATCCCCTGGGATCGATCCCCACGACAGCGGACCACGGCAACCCTTCGACCAGCAGGACGAGCCAGCGATGCCCCAGGCTAAACCGAAGTTACGCCGGTTTCTGGGTGTGATCTTTGGCTGACCAGCGGGAATGGTGTCAGACGCACCCGAGGTGTAGACACTAGATGATTTGTGTCGATGGGGTCAACATGCGAGAATCACGCCGTGACACGCAGACCTGG
>WNGA01009135.1_pt1 | contig 13452 bp, 15 predicted proteins | sample 5400061 | NCBI WGS metagenome assembly WNGA01 (sample SAMN13153366, study PRJNA577476) | soil metagenome | isolation source: 100 cm soil or saprolite under grassland replicate 2 | place: USA:California | collected 2016-06-15 | reverse complement strand
ACCCCGGCTACGGGTGTCTTTCCAGTGATCTGTCCGGACAGTGAGCCCGGTGCCGGCCTGGCGCCCGCTTGCTGGCCTGATCAGAAGCCTGTCCGCCCTTGTCGGGCGTGACCCATCACAGTTCTGCCGCCTGCGGTTTTCACCCCCAGACCGACACCGGAGTGTGTCCCCCAACCTGGGCTGGAGGTGATTTGGATGCTTGCAGATCAGCTGGACTACGTGATCGGGGTCGACCCGCACCGCGACACGCACGCGCTCGCCATCGTCGACGTTCGGACTGGCGGGGTCGTCTTCGAGACGAGCGTGGCCGCGAGTAGCGGAGGCTACGCGCGCGCTTTGGAGCTCGCGAGAGAGCACGCGCCGGGACGAAGGGCGTTCGCGGTTGAAGGCACCGGCTCATTCGGCGCCGGCCTCACTCGCTTCCTCGCCGGCCATGACGAGCGGGTGCTCGAGGTCGGGCACCTGCGGCGCGAGCCCCGCTCGGGCGGCAAGACCGACGCGCTCGACGCGATCCGGGCCGCCCGGAGCGTGCTTGCGCAGACCCGGCCAGCGGAGCCGCGCGCCGGCGGCGAGCGAGAGGCTTTGCGCGCGTTGATGGCGGCGCGCGAGGGCGCAGTCAACGCGCGACGAGCGGGGCTCTGCCAGCTACGGGACCTGTTGATCACAACACCGGAGCCGCTGCGGAGTGAGCTGCGACCGCTTACACGCGCGCAGCTACTGCATCGGCTGACGGCGATGCGACCGCAACGGCACCGCGACATCGAGCTGCGCGGGGCGTTGCAGGCGCTGCGCGCGGTCGCGGGCCGCATCCAACACCTAACCACCGAAGAGCGCGAGCTCGCAGGCGAGATCGAGACGCTCACACGCCAGCTGGCGCCGCAGCTGCTCGACCAGCCCGGTGTTGGGCCGCTCGCCGCCGCGCAGATCCTGATCTCCTGATCGCACCGCGGCCGGATCAGAGGCGAAGCCGCGTTCGCGCGACTCGCCGGCTGCGCCCCGATCCCAGCCTCGTCGGGACAAACGATCCGCTACCGCCTCGACCGCGGCGGCGACCGCCGACTCAACCGAGCACTGCACATGATCCTCGTCACCAGACGCCGCGCGCACCCGCCGACGATCGCCTACATCAACCGTCGCATCCAAGAAGGCAAGAGTCGCTGCGAAGCAAGCCGCTGCCTCAAGCGCTACCTCGCCCGCAACCTCTACCGGCTGCTCGAGAACCAACCGCTTACGACTTGACAAACATAGAAGCATCGCTGGCCCAAGCGAGATCGCTGTGTCCACGGCCTAGCCTCTGCGTGATGCCGGACATGGAGTGCTGGAAGGCCTGGAGTGGTGGTACCGCTCTCAGTGGGCAAGAACGCCACATCGCCCGCGGTGCTTCACAAACGTACTGGAGAAAAGACTCGGTTTCCAGGGTCTTTCGAGGTGGATCTCCGCGCTAGACCGGAACCGGCAGCGGCTCCGCGGGCAACTCGAACGCGAAGGTCGTACCCTTCCCACGCTCCGACTCGACCCAGATGCGCCCGTGCATCGACCGGACGAGCTCGCGGCAGATGTAGAGGCCGAGGCCGGTTCCGCCGATGCCGCGCCGCTGGTCGGGGTCGAGGCGGTAGAACTTGTCGAAGATCCGCTCCTGCTCGCCCACCGGGATGCCGAGGCCTTGGTCCTGGACGCTAAAGCGGAGCCGGTCGCCCACCGCTGCGAGTCCCACCTCGATTCGTCCCTCGGACGGCGCGTACTTGATCGCGTTGTCGAGAAGGTTGAGCAGCACCTGGCGCGTGCGCTCGCCGTCGCCGTGCGCCTTCGGCACGACCGGAGGCACCACGACCTCGATCATCGTGTCCTCCCCCACCCGGGACCGGGCAACCGTCACGACTCCGCGCACCAGCTCCTCGGGATCAAAGGTGTCGGCGACGACGCGGAGCGACCCGCTGTCGAGCTGGCCCGCCACCAGGATCTCCTCGACGAGGTTGGCGAGACGGTTTGACTGCTCGGCGATCATCTCGAGGAGATCGTCCTGAGTCTGCGCCGGCAGGTCGTGCTCTCTGAGCGTCAGGGCCGCGCCGTGCAACGAGGCGAGCGGCGTCCTGAGCTCGTGCGAGATCGTCGCCACGAATTGCGAGCGGAGGTCCTCGAGTCGGCGGTCGTGCGTCGCGTCGCGGAAGGCGTAGACGGTGTCGTCGTCCAGCGCCACGGCCACGATCGAGAGCCAGAGCTCGCGGCCTGCGACGTCGACCGGAACCGTCTCCGAGCTCGAGGGGCCGTCCGCTTCCCCAGGTCGATCCGCCACCGGCACGAACGTCGCGATCGTCGTCCAACCCGGAATCGCCTCCTCCGCCCGGCGACCGCGCACCTCCGCCGCCCGGAGGCCCGTGATCGTCTCGGCCGCCTGGTTCCAGAGCTGCACCACCCCGTCATGGTCGACGACGAGGACGCCGTCACCGAGTCGCGCGAGCACGCGCTGGGCCTGGTCTCGCTGCAGCCTCGAGAGCCGGCTGCGGGCGATCGCAGGAGCCACGGCGTACGCCGTTACGAGGAACGCGCCGATGAGGCCGAGGCCGAGGCCGATCACCCGCCAACGGACGTCGTTGGCCGCAGCCGCGATCTCAGATCGTTTGCGCACCGTGATCAGAACCGGCGCATCTCGCTGCTCTCGGAGGGGTAGGGCGACCGCTCGGTATTCGAGCGCCTGCATCCGAACGTCGGCTGGCTTTCCCGCCGTTGGGCGCGAGTCGATGCGCCCAACACCGTCCGCGCGAACGAGCCGATGGTCGAGTAGGAAACCAAGACGGCCGCCGGGGAGATCTGCTTCGTCACCAATAGTCCGGACGAGGCGCCGGCCGAAAGGGGGCACGACAAAGACACGCCCGATCGTCCTTTCACGGCCGATGACGTCGACGCGCGCTTCGACCGCCCGTCCTTGCAATCCCCCCGCCGCGCCGTGAAGGAGGATGATCCACGGGTGCGCTTGCTCGATTGCCCGGAGCGTAAGCTTGTCACTCTGAGCGAACGCGCGCCCGACCCGTCTGGAGCCTGCGAGACGGTCGGCGGTGTGACGCGCGTCGCGTAAAAGCCTCGCGTACACCGAAGCACCCGAGTTCAGGTCCCGGACGAGCTCTTGGTCAGCGTTGTTCCGCTCGCGCTTGGCCGCGAATCCGCCGAACGCCCAGACGGCGACCGCGAGCGGGAGAGCCAGGAGCAGCAACCCCGTGGCGAGCCGCAGACGGCCGCTGGCGACGCGCCCTATTTCTTGCCCCCTTTGTGCCCGTTCCCGCCGCCGTTGGCCTTCGGAGAAGTAGCGGGCGCAGGCGACGAAGCGGTCGGCGCCTTCTTGGTGTTTCCGGGTGGGAGTCCGTGGTGGTGCTCGCTGGAGCGCCCGAGCGCACGGGGCGCCGACGCTCTGGCAGTCGGCTTCAGCGTATGGCCGTGGCCGTGGCCGCGCGCCTTGCCTTTTGCCGTCGTCGGAGTGCTGAAGAACCGGCGCGTCGTGACCGGCGTTGCGGGAGCGGCGGGCGCAGCCACCTGCACGGGGGCTGACGGCGCGCGCCGCACGACCCCGGTCCGAGCGCGGCGGTGTACCCGGTGCGCCTTGGTCGCTGCCTGTCGCCGCTGCGGCACGAAATGCTCGGTCCGGGTAGCGACGAGCTGCGCGGAGGAGGCAGCCTTCCCGACTGGCTCCGAAGCGCGCTCGTTAGCGGTAGCTCGGAGATCCGCGGCCACGCGCCCGGCGGCCCCCCCGATCCCGGGCAACAGCGGCGTCGGCTCTCCCTGGACCCCCAGGCCGGGGAGCAGGAAGACTGAGAGCGAGATCCCGATCGCCGCAGCGAACGTGGCGGGGACTGTCGGCGAGAGTTGAGCGAACGCCGGCTTCATGTTCGAGTAATCGGCAAGTGTGGGCCGTTCGCTGAGGGCGAGCGCGACTTCACCAAACATAGCGCGGAACCCACCGCTTCTCCACCATGCCTGCCGAATTCTCCGCCCGTACATCGAGGCCTCAGTTCGTCGACGGGGCGGGGCGCTCTCGCCGGCCTCGGCGGCGTCGCGCCTCGACAGGTTCGCCTTCTCTGCCACCCAAAACTCTTGCGCTGCCCCGAAAGGCAGGCGAAGTCGAGAATCGGGTGGAGCTCGATCGCATTCGGAGCTCTGCCGGTGACCTGGTGCGGGCGATCCCAAAAGGCGACGCCCACCACCCGCGCTTCTGAGCAGAGCCGGACGGCGTTCCGCGCGGTTTCGCATCTGTCTCTTTGCGCGTGTCGTCGGCGCCTGTCTCTGGGTTTTTGGAACTCGCCTTGGAGGGGCGCGAGCGGGAGTTCAGCTCCCGCTCGCGCCTCACTTCGCCCTCGCCTCGACTGCGGCGAGCGCTCGGCGCGCGGCTGCTTCACTGCGATAGCCGATGCCCCACTGGGACTCGACTCGGCGGTCGACGCGGATGAGGACGCGGAGCGCTTCAGCGCCGTGCCACCAGCCGAACTTCGCGCCGGTGACGATCCAGGCGTGCTGGTAGAGCCAATGGCGCTGGTTGGCGGCGGTGGGGCCGCGGGCCGAGCTGAGCCAGGCATCGAGGCGACTGGCGCGTGCGGGGAGGGTGATCTCGTCGAGCGGCTCCTCCGGCGCGCCGGGCACGTGGAAGGCGGTCGTTCGCGGCGGCCTGAAAGCCTGCCTTGGGACGCCGCTTCGCCTACCCAGGACGCCAGTCCCTTTCCGGCGGGAGCGCGTCGCAGCCCTCACGTGGCGCTGGCCGCCCAGAGCTTGCTTCGATGCTCTCGCCGCCGTCGTTTCGCCGTGCCCGCTCGTGGCAGTCGTCGGCGACTCCTCGCGCTGCGCCCGTGTCGCGGGTTGATCCAGTCCTCCAGAGCTCGAGCCGCTGTCGTCATAGCGAGCCCAAATCGCAGCTGCCCCGCCCAGCCCGGCCGCGATCGCAACCACCACCACTATCGCCCGCCGCCCATTGCTTCGCCGGCGACACGTCGCTGCTTCGACCGGTGCTACCGAATGCGTGTGTTGGGGCATCGGCGAAGGACGCAGCGGTGGCGGCGCCTGCTCCGGCTCCCTTGCAGGGGCCGGTGGCGGCGCCGCCTCACCGGCGTCGACAAGTTTCGCGCGCGCTCGTTCCGCCAGATTCGGATCGACGAGCGCCAGTTCCGGACTGAGCGGCTCGACCGGGCGAGCGTACCTGGCGAAACCGCGGCGAGTGTCGGTCAACACTCGATGCGCGCTCCTCTCGGCGCTGTCCTCTAAGCCGTACTCCACGAGCGCGCTCAGGCTTCGCAAGATCTGGTAGGCGACCGGAGCCCAAGCGCGGTGTCATGCTCCGTAGGTGATGGCAGGCGCCGCTGCGCCCGTCTTCGTCCTCATCCACAGCCCGCTCGTCGGCCCCAGGACGTGTGGACGCCGGTCGCGCGCGAGCTCGAGCGGCGAGGACGACAGGTAGTTGTCCCGTCGCTTCTCGGCGCTGCTACTGCGCCGCCACCTCAGTGGCGGTACTGCATCGATGCCGTCCGGTCTGCAACGAGCACGCTGTCAAACCCCGGTCGTCCTTGTCGGCCACTGCGGCGGCGGACTGTTGTTGCCGGCCATCACGGGCGCTGTGACGACGGCGGTCTCGTGGCTGATCTTCGTCGATTCCGGCGTACCAGCGAGTACCGGCGAAACACCGCTGGTGTCACCGACCTTACTCCCACAGGTCGAACTCGTAGCCGCCTTCCGCAGCACCGAGCGGGCAACGTTGTAGGCCTTGCGCTTGAGCCAGCGCATCCGCCGCTTGAAGCGCCGGTTGGCCTTGTAGAGGGCCTTCGGCTCGCCGCGCCGATCAGCTCCCCAGGAATCGCAACCTTGCGGCGGTGCCGCTCCTGTTCCGGCGTTCCCGGCAGCGTCACGTCGGTCAAGAGCAGTAGCCCTCCGTACTCGCGCAGCGCAACCGCGGTCACCCGCCGCTGGTCCTTCGACCACTTCGGGTAGACCGCCGCGCACCAGCCCCGGCCGCAGTTGGGCGCCCTACTTGAGATGACCTTGCCGCAGCCAGGGCAGCGTCCCTCGAACGGCTTGAGCCCTTGCTGCTCCGCGAGCAGCCGATCGAGAACCTCGTTCGCGTGCCGGAGCGCCTCCGCCGAGTAATGGTCATACGTGGAGACGTACCGTCGCCTTCGCCGTGGCTCTGCCTCGTCTACACGACGAACCTTCGCCAGAGCCTCCATCGGCCGCTCAAGGTCGCTGAGGTCGTAGTGGCCATAAATGCTGACCTGGAACGGACCCTGGCCCGCGAGTTCGGCGGAGCTAGGATCGCCGAGCTGTGTTCACCGTCGAACAGCGAAACGCGCTGCGAGCGCGAATGCTCCAGCTCGCGGAGGAAGACGAGCGCGTCGTCGCCGGAGCCGCGGTTGGCTCGCTCGCTGTCGGAAGGGGCGATCGCTTCTCCGACTTGGACCTGACGTTCGGGATCGCTGACGATGTGCCGGTCGCGCACGTTCTCGGCGGCTGGACGCGCTCGCTCACGGAGGAGCTAGACGCGGTACAGCTCGCCGACCTCAAAGCGGGGCCGACCATCTACCGCGTATTCCTGCTGCCAGACGCACTGCAGTTCGACCTCTCCATGACATCGGCGACGGAGTTCCGCCCCACAGGGCCGCGATTCCAGCTTCTCTTTGGCGAGACGGCTGCGAACGAGTCCGAGGTTCGCCGCCGGCCGCAGGGGGGCCTCTTCATTCGCACGCCCCCGGTCGTACGGGACATCTTCGGGTGGGGCGTCATCTATGCGCTGCACGCACGGGCGTGCATCGAGCGTGGCCGCGTGTGGCAGGCGGAACATTACGTCGGCGCGGTGCGTGATCATGCCCTCTCTCTCGCGTGCCTCCATCGCGGGCTACCGGCCGTGCAGGCGCGTGGCTACGACCAGCTTTCGCCTGAGGCTCTCGCGGGCTTCGACCGCACACACCTCGGGTCGGTCGAGCCCGACGCACTACGCAGAGCACTCGCCGCCTCCGTCCTCGCCCTCCTCAACAAGGGTGCGGAAGCGGACTTGCCGGACGTGGACGTAGTCGCAGAGCGCCTCGCTGAGCTTCATTAGGTGGATCCGCTTCTCCTTAGAACACCTGCCGCCAGCGATTGAAATCTTGCGCGGGCTCGATTCCTGCCTGCCTCCACCTAGGGGTTTCCAGCTCATGGGAGGCCTCGGTGTCTGCGCTCGTAGTGTTAGGCGCATGATCGAGGTCTCCCGGTGCGCGGAAGAGAGGCCGAGGAGCAGGTCTCGCTCGATGTCTTCAACGCGGTCCGGCCGGACGAGGCGCTGACGATGGACGAAATGCGCTCGTTCAAGTCAAGCGCTCGCGACCACGTCGACTTCTTGGCCCGGCTGGACGGTACCGCTGTCGGCTCTGCGATCGGCGTCATCTTGTCGCAGCGAGCCGGTCGTGTCTTCGCGATGGTCAGGGTGCTGCCAGAGCGGCGCCGCCGCGGTGCCGGCGCCGCGCTCTACGGCGCGATCTCCGCGTGGACCGCCGAGCGCGGCCTGAAGGAGATCGAGGTACCGGTGCTCGACAACGACCCCGAGAGCCTTGCCTTCGCGCAGCAGCGCGGCTTCGTCGAGGAGCGGCGTGAGTTGGGCCTCGTGCTCCACCTCGCCGAGAGATCACGCCACCGCCCGTCGAGCCGCCCGACGGCGTCGAGATCATCACCTGGGCGGAGCGGCCAGAGCTCGCACGCGACATCTACGAGGTCCTGCTCGAGGCGGAACCGGACATCCCGGGTTTCGAAGACGACGATGTCGAGCCCTTCGAGGACTGGCTCGTCCACGACATGCAAGGCCCCGGCGACCGCCCGGAGGCGACCTTCATCGCGCTAGCCGCCGACGAGGTGGTCGGGTACGCGAAATTCTCGCTCACGGCCGCGCAGCCGACGACGGCCCAACACGACCTGACCGCGGTGAAGCGAACCTGGCGCGGGCGCGGAGTTGCCCGTGCGCTCAAGGCGGCGCAGGTCAACTGGGCGGCGGAGAACGGCTACACGGAGCTCCACGCGCGTAACGAGACGCGCAACGAGCCGATCAGGCGTCTGAACGGACGCTTCGGCTACCGCCCCGGGATCGGGCGGATCTACCTCGTCGGACCCGCTGGCCTGAGCTCGCCCGAAGTCGGTACGCGGCAAGCTGCGACATCGAGATCGCCAACCAGGTCCTGATTGAAATCTTGCGCGGGTTCGATTCCCGCCGCCTCCATCGTCGATCGAAGTCCGGCTCCGCTGGCGCGGAGCCATGACGACTTCGATCGACTCTTGTTCTATCGACCGGCCGCACATGAGCCGACGCCGGCAAAGCCGTGGTCGGCGGGCAACCGCTATCTCTCGCTGAAACGGACATGGCTGTGGATATGTACGAGCGCTCGGTGTCCGGAGACCTCGGGTACTCGTTGGCCGAGAACACCGGAACCGCCCCGCACAGAAACGTGAAGCCCTGCTGGCCCTTCCGCTCCGCGTAGATCGGGTCACCGCCGGTCAGCTGCTTGAACAGTGACATGTCGCGCGCGGAGTTCGGTCCGACGTCGCCGCAGATGTTCGCCAGCTTCCCCACCAGCACTGAGGGCGCAAAGCGGTCGTCGCCGCCCAAGCGCTGAAGCGGTACCGCCGCGATGTTGTCAGCGCCAAGCAGACACGCCAGCAGGTGTAGGAGGATGGACTTTCCGTTGTTGCCGTGGCCGTAGAGCAGGATCGCCTTGCGCAGGAAGTTGCGCGACAGGCACAGGTAGCCCGCGATCTCGTAGACCATGCTCACCATCTCCTCGTCGTCGCCGAACACCTCGAGGAGAAAGGCGCGGATCTTGGGGTGTTCGCTGCTGCCCGTACGCCACCGCCACGGCAGCTGCACCGTTGTCGCGTTCTCGGGCGTGTAAGGCGTCAAGTCGCCCGAGGTCAGGTCGATGATCCCGTCGCGCGCGCGGATGACATCCGTCGGATCCGGGTCAATGCTGAGTGGCCGTGTGGCCTGGTCGCGCTGGACGTACGCCACCGCCTCGTTGACTCGGCTGGTGGTGGTCATCTCCTGGAGAAACTCCTGCGCGATCGCCGCCGCAACCTTGTCGCCGCCCTCGCGGTACACGCCGTCGTCGTACCAGCGCAGCAGCCCGTCGCTCGTGACCCGCAGGGGGACCACGTCGCTCACCGCGACGGCTAGTCGCTGCGGAATGAACTGCTTCTTGTCGAAGAAGAACTGCTCATCCCCGTGGTCGTTGAGGAAACCGCGGGTCCGCTCAAGCCCGTCGGCGATCTGCCTCGTCGTGTCGATGCTGCTCACCTCGTCTAAGTTGCCGCCAGCTTCAGCGGGAAGTAGAAGTTTTTCTACTCGTAGTAATTAAACGGTCGAGCATCAGAAACTCGACAACAGAAAACGCCGCCCAACCAGGCGGCGCTCTCCGAGCTGTTCCAACTTCGACGGGGAGGGGCTACAGGTCAAGGCGCGTGTCGTCACCAACCCGAAGGCCCCGGGCGAGGCGACAACGGCTACTCACACGCTAGCCAAATTAAGGCTAAGCTTGACTAATCATTCAATGGCTAGTACCGTCTAGCAGTCCTCCACGTCGTCTAAGAAGGCAGAGATGAAGAAGCTCCTCGTACACGCGCGTTCCAATCGCAGAAGCCCCGGAGCACACGGCGCTCGTGTCTGCACCGCCCTTCTCGCCTGCATCGGCGTCGCGCTGGCGCTCGGTGTCGTGGGGCAGGCTGCGGGCTCCGCGCCCTCGTTCGCGCGCCCGACGCCATATGAATTTGGCGGCGCCTCCTTTGAAGACGTCGCGATCGCCGACCTAAACGGCGACAGGAAGCTCGACCTCGCGGTCACGAATGAGATCAGCAGCGTCTACGTTCTGCTCAACTCCGGCCAGGGCAAGTTCAGGGGTCGGCGCAGCTACCGAACCGGAGCCGACCCTGCAGCGATGGCGATCGGCGACCTGAACGGCGACGCGAAGCCAGACCTGGTGACCGCGAACAGGGGCGATGGAGATGGAAAGACCGTCTCTGTCCTTCTCAATCGAGGGGCCGGCACCTTCGCACTTCGGCGCGACTACGAGACCGGACCGCTTCCTCACTCGATCGCGATCGGCGACCTGAATGGTGACCGAAAACCAGACCTCGTGACCGCGGGCGCCAATAGCGTCTCCGTTCTGCTCAACACCGGCAACGGCAGCTTCGGGGCCCAGCAGGATTGGCAAGGCGGCGCCACCCCTGCATCGATCGCGATCGGCGACCTGAACGGCGACGCGAAGCCGGACCTGGCGATCACCGACGACGACGCGGATATCGTCTCCGTGCTTCTGAACAGCGGCGACGCCGGCTTCGAGGCTAGACGTGACTACGGCACTGGCGAGCAGCCCGAATCGGTTGCGATCGGCGACCTGAATGGCGACTCCAAGCCGGACGTCGTGACCGCGAATCAGACAGGCGAAACCGTCTCCGTCCTCGCGAATGGAGGCGACGGCACGTTGCGAGACCGGCGCGACTACCGAGCTGGAGCGAGTCCCGTAGCGGTCGCGATCGCCGACCTGAACGGCGATCGCAAGCCAGACCTGGCGACGGCAAATTCTGACGGGGCGAGCGTCTCTGTACTGGCGAGCCGCGGCGACGGCACGTTCGCGGCACGACGCAACTACGGAGCCGGAGAAAGCCCCGAAAAGGTCGCGAGCGGCGACCTGAACGGCGATGGCAAACCCGACCTGGCGATCACGAATGGCGTGGCGGACACCGGCACCCTTTCAGTGCTCCGCAATACCACCGGCCTCTGCACGGTGCCGAACCTGAGGGGAAAGACGCGGCCGGTCGCGACGAAGGCGGTCGCGCGCGCCAACTGCCGCCTTGGCAAGATCCGCCGCGTCTACTCGAAGATCGTCAAGACAGGCCGAGTGATCTCGCAGACGCCCAAGCCCGGCAAGGTGCTTCGGAGGGGCGCGAAGGTCAACCTCGTCGTCAGCCTCGGACGTATGCGCTAACCGCGAGCGTCGTATTTAACCCGTCGCTTTCTGTATGAAAGGACGACAAAGAACTGCGTCGCCTTCTGTGGGAACGGCGACGGGTTGGGCTGAGCGGCTAGCCGAACCGCACGCGTGCAACCGAAGCCGCCCAGTTCGCTGCTTTTCCGTGTCGCCTTCTGACTGACTCAAAGGCGACAGCCGCGCCCGAGGGACCGGATGAACCCCGCGGGTCGTAGTCTCAAGTGAAGATGAAGAAGCAGCAGCTCCTTGCTGGCCTAGCGGCGTTGTCGTGTGTGGCGACCGGCGTCGCCACCGGGGCTGAGTTTGCATCCTCGCCTCGCCTCACGACGACCGTTCCGCGGTTCGTGACTCACGTCTGCAAGTCCGGGCGCCGTCGATCACCGCTTCCGCTCGTGTGCCCGCCGCTAGTGCCGATCACCAAGTACCGGAGGTTCCCAGGCCTAAGTGGAGTGCTCCTCGGCAATACGAACATCCCGCCTGTGAAGCCGCCAGCCAATCGCATCTACTTTAGTGGAGAGCTTATCTGGTGCCGGTAAATCCTCGGTCTACGAGGAGCTGATCCGACGTGGCTACAAGGCTATTAGTACCGACCGTGCCTGGGCCTACCATGCCGACCCTGACACCGGTCTCCCAGATGGGCCAATTCGTCACGATACCTTCATGTGGGACCAGCAAAAGGCTGTCAGCGAACTCGAAAGCCCGGAACCAGAAGTGTTATTTGTCTGTGGAAGCAGCCGCAATCGCGACCGCTTTCTGCCCTATTTCACCAAGATATTCAACCTCCGCATCGACGATGACACCATGCGTCGCCGCCTCCAAGAGCGCACCGATGACGACTGGCCGCTTGGCCAAGAGGGAGTCGAACTCATGCTCACGCTAAATCGGAGCGACGAGAAACCGGCCGGAGCCACAGATGTAGACGCCACCCAGCCTCTCCACCAGGTGGTCGACGAATTGCTTCGCTTAGCAAATTGCAGAACCTGACGAGCGACTCCGTAGGCCGCGGCTAGGCCGCGCAAAGCCGCGAAAACGTGCAAAACGGCGACGAACGCTGCGCAACAGAACGCCAGGTCCGCGCTAGAGACAAAGGCACGCCGTGCGCGAGCGTACTGTCGCTAGAGCCAGTCGGGGATAAAAACAACTCTGTAGTGGCGCACTCGACGCGTCAGACGGCCTTGTCCCAGCCCTCCTCTCCCTCCGCCCACGGCACCGCCGTGCGCCGTTTGAAGACGAGTTGGTTTGCCTCGTCGCTGGGGAACACGCCGATGGTGTCGCTGTCCGGGTAGACGACGATGGCCGGCCCCCGCTTCGAGAACATCAACGTCCTGGCCGGCGACTCACTCCGATTCATCAGCTTGTGCGCTCCAGCCTGACCGGGCGGGAAGCAAACGAGGTCACCGCGCTCCAGAGTGTGCTCCCCGTCGGGCGCACGCAGAACGATGGTGCCGTCGACGACGAGCAGCCACTCCTCTTCGTACTCGTAGTGGTACGGGGAGGAGCCCTGACCGGGCGCGAGGTCGTAGATGAACATCAGAGTCGCGGTCGAGCCGACGGCCTGACCCACGTCCACCCTGCCCTCGACGTTTTTGGCACTGAAGATGTTGACCGTTTCCATGCTTCGATTATCCACGAGGCGCAAGGTCGCCGAATTGGACGCTTGGCGGTAAGGAACCCGGCAGTAAACGACAGTCTGTAGTCGCCGACACGATCCGCTGGGTTTACCGGTCGATTCTCTTACGCTAAGGCGGTGACTGGCATCACAGGGAGACTGGGAAGGATCGCGAACGTCACGCGCCAGGACGCCGCTGCCCTTAGCAGGGAAGTGCCTCTGGACCTCGCCGCGATCCAAGCTGCGTGGCCCGCCTTTGAGTCGGGGTTCGACTCACTGCACGGGCGTCGGATGATGGGCCTAATCGACAATCGAGCTGGCACGTATCGGCTTTGCACCGAGCGCCTGCCCCGCGATACAGAGAACCCGCTCGGTCTCGACGAGACGACGATCCCGGGCGGGCGCTACCTGCGGCTCAGGCTCATCGGTGACCCTCCAGGTGTCTACGGCCAGATCGGGGCGGCGTTCGACGAGCTCTTCGAGCACGCTGACCACGATCCCACACGTCCGCTCATCGAGTTCTATCGACGCGAAGGCGAAGTCGATTGCCTCGTCCCGGTCAACGTGGCCGTTACTGGCGCCTGAGCACTGGTCAGGGATTAAGGCAACTCAGTAGTCACTGGCGCGACTATGGGCAGCGACCCCGTCCGGGCCCTGCTCGCGAACTGGGCTGCTGGGTTAGCGGTGCCGGCGGTACTCCAGCTCGACGATCCCGTTGCTGGAGGCGGTGCTGGAGACCAGGTCGAGCCGGTAGGACTTGGGGACGTCGTCGAACAGCCGGGTGCCCTCGCCCGCCACGTAGGGGAACAAGGACAGCTGGAACTCGTCGATCAGGTCGAGCCGCATGAGCGACCGCCAGAAGCTGACGCC
>WNGA01009134.1_pt1 | contig 13454 bp, 11 predicted proteins | sample 5400061 | NCBI WGS metagenome assembly WNGA01 (sample SAMN13153366, study PRJNA577476) | soil metagenome | isolation source: 100 cm soil or saprolite under grassland replicate 2 | place: USA:California | collected 2016-06-15 | reverse complement strand
GCAACTGCTCGCGCACCAGCGCTTCGGCTCACCCGCCTTCAAGCCGTTCTAAGCCCGAGCCCTCAGACCTGCGCGTCGCAAGCCGCTCGGAGTGACACAGCCCGGAGCTGACGCGCACGCGCTTGCCCTCGTTCTCGCGCTCGGGCAAAGCGTTCGCGGTCTCTCGCCGTTACGCTAGTGGCTGGCATGGAGCCTCTCCCATTCTGATTTCAGGAACTGCGCATTCCGTGCGACCAGTCGTTCCGCACGTCTCACGTCGCAGTCCGAGATGGCGCCTACGATTTCAATCGCGTGACATGTCGACAGGTCGATCTTCATGATTGCGCCAGCCTTCGCGACGTGCACATGCGGTGGTGGATGATCAAGGGTATAGATCTTCCCGCCCGTCGCCAAAATGTCTCCAAAACTCCGGTGGAATCAGGAGGACTGCAGCAGACTTCTGAAACTGACGGAACGCCACAAGCGGTTGGGACTCAAACTCTTAGAGCCAGAAGTGACGCGCCACCAACAAGTTAGATATGGTCGCTCATAGAATTCGAATCCCCTCACCGCCATCCCGACCCGAAATTCCTGGCACCGGCATATGCTTGACACATCCGCCAGGAGTGTCGGACCCGCGTGCTCGACGATTCCCGCCCAGATACGATCGACGTTCCACCACGCCGCACCCCGCGCCGTCGAATCAGGCTCTGGCTCGCCCTGCTGGTCCTTGCGGCCCTGTTCGGCGGCAGCACCGCGCTCTCGTACTACGTGGACGCGCTGTGGTTCGGCTCGCTCGGCTACGCGGACGTGTTCTGGAAGACGCTGAACCTCCAGAGCGCCATCTTCACCGGTTTCGCGGTGGCCACCTTCATCCTCCTTTACGGCGCGTTTCTCGCGCTGAAACCGGCGCGCTTTGGCGATCTGGCATCCGGCAACGTCGTGATCATCAACGGACAGCCGTTGCGGGTGCCGGTCGGACCGGCGCTGCGGGCCGTCGCGCTAATCGGGTCGCTCATCATCTCGCTGGCGACCGCCACCGGCATGACTGCCGACTGGCCCACCTTCGCCCTATGGTGGTACGGACGCCCGGGCGGCCAGCCGGTCCCGGCTGCAGCCGCAAGCCTAGCGGTCGATCCAATTTTCGGACGCCCGATCGCGTTCTACCTGTTCACCCTGCCCGCATGGGAGCGCATCGCGGGCTGGCTGATGACAATTGCCGTCCTGATGCTGCTCATGGCGCTGTTCTTCGCCGTCGTGTCCGGCGCGATGCGGACGAGTGCGCGGGTGTTTCGGCGTCCGGGCGCGCCGGCCTCGCACGGGCTGGCGCTTGCCTGGGCATTCGTACTCCTGATGCTCGCGCTGCAAGTGTGGCTGGGCCGATTCGAGCGCCTGTTCGACGATCACACGATCTTCGCCGGCGTCACCTACACCGAAGCGCACATCACGCTGACAGGGATGCTCATCGTCGCGTTCGCGCTGGCGCTCGGCGCTCTGACCGCGGCTGTGAGCGCGTTTGCGGCACCGCGGTTGCGTTGGCTTGCTCTCGCCATCGCCCCGGCTGTCATCTGCTACGTCGCGGTGAGCGCCGCCGGCGCCTACATGAACGGCTTCATCGTGAAGCCGAACGAGCTGGTGCGCGAGCGGTCCTACATCGCGAACAACATCGCATTCACTCGCCAGGCGTACGGGCTGGACCGCATCGCGCAGCGCGCCTTTCCTGCGGAAATCACGCTGGAAGCCGCGGATCCGGCGAACAACCAGGCGACGCTGCAGAACATCCGCCTGTGGGACTGGCGTGTCCTGCAGGATACGCTGCGGCAGCTCCAGGAGATCCGGACCTACTACGACTTCCCTGACATCGACGTCGATCGCTATACCATCGACGGCGCGCCGCGGCAGGTGATGCTGGCCGCACGCGAGCTGAGCGTGCACAAGCTTCCGGAAAGCAGCCGCAACTGGATCAACGAAAAGCTCATTTACACGCACGGCTATGGCGTCACGATGAACTACGTGAATGGCTTTACGCCGGAAGGGCTGCCGATGCTCCTCTTGAAGGACATGCCGGTCCAGAGCGCGCTGCCCTCAGTTGCGGTAACGCGCCCGGAGATCTACTTTGGCGAATTGACCGACACCGACGTCTACGTCAAGACGCGGCAGCAGGAGTTCAACTACCCGCAAGGGCAAACGAACAGCCTCACGTCGTACGAGGGGTCGGGTGGGATCGTCCTCGGCGGACCGTTGCGGCGGCTGCTGATCGCCTTCGACCGCGGCGATATCGGGAAGCTGCCGTTCAGCGATGATGTGACGGCGGAAAGCCGCCTGTTGATGCGGCGCAGCGTGGGCGCTCGCGTGGCGGCACTGGCGCCATTTCTCACGTTCGATCCCGACCCCTACATCGTGATCGGCGCGCAGGGCCGCCTCTTCTGGGTGATCGACGGGTTCACGACGACGGATCGATATCCGTACTCGCGTCCGTACGAACTGAACAGCGCGCGCATCAACTACCTGCGCAACAGCGTGAAGGCCGTGATCGACGCGTATGACGGGAGCACGACGTTCTACGCATTCGATGCCGGCGATCCGATCCTCGCGGCGTACCGCGGGTTGTTTCCGTCGCTGTTCAAGGACGCGTCGACGATGCCCGCGGACCTTCGCACGCACGTGCGCTACCCCGAGTTGCTTCTCGCGTTGCAGGCCGAGGTGTACGGGCTGTACCACATGACGAACCCGGAAGTGTTCTACAACCGCGAGGATCTCTGGACGGTGGCGACCGACGTCGCGACGGGCCAGCAAGGCGGCAAGGAGGCGGCAGCCGTCATGGACCCGAATTTCGTGCTGATGAAACTACCGGGAGAAGCGAACGTGGAGTTCGTGCAGATGCTGCCATTTTCACCCGCGAACAGGAACAACCTGATTGGCTGGATCGCGGGCCGCAGCGATCCAGAGCACTACGCCGACGCCATCGTCTACGACTTTCCCAAGACACGGCTGGTCGACGGACCGCTCCAGATCGAAGCGCGAATCGATCAGAACGCGCAGCTTTCGGGACAGTTGTCGCTCTGGAACCAGCAGGGATCCCGCGTGCGCCGCGGAGGACTGCTCGTGATCCCGATCGGGCGTGCGCTGCTCTACGCCGAAGCTATTTATCTGCAGGCTGAGCGCAGCCCGATGCCGGAGCTTCGTCTCGTCGTCCTCGCGATGCAGGATCGGTTCGCCTACGCGCCGACGTTCGAGGCGGCGCTTGCAGGACTGTTTGGCGCACCTGCGCCGCCGCCGGCCGCGCGCGCGGGCGAAGCGGCGCCACCGCCTGCTCCGTCTGCCCGTCCCACTCCCGCCGGCGAGACGGACATTCAGACGTTAATCGCGCAAGCGGCAAAGGACCTGGCGGACTACCAGCGCCTGACCGCCGAGGGCAAGCTCGGGGAAGCAGGGCAGAAGCTCGAGCAAGTGAAACGGACGCTCGAGGAGTTGAGCAAACGTCGTCAATGAGCGCGAGGTCATCGTGATCCCGCGTGAATTGCGCCTGCTCTGCGTGCTGGCGCATCCCGACGACGAGTCGCTCGGAACGGGCGGCACGCTTGCGAAGTGTGCGGCCGAAGGCATCGATACTTACCTCGTCACCGCGACCCGCGGCGAGCGCGGCCGGTTCGGAGACGTCAGCCCGTCGCCGGGACCGGAAATCGTCGGTCCAGCGCGTGAAGCCGAATTACATGCCGCGGCCCGCGAGCTGGGAATCAAGGAAGTGACGGTGCTCGGTTATTCGGACGGCGCCCTCGACCAGGTTGACCGCCTCGAGGCGGCTGCGGCGATTGCAGGGCATATCCGGCGAATCAAACCACACGTCGTCATCACCTCCGGTCCGGATGGCGCGTACGGGCATCCCGATCACATCGCGATCAGCCAGTTGACGGCCGCGTCGATCGTCTGTGCCGCCGATCCGGCGTTTGCCACACAACCCGCCGTCCACGATCCTCACTGCGTGTCGAAGTTGTATTTCATCGCGTGGAGCGCGCAGAAGTGGGCCGCTTACCAGGCGGCACTGCGCAGGCTGGTCTCCCGCGTGGACGGGGAAGAACGTCAGGCGGTGCCGTGGGCGGACTGGGCAATCACGACGCTCATCGATACGGGCGGCGTCTGGCCAACTGTGTGGCGCGCGGTGTCGTGTCACAAGACCCAGATTTCGATCTACAGGAGACTGGCGGATTTGTCAGAGGAGCACCAACGCGGTCTCTGGGGCACGCAGGAGTTCTACCGGGTGTTCAGCACCGTCAATGCCGGGCGGGCGAAGGAGTCCGACATCTTCGAGGGATTGAGATGAAGCTTGCGCCGGAACTCGAAGCGCTCAGGGAACGCAACGCGCCGCTTGAAATGTCGCAGCGGGAGTTCAGAGAGATCGGACACCGTCTCGTCGATCAGATCGCCGATCGCCTGGCCGGCATTCCGCGCGGCAGGGTCACGCCGGGTGAATCACCGGTGGACGTCCGGCGAGTGCTCGGGGCGGACCGGCCGCTGCCTCTCGATGGCGCCGATGCGAACCGGCTGCTCGAAGAGGCGACGACGCTGCTGTTCGACCACTCGCTGTTCAACGGCCATCCGCGTTTCTTCGGCTACATCACGTCGAGTCCAGCGCCCATTGGAATGTTCGGAGACTTCCTGGCGGCGGCGCTCAACCAGAACGCGGGCGCCTGGCAGCTCGCGCCGCTCGCCACGGAGATCGAAGGACAAACAGTCCGGTGGATCGCCGACCTGATAGGGTTCCCGGCGAGCTGCGGCGGACTGCTCGTGAGCGGCGGCAACATGGCCAACCTCGTGTGCTTCCTTGCGTCGCGCGCCGCGAGAGCGGGCGGCAAGGTACGCACCGAAGGTTTGGGTGGACGAGAGCGCCGCCTGCTCGTCTACGCGTCAACAGAGACCCACACATGGATTCAGAAAGCCGCAGACATGTCCGGACTGGGCACCGACGCGATCCGCTGGATTGCGACCGATCGGCAGCAACAGATGGACACATCCGCTCTCCGGCGGCAGATCGAAGACGATTTGAGGCAGGGGCATCAGCCGTTTCTGGTCGTCGGTACCGCGGGTTCGGTGAGCACCGGCGTCGTCGACCCACTTTCCGACATCGCGGCCATCTGCCGCGAGTACGAGTTATGGTTTCACGTCGACGGCGCTTACGGCGGGCTCGCAGCGCAGGTGCCGGGGGTGCCGGAGGCGCTGCAAGGTTTGAACGCCGCGGATTCGGTAGCGGTCGATCCGCACAAGTGGCTCTATGCGCCGCTCGAAGCCGGCTGCGTCCTCGTGCGCGATGCCCGAACGCTGCGCGACGCGTTCTCCTATCATCCCGCTTACTACCACTTCGGTGACGAGGCGGTGAACTATTTCGATTACGGTCCGCAGAATTCACGCGGCTTCCGCGCACTGAAAGTGTGGCTCGCACTGCGGCAGGTGGGACGTGCTGGCTACCTGAAGATGATGGCGGACGATATCCTGCTTGCGGAGCATCTGCATCGGCTCGTGGAGGCGCATCCGGACTTCGAGGCAACGTCGCAGAACCTGAGCATCACGACATTCCGATACGTCCCGCGGGATCTCAGGTCGCGCGCAGGAACGGAGGACGTGGAGCAATATCTCGGGCAGTTGAATCAGCGCCTGCTGACAGCGCTCGAGAAGAGCGGCGAGGCGTTCCTGTCGAACGCAGTCGTCGACGGAAAGTTCGTGCTGAGGGCGTGCATCGTCAACTTCCACACCACGCTTGGCGACATCGAGGCGATGCCGGCACTGCTCTCCCGATTAGGCGAACAAATGACGAGCTTGGAGGTGAGATCCGGCTTCTGACTTGCACAGCTGAGGCATGTGAAGCACGTTCGCCATCGCAAGCTCATCATCAGCGTTATTGTTGTCGTGGGCGTGATCGCGCTGCTGCTCGCAGTCGCTCAGGACCAGGAGACACTCAAGATTCAAAGCGCGTATGCCGCTGAGGATCCACAGTTTCCGGGTTACAGCGCGGCACTGCTCGGTGTGCCCGCGACCGGCGGCAACACCTACACCGTACTCACCAACGGCGATCAGATCTTCCCACCGATGCTCGGGGCGGTGAAAGGCGCGCAGCGGCGGATCAGTTTCGAGACCTACATCTACAACAAGGGCACCGTCGGTGAACAATTCACGGCGGCGTTCGAGGCAGCCGCGAAGCGCGGCGTGCAGGTGAACCTCGTAGTCGATGCCATCGGATCCGACCAGATACCGAAAGAGTGGCAGGAGCGATTGAACAAGGCGGGCGTGAAGGTTGGCGAGTTCGGCAGGCCGAGGTGGTATGCGCTCGAAGAGCTGAATTACCGCACGCATCGGAAGATCCTGGTCGTCGATGGCCGTGTGGCGTTTACCGGCGGCGTCGGCCTCGATGATCAATGGCTCGGGCATGCCGAGGACGAGGACCACTGGCGCGACACGATGGTACAGATCGAAGGGCCCGCTGCGCGCCTGATGGAAGGCGCATTCAACGAGAATTTCGAGGAGACGCTCGGTCCCGTGACGCCGGTCGTCGATGCGCCTGCGCAGGAGCCCTCGGAACCGCTCGACAGCGCGATGGTCCTGCGCAGCTCGCCGACCGGCGGCAGCAACGATCTCAAACGCCTTTACCTGCTGGCGATCGCATCCGCACGCCGCACGCTCGACATCTGTTCACCGTACTTCCTCATCGACGAGTCGAGCGACTGGTCGCTCGAACAGGCCCGGCAGCGCGGCGTCCGCGTGCGCGTCCTCGTCGAGGGGGATCTCACGGACGCGAAACCCGTGAAGTACGCGAGCCGCCAGGCCTACCAGCGGCTGATGGATCAGGGCATCGAGATCTACGAGTATCAGCCGACGATGATGCACACGAAGTCGATGATCATCGACGGGTCATGGAGCATGTTCGGCTCGGCGAACTTCGACAACCGCTCGCTCGAACTCAACGACGAGTTGAACGTCGCCGTCTCCGACCGCGGTCTTGCCGCGCGCCTCCTGCAGGATTTCGAGCAGGACCTCCGCTCGGCGCGCAAACTCGATCCCGCCGAATGGCGCCGCCGCCCGTTCGTCGACAAGACGCGCGAGTACTTCTGGAGCTATTTCGGGGAAATCTTCTAAAGAAAGAAGACGGACGAAAGAAGAAAGAAGAAAGAAGAAAGAAGAAAGAAGAAAGAAGTACTAAAATCACCTAATGCGTCCTCGCGTTCGCTTCGCTCCGTCGCCGACCGGCTACCTGCACGTCGGCGGCGCGCGCACGGCGCTCTTCAACTGGCTCTACGCGCGGCGGCACGGCGGAACGTTCGTGCTCCGCATCGAGGACACGGATGCCGAGCGATCCTCCTGGGAAATGGTCGCCGGGATCGTCGAGGGACTGCGCTGGCTCGGTCTCGACTGGGACGAAGGTCCCGATCTCGGTGGCCCGCACGCACCGTACTTCCAGTCACAACGCCACGAAAAATATCGCGAGCACGCCGAGACGCTCGTCCGGGAAGGCAAGGCCTACCAGGACGAGGGAGCGATCCGTTTCAAGGTGCCGCCTGGTCGAACTCGCTTCACCGATCTGGTGCACGGCGACATCTCGTTCGAGAACGAGCACATCGAGAATTTCGTCATCCTGCGGTCCGACGGACACCCGACGTATCACCTCTCCGTGGTCGTGGACGACGTCGACATGGAGATCACGCACGTCGTCCGCGGCGACGATCACATCTCGAACACGCCCAAGCAGGTGCTGCTCTACGAAGCGTTCGGCGAACGGCCGCCGCAATTCGCGCACGTGCCGCTCATCATGGGTCCGGACAAGAAGCGACTGAGCAAACGTCACGGCGCCACCTCAGTGATGGAGTACCACCGCGCAGGCTATCTGCGCGAGGCGATGGTGAACTTCCTCGCGCTCCTCGGCTGGTCCCCGGGCGGCGATCGTGAAGTGCTGTCGCGCGACGAGCTGATCGCCCTTTTCACGCTCGAAGGCATCAGCGGCGGCAATGCCGTCTTCAATGTCGAGAAGCTGGATTGGTTCAATCAGCAGCACATCGCGCGGCTCCCCGGGTCCGAGCTGTTGGACCGCATCGAGCCTTTGTTGAAAGACGCGGGGTTGTGGCGTGAGTCATTGAACGGACCGGAATCCGAGTGGATTCTCCAGGTCCTCGAACTTCTGAAGCCGCGCGTGAAGAAGTTCGATCACCTCGTGGACGAGCTGCGCCCGTTCCTGGCAGACGACGAGCGCGTCGATATTGACCAGTCCGCGGCGGCGAAACATTTGACGACGGAGATGCGCGCTGTCTTGTCGAGCTTGCGAGAGCGTTACGGCATCAATCCGCCGGCGAACGCGGAAGAAGCAGAACAGCTCGTCCGTTCGACCGCGGAGGCCGCACATGTGAAGGCGGCCGCGCTCATCCATGCGACGCGCGTGGCCATAACCGGTCGTACCGTGAGTGCGGGGCTGTTCGACGTGCTCGCGATCCTAGGTGCCGATCGAGTCCTCCGCAGGATCGATCGCGCCCTGAATTACATAGCATTGTCATAGGCGCTACACACAGCGGCTGCGACCCCAGGCGGAATAATGGTTCCGCTTCAGGCGAATCCTTTACCGATCTCGGCTGCGGTCCATCGAAACCATGTCGGAAGAGTGCCTGATCAGGGAAAAAATTGACTCTCCTTTGCCCGGCCGCTACAGAAACTAAGTGTCACATTTTCAGCGAGTTAGGGCACATACTCGGTCACATCCGTTGCACTCCAGCCGTTCGACCCGGGAAACCGGGGAGGAGGGCACCATGGCCAAGGAAGATCGCGGATTTGCGTCGATGGATCGAGCCAAGCAGCGCGAGATTGCGAGTAAAGGCGGAAAAGCCGCGCACCAGAAGGGCACCGCTCACGAGTGGACGAGTGAGGAGGCGCGGGATGCCGGACGCAAGGGAGGCATCGCGAGTCACCAGCGCCGGCGCGAGCAGTCGGGCGGCAGCACCAGTACCACTCCGGAAGTCGCGCATGAAAGCAGCGGGATGAGCTCGCGCTCGAGCGAGGTGTCGATGCCGATCGATCGCGACGAAGACGAAGAATAAGGTTGCGGGGTCGGGCGGGCGACGCACTCACCAGCGCAGGACGCGGCGTCCCCGCCACTCCGGCCCTTCCGTTACATACCGCCACTCGGGATTCTGTCGAACATCGCGGAGCGTCTGGCAGATCTGATCGAATGTCGCCAGGTGTTTGCCGGCGCATTCGAAATACGTCACGAAATCCCATTCATTCGGGCGGCCATGCCCGTCCGGGTTGTAGTAAAGCTTTCGAAAAATCTTGCTGATGCCTGGTTCCGCGGCGCGTGCGTGACCCTTGACGCGCGCGCCCCCGCTGTCGGCATGCGGGTAGAAGTACGTCTGCCGATCGAGCGCGGCCTTGTCCCACCACTCTTTCGACTTGCTCATCGGGATGATGATGACGTTCCTCTGCACGCGTCCTGACCCGCGCGGCAGCGCCGCCTTGTAGGCGTACGAGTACATCTCGGCGCTCGTGTATTGCGGCACGCGCACCGCCCCCTCGAGCGCCATCACCTCCGCGAAATCGGCGACGCGCCGCCGCAGCTCGATGTCCGTTTCCTTCAGCCGCGGCCGGTACTTGGAGCACACCTGCATCGCGAACGGCGCACCCGGCGCTTCGACACCGTTCGAATCCGCGCGCAACAGGAACTGGATCGTCTCGTGTGGATGGGAGTCACGCCCTTCGGCGTCGAAGTCGTTGAAGAAACCGCGGGCGACGATGCCGCCGGCGGCGCGGAGCTTCACGCGCGTAGTCTCATCGTCGCGTGACGGCGTCACGAAGAAGAACTTCGTATACGCCACGTTCACGCCGAGACCGTTGCCGGCGAAACCGTTCCCGCGGTTCATCGCCCAGTTTTTCCTATCGGCGGCAGCACCTCCGTCCAGAAGAGGTGGGGGTCTGCAGCGGCGTGCAGTTCCGCGCAGTGACGTGCGGTGGGATGAAAGGATGTGTAAACTCTAAATCCCCATGACCGCAGCGGAATTCGAGAAGGCGCGGCGCGCCTTGATGCGCCGCGACCCGTTACTTGCGTCCGTTATCAAGAAGCACAAGGGACGCTCGCCGCTCGATGCGCCGATCGTCGATCCGTTTTCGGCCCTCGTCCGCACGATCACTGCGCAGCAGATCTCGACGAAAGCCGCCGCGACGATCCACGGGCGGCTCGTCGCGCTGACCGACGAGCAACTCCGCCAGGCGGGATTGAGCCGGCAGAAGAGCGCGTACCTGCGCGATCTGGGCGCGAAGGTCACCAGCGGCGAGCTGCCAGTCCATTCGCTGCACGAGCTCACCGACGACGAAGTGATCCAGGCAATCGTGAAGGTGAAGGGCCTTGGGCGCTGGTCCGCGGAGATGTTCCTGATGTTCCGCCTGCGGCGGCCCGACGTCCTGCCGGTCGACGATCTCGGCATCGTCACGGCGATCCAGCGTCTCTACAAGCTTCGAAAGAAACCAGAGGCGGATCGGATCCTTAAGATCGGTGAAGCATGGCGGCCGTACCGGACGGTCGCCTGCTGGTATCTATGGCGCAGCCTGGAAAACAAGAAGGAAGACTGAAGAGGGAAGACGGAAGAAAGAAGAAGGGAAGAAGGAAGAAGGAAGGAAGGCGGAAGGCGGACGGCGGAAGGCGGAAGGCTGAAGGCTGAAGGCGGCCGACTGCACGGTTTCAATGGCCGCCCGGCCCCTTTTTCAGCGCTGGTTCGTTGAAGGATCGCTCGACCGCGTTGTTCGGATCGGTGGAGATCTCGTGGTCCCGCCAGAGCCATCGCATCATGTCCGGCAGGATCGCGCCACCCTGCTTCTGGCCATGACGGCCGATGCCCCACGTGTAGTTAATGTCGTAACCCTTGTCCGACAGGGCATGCATCAGCTTTACGTTCTGGACGAACCAGTCCCTCAGTTCGTCGTACGTACCCGTCCCATCCCGGCCGACGCCACGATTGTCGTTACGCCCATCCTGTAGATACACGCGCAGCGGTTTCTTCTCGCTCTTCCTGACGATGTCCGAGTACGCGTGTCCGCCGCGCAGGTTCACGAAGCTGCCGACGATGCTGAGGACTTTGCGGAATTCGTTCGGACGTTCCCATGCGACGGTGAAGGCGGCGATCGCTCCCGAGCTCGCGCCGCCGATACCCCGCCGTTCCGGATGTTTCGAGATGTTGTAGTCCTTGTTGAGTGCCGGCATCAGCTCGTCGACGATCACGCGCGCGTACTTGTCGTCGAGCGAGTTGTATTCGGCCGGCCGGTTCGTATCGCGGTCGCCCCAGTTCTGCGGCGTCGGCTCGGGCTGATCCGGCCGTCGCCCGGGATTGATGAACACCGCGATCATGACGGGGATCTCGCGGCGGTAGATCAAATTGTCAAGGACGTTCGGCGCCCGCGCATCGCCGTCCATGTTCTTGAACGCCTGGCCGTCGTTGAAAATCATCAGGCTCGCGGGCACTTTCGCGTCGTACTGCGCGGGCACGTAGATCCAGTACGTGTGCTGCGTCCCTGGATAGGCCTCGCTCGGCAAGGTAAACGGCCCGCGCATTTCACCCTTCGGCACCCCTTCGCGGGGCAGCGAGTCGGGACCGAGCTGGTAGTGAATGTCGGGATTGGCTGCGGGCGCAGGCGGCGTCTGGGATTGTGCGCCGCCGGAGACGGCCGCGAGGGCAAGAAGAGCAGTGCCGGGCAGGCGAGCGGTCATCGGCAGACTTTGCGGCGTGGTGCCGACACGGTCAAGCGCTATAAATAAGAGCGCCAAGGGCCAGTTGACAATCATTACAAATTGCAATATACATATTGCGATTTGCAATGACCCTCGCCCAGAAGCTTCGGCAGCTGCGGCAACTCGAAGGGGATCTTCGGGGACTCGGGCGCGAGCTCACCCAGTCGGAGCTCGTCCGTGCCATCCGAGCCGAGCTCGGCGAGACGATCAGCCAGTCCTACCTTTCTCTAATTGAAAACGGCGCGCGGCCGCACCTCTCCAACGAGTCGCGCCAGCTGCTCGCACGGTTTTTCAAGGTCCATCCTGGCTACCTCGTCAGCGACCCGCCCGACTTTCACACAGAGCTGACGTCCGACGTTGCCACCGTGGAGACCGCGCTCGATCGCTGGCTGCTCGATGGCGCGTCGCGGTTCGCGCACGATCCGCCGCTTGCCGCCGCGCTCGAGCGGCTCGCGGCCCATGCGGAAACGCGCCGCTGCCTGATCCTGCTCGGCGAAATGATCTCGATGCCCGGGTTGGTGACGCGGCTGTCGGAAACGCTCGTGCCGGAGGAACGCTCATGAACCTGCCGTCGATTTTCCTCGGCTGCTTTGTCATCGGCTTCGTCCTCAGCGCGCTGTCGTTCGCGTTCGGGATCGTCGACGCGCACGTGCATTTTCCATGGGAGACCCATGTCGATGTCGGCGGCATTCACGGTCCGCACGCCCACGCCGTCGGCCCGATCAACTTCGCGACGCTGTGCGCCTTCCTGGCGTGGTTCGGCGGCGCCGGCTACCTGCTGACGACTGAGTTCCGCTGGCTGGCGGTGCCGTCGCTAATCGCTTCGGTGTTCGTCGGCGCCGCCGGCGCGGCGATCGTGTTCTGGCTGATGGCGCACGTGCTGTGGTCACCGCACGAGAACATGCAGAGCGCCGACTACGAAATGGTTGGAACGCTCGGGACGGTGACGCAACCGATCCGTTCCGGAGGCATTGGCGAGCTCGTGTACCTCCAGGGAGGCACGCGGAAATCGTGCGGCGCGCGGAGCGCGGACGACGCGGCGATCGAAAAGGGTTCGGAGGTTGTGGTGACAGGTTACGAGCGCGGCATCGCCTCGGTGAGGCGCTGGTCCGATCTCGCGGAGCGGTAGTGCCGGATCTGTGAATCCGGCGTCAACAGGAGGCACGTCAATGGGGCTTCAGGCGATGAGTGTCGGTTTCTGGGTTGTCGTCGGGCTGATGGTGCTCGCGATTGCGCTGCTCGGGTCGTTCCTGGCGTCGCTGTATCGCAAGGCGGGCCCGCACGAAGCGCTGATCGTCTACGGTTTTCGCGGTACCCGCATCGTCAAGGGGCACGGTACGGTCATCTTCCCGATGGTCGAGTCGTACCGCGATCTCTCGCTCGAGCTCATGTCGTTCGACGTCGCCCCCGCGCAGGACCTCTACACAAAGCAGGGCGTGGCGGTCACCGTCGAAGCAGTCGCGCAGATCAAGGTGAAGTCCGACATGCAGTCGATCCAGACCGCGGCGGAGCAGTTCCTCACCAAGACACCGGTGCAGCGCGAGAGCCTGATCAAGCTCGTGATGGAGGGGCACTTGCGCGGCATCATCGGGCAGTTGACGGTCGAACAGATCGTCAAGGAGCCGGAGATGGTCGCCGAGCGGATGCGCGGCACCTGCGCGGACGATATGAACAAGATGGGGCTCGAGGTGGTGTCGTTCACCATCAAGGAGGTCCGCGACAAGAACGA
>WNGA01026042.1_pt1 | contig 13457 bp, 13 predicted proteins | sample 5400061 | NCBI WGS metagenome assembly WNGA01 (sample SAMN13153366, study PRJNA577476) | soil metagenome | isolation source: 100 cm soil or saprolite under grassland replicate 2 | place: USA:California | collected 2016-06-15 | reverse complement strand
AGTCCCGGCGGCCGGGTCACCGAGGTGACGATGACCGGACTGGTGCTCGGCGTCCAGCTGCTCGGCGTACGGCGCATCCTGGTCGTCCCGCACACCCGCTGCGCGATGGCGGCGATGACCGAGGACGAGCTGCGGGCGAAGGTCGAGGAGGCCGCCGGCAAACCCGCCGGGTACCTGCCGCTCGCCGTGATCCCCGACCAGCGCGAGGCGCTCCGCCGCGACGTCGCCGCGATCCGCGAGCACCCCCTGATCGGCTCCGACGTCGCCGTCGGCGGCTTCATGTACGACGTGGACACCGGCCGGCTCGACCAGCTCGTCTGACGTTCGGGAGCCGTAACCGCGAGACCGGCCGGACGGGCACCGCAGCCTCCTAGGCTCCAGATCATGGAACCCGTCGGAGTGATCGGTGGCTCGGGGCTGTACTCGCTGCTCGACGACGCCGAGACGGTGCACGCCGGTACGCCGTACGGCGAGCCGAGTGCGCCGGTCGCCGTCGGGTTGCTGGGCGGCCGGCGGGTCGCGTTCCTGCCGCGGCACGGGACCAGGCACGAGTATCCGCCGCACCGGATCAACTACCGCGCCAACCTGTGGGCGCTGCGTTCGCTCGGGGTCCGGCAGGTGCTGGCGCCGTCGGCGGTCGGCTCGCTCGATCCGGACCTGGAGCCGGGGCGGTTCGTCGTACCCGACCAGCTGATCGACCGGACCAGCGGACGGGAGCGGACCTTCTACGACGAGAACGCGGTGCACATCGGCTTCGCCGACCCGTACTGCGGGCGCGGGCGCGCGACCGTTCTTGCCCGTGGCAACGAGCTCGGGCTGGACCCGGCGGACGGCGGCGCGCTGGTGGTCATCGACGGGCCGCGGTTCTCGACCCGTGCGGAGTCCCGCTGGCACGCGTCCGCCGGCGGCCGGATCATCGGCATGACCGGAATGCCGGAGGCGGTCCTGGCCCGCGAGCTCGAGCTCTGTTACACCACGATCGCGCTGGTCACCGACCACGACGCGGGCGTCGAGAGCGGCACGGGAGTCAGCCAGGCCGAGGTGTTCGAGAGGTTCGCGGCCGGCCTGGACGACCTCCGCAAGTTGCTCACGGCAACGGTCGACACGCTCGGCGACGCGGACTGCGAGTGCCGGCACGCGCTGGACGGGATGACACTCCCGATCGAGCTGCCGTGATGCGCGTCCTGGTCACCGGTGGCGCCGGCTTCATCGGCCGGCGCGTCACCGACCTGCTCCGCACCTACGTGTCGAGCAACGACCTCGGCACCGCCGTCGTGCTGCGCGCCGCCGCGTCGAGCGGTGTCGGCCGCGTCGTGCTGGCCAGCTCGATGGTCGTGTACGGCGACGGCGCCTACACGTGCGCGGTGCACGGCTCGGTTCCCGCGGCGCCGCGGCGGCGCCAGGATCTCTCGGAGGGCCGGTTCGAGCCGCGCTGCCCGCGGTGCGACGCCGAGCTGGCGCCGGGACTCGTGGACGAGTCCACGCCCTTCGACCCGCGCAACGCGTACGCGGCATCGAAGGTGCAGACCGAGCTGCTCGGCCGGGTCTGGGCGCGCGAGACCGGCGGGTCGGTGACGGCGCTGCGGTTCCACAACGTGTACGGGCCGGGCATGGCGCGCGACACGCTGTACGCCGGGGTAGCGGCGCTCTTCCGCGCCGCGGCGGAGCGCGGGGAGCCGCCGCGCGTGTTCGAGGACGGCGGTCAGCGCCGCGACTTCGTCCACGTCCGCGACGTCGCGGCGGCCGTCGCCGCAGCGGTACGACGACCCCGCCCGCCCGGCGAGGTGACGCCGTACAACGTCGGCACTGGAAGCGTCACCACCGTAGGCGGTCTCGCCGCCGCGATCGCCGCGAACCTCGGCTCCCCGGCACCCGTGACTACGGGCGAGTTCCGCCTCGCCGACGTCCGGCACATCACCGCCTCGTCCGCGCGGATCGCCGCCGACCTCGGCTGGCGTGCCGTCGTACCGCTTGAGTCGGGCCTGGGCGAGCTCACCGGCCACTCGTTGCTACGCGGCTGAGCGTGGGGTTTGGGGAAACAAAATGCCGCGACGTGGCAACTAATTTCCCCGAACCCACCTGCGGCCCCGCGCCGTACGTGCCGTCAACCGAGCGCGGCACCCGCCGCTGGGCACAGAGCGCGGCACCCCGCCGCTGGGCGCCGCAGGTCAGGTGGCGGCGGGGAGGAGGACGGTGAAGCGGCAGCCGTCGCCGGCGTTGCGGACGGCGATCGAGCCGTCGTGCAGCTCGACTAGGCCGCGGGAGATGGCCAGGCCGAGCCCGGCGCCGCGGTCGTCCGAGCCGCGCGCGGGATCCGCGCGCCAGCCGACGTCGAAGACCCGCTCCAGGTCGTGCGCGGCGATACCGCCGCAGCCGTCCTCGACGGCGATCCGCACCCGCTCGTCGTCACCGCGTTCGGCGACCAGCCGGACGGTGCCGCCGGGCGGGGTGTGCCGGATGCCGTTCGCGACCAGGTTCGTGACCGCGCGGGTGAGCTCCTCCGCGTCGGCGGACACGGCCAGCCGCTCGGGTCCGGCGGGTACGTCGGCCACCAGCCGTACGCCGGTCCGGCGGGCCGCGGCCTCCAACTCGGACACGATGTCGTCGACGATCTCCACCATCGACACCGGCCGGCGGGTCCGCGGCGCCGGGTCCGTGGTCAGCCGGGACAGCTCGAACAGGTCGTCCACCAGCCGGGTCATCCGGTCGACGGTGACCTGCAGCTGGTGCAGCGCCGCCGGCACGTCGTCGACCACGTCGTCCTCGAGCGCCTCGGCGAGGGCGCGTACCCCGGCCAGCGGGGTACGCAGGTCGTGCGACATGAACGCGACCAGCTCGCGGCGCGACTGCTCGACGGCGCGCTCCCGGGTGCGGGCGGCCTCCAGCTGGGCGCGGGTCTGCTCGAGCTCGGCGGCCAGCGCGGCGAACTCGGCCGGATGCGACGAGTTCCCCGAGCCCGTCGTCGTACCCGACTCGGTCAGTGACGCCAGCCGGGCGCCGAGGTCGCGGGTGCCCTGCGCCAGCGACGACCCGATCAGCAGCGCCGAGACGAGCGCGAACACCGCGGACACCGCCAGCGCCACGAGGACGACGGCGGAGTCGTGGGTGCTGATGAACATCGCCTGCACGTTCACCAGCACCGCGGTGATCACCGCGACCACCGGGAGCAGCGTGGCCAGGACGACGCTTCGCCGCAGCGGCCAGTGCCGCGTGTACGACAGCGTCACCATGCCGGCCACGCCGACCGCCGCGCACGCGCCGGTCGTGATCGCGATGATCGTGAAGGTGTCCTTGTTCACTGGGCGTCTCCCTCGACGGCCGCGTCTCCCTCGACGGCCGAGGCGACCTCGTCGGCGGTGGCGAACCGGTAGCCGGTGCGGGGCACCGTCACCACCAGCCGGGGCGCGGACGGGTCCTGCTCGATCTTCTCCCTGAGCCTGCGTACGTGGACCGTCACGGTCGAGGTGTCGCCGAAGTCCCAGCCCCACACCCGGCGCAGCAGTTCCGCCTTCGTGAACGCCTCGCCGTCGTGCGTCGCCAGGAACGCGAGCAGGTCGAACTCGCGGTGCGTCAGCATCAGCAGCTCACCGTTCAGCCGCGCGGTCCGCGCCGCGGTGTCCACGGTCAGCGGCCCGCGCACGACCTGCCGCGGCCGCAGCGAGGAACTCCCCTGGTCCAGCCTGCGCAGGACGGCGTGCACCCGCAGCACCAGCTCGCGCGGGCTGACCGGCTTCACCAGGTAGTCGTCGGCGCCGAACTCCAGCCCGACCACCCGGTCCTCCTCCTCGCCGCGCGCCGACACCACGATCACCGCCGCGGCATCCGCGGCCGCCCGCCGCCGGCGCAGCACCTCCAGCCCGGACAGGTACGGGAGCATCACGTCGAGCACCACCAGGTCGGGCCGGTCGCGCTGCCAGCGCTGCTCGGCCTCCCGCCCGTCGGTGGCGACGGCGACGTCGAACCCCTCACGGCGCAGGTACGCCGCCAGCACGGTCGACACGGTGGGATCGTCCTCGACTACCAGGACTCGCGCGGTCACCCTCCGATCGTAGGGTCGCCGCACGACCCCCGGCGCCGATCCGCGCTGACCACGGAACCGGCGTAAGCGAGCCGTCATCGCCACGGCGGTTCCACCGGGTCCGGGCGCCGTTACGTTCAGGCATATGGCCGACATCGACGTGGTTCTGCCCTGCCTGAACGAGGCCGCCGGACTGACCTGGATCCTCGAACGCCTGCCGCCCTGGGTGCACCCGGTCGTGGTCGACAACGGCAGCACCGACGGCACCGCCGGCATCGCCCACGCCGCCGGCTGCCAGGTGGTCACCGCACCGGTCCGCGGGTACGGCGCCGCCTGCGCGGCCGGTCTGTACGCTGCCACCCGCGACGTGATCGCCGTGATGGACGCCGACGGCACCCTCGATCCCGCTGCGCTCGCCGATGTCGCCGCACCGGTCCTGTCGGGTGAGGCCGACCTGGTCCTCGGCCGCCGCCGCGCCGTCAGCCGCGCGGCCTGGCCGTACCGCCTGCGCCTGGCGAACCACGTCCTGGCCCGCCGGCTGCGTCGCCGTACCGGCGTCCGGCTGCACGACCTCGGCCCGATGCGCGTCGCCCGCCGCCAAGCGTTGCTCGATCTCGGGCTGACCGACCAGCGGTCCGGGTACCCGCTCGAGACCGTGCTGCGCGCCGCCGAGGAGGGCTGGCGGATCCGCGAGGCCGACGTCGCCTACCTGCCGAGGATCGGCCGCTCCAAGGTCACCGGCACCGTCCGCGGCACGTTACAGGCCGTCACCGACATGCGGGCGGTGCTGCGCTCGTGACCACGGTCGTCGTCCTCGCCAAGGAACCCGTCCCCGGCCGGGTCAAGACCCGCCTGCACGCCCGCTTCACCCCGCAGCAGGCCGCCCGCCTCGCCACCGCCGCCCTCGCCGACACCATCGCCGCCGTCCGCGCGCTCCCGGTCCGCCCGGTCCTCGCGTACGACGGCCGGCCCGGCGACTGGCAGCCCCGCGGCTTCCACCAGCTGCGCCAGTCCGGCGGCGACCTCTCCGAACGCATCGAACAGGCCCTGTACGAGGCCCAGTACGAGCTGCCCGACATCTCGGGCAGCTCGCAGGACGGCCGGCGCTACGGGCTGCCCGACATCTCGGGCAGGTCGCGGGAGGGCGCGCAATACGAGGTGCCCGACATGTCGGGCAGGTCGCGGGACGGGGCGCGGTACGAGGTGCCCGAGATCTCGGGCAGGTCGCGGGACGGGCTCGATTTCGACCTTCCCGGGATGTCGGGCAGGTCGAAGGTGCTGCTGGTGGGGATGGATACGCCGCAGCTCGGGGCGGCGTTGCGGGAGGTGTCGTGGGAGGGTGCGGATGCGGTGCTGGGGCTGACCGAGGACGGCGGGTACTGGGCGATCGGGTTGCGGCGGTTCGTGCCGGAGTGTGTCGCCGGGGTGCCGATGTCGACGGAGCGTACGGGTGCGGACCAGCTGGAGCGGTTGCGGTCGCTGGGGCTGCGGGTGCGGCTGCTGCCGGTGCTGCGCGACGTCGACACGCCGGCTGACGCGGCGGCGGTGGCGGCGGCGGAGCCGCAGCTGCGGTTCAGCGCGGTGCACCGGCGGCTGGTGGCGGCCGGCGCCGATCACCGGCCGGAGGGCGAGCGGGTGTTCGACCTGGCGCTGGCCGGGGAACACGGCGGGGTCGCGTACGTCGACCCGGCGAGCGGGGCCGCGCCGGTCGCGCTGGACCATGATCGCTGGCAGCAGCCGGCCGACGAGGTGGACCGGCTGGTGCTCAGCAGGTGCCGGGGGCCGGCGCTGGACATCGGTTGCGGGCCGGGGCGGATCGTCCGGGCGCTCGCCGAGCGCGGGGTCGCGGCACTTGGTGTGGACACGTCACCGGTCGCGGTCGCGCTGACCGCCGAACGCGGGGCGGCGGTGCTGCACCGGGCGGTTCAGCGGCCGCTGCCGGGCGAGGGCCGATGGGGCACGGTGCTGCTGATGGACGGCAACATCGGTATCGGCGGTGATCCGGAGGTGTTGCTGCGGCGGTGCCGGCAGCTGGTCCGCGACGACGGCACGGTGATCGTCGAGGTCGACCCGGACGACTCGGTCGACGAGACGACGGCGCTGGCCGTGTTCGACGACACCGGCGGCTGGACCGAGGCGGTGCCCTGGTCGCGTACCGGTGCCGCCGCCTGCCGGGACCGGGCGAGTCGCGCCGGTCTCACCGTCGCCGAGGACTGGATGGTGGACGGGCGCCGCTTCCTCTCGTTGCGTCCGGCAACGACATGACGGGCCGCATTCGCGTCGGCGCACTGCTCGCCGGAGCGGGCGGATGTGCGGTGGCGGACGCGGCGTACCTCGGACTGCTGGGCGGGCCGGGACTCGAGCCGGTGCTGCTCGTACTCGCCTGGGCCGTGTTCGGCGTCGTCCTGGTCGGCATCGCCGTCGCACCCAGGGACACGTCGCTGCGCACGGTGGTGGCGACGGTCGTGCTGGCCTCCGCGGTGGCGCAGGTGCCCGGGCTGTTGCTGGCGCCGCGGCTCAGCTCGGACGCGTACCGGTATGTGTGGGACGGGCGGGTCCAGCTCAGCGGCACGTCGCCGTACCGGATGGCGCCGTTGGACGACCGGCTGGCCGGCCTGCGCGACCCGGTGCTGTTCCCGGGGCTGGGACCGGACGAGCGCAGCGGGGTGCGCGCGCTCGATCCGGCCGACACCGCGGACGACCCGCGGACGCGGATCAACCGGCCGCACGTGCCGACGATCTACCCGCCGGTGGCGCAGCTGTGGTTCACGGCGATCGCGGCTGTCACGCCGTGGTCCGCCGGTACCCTCGGCGTGCGGCTTACGGGCTGTGCCCGGCCGTCGCGCTCGAGGCAGCTAACAACGGCCACATCGAACTGCTTGCCACGCTGCTGATCGTCGCCGCGGCCGTCTCGGTCCGGCGCCGGATCGTCAGCGGTGTGCTGCTCGGGCTCGCGATCGTGGTCAAGGTGGTGCCGCTGCTCCTGCTGCCGGCGTTGCGTACCGGGCTGCGCGGCCGGATCGCGACCGTGTCCACCGTGGTCGCGTCGTACCTGCCGCACCTGCTCGTCACCGGCTGGCTGGTGCTCGGCTACCTCCCGGGGTACCTCGGCGAGGAGGGGTTCGACGACGGCCACGACCGGTATGCCGTACTCGCGCTGCTGCTCCCCGAGGCGTGGCGGGCGCCCGTCGCGGTGCTGGCCGGGGCCGGGCTCGCGATGCTCGCCTGGGTGCGCGCACCACGCGACGGCGCGGCGCCGACGGCGACCTGGCTGTTCGGCGCGGCGATGCTGATCGGGACGCCGAGCTACCCCTGGTACACGCTGCCGCTGCTCGGTCTGGCCGTGCTGGCCGGCCGCTGGGAGTGGCTCGCCGTCGTGGCCGGCGCGTACGGCGCCTACGCGGCGTACGACGAGGCGGCGCGGGCGAGCGCGTGGTACGCCGCAGCGGCAGCCGTCGTACTGCTCGTGACCGCGGCGCGGCGGATCCAGCCGGCGCGCTGGTCTGTCGGTTACGCGCTGCGGTCTGGTAGATACACGGCATGACCGCCGCCTTCTGAGCGCACCGATACGACCTGCCCGACATCTCGGGCAGGTCGTATCGGAGGTCAGTTGCGCACGGGCGGGTGGTTGGCGCGGAGGTTGTCGTGGGCGAGCTCGGCCGTTCGCGCGATCCGCCGCTGCCGGGTCTCCGGACGCTTCGCGGTCAGGATCCACGCCAGGATCCGGTACCGCGACGACGGCGGGAACGCCTCGAAGTTCGCCCGCGCCACCGGATCGCCGTCGAGCCCGGCCAGGAGATCACCGGGTACGACGCCGTCGTCCGCCTCGGCGAGTGCGTCCCAGGTCCCGGTCTCCTTGGCGAGGTCGATCGTGGCCTGGCCGCGCGCGGTCATCAGGCCGGCGTCGATCATCCGCCGGGCGCGTTCCCGGTTGACCCTCGACCACGTGCTGCGCGGATTCCGCGGGGTGAACCGCAGGTAGAAGCTCTCCGCGTCACGCTTCAGGGCCTTCCCGTCCACCCAGCCGAAGCACAGCGCGTGCTCCATCACCTCGCGGTACGGCACGCCCGGCGTCGGACTCGCCGCGTGGTAGATCGTCAGCCACACCGACCGCTCGGTGTCCGCGTGCCCGGCGAGCCAGGCCCGCCACGCGGCCGCGTCCTCGGCGTGCGTCGTGGGCTCGCCCTCTACCAGTTCAGCGGTCACCGAGCACCTCCAGGTAGTGCGCGTTCGACATCACGCCGAGCACGTTGCCGAACGGGTCGACCACGGTCGCCGTCACGAACCCAGGCCCGCGCTGGGTGATCGGCTCGTGCACCGTCGCTCCCAGCTCCTCGAGCCGCGCGACCGTGGCCGCGAGGTCGTCGACGTGCCAGTACAGGACCGTCCCGGCCGCCGCACCGGTCGGGTGCGGCGCGTGGCTGCTGTCGATCAGTCCGAGCTCGTGCTGGTAGTCCCCGATCCGGAACTCGGCGTACCCGGGCCGGCCGAAGTACGGCGGGACGCCGAGCAGCTCGGTGTACCAGGCCTTCGCGGCCTCCAGGTCCTCGGCGAAGTACGAAACGATGGCCATTCCTCGCAGCATCTGTCTGTCCTTCCTCGGTGGATCGTCGACAACATCCTGCTGGGCATAAGCGCTCATCTTCTGACCACTTTTCCTGCGATAGTCGAGAACATGAGAGCGGATCGGCTGGTCGCCACCCTCCTGTTGATGCAGGCGCGCGGCCGGGTGACCGCGGCCGAGCTCGCCGCCGAGCTGGAGATCTCCGTGGCGACTGCCCGCCGCGACCTCGAGGCGCTGTCCGCCGCGGGTGTGCCCGTCTATCCGCAACCCGGCCGTGGCGGCGGCTGGCAACTGCTCGGCGGCGCCCGGACCGACCTCAGCGGCCTCACCGCCTCGGAGGCGCAGGCGTTGTTCCTGCTCGCCGGCCCGGCCGCCGGCAGCGTCACCCCGCACGCGCGGTCCGCACTGCGCAAGCTCGTCCGCGCCCTCCCCGACACCTTCCGCGCGGACGCCGAGGCCGCCGCGAAGGCCGTCGTCATCGACCCGTCCCGCTGGGGCGAGCACGTTCGCTCCCGGCCGCCGCTCGTCGAACTCCTGCAGTCCGCCGTCGTCCGCCGCCGCAAGGTCAGACTCGGGTACGGCGGCCGCTCCGGCGAGACCAGCGAGCGCCTGGTGGACCCGTGGGGCCTGGTCGACAAGGACGACATCTGGTACCTGGTCGCCGGCACCGACAGGGGTCAGCGCACGTTCCGCGTCGACCGGATCACCGACGCCGCGGTCACCGAGACCGGTTTCGAGCCGCCGGCCGACTTCGACCTGGGCGAGGCTTGGGATGACGTCGTCCAGCAGATCGAGCGCCGCCGCTCCGGCGTCGACGCCACCCTGCTGATCGAGCCACGGTTCCTGCACGTGCTGCGCGACCACTGGGGGCGCCAGTGCACCGTCGACGACGCACCCGCCCCCGACGGCCGGATCCGCGTCCGCGTCTCCGCCCCCACCGCCCGCTCCGTCGCCGAGCGCCTCGCCGGCTGGGGCACCATGATCGACGTCACCGACTCCCCCGCTGTCCAGGCCGAACTGGCCCGCATCGGCACCGAGCTCACCACCCGCTACGCCACTGACCAGCGACTCCCCGCACATGACCGGCCGAGCCGTCAGCGCGCCGAGCCGGTGTGATTGCTGCCTCCGGACACGACTGACACCGTTGTCACGTGTCCGGAGGCAACAATCACATCCCGGACGCCCTGATGGATCAGCCCGGCTCGCCGTACTCCTTCATGACCGCCGCGAGCTCGGTTTCGCTCACCTCGCGGACGTGCGTCGCGAGCAACCAGCGGATTCCGAAGGGGTCAACGATCGTGCCGGTTCGCGATCCGTAGAACTGCTCCGCCACCGGGGTCACCACCGTCGCCCCGGCGCGTTCCGCCGCGGCGACCGTCGCATCCACGTCTGGCACGTACAGGTTCAGCGAGTACGTCGCCACCGCGCCCGGCGCCGCGATGCCGGCGTCCGGATCGGCATCGGACAGCATGATCACCGCGCCGTCGATCTCGATCTCCGCATGCCCGACCCGCCCGTCCGGATCCAGGAACGGGTCCCAGGTCAGCCGCGCGCCGAACACCTCGCCGTACCAGCCGATCGCTTTCGTTGCCTCACGGCAACAGATGTACGGCGTCAGCACCCGCCCGCGCGGCGGCACGTAGGGACGCGTCATGTGTCGATGCGGGTCTCGTCGAGCTCGTAGGCGCCCTGGACGATGAACTCCTTGCGCGGTGCGACGTCGTTGCCCATCAGCAGGTCGAATACGCTCGCCGCGTCCTCGCCGTCGTCGACGGTGATGCGCCGCAGGGTCCGGTGCCGCGGGTCCATCGTGGTCTCCGCGAGCTGGTCGGCGTCCATCTCACCGAGGCCCTTGTAGCGCTGCGGCGGTTCCTTCCACTTGACGCCCTTCTTCATCAGCTCGGCGCACTTCCGCTGGTACTCGGCGTCGGTGTACGTGTAGACGTACTTGTCCTGGCCCTTCTTCGGGTTGGTCAGCTCGAACCGGTGCAGCGGCGGCACCGCGGTGTAGACCCGGCCGGCGTCGACCAGCGGCCGCATGTAGCGGAAGAACAGCGTGGTCAGCAGGCAGCGGATGTGCGCGCCGTCGGAGTCGGCGTCCGCCATGAAGATGATCTTGCCGTAGCGGGCCGCGTCCAGGTCGAAGGTGCGGCCGGAGCCGGCGCCGACGACCTGGATGATCGCCGCGCACTCGGTGTTCTTCAGCATGTCGCCGACGGACGCCTTCTGCACGTTCAGGATCTTGCCGCGGATCGGCAGCAGCGCCTGGAACTCGGACGAGCGCGCCAGCTTCGCCGTACCGAGCGCGGAGTCGCCCTCCACGATGAACAGTTCGGACTTGTCCACGTCGCTGCTGCGGCAGTCGGCCAGCTTCGCCGGCAGCGCCGACGACTCCAGCGCGCTCTTGCGCCGCTGCAGCTCGCGGTGCTGCCGCGCGGCGACCCGGGTCCGGGACGCTGCGACGACCTTCTCCAGCGCGGCCCTGGCCTGTGCCTTCGCCTCGCGCTTGGTGGAGGTGAGGAACGCCTCCAGCTCGGTCTCGACCACCTTCGCGACGATCCGCGAGGCGGCCGGGGTGCCGAGCACCTCCTTGGTCTGCCCGTCGAACTGCGGCTCCGCGAGCCGGACGGTCACGACCGTGGTCAGGCCTTCGAGGACGTCGTCCTTGATGATCTCCTCGCCGGTCTTCAGCAGCCGCGTGCTGGCGAGCACCTTGGTGAACGTCTTCGCCAGCGCCCGCTCGAAGCCGGCGACGTGCGTGCCGCCCTTCGGCGTGGCGACGATGTTCACGAAGGACCGGAGCTCGGTCTCGTACCCGTCGCCCCAGCGGACCGCGATGTCGACGTCCAGGTCGCGCTCGACGTCGGTCGGTGTCATGTGGCCGGCGTCGTCCAGCATCGGCACCGTCTCGGTGAAGTGCCCGGTGCCGGCCAGCCGGACCACGTCGGTCACCTTCTGGTCGGTGGCCAGGAACTCGCAGAACTCGCTGATCCCGCCGTCGTGCTTGAACGACTCCTCGTGCGGCTCCGGCCCGCGCTCGTCCCGGACGACGATCTCCAGGCCCGGCACCAGGAACGACGTCTGCCGCGCCCGGGTCACCAGCTCGTCGTAGTTGAACGCCGCGTCCTTGGTGAAGACCTGCCGGTCGGCCCAGTACCGGATCCGGGTCCCGGTGACGCCCTTGCGCGCGCGTCCCGCCTTGCGCAGCCCGCTCTTGGCCGTGAACGTCGCGCTCGCGCCCTCGCCGTCGAACTCCCCCGGCACGCCGCGCCGGAACGACGTGGTCCACACCACACCGCCGCGGTCCACCTCGACGTCCAGGCGGGCGGACAGCGCGTTCACCACGGAGGCGCCGACGCCGTGCAGGCCGCCGGAGGCGTTGTACGACCCGCCGCCGAACTTGCCGCCGGCATGCAGCTTGGTGAACACCACCTCGACACCGGTCAGCTTGGTCTTCGGCTCGATGTCGACCGGGATGCCGCGGGCGCGGTCGCGCACCTCGACCGACCCGTCCGCGTACAGCACCACGGCGATCCGCTCACCGTGGCCCGCGAGCGCCTCGTCGACGGCGTTGTCGATGATCTCCCACAGGCAGTGCATCAGGCCGCGGCTGTCGGTGGACCCGATGTACATGCCGGGCCGCTTGCGCACCGCCTCGAGCCCCTCCAGCACCAGCAGGTGCCGGGCGTTGTACGTCGGGTCGAGATCGGTGCTGCGAGGTGACGGTGCTGCCACGGGACTCCTTGGCGGACGGTGCTGAACCCTTGCGGGCGGAACGACGGTCACAGCCTATGCACCCGCTCCGACCAACCTTCGCAAGCGCGCCGAGCCGTCGTCCGACGTCCGCATTCCGGTAGTCGTCCGGGTGCGGTGAGTGAGGATGACACGCCCGGGGCACGCTGCCGATAACGATCGCCGTGACCTGGACACCAAAGCCCGCGATCATCCGTCATACGAAAGCAGGTGGTACGTCTCACATCCAGACACGCGGAGGGAGTTGGGAAGCGTTCGGCGTGTGAGGATGTTGGCTATCTGGTGAGTACGGAACTAGATGAGATGAGGCCTAACGTGACTACAGCACTCGCCCCGACGGGCCTGTCAGCTGCGGACCGCTGCGACCGCTGCGGCGCCCAGGCCTACGTCCGCGTCACCCTGACCAGCGGCGGAGAGCTGTTGTTCTGCGCTCACCACGGCAGGGAGCACGCGGAGAAGCTGAAGAGCATCGCGATCACCATCCACGACGAGACCGATCTTCTGACGAGCGTGCCCAGCACGGCGACGGACGACGAGCGATGACGCCGTAGCCGACCGCCCACGACCTCCGACGGCGGCCACCCGGACTCCCGGGTGGCCGCCGTCGTCCGCCTCACGGGTACGGCGGACCGCCCAGGCGGCACGTCAGCCGACCGACGGCTCGAATCCGTCCGGAGCCTCCAGCACGGTCGTCCGCCCGTCCTCGATCCGCAGCGACAGCACGCCGCTCCCGACCCGCACACCGGCGACCTCCAGTCGGCGCCACGGCAACTCGCGCACGGGCGCGATCCGCACCCGCCCCCGCGGCGCGTCCGGCCGGATGCCGAGCAGCGCCGTCAGGATTCCCGCCGGCGCCGCCGCGGCCCACGCCTGTGGCCGGCAGGCAAGCGGGTACGGCGTGGGAACGGGCTCGGCGGCACGACCCAGTCCGCCGTACAGCTCGGGCAACCGGTAGCCGAAGTGCTCGGCCGCGGTCAGCAGACCCTCGACGTACGACGCGGCCACGTGGCCGTGGTTCATGGCCGCGAGGCCCTCGATCACGAGCGCGGTGTCATGGGGCCAGACGGTGCCGGTGTGGTAACCCAGCGGATTGAATCCTTGTGCTTTTGTCGACAAGGTTCT
>WNGA01018858.1_pt1 | contig 13457 bp, 17 predicted proteins | sample 5400061 | NCBI WGS metagenome assembly WNGA01 (sample SAMN13153366, study PRJNA577476) | soil metagenome | isolation source: 100 cm soil or saprolite under grassland replicate 2 | place: USA:California | collected 2016-06-15 | reverse complement strand
GGTCTCCTCGTCGGTGAGCCTGAGTGTCATGGCCATGCCCAACATGATACCGCGGTGATACCGGCGGTCCCAGCCGCATGGTTCCTCGCGGGCGGCGGGCCGGCTAAGCTGGCGGCGGATCGGGCAGGCCGTCGGCTGGTGGGAGGAGTGAGGGGGTGGCTGAGCGGATCGCTGAGGTGGAGAGGGCCCGGGACGCCATCGGACGGGGCGCCTGGGCCGAGGCCTACGACCAGCTGCGGACGGTCGATCTGTCGACTCTGGCTCCGCGGGACCTCGAGGCCCTCGCGGACGCGGCCTGGTGGCTGTCCAGGTCGGAGGAGTCGTTCGCGGTCCGGCAGCGGACCTACTCGGCCTACGCGGCGGCGGGCCAGCATCCGCGGGCGGCCTGGTGCGCGGGGCGGCTGTGCGTCGAGCATTTCCTGCGCGGCGAGCCGGCGGTCGGGGCCGGCTGGCTGATGCGCGCCCAGCGGCACCTCCGCGACCAGCCGGAGTGCGTCGAGCACGGCTTCCTCGCCCTCTTCGAGGCCGCGGTGGCGCAGTTCCGCGGCGAGGTCGACGAAGCGGCGTCGCTGGCGGAGCGGGCCACCGAGCTCGGCCAGCGGTTCGGCGACCGGGACCTGGTCGCCATGGGGATCCACCTCCAGGGACTTGCGCGGATCTCGGCTGGCGGGGTCGCCGAGGGCATGGCGCTGCTGGACGAGGCGATGACCTGGGTGGTGGCGGGAGAGCTGAACCCGTACTTCACCGGCGTGATCTACTGCAACGTCCTCTCCATCTGCCTGGAGCTGGCCGACCTCGCCCGCGCCGCCGAATGGAACAAGGCGGCCACGGCGTGGTGCGAGTCGCTGCCGGAGGACGCCCCGTTTCCCGGGCTCTGCCGGCTGAACCGCATCGAGGCGGCGAACCTGCGTGGGGCCTGGTCGGACGCGGAGACCGAGGCCAAGCGGGCCTCGGAGGAGCTGACCTTCAACCCGCGGGCCGCCGGCCACGCCTTCTACGAGACCGGAGAGATCCGCCGCCGCATCGGCAACTTCGCCGGCGCCGAGGAGGCCTTCACCCGGGCGCACGAGCTGGGCTTCGACCCGCAGCCCGGCCTGGCCCTGCTCCGCCTGGCCCAGGGCAAGGCCGAGGCCGCCCTTGGCGCACTCGGGCTGGCGGTTGCCGGCAACTCGGGGAGCCGCCTGCGCCGCGCTCGGCTCCTGGCCGCGCAGGTCGAGGTGGCGCTGGCGGCCGGCGACCTCGACGCCGCGAGGACGGCGAGCCGGGAGCTGGAGACGATCGCCGGTGACTTCGGCACGCCGGCGCTGGAGGCGGGGGCGGCGACGGCTCGCGGGGCGCTGCGGCTCGCCGAGGGCGAGGTGCCCGAGGCCATCGAGGCGCTGCGCCACGCCTGCGTGACCTGGCGCGACCTCAGGCTGCCCTACGAGGCCGCCCAGACCCGGGCGCTCTACGGCCTGGCCCTCCGCAAAGCCGGCCACGAGGAGGACGCCCGGCTGGAGCTCCGCGCCGCCCTGGCGGCGTTCGAGCGTCTCGGCGCCGGCGCCGACGCCGCCAAGGCGGCGGACCTGCTGGCGGGGCCGGCAGCCCTGCCGGGCGGGCTCACGGTACGGGAGGTCGAGGTGCTCCACCTGGTCGCCGCCGGCAGGACCAACCGCGAGGTCGCCGCGGCGCTCACCGTCAGCGAGCACACCGTCGCGCGGCACCTCCAGAACATCTTCGCCAAACTGGGTGTCTCGTCGCGGGCGGCCGCGACCGCCTTCGCGGTCGAGCACGGCCTCGCCTGAGCGCACCGGACATACCGCCCCTGCACACACCGATGGTCAATTCTGACCACGACGCCCACCAGCGGATTGGCTGGTTCCGGCGATGCCCGCCGCCGGTCGATCCACCTAGGGTCATCCCAGAATCCGACAGGGAGGAACGGGATGGACGGCAGCAGGGATGCGGAGCGTTTCGAGACGGTGATCATCGGCGGCGGGCAGGCGGGCCTTTCCATGGGCTACCACCTGCACCGGCGCGGGCGGCAGTTCGTGATCCTGGAGGCGAGCCAACGCACCGGGGACTCCTGGCGCAAGCGCTGGGACTCGCTGCGCCTGTTCACTCCCGCCCGGCACGACGGCCTGCCGGGCTGGCCGTTCCCAGCGGCCTCCTGGTCGTTCCCAACCAGGGACGAGATGGCCGACTACCTCGAAGCCTACGCGGCGCGCTTCGATCTCCCGGTGCGGACCGGCATGCGCGTGGACGGCGTCTCCAGACAGGACGGGCGGTACGTGGTCACCGCAGGTGACCGGCGGTTCGAGGCCGACCACGTGGTGGTGGCTTCGGGCGCCTACCAGATCCCCAGGGTCCCGGACTTCGCCGCCGAGCTCGATCCGAGGATCGTGCAGCTCCACTCCAGCCAGTACCTGAGCCCGTCGCAGCTCCGCGAGGGCGGCGTCCTGGTGGTTGGCGCCGGCAACTCCGGCGCCGAGATCGCCCTCGAAGCCGCCGCCAACGGGCACCCGACGTGGATGTCGGGACGGCACCCGGGCAACATCCCGTTCCGCATCCAGAGCCTCCCGTCGCGGCTGGTCCTGGAGAGACTGGCCCTCCGTGTCCTCTTCCACCGCGTCCTGACGAACAGGACCCCGCTCGGCCGGAAGGTCCGGCCGCGGGTCATCTCCCAAGGCGCGCCGCTCATCCGGATCAGGCCAGGTGACATCGACGCCGCCCGGATCGAGCGCGTCGCCAGGGTCGCCGGCGTCCAGGACGGGCTGCCGGTGCTCGAGGACGGGCGCGTCCTGGAGGTGGCCAACGTCGTCTGGTGCACCGGGTTCCAGCACGACTTCTCGTGGATCGACCTGCCCACCGTCGGCGGGCACGAGCCGGCGCACGAGCGCGGGATCGTCGCCAGCGAGCCGGGGCTGTACTTCATCGGCCTGCACTTCCTCTACTCGATGTCGTCGGCGATGATCCACGGCGTCGGGCGGGACGCCGAGCACATCGCCAAGCACATCGCCGCGCGGGCGCGCACCAACGGGTCGCGGACGGGCGTCCTGGCCGGTGCGTGAGCGCGATGCGCCCGACCACCCGGGGACCCGCGCCGGCGGCGCGGGTCCCCGCGTTCTGCGCTCCTTGGGAGTGCGACCTGCTGAGCGCGGTCGACCTCCGCGCCGGCGATCGGGTCCTGGACGTCAGCCGCGCAACGCGCGACCCGTCGAGCCTCCCGTTCGGCGACGGCTCGTTCGATGTGGTCGTCTGCCGGCAGGGGCTGCAGCTCCTGCCCGACCGGGGGCGGGCCCTCGCTGAGATGTGGCGCGTGCTGGTCCCGTCGGGTCGGGTGGCCGTGGCCTCCTCGGGGCGCATCGAGCGCAGCCCCGCGTTCGCCGCGCTGGCCAACTCGCTGGAGCGCCACGCCGGTGTGCGCGTCGCCGCGGCGGTGCGCTGGCTCTTCTCGCTGTCGGAGGCGGACGACCTCCGCGCCCTTCTTGCCGGCGCCGGCTTCGACGGCATCCGGGTGCAAACCGCCGACAAGACCACGCGGTTCCCCTCGGTGGCCGAGTTCCTCCGGCGCTACCTCCCCAGGTCGATGATCGGCTCCACTGGAACGCATCCGTCCGACGGCGAGCGGAGGGTCGCGGCCGACCTCGAAGCGGAGCTGGCTCCCTGGGTGGACGCCGATGGGCTCCGGATCGCCACCGAGGTCAACACCGGCGTGGCGACACGCTGAGCCGCAGGGCCCGGGGGGCGCCGCGGCGGGGCGCGCGGCAAGACGGTCATCCGCGGGTGAGGCCGAGGCGGTGGGCGACGCCGAGCTTGGCGAGGATGTTGGAGACGTGGACGCTGGCGGTCTTCTCGCTGATGAACAGCGTCTCAGCAATTTGGCGGTTGGTGCGGCCGTCCGCGACCAGGGCGAGCACCTCGCGCAGGCGGCTGGGCGTGACCGGCTCCGACGAGGAGTCGGCGTCGCGCGAGCAAGCGAAAGACGATAAGGTCTTCCCCATCCACCTTCCCCCAGGGCACAATGACTGTAGCCTCGAACTGATGTTCGAATCTAGGGTCAGAAGCGGTCTAAACGGAGGGAGAAGGATGGATATGCCATTCTTGGACGATCATGTCGCCCAAGAAGAGGCAGGTACGGCTCCGCCATGGACCGATCTTGCGTTCGTGAGCTGCACTACATCACTGACATCGCCAACGTCGGCTCGATCCTGGACCGGGGAATCCTCAGCCATCGCCTGGCCAGACGGCGTGTCAACGCACACGTCACCATCGCCAGCGCCAAAGTCCAGAAGATCCGTGCCGTCGTTCGCATCCCCTTCCAACTTCTCGAGAGCCACCAAGGGGACCTCACCGTGCTCGCCGTTCGACCGAACGTCCTTGACCTCGATGGTGTGATCATCGCCGACCGCAACGCGGCCAGCATCATCGCGCGGTTCGACTCGGTCGCGGAAGGCATCGAGCGGCTTGAGGAGGCGGCGGTGTTCGCCAAATGGTGGAACGACAGCATCGATGCGAAACAGCAACGCATGGCCGAGGTACTCGTCCCCGATCGCGTCTCACCGGAGCTTCTGCTCCACGCATACGTCTCGGATCGGGCAGCGGCGCATCGGCTGCGTGACCTGCTCGGGGAACGACGATTCGCGATCCGTGTCAACCCATCGCTCTTCTTTGCTGACCGGAGCCACCAATGATCAAGGCTGTTCATAAGGGCGACTTGTTCGACTCTGGTGCGCAGACCCTGGTGAACACCGTCAACACGGTTGGCGTCATGGGCAAGGGCATCGCGTTGGAGTTCAAGCGGCGTTACCCGGATATGTTCGCCGACTACCAGCGGCGATGTGCCGAAGGCGCAGTACGGCTTGGCGAACCCTACCTATGGCGTGGGCTGTTGGAACCCTGGATCGTCAACTTCCCGACCAAGGAGCACTGGCGCTCCGCCTCGAGGATCGACGACGTCGAACGCGGCCTTAGGTTTCTGGCCGACCATCTCGAGCAATGGGGCGTCGCCTCGCTCGCTGTTCCACCCCTGGGTGCCGGCAGCGGCGGACTCGATTGGCTATCGATCGGGCCGACGCTTTATCGCCACCTCGAAGCGCTTCCGATCCCGGTGCTGCTCTACGTGCCGTTCGACGTTCCTGACGAGCAGGCCACTATCGCGTTCCTGGCCGCGAGAGATCGGTCGCATCCGTCTCCAGAAGATCGCCTACTTCGCCACGATGGCCGGCGTGCCGAGTGGGTTCCAATACGTCGAGGGCAGCTACGGGCCCTTTACGCCCGATCTCGGCCCTGCACTCGGCCGACTCATCAACAATGGCGTGATCGTCGAGAGGCCAATCGGTCGTATGCTCGCAGTCCGGCCCGGCCCTACATTCGACGACGCCTACTCCAGATACCAAGAGGCAATCCAGCCGCACGAAGCGACGATCGACCGGGTCGTGGACCTACTCGTCCGACTCGACAGTCGGCGCACGGAGATCGCTGCCAGCGTCCACTTCGCCGCTGGCGTTGTCGCCACGGAGGTTGGTCGTCCTCCGAGTGAGCGAGAGGTTCTGGAACGAGTTCAACGTTGGAAGCAACGTCGCCGGCCACCGCTCGAGGAGCCGGAGATCGTCATGGCGATCCGCGGGCTGGCGGCGCTCGGCTGGATTGACGTCACCCGGAGCAACGACCTTCCACCCTACGATGAAATGGTGACCGTGGCGTGAGCGGCTCCCACGGGGCTGGAGGCCGCCAGCTCAGCCGCGCTGGTTGATCAGCGCCTGGGAGGCGCTGGTGAGGTAGTCGAGCAGCATGCCGTGGAGCGGCTCCGGCAGCTCGAGGGAGTCGACGGCCTCGGTCATGTGCCGGAGCCAGGCGTCCCGCTCGGCCTGGCCGATCACGAAGCGGGCGTGGCGCATGCGCAGCCTTGGGTGGCCCCGGCGCTGGCTGTAGGTGTTCGGCCCGCCCCAGTACTGGATCAGGAACAGCCGCAGCCGCTCCTCCGCGCCGGCCAGGTCCTCCTCCGGGTAGAGGGGTCGCAGCAGCGGGTCGGCGGCCACACCCTGATAGAAGCGGGACACCAGCCGGCGGAAGGTCTCCTCGCCGCCGACCGCTTCGTAGAAGGTGATCTGTTCCTGGATTGGCACGCCTCCAAGCTACCCTCCGGCGGCGAGCTGGCGCAGCGCCACTCCCGCGTAGGTCGCCACGCCCACCGCCAGCGCGTCCTCATCGAAGACCACCTGGCGGGAGTGGTTGGACGGCGACCGCTCCGGGTCGAGGCCCGGCGGGCAGCCGCCCAGGAAGCCCATGGCGCCTGGCACCCGCTGGAGCACGTAGGAGAAGTCCTCGGAGCCCATCACCGGGTCGGGCAGGGCCCTGACCCGTTCGGAGCCGACCAGCTCGGCGGTGACGTTGCCGAGCAGCTCCGCCGCTGCATGGTCCCGGACATCTCGGCCGTCTCCGGGATGATGTTGTGGGTGGTGCCGGCGGCGATCCGGGCGATGGTGATCACCGCCGGGTCGAACACGTCGACCTTCCTGGTCACCAGCACCTGGAGCGCCTGCACGATCTCGCAGGCGATCGGCACCGGGTCCAGCGAGCGGTACGGCGCCGAGGCGGGGCCGCTCCTGCCGTGGACGACCATCTCGATGCGGTCGCCGGAGGCCATGGTCGGGCCCGGCCGCAGGTTGAGCGTCCCTGACTCGTACTGGGTGCTGATGTGCAGCGCGAATGCGGCGCCGACCGGAGAGGCGCCCTCGACCTGCGAGGCGAACTCCAGCCCGGTGTCCTCGCGCAGCGGCAGCGCGTCCATGTCGCCGCGAAGCAGCACCGTGGGCCCGGGGCTGGCGCCGTCCAGCACCGCCGCAGCGCGACGGTCCGCGGTTGCAGCTCGCGCGCGTCGTCGAGCAGCCCGTCGAGCTTGACGTCGACCGTCATCAACGGCTCCTATCGTTGGGCTTCGAGCTTCACGACCAGGTCGTCTATGAACGCCTCGCGGGCCTCCGGAGCGGCGCCGGCGACGGCCATGCCGATCAGGTAGGCGGTGACCGGGGCGGCGCGGCGCTCCGACGAATGCGCCGCGACGCGCGCCACCTCGAGGACCGCCTCGATCTCGCCCTCGCCGACGGCGGGCGCGGCGGGACCGAGGAGCGAGCGGACCTTCTCGATGAACTCCTCCATGGGTCGTCCTCCCTCGAGCGTGCCGCCCTGGCGGGCACCTGGGTGCGATCACCCTACCCAATCGGGCGGCCTTCGCCACCCGGCCGGGCCGCCTGGAACGCTGCCAGGTCGGCGGGATCGTCCAGGTCGACGAAGGACGCGCCGGCCGGGTCCACCCGCCGCCACTCCGGCTCCTCGACGACCCTGGTCCGCAGCGCGCCGAGCAGGGCGCGCAACGACCGGTCCGCGCCGGCCTCCAGCAACGCATTGACCGCCGCCAGCGCGGCGGAGCGCTGGTAGACGGCCACCAGCGGCTCCAGCCGGGGGCCGCGGCGGCAGGCGACCGCCTCCCCAGAGGAGCGCTCGGCGACCAGCAGGGCCAGCAGCTCGGGGCGGAGCTCGGGATGGTCGGCGGCCAGCACCAGCAGGTGCGGCGCCTGGATCCCGTGCAGCGCCGCGGCGATCGCCACCAGCGGCCCCTCCCCGGGATCGGGCAGCCAGCCGGCGCCGGCCCGCTCGGCGAGCGCCACCGCGGGATGGCCGCGGGGCGCCACCACGACGACCGGCTCCGCGACGCCGCCGGCGACCTCGATCACCGCGCGCGCCAGCTCGACCCCGCCGACGCGCAAGGTCGCCTTGTCCCTTCCCATGCGGCGGCTCGAACCGCCGGCGAGCACCGCGGCGGCCACCTCGCCGAGCGCCGCCGGGATACCTGGCCGGCCCGGTCCCACGACGAATACTCCCTGGTAGCGCCCATGGATAAGGCACCTGCCCGATGCCGGCGCCTACCTCAGAAGCGGATCATCGAGTCATCAGGAAACGAGTGAGGATCCAACCCAGAGGAGTCACCATGATGTACCCGGAGGCCACCAGGGCAGTGGCCGCTGACCGCATCCGCCAGTACCGGGCCGAAGCCGATGCCTGGCGGCTGGCCCGTCTCGTCCGGGCGGCGCGCGCCGCCCGGACGTCCAGACATCCATCACGCCCCAGCAGCCGTACCGCGCCCGCGCACACCGGCACGGTTCCCCGCCGCCTCGCCGAGACCCGCGGCTAGAGCTCGAGCTGGGAGGTGGCTGCTACGCTTCGACATATGCTCGCGGGCCGGACCGGGCTGTGCCCGGTGATGGTGGGGCGCGGCATGGAGCTGGCGCGCCTCCAGCGAGCGCTGGCCGCCGACGAGACCCAGGTGGTGCTGGTCAGCGGCGAGGCCGGCGTCGGCAAGACCCGCCTGCTGCGCGAGCTGTCCGCAACCCTGCCGGTGGGCGCGCGGGTGCTGGCCGGGCAGGCGAGTCAGGGCGTGCCGGCGCGGCCCTTCCAGTTGCTGCTGGAGGCGATCGGCCCCAGCGTGTCCACATGGCGGCAGGTGCCCCAACGGCTCGCCGACCGTGAGGAGCCGCTGCGGCTGCTGCTGCGGCCGATCCTCGGCCATCTGGAGCCCTTCACCGACCGCGAGTACAGCCAGGAGGAGCTGCTCGGCGCAGCCGTCGCCCTGGTCGAGGACCTGCTCATCGGCACCGGCAGAGGGGTGCTGGTGTTCGAGGACCTGCACTGGGCCGACGCCCAGAGCGTCGCGCTGTTCGGCCGCCTGGCGCTGACGCCGAGTCTCGGCGCCCTGCTGGTCGGCAGCTTCCGGCCGGAGGCGGTCGACCGCAGGCATCAACTGGTCGCTACGCTCGCCGACGTCGGGCGCCAGCGCGAGATCACCCAGGTGGCCCTGGACCGGTTGGACCAGCACGCCGTCGCCGAGCTGCTGGCCGCGGTCTACGGGCACCCGGTGCCGTTCCGGGTCGCCGAGGCGATGCACCGGCGCACCGGTGGCAACCCGTTCTTCCTCGAGGAGCTGCTGGTCACCGCCGGCGACACCGACCCGGAGCGGCTCCAGGACCTGCCGCTGCCGTGGAACCTCTCCGAGGCCGTCCTGCGCCGGCTCGACCACCTCGACCCGGCGCAGCTGCGCGTGGTCGAGGCCGCGGCCGTGCTCGGCGAGCGCATCCCCTTCGACCTGCTCGCCTCGGTGACGGGCAGCGACGAGAACGAATTGATCGACACCCTCCGCAAGCTGGTCGCCGGCGGCGTCGTCCTGGAGGACGAGCCCGACGTGTTCCGCTTCCGTCACGCCCTGACACGCGAGGCGATCGCCGGCGAGCTGCTCGGTCGCGAGCGGCGCCGACTCCACGAGAAGGCCCTGGCCGGCCTGCACGAGGCCGGCTCGACCGACTGGGCGGCGATCGCCTGGCACGCCCGCGGGGCCCGGCGCTACGAGGACCTGGTCTCGGCGGCGCGCGTCGGCGCCGCCAGCTACCTGCAGCGGGGCGCGAGCCTGGAGGCGCTGCGCCTGGCCGAGGAGGGGCTCAGCGAGGCGGGCGACGACCCCGAGCTGGAGATGCTGGCTTCCAAGGCGGCCTGGCTGGTCGGCCTGATCGACATCGCCATCGAGCACGGCGAGCGCTGGCACACCATCGCCAGGCAGGTGGGCCGGCCGGAGGACGAGGTCGGCGCGCTGATCCACCTGGCCCGGCTCTACTACGAGGCCGAGGACCGCGAGCGCCAGTGGGAGGCGGTCTGGTCGTGCATGCGCGTGGCCGAGCCGCTCGGCCGTGGCGAGCCGCTGGCCAGGGCCTACGCCCTGGTCGCCGAGGCGTACATGCTCAGGGACCAGCGCGACGAGGCGGTCGAGTGGTCCGACCGGGCGCTGGAGCTGAGCGAGGAGATCGGCTTCCGGCCCGCGCGCGTGACCGCGCTGGTCAACAAGGGCTCCGCCCTGATCGAGCAGCCAGGCCGTCGCCAGGACGGCGTCGAGCTGCTGGAGCGGTCGATCGCGGAGGCGGAGGCCGCCGGCTACGACCTGCTGCTGTACCGGGCGCTGCACAACCTGCTGTGGGGCACGCTCGGGGAGTGGCCTCCGGAGCGCAGCCGCCAGATGCTGCGGACCCTGCGCGACCTGAGCGAGCGCAAGGGCCGCGGTGGCGCCCTGGGGAGGCTGGACCTGCTCGCCATGGAGATCGCCACGGTCGAGGGTGACCTGGCCACGGCCAGGGCCGCTCTGGAGGAGGAGCGGCGCCGGCGGCTGCCGGGGATGGACCACCTGATCCCGCTCCAGGTCGCGAACTGGCGGGCCCGGCTCGCGCTGGAGGCGGGCGACCTGGCGGAGGCCGGGGCGGCGCTGGAGGAGCACACCGCCGCTGAACGGGACGCCGACCCGTACGTGACCAGCACGGAGTCGTTGCTGCGGCTGGAGCTGGCCGCTCGCCTGGGTGACCGCGACGGCGTCCGCGCCCTGCTCGACGGCCTGCGCGCCGGCGCGGTGGCGCAAGCCTGGTGCTCGCCCCATCTGGGCATGGACTCGCTCACCGGCGGCCTGCTGGCGGCGATCCGGGCCGGGCTGGAGCCCGCCGTGGCCCGCGGCTTCCTCGCGGAGGCGGAGCGGGCCGTCGCCGAGCTGTCCCAGCCGGCCGCCGACGAGATACGGGCGGGCGAGCGTCCGCTGGCGCCCGCCCGCCGGCACCTGGAGGCCGCCCTGCTCGAGGCCGAGGGCAACCACTCCGCCGCGCTCGACGCCTACCTGGAGGCCGGCGGGACGGAGGGCCAGCGGACGGTGCCACTGCGCGCCGACTGCCAGCTCGGCGCCGCGCGCTGCCAGGTGGCCCTCGGCCGCTCCGAGGAGGCCAAGGCGCACGCGCGGGCAGCCGAGGAGCTGCTGGCGCGCTGGCCGGGCTGGCGCCGCGACGAGGCGCGGGCGCTGCTGGTACGGCTGCGCGCGGTGCCGCGGCGCGGAGCCGGCCCGCTCACGCCAAGGGAACGCGAGGTCGCCCAGCTCGTGGCCGAGGGCCTGAGCAACGGCGAGGTGGCCAAGCGCCTGTTCATCTCCACCAAGACCGCCTCGGTGCACGTCTCCAACATCCTCGGGAAGCTCGGGATGAGCTCGCGCGCCGAGATCGCCGCCTGGGCGGTCGGCACCGGGCTGGCCATGGTCGGCCAGGGGCAGCGATAGACCCCAGCCTCCGTACAATGTCGGTTGGCCGGCTTCCGAGCGATCGAGTGTTCATTGAAGCGTCTGCTGTTGCTGCGTCACGCCACCACCGACCACACCGGGAAACGCCTGTCGGGCTGGACTCCTGGCATCCACCTGGGCGAGAAGGGCCTCCAGGAGGCGCGCGCCCTGGCCGAGCGGCTGGCGCCCGTCGAGCTCCACGCCATCTATTCGAGCCCGCTGGAGCGCTGCCAGGAGACGGCCGCGGCGGTGGCGGAGCCCCGGGGTCTCAAGGTCTCCACTATCGAGGACGTCGGCGAGGTCCGCTATGGCGACTGGACCGGCAAGGAGCTCAGCGAGCTGGCGAAGACGGACCTGTGGCGGACGGTCCAGTTCCATCCCTCCGGCGCCCGCTTCCCCGAGGGCGAGTCGATCCACGAGATGCAGACGCGCGCGGTGCTCGCCTGCGAGCGACTGCGCGCCGCCCACCCTGGCGAGACCGTCGCGGTGTGCAGCCACGCCGACGTGATCAAGGCCGTTGTCGCCCACTACCTCGGCATGCACCTCGATCTCTTCCAGCGCCTGGTGGTCGGCACCGCCAGCGTCACCGCGCTCGGCTTCGGGCCGGTGCCCTACCTCCTGCGGCTCAGCGACTCCGGGACGACCCGCGACCTGAACCCGCCTCCGGAGCGTCGCGAGCAGCCAGAGACCAGGGAGCAGGACGATGCCTCCGCATGACCTGGACCCGGTGACCCGCCTGACCGCGGACGCGATCGGCGAGCCGGGCGCGCGGACCTTCCTGCTCCAGGCGGCGTCCGGGCTCCAGCAGATCACCCTGCTGGTCGAGAAGGACCAGGTGCGGGTGCTTGCCGAGCGGGTGATCGCCTGGCTGCCCGAGCTGGCCGCCGAGAACCCCGAGGACCCCGGCGAGGTGCGCGCGGCCGAGGCCGGCGACCTGAGCCTGAACGAGCCGGTGGAACCGGATTTCCGGGTGGGGCAGCTCGCGCTGACCTACGACCGCGACCGGGACCGGGTGGTGGTGATCGCCACCGAGCTGGTCCCCCAGGACGACGACCTCCCGGAGCCCACGCAGGAGGCCAGGGAGGTGCGGCTGTGGGTGACCCGCGCGCAGCTCCGGGTGATGGCCCGCCATGGCGCCCAGGTGGTGCAGCAGGGTCGGCCGCCGTGCCCGCTGTGCGGCAACCCGCTCGATCCGACCGGCCACGTCTGCCCCGCCCAGAACGGCCACCGCCCCACCGTCGTGTGACGTGAGCGACGCCGCGGCCCTGGAGCTGCTGACCGAGGGCGAGCTGGAGGTGCTCGGCCGCATCCCCTGGGCCTCCAACGCCACCCTGCTCGCGCGCGTCTGCCGCCGCGAGGAGACCAGCCTGGCGATCTACAAGCCGCGGCGCGGCGAGCAGCCGCTCTGGGACTTCCCGGAGGGGACCCTCTACCGCCGCGAGGTGGCCGCCTACGTGGTCAGCGAGGCGCTGGGCTGGGGCCTGGTGCCGCCGACGATCGTCCGCGGCGGCCCCTTCGGGGTCGGCTCGGTGCAGCTCCACGTCGAGGCCGACGCGCAGCTCACCGCCTTCGAGCTGGTCGAGCACGGCAACCAGGCGATGCCGCTGGTGGCCGCGTTCGACGTGGTGATCAACAACGCCGACCGCAAGGGCGGCCATTGCCTGGCGGAGACGGTGGACGGGCGGGTCTGGGCGATCGACCACGGCGTCTGCTTCCACGAGGAGCCCAAGCTGCGCACGGTGCTGTGGGACTTCGCCGGCAAGGCGCTGCCGGCGGGCGTCGTCGCCGACCTGGAGGAGCTGGCGGCCATGGTCCGTGACGGCGCGCTGCGGCGCGAACTGCGCGGCCTGCTCGAGCCCGACGAGATCGCCGCGCTGGGTGACAGGGCCTCGACGCTGGCCCATGCCGGATGCCTCCCATTGCCGAGCGGTCGGCGCCCGTATCCCTGGCCGTTGGTCTGACCAGCGCATCTGCCGCGATTCCTGGGCAGACCTTACCGAGCAGGGAAAATGGAAGCAGTACGGCGTAGCGCCGACCTCGGGACGATCTGAGAGAATTCTTATGAACCTCCACCAAAGGCATGACGTACGATGCGGCCGCTCGACCGCTTTTTCAGGTCCTGAGCTGCGTTGACGTGCCGACGGGGCCTGGCTCGCCCATCGGGCCCCGCGGCCGACAGGTGGGAGGTGGACGGAGCGTAGCTGCCCCGTAGCGACGGCACAAACCAATTTTCCCCCGTTTGGCCGGCCGCTGTCCCGGTCCAGGCAATGGCCGGCACTGCTGCCGTCTCGAAGTCGATCGCCCGGCTCCAGGTGGGCATTCGCGGCGATCGTCCCCAAAGAGGAGG
>WNGA01009577.1_pt1 | contig 13458 bp, 9 predicted proteins | sample 5400061 | NCBI WGS metagenome assembly WNGA01 (sample SAMN13153366, study PRJNA577476) | soil metagenome | isolation source: 100 cm soil or saprolite under grassland replicate 2 | place: USA:California | collected 2016-06-15 | reverse complement strand
ATCGGCGACGCCATTGCCTACAGCCTGATCCTGCGCCACCAGCATCCCGATACGTTTCGCGCCGCGCTGTCTGCGCTGAGCCGACCCGAGCCCCTGCATGAAAACTCGCTCGAGCTCTCGCCGTTCACACGCGGGCTGTACGGATCGTCGGAGATGCTGGTCGATGGGTTCATCGATCTCTACCGTGCCGGGGTGCTTAAGCGCCGGGTATACGACGACCCGGCGCTGCAGAATCGCATCGACAAAGATTCTGCGGGTCCGCAACAAGGGCGGCCACGTGGCCCGGTCATGCATGCGGCTTTTTTCTTCGGTTCGAAGGAGCTTTATCGGACATTGCACGAGCTTGCCGACGCCGGGAGCGAAGATATCGCGATGACCGCGGTTTCGTTCACCAACAGCCTCCGCGGGAACGAAACGTTGAAGCGCGCGCAGTTGAAGCGCGCGCAGCGCCGGCACGCGCGTTTCGTCAACAATGCGATGCTCGCGACGCTGCTCGGCGACGTCGTTTCCGACGGGCTGGAGGACGGAAAGATCGTCAGCGGCGTCGGCGGCCAGCACGATTTCGTCGTGCAGGCCCACGAGCTCGATGAGGCGCGCGCAATCATCGTGCTGAACAGCACCTTCGAATCCGGCCATGGACAAACCTCCAACATCCGGTGGAGCTATCCGCACGCGACCATTCCGCGGCATCTGCGAGACGTGATCGTCACCGAGTACGGGGTGGCGGATTTGCGCGGCAAGTCCGACCGCGACTGCATCGCGGCGATGATGGCACTGGCCGACGTCCGCTTTCAACCCGAGCTGCTTGCCGCAGCGAAGCGGGCCGGCAAGATCGAAGCCGAATTCACCTCGTCCGAAGTCGCGCGGCGCAATCGGCCGGAATGGCTCGCGGCCGCGCTGGCGTCGTTCCGCGCCGAAGGCCTGTTCGCAGAATACCCGTTCGGTACCGATCTCACACCGATCGAGCAACGGCTCGCCCGCGGATTGACGCGCCTCAAACAATGGTCGACCCGCAAGCCGCAGCTCGCCCTGCAAGCGATGCGCGCCCTGCTCTCCGCGCAAGCGACCGCGAACGATGAAGAGGCGCTCTCCCGCCTCGACCTCGCGCGGCCAACGACGATCAAGGACCGCCTGTACCGTGCGCTCGTGCTGCACGCGCTGCATGCGGCGGAGTCGGAGCAGCGGTCTTGAAACTGCAGCCGCGCCGCTTCGCTGCCTGGGCACTACGCATGCTCAATGTCCCCAATATCATTACGCTGATACGGCTCGGCCTCGTTCCGGCAATGGCGTACTACCTTGCCGACGAAGCGTACGAAATAGCGTTGCCGATCTTCCTTGTCGCCGCGCTGAGCGACCTCGCCGATGGCTACATCGCGCGCCGGTACAAGCTTGTGTCCACTTTTGGCGCAACCCTCGACCCTATCGCCGACAAGCTAAGCATGCTGGTCGCGACAGTTCTGCTCGCGTGGCAAATACTGCTGCCGCTCTGGCTCGCGGTCGCGATCGTCGCGCGCGACATCGTCATCGTTGTAGGCGCGATCTTCTTTCTCCTGGCGCGCGGCCATTTGCGTATCGCTCCGACGCGACTCTCCAAGATCAATACCTTCTTCGAATTTGCGGTGCTTCTGCTTGTGATGGGGTCTGGCGCGGGCTGGATCGAAACGGGTCGCTGGATGCCCGCAGTGTTCCTGATCGTCTTCACTACCGTCATCGCATCCGGCGCCCAGTATGTGTGGCTATGGGGTCGCAAGGCCGTTGTAGAAAAGCGCGCGCGCTAGGCGCAGGGACGTGCTCTACAGTGCCCAACTCACATCAGGAGCGGATCTTGGGAGCAGCGAGCATCTTGCGAAAGTGGGCAGCCCGCCGATTATCATGCCAGCGGACGGCTATTTCATTTCATGTGCTAGCGCGTCGGCGATTGCTCGCGTTGCTCTTTCTTGCCCGCCTGCTTCGCCGCGTGGTGGGCGACTGCGAAGGCGCGGCTCTCGTCGTGGCCGTATTCCTCGTACGCTTTGTTGAAGGCCTTGAGGAAAGCTTCCTTTTGGTGCTGATCATATTGATCCGTTTGGGCCTTCGGCAGGTCCGAAATATCCTTGTAGGGCATAGCGCGCCTCCCGTCAGCCACCTTCTCTGACCGTCAGACAAGGTCAAACGCCGTGGAGTTTCCGGAAGAGCCGCCGCCCTGCCCCGGAGATATAAGCCGCCCTGTGCCTATACAAGCGGGCGGGCAAACCAGTCCGTGGCGTCTAGCCGATCAACTTCCAGCGCCGCGTTACCAACAACCGCAGTTTCCTGCACTCCCGCTCGGCAAGCTCTTCGGCTTGCGCGCGCAGCGCGGCTTCGAGCTCGTCGAGCGCCGTCCGCGTGCGCGCCGCTTCGAGCTGGCCCCTGAGCACATAGAAGAGCGGCGAATATTCGCCGCGCAGCTCGTGAATCACGGGAAATGACATGCGGTGCACGGCCGAGGGGCCGAGACGCAGCAAGGCTTCGCGGTGCTCGGGCGTGCCATAGCCTTTGTGCGTCGCGAAGCCATACCCCGGATATTCGCGATCGAGCGCCTCCATCATGCGGTCGCGCTCGGTCTTGGCGATGATCGAAGCGGCGGCGATGGTGAAGTTAATGCCGTCGCCCTTGTTGAAGGTGTTCTGCGGGACTTCGACGCCGGGCACGGTGCGCGCATCCACCAGCACGTGCTGCGGACGCCACGGCAGCGCCTCGACGGCGCGCCGCATCGCGAGGAGCGCAGCGTGATAGATGTTGAGGCGGTCGATCTCCTCAACCGATGCAGTGCCCACGGCGAGACCCGACGCCTTGGCGCGTATTTCCTCGGCGAGCGTCGCCCGCGTCGCGGCGTCGAGCCGTTTGGAGTCGTCGACTCCAGCGATGCTGGTTTCGGGCGGGAACATCACCGCCGCGGCCACCACCGGCCCGGCAAGCGGGCCCACGCCCACTTCATCGACGCCCGCGATGTCGCGCACGCCGGACTTCCACAGCACCATCTCAAAGTGTCGCATCGCCTCCAGGCGCAGGCGCTCATCGCGCTCGCGCTCGAAGCGCTTCTTCAGCGCCGCATAGAGTTGGCGCACGCCATGCCGCGGATCGCGCTGCAACCGCGTCAGGATATGCGCGGATACAGGCTCTCCCTTCTCGAGGTAGCGCTGCCGGATCTCTCCGATCGAAAGTTCCTCCACGCGTGCCATTCGCTATCGGCCTCCGCCGATATTCTCAGCCTGCTTCATGGGGTGTCCTGCGGTAACTCACCAACGTCTGGACGTATGGTATCCGACTTCCGCCGTCGTCGTGAAGGCGGCCTACTGGCCCGGCGCAGATCCGTCTCAGCAGGATGTCAAATCCAACCCTTTGATTATTCGTCGCATGATTAAGTCGAGCGGCGGTCACCCGTTACCGCGCCGAACGCCGGCCGGCGCTCGTTGCGGGGGCATGGCACACAGCATGTTGCAGCGTCCTGGCCCCAGCTATTATCTATTAGAGTATTGGCGCTACTCTTTTCCCTGCCCTTTTTCCAAGGTGATGGACCGGCGAACAATCATCCGTGCTCTGGGGATTTCGCTCTTTCTCGCGGCGCCGCTCGCCGCGAGAGAGAAGCCTTCGCCAACCCGCCGCATCGGAGTCTTAGGCTCGGGTGCCCAGCCGACTCCTGCCGAGCTCCTGCGGGCCTACGCGCCGCTACGCGAACTCGGCTGGGTGGAGGGCGTGAATCTGCTCGTCGAACGACGCTACGCAAACGGCAGGGCCGAGCTCCTCCGACCCTACGCGGAGGAGCTCGTTCGGCTCAAGGTCGAGCTCATCGCGACGAATGGCACAGACGCCGCACTTGCTGCGAAGAACGCTACAAGCACGATACCGATCGTCATTTGGTCCGCGGGCGACCCCGTCCGCACCGGTCTCGTCGCGAGCCTCGCCCGGCCTGGCGGCAATATCACGGGTTATTCCATTGTATCCACGGAGCTCGACGCCAAGCGTGTCGCGTTGCTGCGCGAGCTGTTACCGACCGCGCAGCGCGTCGGCGTGCTAGAGAATTCGACCAACCCTATCTTTCGCGTCAAGCGCAAGGAGAACGAGCCCCTGTACCGGTCACTTGGCATGCAGACGATCATCGTCGAGGTCGCCGCTGCAAACGAACTGGAGAATGCAGTTGGCGAAATGGCTCGACGGCGAGCGCAGGTGCTGGTGCTGGCCGCCGATAGCCTTTTCAGAGCGAACCGGGTCCTGATCATGGGTGCTGCGCTGAGGTACGCGCTTCCGACCATGGTCGAGGGAGGCGACATGCTGCAGGCCGGCGGATTGCTATCCTATGCCGCCAGCCTGGCAGAGCTAAATTACCGCCACGCTGCCTTCATCGACAAGATCCTTCGCGGAGCAAAACCTGCTGATCTCCCAATCGAGCAGCCGACGAAATTCGAGCTGGGAATCAACCTGAAGACCGCGAAGGCACTCGGGATCGCCATCCCAAAGACGCTGCTGCTGCGCGCGGACGAGGTGATCCAATGACGCCGATTCCCCGGCGCCTTCTTCGGCCGCAGGCTTTAGCTTGACTAAATGTTACCGCCGGCCGCGGGCGGTGGCCGCCAAAGGAAAACGACATCACCTCGAGTGCAGGCGGAGCGAGCTTCTGCCCAGCCTGGTTCGGCCATTGACCGGAACCGTTCGCAGATTCCCTTAGCACACGTACATGCACGGAGGAGTCTGCTGCCAGTAACGCAGCGGACCACCGTAGCAACTCCTCGCAACGCACGCCCCGCTGGTAGTGATTTTCATCTCCAGGAGACTGGCGATGCTGCTCCCATACGCCTTAGCGAAAATTTCGAGAAGGGAGCCGCTTTGCACCTGGGTCTGCACAGCGCACTCATAAACGAGCTGCTCGCCGATGAGCGAGCTGCCTGCCGCTGCGGCCTGGCTTTCGCCTGTGCTCGACGGTACCGTCCTCTTGCAATCCGAAGCCCTGCTCCGGAGCTGTCCTTCAACGTTATCTCTGAAGGTCTTTAGAGGACCCGGCTCGCCCCTGACGATCACAACGAACTGGTTCGGGCCCAGAGACGGCGGCCCGGGATTCATGATCGCGCAACCTGAAAGCAGAGCGGCCAAGCCGGCAAGCAACACCACGCAATTCATTTTGTAGGTCATTGTCGTTTCCCTTTCTGTGACGAAATGCAGCTAGTTCACCCCTTCTACCCCGACGTGCATGTCGCTATCTCAAAACTGCAACGTAACCCTGACAAAGGCTAACCGACCGAGCGCGAATCTCGGGTTACTCTTGTCGAGCTCCTGGAAGCCGTCCACTTTGCGATCGAAAAGATTGCTCACGCCGAGCGCAATGATTCCGCGCGGGGCAAGGATGCGGTAGTTGACAGAAAAATCGGTGACCCAGAACCGCTCATTCACATCGAAAGAGTCGAAACCGATGCCGACCTGAAGCCGGCCCGTCTGCCTGACGTAGGTCGAAGTAAGCTGCAATGCCAGCTGCTCGGCCGGGAAAAGCGTCAACCGGATGGGAAGGAGTCGCGTATCGAGGCTGACGATGCCCTCGTCCCCGGGCAGCTCTTCGGGACGGGTCATCTTGTCGAACTCGTACTGTACTGCGATGGCTGCCGAACAGCTCGATATGCCGGCCCTCTCTTGATTTCTTGGGAGAGCCCAATAAACGTAGGCTTTGGCCGTTCGGTCGTGCCAGTCGAATTCAGTCACCGAATCCGTTGACAACACCGGAACGGTCATCTTGCTTCGACTGACGTCGAATCCGACATGACCATTTCGGAGAACTCTCTGATCGAGCGCAATGCCGTATCGCGAGTCTTCCGTCCCATCCGGAAGGTCGAAGAACTGATTGAATCCTGCCATTTGCGTGGGCTCGAGCGTCTGATTTGCGATCAGCGGCCGTTTGAGCGTGCGCATGGCCGCTGCCCTGACCGTCGTATCGGCCGTCGGCGCCCAGATCAGCCCGAGCTTCGGGTCGGTCCTCGTCTTTCGAAGAGGGCTCTCGTCAAGAGAATTCGCAGACACTCCGCCCTGCAGCTTGAGCCCCAGGCTTTCCGCCTCCAGCTCGCCGTAGACGTAGACGTTATGAGCGGAAATGTCCTGCTTGAGAATACCGACGAATTCCTCGGTCCCCTTGAGGTAGCCGCCACCGGCAACGACGTAAAACGGTCGGCTCCGGTAATACCACTGCAGCTCGCCGGAATAGGATCGGTCTTTCAGCGTTGTCCGCGCATTGTCGAAGCTGGGAAACGTCAGGTCCAGGTCCCGGGTCTGATAAACAGCAGAGAAAAGCACGTCCGATGACGAGCCCAAGCTTTGGTTGGCACCAATCCGACCGCTTTGTACGCGACCGTTCAGCCGCACCGGAGCGATGGCGCTAGGATCGAACGGGCTGAGGAAATCTCCTCGCTCGGTCTCGGTCTGCCGAACTTCCGCTTGCACGCTGGTGCCCGGGCCTAATCGGGCCTGAACAATGCCGATGTACGCATCCTGACGAAAGTCCTGATTTTCGCCAAATCCCCCCGTCTCGAAGTGAGCCTGTCCCACGTTGAACGACAAACCATCGCGAATCCCTGACACGATGATCTGGTCTCCTCTGGTATTCCGCTGCCCGCCGAGACCATCGACGAAGAGCGAGAGCTTGTTGCGGTCGAACAGGGAGTTGAATTCGTTGAAGGCCGGCTGGATCGGACCGACTCCGCGAACGATTCCGGCCCTGGGCAAGGCGGAGGTAAACGTGTCCTGGGCGCGCAACGCCGACACCGGTGCGAGGATTTCCGGTTGTCTCAGCAGGAACTGCAGTTGTTCGCTTTCCCTTGCAATTTCATGGTGCGGCAACGTCGAGTAGGCATCGGCAAGAAAGAGATGCGCCGAGTAATTGCCGGGGTCGGTGGCCAAGGCCTTGGCACCTTCAGTTACCGCCAGTTCTTCGAAACCCAGCTCCTCATAGATTCGCGCCAAGCCGGTGCTGCGAGTTGCGCGATCTTCGTCCAACAGCAGCCGGGATCGATTGACCGCCCTGTTGTCATTGAGCGCAATCGACTTCTCCAGATCCAAGAGCGCGTCCACCGAACGATTTTCCGTCTGCTTTCGAATGGCATCATAAAACCATGCGGTGGGATCGTTCGGATCGAGCTGCTTGGCCAAGTCGAACTGGGTGCCCGCAAGCTTATCGCGCTTTTCTTCGTAGTAAGCCTTGCCAAGATAACTGCGGATCAAGGATGTCCCGGGATCGAGGCTGGTAGCGATTTCGATTTCCTGCCGGCCCGCTTCGAGATCTCCGTCGCGAATCCTGGCCAAGCCCAAACCCAATCGCGGCAAAGGATCGGCCTCGTCGAGCTCGATCGCCTTCTCGAACGACGCTTTGGCTGCCGGGGTGTCGATGCGCGTGAGGTACGCGAACCCCAGCACGGTTTGGGTCTTGGCGAGCTGCGGATTCAATTGAGCCGCGTGTTTTGCTGCGTCCAGAGCGCGATCGAGGCTGCCGATCGACATCTCGAGCTCGGCTAATCTTGCCCACGCAAGCGCATTCTGTGGATCCAGAGCAACCGCTTTCCGTACGCTTGCCAGCGCCTGCTCGATCTTGAACTGAGCCTGTTGTGCGTAGGAGAGCGCGATCCAGGCCGCAGGCGAGGCCGGATCGAGTTCCACCGCCTTATTGGCGAGGCGCAGCGCCAAATCCTTGTCGTTCTCAACGACCGCAATGACCGCTTGGAGTGAATAAGCATCACTGCTGCGAGCGTCGAGCGCCAACGCGCGCTCGATATCCGGCCTGGCCTCATCGAGGCGCCCCACCAGGAGCAGGAGCCCGGCACGGTAGATCAAGAACCGGGGATCACGCGACCCTTGCGGTACGTTCTCGAGCCTGGCAATGGCGTCAGCCAGCTTGCCCTTGCGATAGAGGTCAATCGATTCCTGTAACGCCGATTCCCCCGGAGTTCCCGCGGTCCCGACTCCCAGGCGGTAATCGAATACGGTCGGAAAGTACAGCGTCCACTGGATTGCGTCCCTCGGACGAACCATGACTTCTTTCCTGGGCGCGGAATCTTTTGCTGCGACCGCCCGCTCGCCGCTGCTGACCGCAACGCTGCCTCGCTCGTTGTCCGCCCTGACCCGTCCTTCATACACTGCGACGCTGGCGCTCTCCTCACCGACAGCCACAAGGAATTCGGTTCCTTCAACGTTAGCATTGACGAAAGGTGTTCTGACCCTGAACGGTCTTGGGCTGCGCGTAATGACGTGGAGCGCCCCCGCGAACAAGCTCATCAAGGAGGCCTTGTCCTCATCCGTCGCGGCAAGGGTCAGGGTAGTTCGCTGATCGAGTCGAAGCGTGGTCTCGTTGCTGAGCAATAGCGCGGCGCGACTCCGCTCGTGAGTACGGATCGTGTCGCCGGCGCAAAGCGCGACGTTCAACTCCGCCGCTTGCCAGCCACTCTCCTGTGATCTAGCGGCCGGGGAACGACGCAGTTCGACCCGCCCCTGGATCGACACGACCTTGGCAATCGCCGGCGTACAACTCTCCGCCGCTTGGACGCTGGACATCGAAGTCAGTACGACGACCATGGCCGCCAGGCCGCATGAGCTGACAGCTCTCGTCGAAATGCCGTAACGTCGGGTGGAATCTTGCGGCGAGCGCCTTGCTCCGTACGAAACGGCCCGATGCGGCCGGACAGCGTCTCGAATATCACAGACACCGTTACCCGGAGCTTGGCGCCGCAGGTGCGTCCGTAACATGCCGCTCCCCTTGAGCTGACGGACAAGCGTCAGTAACCCGTTGCGCGCACTACGTGACCTAACAATACGTAGTAAACAAGAATCGGCGCTAGGATGCAATGGGCAAAACGCGACTTTGCCGTGATACCGAATGGTGACCTGCCCGCCACCGCTTCTGCAATACGCCTTCGGCCCATCAAAGGACGGCATCCGATGAGCGTCAATCGGGGACGCAGCTTCCGACGCTTGCCCCAGTTTGGTTCAGCACAAACGTCGGCCGGAATGGCACCTGACTCGAGCGCATCGGCTTTGATGAAGCCCTCAACGGAGGCGAAGGCGAGCCAACCCGACACGAACACAACCCACGGAGCTACTGCACCACTACGAACAGGTGCTCCGGGACGATTGTGGGAGAATCCGGCAGCCGATGCCCGATAGTCGCTTAACTTCGCATATGAATCGCCCACTCAAAGGGTTAGCTCTGGGGTTGGTGATCGGTCTGCTGGGAAGCTTGGCGACTTCCCTGCCGCGTGTGTCACAACTTGAGGAGGACTTCGAGCTCAACTGGCTGTTCCACCTGCGGGGCGCCATCCAGGCGCCCCCTGAAGTCGTCGTCGTCGCGATCGACGAGCAATCCGCTCAGAAACTCGGCCTGCCAAGCAAACCCAGCGAGTGGCCTCGCGATCTGCACGCTCAACTCGTCGAACGCCTGGCGCGAGCGGGCGCCCGTGTGATTTGCTTCGACCTTACCTTCGACACTCCAAGCCGAACGCCGCAACATGACGTGGAATTCGCCGCGGCGATCAGTCGGGCAGCAAATGTCGTGTTGACCGACTCTCTGCGAAAGGAATCGACTCGGCAGACAAATGGCTCAGGCCAGCCGATCGCTGAGATCCAGATTGAAAGGGTTTCCGTGCCAATTCCAATGCTCGAGCAAGTGGCGCTTGCGCACGCCCCATTTCCACTACCCAAGGAGTCCAGGGTGAACACATTCTGGACCTTCAAGAGCAGCGCCGGAGACAGTCCAACGTTGCCTGTAATCGCGTTCCAGATTTACGCCTTCGACGCGTATGACGACTTTCTCGGTTTGTTGCGCAAGGTCTCTCCTCATCTCACCCTGGCGCCACCCGCCAGCGCGAAAGTCCTTGTCGCTTCCAGTGACGCTGGAGGCCTGATCACGACGCTGCGGAACGTGTTTACGAGTGATCCGCAAATCGGCGAGCGGATGTCACGGGAACTGAAAAACACCAGCGACCGGGATCTGACGCCAAAAAAGAAACAACTCATTCAGTCGCTCCTTAGCCTGTATCGCAGCAGCGAAGTAGCGTACCTAAACTTCCACGGGCCACCCCGCAGCATAGCGACCGTGCCCTATTTCGAGGTTCTGAATCTGGAGGATGGCAATCCGAAAGTTCACTCAGTCAACAATTTCCAAGGCAAGGCAGTCTTTGTCGGCTTCTCGGCGTTGTCGCAGCCCGAGCAAGACCGCATACGCGACGACTACGAAACAGTGTTCTCGCAACCTAGCGGTCTCAACATCAGCGGCGTGGAGATCGCCGCGACCGCATTTGCCAATCTACTGGACGATCGACCAGTGCGACCGATCCCGTTTCCCATGCAACTCGGATTTATAGCTCTCTGGGGGATCGCGCTGGGTGCGGGGTGCAGGATGCTTCGTCCAGTCGGGGCCGCCGTGCTCGTCCTGGTTCTAGCGTCGGCGTATCTGTTGGTAGCTCTCCGCCAGTTTTCGGTGGCGGGCCTGTGGCTGCCGTTGGTCGTACCGCTGTGCCTGCAAGCACCGCTGGCCATGTTCGGCGGTGTATTACTCAACTATCGTGACGCGAGAAAGGAACGCAAGCTCATCAAGCAGGCATTCGGGTACTTCCTGCCCGACAAGATCGTCGATCAACTCGTCGAAAGCGTAGGCCCTATCGACTCGGCCGATCAGCTCGTGTATGGCGCCTGTCTGGCGACTGACGTGGAGAAATACACCACGCTCGCCGAAACGATGAGTCCACGAGACTTGGGACAGCTGATGAACGCGTACTACGCGGAGTTGTTCAAGCCGGTTGAGCGGCTGGGTGGTGTCGTTAGCGAGGTGGTTGGCGATGCAATGCTCGCGATCTGGGCTGTGTCGTCGCCTCAGACATCAGTAAGGAGACAGGCGTGCCAAGCCGCGCTCGACATCGTTGCGGCGCTGGAGCGGTTCAATGAGGCAGTCGCTGGAAGACCAGCGTTGCCAACGCGCTTCGGGCTGCATTCGGGACAGATGCTCCTGGGCAGCATCGGAGCCTCTCATCACTATGAATATCAAGCGGTGGGCGATATGGTGAATACCGCGACCCGCATACAGGGACTCAGTAAATACCTGGGCACGCGAATTCTTGCCTCCGAAGAAACGGTCGATGGACTGGAAGAGTTCCTGACGCGACCGGTGGGCAATTTCTTACTTGCTGGAAAATCTACAGCGGTGTGCGTTGTCGAGCTGGGTGGCCGCAAGCAGGATGCAAACCCGCAAGTGATGTTGCTATATCAAAAATTCGCTGCCGCTCTGGAGACTTACCGCACGCGCCAGTGGCGCGAAGCAGCCAATAAGTTCTCGGAAATTCTTGCCGAATTTTCTGAAGACGGCCCATCGCGGTTCTACTTGCAACGCTGTGAGTCGTATGTCCTCAATCCGCCTGATGAGCCATGGCAACCAACGGTACGCATCGACCAGAAATGAGGCGCACCAGGCGGCCACGCGCCTGCCTGCAACCGCGGATCGTCCCGCGTCAGCGCTTCTTGGCTTCTCCCGCAGCCGAGACCGCCGCCCTGAGGCCGAGGAGGTAGCTGTCGACGCCGAAGCCGCAGATCTGGCCTTTCACGATTTCGGCGAACACGGAATGATGCCTGAACTCCTCGCGCGCATGGATGTTCGACATGTGGATCTCGACGATGGGCACCGCGAGGATCGCGAGGGCATCCCGAATCCCGTAGCTGTAGTGGGTCCATGCGCCGGCGTTGATGAGCACGGCATCCACCTTTTCGACGAACGCCTGGTGAATCCTTTCACACATCGCGCCTTCGCTGTTCGTCTGGAAGCTCGCTACTTCGACGCCGAGCTCCTTTGCAAGCGCCTGCAGCTTCCCGTCGATCTCGGCAAGCGTGATCGTTCCGTACTGCGCCGGGTCTCTTTTCCCGAACATGTTGAGGTTGATGCCATGAAGCATCAGAAACTTTTTCATATCCGCTCCAGCGAAATGTGATTGCTCCCCCGAAGGCGCCTTGGCCCATGGAATTTCCCGGGCCGGCCATGAGCTGCCGTTGTTTGCCGGCGGGTTCGGTGCTTAGAGGCCATCGGCATCGGTGCGCTACTTCGTATCGACGGTGACCATCTTTCCCGTCTTCGCCGCTTCGACGATGGCGTCCGTCACGCGCAGATTCTGGAGGCCGTCGCGGCCGCTGACCAACGGCTTCGCTTCGCCCCGGATCACCGCCGCGAAGTGCTCGATTTGTCGCGCGAGCGGATCGGCACGTTCGAGCGCGATGACCTCCATCTTGAACGGCTTATACCACGACCGGTCTTCCTTCCTTGCGTAGTACTTGAGCCGCATCGTCGGAACAGCCAGCGACCCGCTGGTTCCCATGATCACGTACGCGTCCTCATCCGGGTAGGTGGCGTAATCCTTGTTCTCCTGCGACGTCTGTTCCCAGCTCCTGGGCGAGCCGGCGGTATCGGAGAGCAGGAACGTTCCCAGCGCGCCGGTCGCGAACCGCAGATTGATCGCTACTGTGTCTTCGACGGGGAATTTCCGGGTCGCATTCGACGCGAAGGCCTGCACGGCGACTATCTCTCCCACCATTGCGCGCAGGTTCCCGACCTCGTGGATCATGTTGATCAGAATCGGACCGCCGCCCGGCTCGCGCCGCCACGGCGCTTCGTCGTAGTAATTATCAGGCTTGTAGAACACGGCGCTTCCCATCACCGCCACGATGGGCCCGAGGATGCCGGACTTGATGACCTCGACCGCCTTGTGCAGGATGGGGCTGTGCGGACGGTGATGTCCCACGAGCAACTTGGCGTTGGCGCGTTCGGCAGTTTCGACAAGCCGTTTCCCCTCCTCGAGCGTATGCGCAATGGGTTTCTCGACCAATACGGGAATGTCCACGGCAATGCATTGCAGGCCCTGCGCGACATGCATCTGATTGGGCGTCGCGAGAACGATGCCATCGGGACGGTCCTTCGCGATCAACTCGTCCAGCGAGCTGTAGATCGGCACGCCTTCCTTCTTGGCGATTTCTGCTGCCCTGGGGGAGGGATCGACGATCGCCGACAACTGGGCTGACCGACTTCTTTGCGTTTCCTCGATGTGGCGAAGCCCGATCAGTCCGGCACCCGCGACTGCGATTCGAAGCTTGCGCATCTGATTTCTCTCCTCACGCGTTCGACAACGCTTGCGCCTGCGAGGCCATCCGTGCCGGTGCGTTCAGTGCGCCGTACGCGTCGTAGCCTCCGACACGCTGCACGATTTCGAAAAAGAAACGGTCCGCGAAGCTCGCGGTGTAGATATGGAAATACTCGCCGCCGGGAACTCGATCGTAGAGAATGCCCAGGCTGCGCAAGCGGTCGACGAGCCCGGCGTCGATGTCCAGCCGGGCCAGCAAGTCGTCGTAATAGTTCGGGGAGATGGGCACGAACTCGACGCCGTTCGCCCGCAGCTTGACAACCGTTGCAACAATGTCCGTGCAGCCCAGCGCGATGTGGTG
>WNGA01009130.1_pt1 | contig 13458 bp, 11 predicted proteins | sample 5400061 | NCBI WGS metagenome assembly WNGA01 (sample SAMN13153366, study PRJNA577476) | soil metagenome | isolation source: 100 cm soil or saprolite under grassland replicate 2 | place: USA:California | collected 2016-06-15 | reverse complement strand
AACGCCTTCAAGAAGCTGGCACCGAGCTCATCGTGGTGTCGCCGAACGCGAACGAGGACTACTTCCGTGACGAATTCGACCGTCCCGGGTTCATACTCGAGCCCGCACCGTACAGACCTGCACGGGTCGAGAAGGTTGTGGCGGGCATGCGCGCCTATTTCCTGATGAACCCGTCCCTCGGCACCACTCTCAATGAGAAGCGGGCACGGTATCGCCGTAACCACCCCGTGTTGCATTGGATCACCCGCGCGGGCAACCTCATCCTTGGTCGCGTCCCGGTTCTCCGTCGTGCGTACCTTGGCGTCGAAGGGCGCGCATTCCCCGGTACTGAGTACGACACGTTGCTACAGCGCCATGGACCTGACCTCGTCGTGACGGGCACACCTGGGTTCGTCGTCCCCGACGCGCATCTCCTGCGGGCAGCACGACGACTGCATCTGCCGACCGCGACAGTGATGCTCTCGTGGGACAACCTCACCTCGAAGGGGTACATGAGCACTCAGCCTGAGTACCTCCTGGTCTGGAGCGACCTCATGCGCGACGAGGCCATCCGCTACCACGACTACTCGGGCGAGATCGTGGAGGTTGGCGCTGCGCAGTTCGACGTCCATCGGAGGGTCGCGGAGCGAGCGGAAGCAGCAGCTTTTCGCGCTCAACACCGAATCCCCAGCGATGCCGAGCTCGTCGTGTGGGGAACGATCGATAACGGGGTCTATCCCAATCAGATCGAGTTGCTCCGCGAGTACGCGTCACGCGTTGCGCGACAGCAGGGCAGCAAGTACCTGTGGATCCGGGTGCACCCACAGTCGGTACATGGCAAGGATGCTCATCTCGTCGACGCCTATCGCGCGCTTGCTGCTCCGAACATCCGATTGGAGCTTCCGCCGGTCCTTTCTGACTCCTTACCGTGGGATCTTCCCGCGGGCGACCTCGAGCACGTCGCTGCACTGCTCCATGCTGCTGACGTTGTGATCACGCCGCAGTCGACGCTGACCATCGATGCCGCATGCGTGGGCACTCCCGTGGTCAACGTCGCGGTTGACCCGGAGCTTCGTCGTTGCCTGCGGTATACGCATTACATGAACGTGCTCAAGCACGGGGGTGTCTGGGTCGCCGAGAGTATGGACGAGCTAGAGCACGCCATCGAGACCTATTGCGCCGACCCAACCCTGCATGAACGCGGTCGCCAAGAGATTGTGATGGAGCAGATGGGCAAGTATTTCGGCGGCGCCGGGGTCCGCACTGCCGAAGTGCTCTTCGCACTCGCACAAAGCGCTACGGCGCAGGATTCCCTGACTTCCTTCGAGGCGGCATCCTGACCCGCACTCCTCCCGTCAGCATCGTCACCGTGGTCCGGAACGGTGCGCGTCACCTCGAGGAAGCCATTCAAAGCGTCCTCGCCCAGGATTATGACTGCATCGAGTACGTGATCGTCGACGGCGGGTCGACCGATGGGACGCTCGACGTCATCCGACGGCACGAGCAAGATCTTGCGTGGTGGGTGAGTGAACCCGACAATGGCGTGTTCGATGCGATGAACAAGGGAATCCGCCGCACGAGTGGCTCTCTCGTGAAGCTCCTGAATGCCGACGACCGACTCACCCGAGACTCTGTTCGCAGGGCCGTCGAGCTCTACACATCGCACGACCAGCAGCCAGTCGTCATCTCGAGCGACATCGTGGTCATTGACGCTGATGGTCGACCGCTCAAGCACATGGGCCGGACTCGGGCCGCGAACCCGGTACGGCCGTTGCTCCATCCGTCGTGGTACGTCGACCGGCGCGTCTATGACCAATACGGCTTATACACCGAGCGCTATCGAATCGGTGCCGACTTCGAGATGCTCCTGCGACTTCACTTTCGCGGTGTCCCGTTCCTCTACACACAAGAGCCACTCGCAGAGTTCCGCACCGGTGGTCAGTCGAACCGGCTAATACTCTCGTCGATCGTCGAGCGGTATCAGATCCTGCGGAAGTACTACCCGCGTGCCTTCGCCGTGCGAGCGACAGTTCCCTTCGCATATCGGGGTTTGCGGCAGACACTGTTGGTGCTCGTACTGGGTGAGGAGCGGTTCTATCGCCTCCGAGCGCGTGTCGGCCCGGCGCTCGGCTTGGATCGATAAGCCAGATGTGCGGACTCTGCGGCATCGTCGACTTCCGCGATCCTCCCCCTCGCGAGACCACGGAGCGCATGGCTCGAACCTTGCGCCATCGCGGCCCCGACGCATTCGGCATCGCGGTCGCGGGGCCGGCCGGGCTGGGTCACACACGGTTGGCGATCCTCGATCTCTCCGAGTCGGGCAGCCAGCCGATGTGGTCGGATAACCGGCGTTACTGCCTCGCCTACAACGGCGAGCTCTACAACGCTCCGGAGCTTCGGGACGAGCTCGAGGCCGACGGGTTCCGCTTTCGGGGCCATTCCGACACCGAAGTCGTCCTCGTGTCGCTGATCCGCGACGGGGTCTCTGCGCTGGCGCGTTTCAATGGGATGTTCGCGCTCGCTCTCTGGGATCGCGACGCCGAGCAGCTCCTGCTCGCACGTGATCGCTTCGGAATCAAGCCCCTCTACTACCTCGAGCTGCCGCACAGCATCGTGTTCGGATCCGAGATCAAAGCGATCCTCGCGTCGGGTCGCGGGCGAACCGCCGTCAGCGGTTCCGGACTTCACGAATACATGTACTACGGGAATGCGCTCGGCGAACGGACCCTCTTCGAGAATATTCGCAAGGTTCTTCCCGGCACCTGGCGGCTCTTCGATCATTCTGGGGCGCGTTCCAAGCCGTTTTGGGCCTTCAGCGAAGTCCAGCCGACGGCGGACGGAGACCCTCAGGCCCTGCTCGGACTGCTTTCAGCCGCAGTACGACGGCATCTCCTCAGCGACGTCCCGGTCGGGGCAATGCTCAGCGGTGGCGTCGACTCCTCGGCCATCGTCGCGTTGGCGTCTGGCGAGGTTGGTGACGCGCTGCGGACGTTCACGGTCGGTTTCGACTTCCCAGGCGCGATCAATGAATTCGAGAAGGCACGCGTCGTAGCGAATCGCTTCGGAACCGATCACACTGAGATCTATCTGCACGGTGCATCCGTCCCCGAGCTTCTCGAGCGGCTCATCCGCATTCACGATCAGCCATTCGGGGACGCTGCCAACCTGCCTCTCCTCATGATCTCCGATGAGCTCCGTGGATCCGTGAAGGTGATCCTGCAAGGCGATGGCGGCGACGAGCTCTTTGGCGGTTACCTCCGATACAACCTGCTCGCTCATGCGCGGCTCTGGAAGGGGCTCGCAGCGCTACGGCCGCTCTCCCGACGGCTTGCCCGACTCCCCTTCGCGGCGCGGGTCGACCGACTCCTCTACGCCCTCGGTCAACCGGATGGCGCACAACGTATGGCGTTGCTCCTGACGCAAGAACGCCCGAACACATCTCCGCTCACAGTGTTGCAACCTCAACTTCGCTCGGTGCTGACACGAAGTGATCCGTTCGCGCGCTACCGGGCAGTCGCTCAGGACCTGCATTGCAATGATCCTCTCCAGCTGATGCTGTGGACCGACGCATCGATCCTGCTCCCCGACATCTTTCTGGAGAAGGTTGATCGACCGATGATGGCCAATGGCATCGAAGTCCGGGTGCCGTTTCTCGACGCGGAGCTCACCAGGTATGTGCTCGGCCTCCCGAGCCGGGAAAAAGCCACCGGATTTCAGAAGAAGCGCGTCTTACGTCGCGCTTTGCGTTCGATACTCCCCGATGAGATTCTCGACGGGCCGAAGACGGGCTTTGGCGTTCCATACGGCGAGTGGCTTCGCCGCGAGTTGGCAGGCTACGCCCAGGAGCGGCTGTCGGCCGCGGCCGGACCGGGGAACCTCTTCGACCGCGAACGCGTCCTGTACTTACTCGAGCAGCACCTCGAGGGCTCCGCCAACCATGAGTTCCTGCTCTACAAGTGCCTCGGTCTGGCGCTGTGGCGCGATGCGTACCTTCCCGACGATGGCTTCGAGATCGCCGTCGACACCGGACTGGCCGCGACTTCGCAGCTAGAGTAACCGAGACGCCTCATGACCAGACGCTTGATCATCGCGTACGCGTTCCTGCTTCCATTCGAGGGCGTGTTCGGTCTTACGACCTTCTTCCGTGCGTACCGCATTGTCGGCGTGCTGCTCATCGTGATCTGGTTGATGAAAGGTGCCAGGATCCGCCTGGATAGCTTCGACGCAGCTTTTGTCCTGATCATTGCTCTCGGCTTGGCGATGGCGGGCTTCTGGATCATCGTCCGTGGGAGCGGAGAGTTCGGGTGGGCGCTCTCCGATACGGCCCTCATGCTCTTCGGTTTCGGCGTTTATCTCGTCGTCAAGAACGAGTTTCGGGACCTCGGTGATGTCGAGCCCGTGCTCTCGGCCTTCGTGCTTGGAACTGTCATCAGCATCGTGCTCTCGCTCTACTCACAAGGGTTCGAGACGGCACGCTTCGAGGGCTTCTACGCAAACGCCAACCGGCTTGCACTCGCCGCCGGAGCCTCCGCCGTCATCATCGCGGCAAAGTTGCGGTTCGCACCTGCCGCGCAGTGGTTTCGCTGGTACGTGGCTTATGGCGCGGGGTTCTTGATCTGCGTGCTCGCGCTCATCTTCGCGGGTGCACACGGTGGGCTCATCGCCCTCGGAGCAGCGCTCCTAGCTTTCCTGATGCTGTCCCTGAGAGCACGGAGTGCACGGCGTCGCGGGATGGGAACATCCCTTGCACGTGCAGCGGGAATCCTTCTTGTTGTCGTCATCGGCGTCAGCGTCGTCAACACGGTCTTCGTCGAGTTTGGGAACCGCGCGCCGGGCGTATCCCGGCTGACGCTTCCTCTCAACCAATCCGCAAGTACAAGGGCGGATCTGCTGCAGGGAGGATGGAATGTTGCAGTGGACCACTACCTCGTCGGGGCCGGAACAGCTCAATACCGCTTCCTCAATCGCGGCGCCCTGGCACGGCTGAGCAACTTGCAAAATCCGACATTGGCCGAGAACAACCTCGGGACGCACAACGACTACCTGAACCTTCTCACGGCCGGCGGGATCGCTGCTCTCCTTCTATACGTCTTCATCCTCGTGAGGCTGTGCAAAGGGCTCGCTCGCCGGATGCGCGCCCTCCGTCGGCAAATGTCGACGATGACCGCGGTGTGCCTGCCGTTATTGGTCTTCGTAATGGTCGGCGGGGCAAGCGCGATTTGGATCATTAGCCCCGAGTACTGGTTGATCATGGCTGTGCTCATCATTGGGGCACGGGATTATCTCGGCTCGTCGAGTCAAGCTGCCCGGAGCCCGGCGCTCGAACACCTCGCCCGGGCTCCGCGCCAGCCGGCGTCATAGACGGTGGGACGCGCTCGTCGCGCTGCACGCAGGCCGCTGTCGATCCGGCGCGTGGCGGGTCCATTCCTCGCCAGCGAACGTCGGCGGCTGCTGCTGCTCTCGATCTCATCGCTCATTGGCGGGCTGGCCGAGGCCGGCGTGCTTGTCTTGATCGCTCAGATCGCTTTCGCCCTTGCGTCTGACAAGTCTGGAGTCCGCGTTCACATCGGCCCGGAACAAGCGAGCGTCGCAATTGGGCCCCTGATTGTAGTGGCGGGTTGCCTTGTCGTGGTGCGCTTGGCGTTGAACGTCTGGCAGGCACGGTTGTCAGCGGCCGCGGGCGCCGGAGTGCTGAATCGAACCAGGGCATCGCTGGTGCGCCTCTACCTTGCGGCCTCGTGGCCACTGCAGGCCGGAGAGCGTGAGGGCCGGCTGCAAGAACTACTGACTACGTATGCGCAGATGGGCGCGGACACGGTCGCTATCGTGTCTACGGGAACCGTCGCGCTGTTCAACCTCGTCGCGCTCGTCGTCGTGGCGTTTGTCGTCAACGCGGTGGCATCGTTGGCTGTAGCCGGTGCTGCCGCGGGCATCGCTCTGATGCTTCGGCCGATCAGAACGCTCGTGCAACGACGCTCGCGGGGCACAGCGGATGCGAACCTCGCCTTCGCCACCGCGCTGACGGAGCTTGCAGCGAGCGCACAAGAGGTACGCGTCTTCGGCGTCGAGGGTCACGTTCGGCGCAGGCTCCAGCGACTGAGTGACCAACAAGCATCACAACTGTTCCGGACGAGGTTCTTGCGTCTGCTGGTTCCCGCGGTGTATCAGGGAACGGCGTTGCTTGTCGTGGTGGCTGCACTCGGCGTCGCGTACGCGGCAGGTGCGTCGGGACTGGAGTCGCTTGGTGCAGTCGTGCTGATCATGCTGCGGTCGCTGACGTACGGGCAGACCGTGCAGGTATCTCTTCAGACTCTTCACGAGAGCGCGCCGTACTTCGAGACCCTCCGGGACGAGGAGATACGCTATCGGACAGCCGGGCTCCCGCGCGGAGGGGACCCCGTCCGAGGTATCCGCGAGCTGGCGTTCGAGCAGGTCTCCTTCGAGTACGTACCCGGTCAACCAGTGCTCCGCGACGTCTCCTTTCGCGTCAGCCGTGGGGAGATCATCGGGATTGTCGGCCCTACGGGAGCTGGAAAGTCGACGCTTGTTCAGCTTCTCTTACGGCTTCGAGAGCCGACTATTGGGAGGATCTTGGCCAACGGTCAAGATGTGCGCGCCTTGGTATTGGACGATTGGTACGACTACGTCACCTTCGTGCCACAGGAGGCCCGGCTCTTCGCCGGCACGGTCGCTGACAACATTCGGTTCTTCCGCGAATCGATCGACAGCACGGCGGTGGAACGGGCGGCCAGGCGTGCGCACATTCACGATGAGGTCGTGTCGTGGCCGTCTGGTTACCAGACTCAAGTCGGTGAGCGTGGCGGGGAGCTCTCGGGTGGTCAGCAGCAGCGGCTCTGCATCGCGCGTGCTCTCGTCGAGGACCCCGACGTCGTCGTGCTCGACGAGCCGACGAGCGCTCTCGACCCCCAGTCAGAGGCGCTCATGCGCGACACCATGGCGTCTCTCGCGGGTCGGGCGATCGTGCTCGTGATCGCGCACCGACTGTCGACGCTGTCGATCTGCGATCGGATCATGGTGATTCACAAAGGCATCATCGAAGGCTTCGACGAGCCGACGCTCCTCGAGGAGGCAAACCCCTTCTATCGGGAAGCCCTCAGGTTGTCGGGAATGCGGTAAGTCGATCTCTCCGGGTTCTCGGACACGATGGCGTTGTTCACGATTTGATCGCTACGGTGACGGTGCGCCGATCGCAAGGAGCCATTCAGTTGTTTTCGCTCGCGAGTCGTATCCGTCGAGGAACCGTTCGCCAGGTGCGCGACTTCTGGGAGGAAGAAGCCTGCGGTGAGCGCTACGGGCATGACCAAGAAGGTGTCGACTACGGCGCTATCGACCGCCATCGTTACGCACTGGAGCCGATGATTCCGGCGTTCGCCGAGTTCGCGAGCCCGTTCGAAGGGCGCGCAATCGAGATGGGACTCGGCCTGGGCAGTGATTTCGTGCGAAACGTCGATCGTGGGGGCATCTGGTGTGGCCTCGAGCTCACGGAGCGCTCCCTTCACCACGTCAAGCAGCGGTTTCCGAACGCTCGCCTGCTCCAGGGAGACGCCCAGCAACTCCCTCTCGCCGGGTCCAGCATCGACTACGTGTACTCATGGGGAGTGTTGCTGTGTTGCCCAGATATCGACCGAGCGATCGGCGAGATCCATCGCGTGCTGCGAACGGGGGGCATGCTGCGAATGATGCTCTACCACAGCCCGTCCTGGGTCGCGCTGGCAGCGTGGCTTCGATGGGGATGGTGGCGAGGGCTGAGCGCCAAGGCTTCCGTGAGCTACATGGAGAGCCCAGGGACACAGGCGTTCTCAGTGGCCGAGGTGGAACAGCTCCTCGCGTCGTATTCATCGGCGAGCGTTCGCCCCGTCCACACATCCTGGGATGAACGATGGACGCCGATTCTCGGAAAACTTGGCGGGGATCGTATGGGCTGGTTCCTCCTCTGTGAGGCAACGAAGTAGCGATGAGTAGCCGAGCGGATCTCCTTCCGAGCGTCTGGTGAGACGTTCGGGAGCACACCAGCTCGCGCTCATCGCCCCCTACCCGCCTCCGAGGGGTGGGGTCTCGATTCACATCCTTCGGCTGACGCGACTGCTCGATGCAGCTGGCATTGACTACGTCGTGTACGACACCACGAGAGCCACGGGGTCCGGACGTACTCACCCTCGGGTTCGCAAGCTCGGGCGATGGCGAGTGGGACGGCTCTTCTGGTATGCGATCCGGTCTCCGGATCGCTCGGTGTATCTGTGTAGCGGCCGTCTGTCGATGTGGATCTTGGGCGCACTGCTCGCCCGTCGACGGTTTGTTGCACTTCGTCTCCAGACCACCGAGCTCGTGCCGGCTGCGCGTGGAAGCAGGCTTCGCCGGCATCTCGTGCGGACGCTGCTGAGGCGCTTCGATCGGGTCATCTGCGTCAACGCGCTGCTCATGGAGGCAGTCGAGGGACTCGGAGTTCCCGCCGCGCGCCTGCGTCTCTTCCCCGGGTATCTACCGCCGAGTCCCGAAGAGCTCGAAGCGGATTCCGTCCACCCCAGTGTTTGGCGATTTCTCCAGGGGCGGCATCCCGTGATCGCCGCTTCGGGGGCATTTCTCGTCGACAAGGGCCGGGACGTCTACGGGTTCGACCACCTCGTCCAGCTCGCCAACACGCTCTCCCGCCGATACTCCAGGCTCGCCATCGTCGTGTGCCTCTGGAGAGTCGAAGGGTCAAAGGAGATGCATGCACTCGACGAACTGCAACACACGCTTCGACGCGACGGACTCGAGAAGTACATCTATTTCAATCCAAATCCCGGAGGGTTCCTGCCCGTGATCGCAGCGGCCGACGTCCTCGTACGCCCTACCGCGATCGAGGGTGATGCCAATACGGTCCGCGAAGCACTCGAGGTCGGCGTCCCCGTCGTGGCAAGCGATGTGATACCCCGGCCGCACGGGTGCGAGCTGTTCCCGTACGGCGACCAGAATGCGTTGGTTGCAAAGGTTGTCGCAACCCTCGACGGCGGGCCGGCCCGTTCAGCGTTCCGTCAGGACGGATCCTGCGCGGACCTCGCTTCGGATCACACCTGGTTCCCCCCGGGTTCGATTGCGGAGCGATACATCGGCGAGATTCAGTCGTGGATCACCGAGAGGCCGTCGTGAACACGCCCGCCGACACGTTTCTGCTCTTCTTTCACATCGAGCGAGCCGGCGGCACATCGGTGCACGACTGGCTCCTCACACAGATGCGTGGCTACTACCCACTCCACACCTGGTACTACTGGTCGAACGAAGCCGAGCACGGGATCTCGCCGGAAGAATTAGCGCGGCTCGCGCGATGGACGCCTGGTATGAGTGGAGCCGGTGGTCACACGCTCAAGCCGTGGTTCGACTACGAGGCAGGTCTGAAGAGAGCCACCTTCCGGCTGACGTTTCTCCGCGAACCCCGCGCCCGCTTCCTCTCGCATTTCAACCATCAGCGCATGAAGATGGGTATCCCATGGACGATCGAGCAGTTCGCCGCCGAGGCTCGCTTCAGCGATTACCAGACCGTTCGCCTGTCAGGATCGAGAGATCTCGAGACAGCGGTTGCCGTCATCGGCACCCTTGATCTCGTGGGATTCGTTGAACAGCTGCCAGAGTCGCTCCGCTACCTGTGCGCCAAGCGGGGTTGGTACGAGAGGTCTGTGCCCTCCCTCAACCGTCTGGCCGACGTTGCTCACGCGTTCCGCTACGAGGATCTGACTACCAGCCAACAGCGGCTCGTCGATGAGGCAAACGCGCTTGACATCCAGCTGTACAAACGAGCGAACGATCTTTGGTCACCGCGCTTGGCAAAGAACGCCGCCACCGGTACAACACCCATGTGCACGTCATCGGCACAAACGTTGGTGGCAGGCTCGCGTGCTAGATATCGCAGGGTGCGGCGACGGATCTGGTCGGCAACCACAGAGTCCCTCGTGCACCGAATGAGCGCGGTGCCCTACCCGTTGCGTTCCGATCAGCCGAGCCGCACCTCAGGACCTCAGTGAACCGCCCCGCACCGCACCCCGCCTCGAGCACATGTTGCCCCTCGAGTTGCCCCCACAGCTTGTCGCCAAGGTTGCGACGTGCACGACGCTCGCTGATACCGATGCCGGTATACGAGTCGACCTGAGTCAGCCTGTACCGGTTCCATTGCGTGCCGAAGGCATCCGCGTACAACGTCGACGAAACGAAGCGCGGGATACCTTCCTTCACCGCGTAACGACAGCCCCCTGGGCAAATCAGCACACCACTACTGTCATCAAGCACCTCGAGATGGCTGGGACATTTCATTCGGGCCGTGCGCCCGAATCGGTGTCGTTTGACGCTGGTGCGATCACGGCGACTCTTGACGAGGAAGATCGGACGTCGAGAATTCAGCGTCACTCAACTCAGCGCTGATGACCGCTGCGAAACGTGAGCAGTTGAGCCATCGAGACATGTTCACGACACATCAGTGTTGGCGTCACGTGCCGACGCTCCCGAGCGCGCACATGGGCTCGGTAGAGGGGAAGAGTGATCAACCGCTCGAGCTTTGGTGACCGATAGATCGACGGATACGGATTGTAGAAGCAACACTCTACGTCGCACGCACCGAGCTCACTCGCCCACGCCGCCCATTGGCCGCAGTCGTACGTTGTACGGGTCATATCTGAGGAAGTCGCGTCGACGGGCCGGAGCTTCTGACCAAGCCTTGCACTCATCTCCATGCCCACGTTGTAGATGAGGCGTGGAGGATTCAGCACCCTTACATGCGCTGTCCGGAGTATGGATTTTGACGGCACGATGACTGCGAATGAGAGTCCGCCGGGTCTCAACAAGCGAAGTGTCTCTTTGAGGACAGGCTTAGGATCACTGAAGTGCTCGAGTAGCCCGATACTGAAAACACAGTCGAAGCTCGCGCTTGCCAGTCCGGTACAACGCACGTCGGCACAGACCATGTGGGGACGCTCGAACCGTAACCGGTCAAAGTTGAGCGCAGCGACGCGGAATGCTTCCTCTGAGAGATCGACCATCGTCACGTCGCATTGCTTGCTTCGAAGGTATGTAGAAGTCGTCCCTCGCCCCGAGCCAAGTTCGCAGTACCGAGCGCCACTCGCAGTCACGCTCATGAGTCGCCAAAGATCCTCGAAGTAGGACCGTTGCCAGAACTGCCTGAGCGTCTGAGGTTCACTCGGCGTGTAGAGGCACTCCTCCTCCTCTGTAGTCAGGCTCGACCATACGTGCCGCCAAGCCTCGACACTCCCCTCGTCTGACCTCGCTTTGCGCGGAGTCATGGTGTCGCCAGTTTGCACGGTTCCGGGCGGCGGAACCTCACCGCTCGTCCGGCTTCCAGACGCTCACTACGTGGGCTCTCGAGCAGAGCGAACAGCGCGTGCGAACACCGAATCGCGACTCTTCAGCCGATCGTCGACTCGCAGTGATCGCGGCATGAACGGATTAAAGCGAAAGCTCATGTGGAGCGCCCGTCTGACTCGCCCACGGTGACCTTGCGCTCGGCAGTGATACCCGTGGGTATTCGCAACGACCAGCGTGTTCGCCGGAACTGTGATCTTTCTCCGGCTGAGACCACGCCGAGCAACTTCAACTTCGGCGATGCGACGCGACCCACCATGGCGAGTTCGCGACTCCGAGTAGTCCCGGCCCAGGCGGGCTGAACTCAACCGATGCGAGCCTGGTACATACGTCAGTGGACCATTCTCCACGCATACGTCATCAAGGTATAGCCATACCTTGTGCGTGTTGAAGAATGTATCGACGTGAAGCTCCGTTTCCGGGTCGGCGATTGTGTCGTCCTCGTAGACAACCCGCTCCAGAACTCGCAGCCCGTCTCGAGATGCCAGCTGACGCTTCTCCACCGCCTCGACCAACCGAACACAGCGCTCGTTCTCACACCACGCGGCAAGCTCGGGAAACTCCGCTGGGTGGAGATCTCGCAGGTCGTAAAGCGAGAGTCGAGTCCCGCCGTGTTGATGGAGCTTCCCCTCGCCCCTCGAAATGAGATCCTCGGCCTCCATGACGATTCTTGCGAAGGTCTCCTGCTCGAGAAACTGGGGTATCGCGACGACCCCTTCGGCTCGGATCACATGGGCGGCGTCGTCATCCCTCCCAGCGGACGGCGACCGACGTGCGCTGTAGATTGCCCGAGCGACCAGTGTCCGGAAGATCTGGACACCCAGCGCATTCAGCACGGGGTTCTGGATCGTCTTCGAAGTGGAGAACACGCGCGTGGAATCCGCCGCCAGCCCCATCGCCAACCTCCGTGACCCCTGGCTTGACGCAACTCTACGCATCGATCGAGGCGGCTTGCGACGGCAGTCGCTTGTCCCGGTCCCAAATGCGAAACAATTGACTTGAATGAGTGAACGGCAGCGATTGCGCACCGCACTGAAGCGAGTGGAACCGTTGCGCCGAGCCATCCACGAACTCAGACTCCTGCGCATTTACAAGCGCCTGCGACCAGACCGGTTCGCGCTCGCAGGAAGCGACCACACGATCTTCGTAGACCGCCGCGAACCTCGCGGCCGCGCCCTTCTGCTCGGGCGGGGGGCCGGGCAACCTGCGGTCAAGAGCGTCTGGAACTGGGCGGTGGGAGCTCTGGAGCCAGAAGCGGTGATCGACGTCGGTGCCAACTACGGTGAGTTTCTGTTCCTGCCAACGTATTCACCCAGCGCAAGAGTGATCGGCATCGAGGCGAACCCCTCCCTCCTGCCCTACCTCGAACGAAGCTGTTCCCTGCATCCCAACTGCGGCCAGATCGAGCTCTACTCCGCGCTTGCTGGACCGGTGAGCGAGGGCAGCGTTGACTTCTACGTCGACCAACGGTGGTCAGGACGCTCGTCAGCACTGTTGCACAAGACCATTCGAGAGCCAGAGCGGACCCGCGTGCAGCGGCTCGCGGTCGACTCGCTTTTCGCGGCAACAGGACAACCGCGGTGTTTGCTCTTCAAGATCGACGTCGAAGGTTACGAGCCAGAAGTGCTTGCGGGTATGACCGACGTGCTCTCTGCTTCCGAAAGGGCGCTTGGCATCCTCGAGTGCAACGATCAGCTGCTCAAGGAACTCGGGACGTCGAGAGCAGCCTTTCTCAGCGAACTTCGTGGCTTAGGAGACTTGTACTTCGTCGAGCAAGACGCCACATTGGGGCCTCTCCCGTCTGACTTCGCGGCATCCAGCGGTCAAGAAGGTGACGACGTCGTCATAGTGCGGGGCTGAATCTGTCCCCCGCGACGCTCAAACGCATGAACTTCAGGCCCGAACGATGGCGGATTGATCACCAATCACCCGCGGCTGAATGGCGCGACCAGCCGGGTCTTGAGTCGAGCTCGAGGAGTGGAAATGCCAAGTGCTGATCGGGACGCAGCCGTCGAGTACCTCTCTGCGGAGGGATTGGCTGGAATTCTCGAGGAGGCCGACGCAAGCCGCACGACTGAAGGGGTGTTTGATGCTGTTGCCGGCAAGATGCGT
>WNGA01009127.1_pt1 | contig 13459 bp, 18 predicted proteins | sample 5400061 | NCBI WGS metagenome assembly WNGA01 (sample SAMN13153366, study PRJNA577476) | soil metagenome | isolation source: 100 cm soil or saprolite under grassland replicate 2 | place: USA:California | collected 2016-06-15 | reverse complement strand
GACCGCGACGCCCTGGTCGAATACGTCCTGACCATGCCGATCCGGGGCCTCCTGCCGCGGTAGCGGCTACGACGCCAGGCCGGCCAGCAGGGGTGGGGCGAGCTGGAAGCCCAGGTCCTGTTCGAAGGCGTGGGCGGCTTGGAGGATCTGGCGTTCGCCGAGGAGGGGGCCGGTGAACTGGAGGCCGACGGGGAGGCCGTCGTCGTCGAGGCCGCAGGGGATGCTGATGGAGGGCACGCCGGCGAGGTCGGCGGGGATCGTGAAGATGTCGGACAGGTACATCTTGATGGGGTCGTCGGTGCGCTCGCCGATGCGGAAGGCGGTCGTCGGTGACGTCGGGGACAGCACGACGTCGAAGCGCTCGAACGCCCGCTGGTAGTCCCGGATGACCAGGGTGCGGACCTTCTGGGCCTGGCCGTAGTACGCGTCGTAGTAGCCGGCCGAGAGCGAGTACGTGCCGAGGATGATGCGGCGCTTGACCTCGTCGCCGAACCCCTCGCCGCGGGTCTTCATCATCAGCTCGACCACGTCGTCGACGGGCTCGTGGGTCCGGTGGCCGTACCGCACGCCGTCGTACCGGGCCAGGTTCGACGAGCACTCCGCCGGCGCCAGCAGGTAGTAGGCGCTGAACGCGTAGTCGGTGTTCGGCAGGGAGACCTCCTCGCATGTGGCGCCGAGCCGCATGAGCCGCTCGATCGACGAACGGAATGCGTCGGTCACGCCCGGTTCCACGCCCTCCGCGAACGACTCCTTCACCACGCCGATCCGCATCCCCGCCACGCCGGCGTCGAGGCCCTGCGTGTAGTCGGCGGGCGGCTGGTCGACGCTGGTGGCGTCCTTGGGGTCCACACCGGCCAGCGTCGAGAGCAGGAGCGCCGCGTCGCGAGTCGTCCGCGTGAACGTGCCCACGTGGTCGAGCGACGACGCGAACGCGATGAGCCCGTACCGGGAGATCAGGCCGTACGTGGGCTTCAGCCCGACCACGCCGCACAGCGCGGCGGGCTGGCGAACGCTGCCGCCGGTGTCGGTGCCCAGTCCCCACGTGGCCATCCCGGCCGCCACTGCCGCCGCGGAACCGCTGGAGGACCCGCCCGGGACCCGGTCCAGGTCCCACGGGTTCCGGGTCACGCCGTACGCGGAGTTCTCGCCCGAGGAGCCCATCGCGAACTCGTCGCAGTTCGTCTTGCCGACCAGCACGGCCCCCGCGGCACGCAGCCGGGACCACGCGGTGGAGTCGTACGGCGGAACGTAGCTCTCGAGGATCTTCGACCCGCACGTGGCGGTGACCCCCCGGACCGCCAACACGTCCTTCACCGCGATGGGGATGCCGGCGGCCGGCGGCAACGACTGGCCCAGGCCCAACCGGCGGTCCACGTCCTCGGCCTGTTCGCGGGCCATGCCGCCGGTCACGCTGAGGAAGGCGTGCACGCGTTCGTCCACATCCGTCACCCGCTGCAGCGCGGCTTCGGCCAGGTGCAATACCGAGACCTCGCGGGCCCGGAGCGCGGCCGCCAGATCCGAAGCAGGAAGCGACAGAGGATCGGTGACCACGCCTACTCCTGCTCCACGATCCGGGGCACCTTGAACCGCTCGCCCTCCACCTGGGGCGCGTTCGAGAGCGCGTCCTCGTGGGACAGGCCGGGCTCCGGCACATCGGGGCGGAACACGTTGGCCCGCGGGACCGCGTGCGCGGTGGGCGGCACGTCCTCGGCCGCGACCTCCTGGACCCGGGCGGCGTGCTCGAGGATCACCCCGAGCTGGGCCTTCATCCGGGCCTTCTCCTCGTCGGTCAGCGCCAGGCGGGCCAGGCGCGCGACGTGCTCGATGTCGATCTCGACCGGCATGACCCGGCCAGTCTAGTGGCGACCCGCGGGCTCACGCCGGGGAACGGCCGGGCCAGCCCACCGCGCGGCGAGCGGGCCCCGGCATCACGTTCGATGTTGGCTCAGCCTCCCGCCATGAGCTGCTGCATGAGCGTGGCGGCGTCGTTCAGCCCCCAGTGGGACACGATCTTGCCGTCCCGGAGCGTGTAGATCCCCACGAACCCGATGTCAATCGGGTTGCCGTTCGGCGGGACGTTCATGAGCGGGAACCCACCCTGGTTCGTGCCGGTGACCCGGGCCCGGACCACGACCTTGTCGCCACCCGCGATCAGGTCCTCGATGTGGACCTTGCGGTCCGGGAACGACTGCATCGCCCCCTGGTGGGCCATCTTGGCCCCCTCCAGCCCGGCCGGGACGCCAGGGACCGCCGACGCGCTGTTGTCGAAGTCCGGCGCGAAGTGCTGGCCCAGGCTGTCCAGGTCCTGCGAGTCCCAGGCCTCCTCCACCGCTCGCACGACCGCCTTGTTCTCCTCGCTCATCCCGTCCCCCTTTCCCGGCTCCCTGCAGGGAGCCGCTTCCGACCGGTGGGCCGGCGCCGCTACTCGGACCAGGGATCGGCCCCCGGATCGGCCCCGGCGGCCGCCTGCTGCAGCCGTGGCAGGAAGTGGTCCCACCCGGCCAAGTGCTCGCCCTTGGCATCCTCGGGAAGACCACGGTGGGTCAGGCGCAGGAGCGTCCCGTCGCCGTCGGGCACGAACTCCACCTCCACGGTCGTCGCGCCGGGCGGCAACGGACCACCCTCCCATCCCCACGTGAACACCACGCGACGGGGCGGATCGATATCCACGAACTCCCCGCGAACCACGTTCTCCGAGCTGATCTCCACGCGGTACCGGCCGCCGGGCTCCGGCTCCAGCTCCGCGGCCCGGCCCTTCCACCGCACGTACCGCTTGGGGTCGGTGAAGAACTCGAAGACCGCCTCCGGCGGGGCCTCGATCCGGACCTCCCGAACGATGTCGCCGGTGTCCTCGCCGCCCGGTGCCGCGTGCGGCTCAGCGGTCGGATCGCGGTCCGCCACGGCCCTTCCTCCTTCGCTCGTCCCACTCGACCGCGCCCTTCAGCGCGGCGAGGTTCTCCTCCCAGAACCCCCCGAGCCACGCCCGGACCTCCTCGACCCGCTCGGGCTTCGCGCGGTACAGCCGTCGCGTCCCCTCGCGCCGCTCGGTCACCAGGTCCGCCTCCCGCAGCACCCTGAGGTGCTGCGACACCGCGGCCCGCGACACCTGAAAGTGCGACGCGATGTCCCCGGCCGTCCGCTCTCCCCCCCACACGAGCCGGAGGATCTCCCGTCTGGTCGGCTCCGCGATCGCCCGCAACGCGGCATCCATCGACGGTCCGTATTTTAGCATGGACTTACGAAAGGTGCAACTTACGGACTATCGGCCAGCGCGCCGCAGGAACTCCGCCTCGTCGATGATCTCGACGCCGAGCTGTTCGGCCTTGGCCAGCTTCGAGCCGGGGCTCTCCCCCGCCACCACGAAGTCGGTCTTCTTGCTCACGGACGACGTGACCTTGGCCCCGGCCTCCTCGGCGGCGCGGGTGGCCTCGTCGCGCGACATCGCCGACAGGGTCCCGGTGAGCACGATGGTCTTCTCTCTGAACGGCCCCTCGGCGGGGCGTTCGGGCTCCGGGTCCTCCATGCGGACGCCGGCCGTCCGGAGCTTCTCCAGCAGCCGGCGGTTGTGCTCGTCGGCGAACCATTCCACGGCGCTCCGGGCGATGATCGGGCCGACCCCCTCCACCGCCGCGACGTCCTCATGGGTGGCCGCGGCCAGCCGGTCGATCGACGGGAAGGCCTGGGTCAGCAGCCGGGCCACCGTGGACCCCACGTGCGGGATGTTCAGGGCGACCAACAGGCGCCACAGCGGTCGGTCCTTGCTGGCCTCGATCGCCGCCAGCAGGTTCTCGATGCGCTTCTCCGCGAACAGCGGCAGCTGCTGGAGCTGCTCCGCGGTCAGCGAGTAGACGTCCGCGGGGTCCTTGATCCACCCCATGTCCAGAAGCTGTCCTCCGGTCTTGTACCCGAGCCCCTCGATGTCCATGGCCCCTCGGGAGGCGAACGCGAACAGCCACTCCACGTTCTGCATCGGGCACGCCCGCTTGTTCGGGCACCGCCAGTAGGCCTCGCCCTCCTTGCGGACCAGCGCGGTGCCGCATGAGGGGCACGACTTCGGGAACCTCCACAGCCGGGCCCTCTTGGGACGCTTCGACACGACGGGGCCGACCACCTCCGGGATCACGTCGCCGGCCCGGCGAACGATCACCGTGTCGCCCTCCCGGACGTCCTTGCGCTTCACCTCGTCCTCGTTGTGCAGCGTGGCGGTGGTGACGGTGACCCCGCTCACGAACACCGGCTCCAGCCGGGCGAACGGCGTGACGATCCCGGTCCGGCCGGTGTGGACCTCGATGGCCCGGAGCAGGGTGGTCCGCTCCTCCGGCGGGAACTTGTACGCGATGGCCCACCGCGGGGCGTGCGAGGTGGCCCCCAGCTCCTCCTGCAGCGCGATCTGGTCCACTTTCACCACCACGCCGTCGATCTCGTAGTCCACAGAGTGCCGGTGCTCCTGCCAGTGCTGGGTGAGCTCGAACACCTCGTCGAGCGAATCGACCACCGAGATGTTGGGGTCCACCGGCAGCCCGGCGTCCCGGAGCCACGCCAGCGACTGCGAGTGCGTCTCGAACCGCTTCCCTGGAGCCCACCCCAGGCCGTGGCACCACAGCCGGAGGGGCCGGGCCGCCGTCACCGCGGGGTCCTTCTGGCGCAGCGATCCCGCGGCCGCGTTGCGCGGATTCGAGAAGGCGCGCTTCCCCTCCCGCAGGAGCTGCTCGTTCAGCCGTTCGAATGCCTTCACCGGCAGGTACATCTCACCCCGCACCTCCAGCAGGGGCGGCGGCCGCTGCAGTCGGAGGCGCTGCGGCACGGCGCGCACCGTGCGGATGTTCGCGGTGATGTCCTCGCCCGTGGTCCCGTCGCCGCGGGTGGCCCCCCGGACGTACATCCCGTCCTCGTAGGTCAACGCCACCGCCACGCCGTCGATCTTCAGCTCGCAGGCGTACCGGGCCCCCGAGCCCACGATCCGCTCGGCCCGCCGCCCCCACGCCTCCAGCTCCTCGCGGCTGAACGCGTTGTCCAGCGAGAGCATCCGCGTGCGGTGGGTGACCGGCGCGAACAGGTCGGCCGGGGCGCCGCCGACGCGCTGGGTGGGGCTGTCGGGGGTGACGAGCTCCGGGAGCTCCGACTCGAGGGCCTGGAGCTCCCGGACCAGCTCGTCGTACTCGGCGTCGGCCACCTCGGGATCGTCGAGCACGTAGTAGCGATAGGCGTGGTGGTTGATCTGCTCGCGGAGCTCCTCCACCCGAACCTTGGCGTCGGCCAGGCGCCGCTCCTCGGCGCCGCCAGCTCGGCCGCCGCGCCCCCGCCCGCTCGACGGGCTCAGGCGGCCACCTCCACCCCTCCGGCCACCCCGATCTGCTCGCCCCGGACCACCACCGCTCCGCTGACCCCGTCGATGCCCCGGAGGTAGGCCAGGGCCTTCCGGAACGAGTCCGGACGGGCCAGGATGGCCATGGCCGCCGCCGCGGCGGCGTCCGCCAGCGTGCACGACGTGGCCACCACGCCCAGCCCGTCCGCCGTGGCGGCCGGGAGCTGGCCCTTCCCCAGCGTGGTGGACACCCCCGCCGGGCCTCGGCGGGGATCGACGATCACGGACAGGGTGGTGCCGTCGGCCGAGACGTGGACCGGGAGCTTCATCCGCTTGCGGGACCGGATGAAGTGGTCACCCCCGGAGGACACCAGGACCTCCGCGAGGTTCCGCGACAGGTACCGGCCGACGTGGTCGGTGAGAGCTCCCTGGATGGTGAACACCGGCCCCACCCCGGCCGACGCCGCCGCCTCCGCCATCTCGCGGACCACCGCCGGTGCGCCCTCCGGTACCTCCACCGGCCGCTTGCTGGTCCGGAACGCCGGGTTGCGCACCGAGTACGACTGGAGCTGCTCCCACATCGACAGCGCTGCGGCTCGGGACTCCTCGTAGAACTCCTCGGGCGCGTTCACTCGCAGCGTGAAGTCCTGGATCTGCAGGGTGAACGACTGCGGTTTCCTGCGGAAGAGCGGCACGCCAGAGCCTCCGGGACTCGAACGCACGAACACGTCGTCGGCGCACGCAGATGATACCGGTCGCCACCGACGCGACCCCGGAGGCGCCGGTTCCGATTCCCGGCCCGGCGCCGGCCGCCGCTACTCGGCGCCCTGCAGGAACGCGTCGAGGGCGCCCTGGTCGGCGTAGAAGATCCAGGACTCCAGGGCCTGCTCCTCCGCATCCACGTGGAAGATGTGGACGTAGCGGGTCTCGAAGTTCTCCTTCGTGTCGTTGCGCTCGATCCGCAGGTTCACCAGCGCCACCGCGTGGTCGTCGTTGGCCACGACGTCGTGGATGTCGAAGTCCGGGACGGCCACCTGCACCGACTTCGCGAAATGGGCCAGGGTCTCCTCGCGCCCGTGGAAGTCGCCGGACAGCACGTTCGATCCGGGCTCGTGCCACACGATGTTCTCGTGCAGGTGGGTGTTCATCCACTCCATGTCCCCGGCGGTGAACGCCTCGTAGCCCTTGCGCACCAGGTCGGCGTTCGGGTGTTCAGCCATCGCTTCCTCCTCTGTCGATGAATGGCGCGCCGATCGTAGAGACCGCGGGTTGCCTGCGGCAACCGGGCTAGGCCCGGGCCAGGCCGCTCACGTGGGGACGGCTGACTGCCAGAGGGCCGAACGGGAATCTCTCCACGCGCTCCACGGTGAATCCGGCCCGTTCGATGGCTCCCACCGCGTCGCGGTTCGGATGACACCCTGCCGCGACCCATCCCCACGGCCGCTCCAGGCGATCCTGCCACCGTGCCAGTCGGGGCCGATCAGAACGGACATGCTCGAGGAACAGCAGGGAGCCGGCCGGCCTCAGCACCCGCCTGAGCTCGCCCAGGGCCTTGTCGGGGTCGGTCACGCCGCACACCACGAGCGTGGAGACCGCGACGTCGAACTCGCCGTCCGCGAACGGGAGTCGCTCGGCCGGCGCCCGGAGCACCCGCACCGGGACGGGTGCCGTAGGTGCGGCCTCCCGGGCGTGGCGGAGCATGTTCGGGTCGGGCTCGGTGGCCACCACCTCGGTGACCCCCTCCTGGTAGTGCGGGAAGTTCAGGCCGGTCCCCGCTCCGATCTCCAGGACCCGCCCGCGGGCCCGGGCCAGGAGGTCGCGGCGGCGGTCGGCGAACCCGGCCCGCTCGCCGGCCTGGGCGAACCTCGCGTAGCACCAGGCGAAGACCGGGTGCCCGCGATCCTCGCGGCTCATGGCCTACCGCGTCGCGCCGACGATGCGCCCGCCGCCCAGCAGCTCGTCGCCCCGGTAGAAGGCCACGCTCTGCCCCGGCGCCACGGCCCGGACCGGGGACCGGAACTCCACTCGGACCCGCCCGCCGGGGGCCGTCTCGATGACCGCCTGGACGGCCTCGCTCCGGTACCGGATCTGGACCTCGGCCTCGAACGGGCCGCCCGCCGGGGGCTCCCCGGCCACCCACGTCACCCGGTCGGCCTCCAGCCCCCGGCGGCTGAGGAGCTCGGCCGGGCCCACCACCACGCGGTTCGCCCCAGTTTCCACGTCCACCACGTACGCGCGCCGGCCCGTGGTCACCCCGAGGCCCCGGCGCTGCCCGATGGTGAACCGGAAGGCCCCGTCGTGCGCCGCGAGGACCCGGCCCTCGGGGTCCACGACCTCGCCGGCCCGCACGAGCGACGGCTCGCGCTCGGCCAGGAACGCCGCGTGGTCGGCGCCGGGCACGAAGCACACCTCCTGGGAGTCCGGCTTCGACGCCACAGGGAGCCCCAGGCGCACGGCGTGCTCCCGGGTCACGGCCTTGGGCCATCCGCCCACCGGGAACAGCGACCGCGCCAGCTGGCGCTGGCCCATAGTGTGGAGCATGTAGGACTGGTCCTTCGACCGGTCGGCGCCGCGCAGGAGGCGCCACCGGCCGTCGGGGCCCCGCTCCCGGCGGACGTAGTGCCCGGTGGCCACGAAGTCCACCCCCAGGTCCGAGGCCCGGTCCAGGAACGCCCCGAACTTGATCTGCTCGTTGCACCGGGCGCAGGGGTTGGGCGTCCGCCCGGCCCCGTGCTCGCCGAAGAAGTCGGCCAGCACGGTCTCCGCGAACGTGGCCGACAGGTCCACGACCTCGAACGGGAACCCCCCGATCTCGGCGACGGCCCTCGCGTCCCGCTCCGCCGACGGCCCGCAGCACCCGTGCTCCACACCGTCCAGGTGCACGAGATGCATGTGCGACCCGACGACCTCGTACCCCTGCTCGGCCAGCAGGCACGCCGACACCGAGGAGTCCACGCCCCCCGACATCGCCACCAGCACCGATCCGCGTCGCACCGATCGAGGCTAGCATGGCCCCGGCGCGGGCCCGGGCGCCGGCAAGAACCGATGGCGGAGGCGCGGATGGGACGCCCGGACCGGTTGCTGGAACCTACCGGCGGGTAAACTTCGGGCCGCTCCCGGTTGAGGACTCGAGGAAGGATGCCCATGAACGTCGTGGTACTGGCGAAGTACGTGCCGAACCCGAACGGCGTGCCGGAGCTGGGCGACGATTTCCTGCTGAAGCGGGAAGGCGTCGAGGGCGCGCTGGACCCCGGGGACGAGTTCGGCGTCGAGGCCGGCCTGCAGCTGGCCGATGCCCAGGGCGGCGAGGTCACCGTGGTTTCGATGGGCCCTGAGGCCGCCATGGGCGGGGTCCGCAAGGCCCTGTCCATGGGCGCGCACAAGGCGGTGCTGATCACCGACGACTCCCTGCGCGGCGCGGACACCCTGGTCACCGCGCGGGTCCTGGCGGCAGCGATCAAGAAGTCAGGGTTCGACGTCGTGATCGCCGGGGTGGAGTCCACCGACGGCTACACCGGGACCCTTCCCATGGCGCTGGCCGAGCTGCTCGGCGTCCCCTCGGTGACGTTCGCCCGGAAGCTCGACGTGGACGGTGGGAAGGTCAGGATCGAGCGGCAGACCGAGCTCGGCTACGACGTGGTGGAGTGCGAGCTCCCCGCGGTCCTCACGGTCACCGCGGGCGCCACCAACCCCCGCTACCCCACCCTGAAGGGCATCATGCAGGCCAAGCAGAAGCCGGTGGAGCGGTACACGGTCTCCGACCTCGGGTTGTCGGCCGAGGAGGCCGAGCCCACCCAGCGGGTCACGGCCGTGGACGCCGCGCCGGAGAAGGGCCCCGGCGAGATCGTCGAGGATGACGGGTCAGGCGCCCAGCGCATCGCCCAGTTCCTCCAGGAAGCGAAGGTGATCTAGTGCACCCCGGAGGTGAGCACTGATGTCCAAGGTGTGGGTGTACGCGGACGTCCGGCCGGGGAAGGTGGACGCCAGCGCGCTCGAGCTGCTGACGAAGGCCCGGGCGCTGGCCGACACGGTGGAGGCCGTGGCCCTGGGGCCGGGGGCCACCGACGCCGCCGGGACGCTCGGGGAGTACGGCGCCCAGGCCGTCCACGCCAGCGACGACGAGGTGTACTCCGACGTCCTGGCCACGGCCGCCGCGCATACGCTGTTCCAGCTGGTCCAGGAGCACCAGCCGAACCTGATCCTGTTCTCCCAGACCTACGACGCCCGCGACGTGGCCGGACGCCTCCAGGCCATGACCGGCTCGACGCTCATGTCGAACGCGAGCGACGTCACGGGGCTGGACGCCGCGGAGACCCAGATCTTCGGCGGCACGAAGATCGCCAAGGTCTCGCTGGGCGGCCCCGATCCCAAGCTGGTCCTGATGCGGCCGAAGTCCGTGGCGGCCGAGCCCCACGGGGATGGCACGGCGAACGTCGTGCCGGTGGAGGTCCAGGTCCCCGAAGACGTGAAGAGGGCCCGGCGGGTGGAGCGGCACGAGGAGGAGGCCACCGGTCCCAAGCTCGAGGAGGCCAAGGTCGTGATCTCCGGCGGCCGGGGGCTGCAGGACCCCGACAACTTCAAGCTCCTGGACGAGCTGGCCGCGGCGCTGGGCGGCGCGGCGGTGGGCGCCACCAGGGCGGTCGTGGACTCCGGGTGGGTTCCGTACAACTATCAGGTGGGCCAGACCGGTAAGACCGTGAAGCCGGAGGTCTACATCGCGATCGGGATCTCCGGCGCGATCCAGCACCTGGTGGGCATGAAGGAGTCGAAGCGGATCATCGCGATCAACAAGGATGCCGAGGCCCCGATCTTCAAGATCGCCGACCTCGGGATCGTGGGGGACGCGCTGAAGGTCGTGCCGGCGCTCACCGAGGAGATCCGCTCGCGCAAGGGCTAGGTCCGCGGCGCCGGATCACGGCCGGCGCGCTGGTCTGCCTCTCGCTGGCGGCCGGGACTCTCCTGGGGGCCTGCAGCAGCGGGAACCCCGAAGCGGCCGACCTCCCGCGCGCCTCCTCCGGCCCGGCCACGGTGGTTCCGGGGCAGGCTCCCGTGGTGTGGGTGTCGGGGCAATCCGAGCGGATCACCGGACCCCGCCTGTCGATGGTGGAGGACGGCGGCTCGCGGGTGCTGATCCGGCGGCTGGCCGAGGGGGCCACGCGGTTCTTCGTGATGAAGGACGGCCGCTTCGAACGCCTCGACGAGGTCGACGCCCAGCTCATCGAGGTGGGGACGCCGCTGTGCGTGGAGTCCCTCCTCGACGGCAGAGAGCTCCTCGCGCTCAGGGTGTTCATCGGGGCCGCCTGCGGCCCCCGCCGGTAGCGCCCCGCCCGCGATACGGTGACGGTCACCATGAGCGAGCGCGTGTCTACCGTCCACCTCGGCCAGTACTCCCGCGAGTCGGCCAACCTGATCGTCGCGGAGCTCGAGGAGCGCGGCATCGTGTGGTGGTACAAGGAGCCCGGGTTCCTGGCCCAGGTTTGGGAGCACGGCGTCCGCCTGTTCGTGGACAAGCACCATCTGGCCGAGGCGAAGGAGATCGCCGAGCGGGTGGTGGCCGAGCGGGAGCGCCAAGGCTGGCCGCCGCTGGAGTGACGTGCCCTCAGCCGCCGGAGGCGTCGCCGAACGTCCGCCTCGCGCCGCCGTCCTCACCGGGGAAGACGAACGGCTTCATGCGGCATTCCCCGAGCGGACAGGCGCACAGCGGGCACCTCGGCGGGTCCTCGTAGACCAGCACCTGACGCTCGCAGAATGGGCAGACGGCCTCCATCAGCGGAGGCCCTGAGATGGCCTGTGGCATGTGAATTGTGCGCTCGGGGGGGGAGCGGTCTCACATGCCTGATCGGATGCGATCCATCCCGGCTTGAGACGGTCCTTCGTCCTAGCCCTGTCCCCGGTCCCGGGGGACGGCCGTGGGATCCGGCGGGCCCGAGGCGAAGCCCTACCTGGTCGGGGGGAGGGCTTCACCGGCTGCGAGGCGGAGAGGGGCGCCGGCCGTGAGCCGGCTGAGGTCAGGCTGCCTCGCGCTTGGACCTCTTCCCGCGTTCGAAGTAGGGACGGACGGGCTCGTGCTGCCAGCACAGCTGCGATCGGTTGTAGATCGAGAGCCGGGTCCCACAGTCGGGCGCGGCGCAGACGCGGTCGGCCGGATACGTCCGGCTCTTCCGGGGGAGCTCACGGATGCGGCTCCCGTGGTACTCCTGCGAACCGTCTCTCATGGCGCTTCCTCACGCGGCGCCGCGCCTTCGGCGGCGCTCGCTTGTGGATACGAACGCGAGCGCCCCGGCGTTCATTCCCGGCCGCGGCGAACTTCCCCGGCCTGCAGGCAGGGGGCCAGGATCGTGCAGCGACAGCGTCGGTCGGCCCGCCCGGGGGTTGCGTGCGGCTGGGTCAGCTGGCCTCGGGGTGCGCGGGGTCGCGGCCGGCCAGCTCGAGGACATCGTCCGCCTCGGCGACGAGCTGGACCACCCGGGGGGTGAACCCCAGCGCCCGCCAGAACCCCATGGCGGTCTCGTTGGGCCAGAAGGACTTGAGCTCGATCCAGTCCACCCCCTTGTCCTTGGCGAAGCGGGCCATCTCCCCGACCATCGCCCGGCCGACCCCCCGGCCGCGGTGTCCGGCCCGGACCACGACCCCCGAGAGCTCCAGGGCCCGCTCGTCGGAGAACCGGGAGGGCACCCTCGCCTCCGCGTAGGCCATCCCCACCACGTCGCCGTTCTCCTCGGCCACGACGACCAGGCTGTCCTCGGAGACCATGGCCTCTCGGTACTTCACCGCGACCTCGTCGTAGAACCCGGGACGGGGCGTGAACACCCGCCAGTCGCGCTGCATCAGATCGAGCTCCTGGAACATCGAGACGACGGCCGGGAGATCCTGCGGTACGGCCTGCCTGACCTTCAACCGATCCTCCTTCGCACGACTCGGGCGGGATTCCCCGTCACCACGGAGTATGGCGCGACGGCGCCCTTCACGACGGCCCTGGCGCCGACCACCGATCCCCGGCCGAGGCTCGACCCCCGCAGGATCGTCGCGCCCTGGCCGATCCAGCAATCCCCGCCGACCCGGACCCTCGACTTGACGATCCCCTGCCGGCGGATGGGCACGGCCGGGTCGCGGTACTCGTGGTCGTAGTCCGTCACGTACGCCCCCTCTGCCACCAGGCACTCCGGGCCGATGTCGATGTCGAGATACCCGTCCACGGTGACGTTCGACCCGAAGACCGTCTTGTCGCCGATCCGCATGGATCCCTCGTGACACCGGATGGCGTTGCCGCTCCCGATCCACACCCACCGGCCGATCTCGAGGTGGCCCACCCCCCGGCGGCACCGGATCTCTGCGGTCCTCGCCACGAACACCATCCCCCGGGTCACCACGCGGCGGTTCCGCACCTTGAACCGCCACACGTACCGCAGCCCCAGGATCCAGTACCGGGGCGTGTACATGCGGTTCCGCAGGACAAAGCGGAGACCCCGGAACAGTCCGGGCTCGGGGACCTCAGCGTGGCGAAGATCGATCGGCGCCGCGGCACCATCACGCATCTGCAACCCCTTGCAGGTGATTGGTCTTGCCGGTGCGGGTGGCTGCTCGTGCAGCGGGCCGCTCCGCATACAGCAGCAGGTTGTACCTCCGAAGGTTCACCGTGGGTCCGCCCGGGTCATCGCGTCCCGTTTCCGCAGGTAGACGGCCTGCGCGGTGAACCGCGGCGGACCGCATGTTGGCAGTGTCCGGCAAGTGAAATTAGCAACCTGATTAGCATGGGGCAGGCTACCTCAGGAACTGCTCAAGCCGTTCGGCTGCCGCTTGGTCGGCGGGGCGCACGAAGTGGGCGTAGGTCCGCAGTAGGACGGCGGGCGTGTGTCCGAGCCGTCCTGCCGCGGTGCGAACGTCCACGCGGGCGGTCAGCAGCGCGACAGCGTGGCTGTGCTCATCGAGTGGAACGTGCACCCCTCGAGGCCGTGAGTGGTCGCGAGCTCGGCGAACTGCCGGTGCAGGCGAGTCCACCTCCGACAGGTTCCTGCTCATGAAGGCCTCCCGCTCGGCGGACCACGACGTCGTGAGCCGGGTGATGGCCGCAGCGGAGAGCCCGGCGGAGGTGCCGAAGAACTCCGCGAGCGCCGGCACGAAGTCCTTGGTGGACAGCCCGTGCAGGTACAGCAG
>WNGA01009126.1_pt1 | contig 13459 bp, 16 predicted proteins | sample 5400061 | NCBI WGS metagenome assembly WNGA01 (sample SAMN13153366, study PRJNA577476) | soil metagenome | isolation source: 100 cm soil or saprolite under grassland replicate 2 | place: USA:California | collected 2016-06-15 | reverse complement strand
GGTGCGTCGGTGGATCCGCCAGGAGCGGATCTGGACGCCCTTCGCCCGCAGCGCATCCTTGCTCATCGCCGGCGCGAACGAGGTATACCTCTGTCCCGTCCGCCTGTTCTTCGCTGAGCGCGGCTGCCAGGTAAACCCCCCGATCATGCATGACCCATAACTATCGGGTCACCACCACAAATATCCGTCAGACACGCCCTGGCCTCGCCACGGCGCGCGGGGCTCAGCCTCGACCGCGCAGCGACCGGTACAGGACCAGGTGGGCGTGGGCGGCGGCCTCCCAGGTGTACCGGGCGGCGAGGCCGCGGCCGGCCTCCCGGAGGCCGGATCGGGGCGGAGGAGCGCTGCGGCCAGCGCGGCGGCCAGTTCGTCCGGCTCCCTGGCGAAGCGAGCGGCGCCGTCGTACACCTCGCGCAGAACCGGCAGGTCGCGCGCGACAAGCGGGACCCCAGCCGCCAGCGCCTCCATCGCCGCCGGCCCGAAACCCTCCCTTGTGGACGGGAACGCGAACACGCCGGCCGCGGCGACCAGCGACGGCAACTCGTCGTGGGCGACCGGACCAAGCACCCCCAACGCGACGGCCAACTCCTCGGCGCGAGCCAGCACCTGCGCCCGGTACCCGCGGTAGTCGAACAGCGTGTCGCCGCCGGCGATGACGAGCCGAACGTCGGGCGACCGCCGGCGTACCGACGCCACCGCCTCGATCAGGTCGAGGCTGCCCTTGCGGGGCTCGATCCCGCCCACCGCCAGGACGTAGCAGCCGAGCCGGGACCGCCAGCGCCGACCGCCGCCGACCGACGATGATCTTGAGGACCAAACCATCCGCTGCTGCCGGGACCCGATGAATCGTCCGGCCGCTAGGACGCAGCACTGCCATCCGCACACCGCCAACCTCCCGAGCCGACGCGGCGAGGCCGCCGGGGTTGACGGCGTCTGCGGGGCCGATGTACTAGCCCTTAACCAGGCCCGGCAGCACCTGCCCGGTCCGCCGCCCATCCGCGACACTGATCCAGGGAGGCTGCGGTGCCGAACGAATCCGCCGCTCGTGGATACGCCCTCAGCCCGGGTGAGGCGTTGCCGGGCGGCCGGCCGGACGTCAAGGCCTCGCGCCGGTCCACCGGCGGCAGCCTCACCCTGATCGAAGCCACCATCGACGGCGGACCACCCAGACATACCCACACCCGCGAGGACGAGAGCTTCTACGTCCTCACCGGCGCCCTGGACGTGCAGTGCGGCGAGGACAACTTCCACGCCGAGCCGGGGTCGTTCGTGTTCCTGCCCCGCAACGTTCCGCACGGCTTGCGGTCCATCGACGGCCCCGCGACGACGTTGGTGATCGCGACGCCGGGCGGGCTGGATGAGTACTTCGCCGACCTGCACGCCGCAATCAACGCCAACGCCGACGCCACCGAGCTGAGGGCCATCCAGGCGGCGTACGGCATCATCCCGTCCTGACCGGCAACCCGACGAGGACGCAGACACGGACGGAACGGTGCCCCGGGTCGATGGCGCGGCTGGCGGACGGGCAGGCTGGCCGGATGGAAAGCATGACCCGGGAGGAATCGCTGGCGTTCCTCGCCGAAGGCACCCGTACCGGCAAGCTCGCCACCGCGTCACTGGCCGGAATCCCGCACGTGGCGCCGCTGTGGTTCGTCGTCGACGGCGCTGACCTCGTCTTCACCACCGGCCCGGACTCGGTCAAGGGCCGGCATCTACGGGCCAACCCGCGCGCCGCGCTGACCGTCGACGTCGCCGAGTTCCCGTACCACTACGTGATCGTCCAGGGCCCGGTCCGTACCGAGGAGAGCGCGTCCGATCTGCTCGCGTGGGCAACCCGGATCGCCGCCCGATACGTCCCCGAGGGCCTGGCCGAGGGGTACGGCCAGCGCTACGCCGACGCGGGCGAGATGCTGTGCCGGCTGCGGATGGAACGTGTGGCCGGCGCGCGCGATGTGGTGCTGCCGGCGGTGTAGGTTCAGCGCCATGCAGACCGCCGCCCTGGGCCCGCTCACGGTCAGCCGGCTCGGTCTGGGCGCCATGCTGATGGGTGGCGATACGCCCGCCACGGAGGCGCACCGCATCCTGGACCGCTTCCTCGACGCGGGCGGCACGTTCATCGACACCGCGGATGTGTACGGCGACGGCGGGTCCGAACGCACCCTGGCCCCGTGGTTGGCCCGGCACCGGGACCAGGTGGTGATCGCCACCAAGGTGCGGTTCGCGGTATCCGATCCCGGCGGGGAGGGGCTGGCGCCGGACCGAATCCGGGCGGCGTGTGAAGCGAGCCTGTCCCGCCTCGGAGTCGACGCGATCGACCTCTACCAGGTGCACGGTCCAGATCCGCAGGTGCCGCTGGAGGACACGCTCGCGGCGCTCGACGGGTTGGTACGCGCGGGCAAGGTGCGGGCGCTCGGCGCGTCCAACTTCCCCGCCTGGCTGCTGGCCTGGTCGGTGGCCGTGCAGGACCGGGAAGGCTGGGCGCCGTTCGTCAGCCTGCAACCGCAGTACTCCTTGGTCGAGCGGTCCGCGGAGCTGGATCTACTGCCGTTCTGCCGCGCCGCGGGCCTCGGGGTACTGCCCTGGGGGCCGCTCGGCGCGGGCTTCCTCACCGGCCGGTACACCCGCGAGCGGATGCCCCCGGACGGCCGGGTCGTCCGTGCCGGTGACGAACTGGAGGAGTCGGCCGCCCGGCGGGCCGTGGAGCGCAACTTCCGCGTCGTGGACGTGGCCACCGAGATCGCCGCCCGCCATGGCCGGCCGATCGCGCAGGTCGCGCTCGCCTGGCTGCTGGGGGAACCGGGCGTCACCGCGCCGATCGTCGGTCCGCGGACGCTGGCACAGCTGGATGGTCTGCTCGGCGCGACCACGTTGACGCTCGACGACGAGGAGCGGCAACGGCTGGCGGAGCCCGCGCCACCTCCGGACGTCTGGCCGCACCGGATGCTGCGCGGGCAACTTGGCCTGCCCGATGTGCCGACCCTGCGCCGGAGCCGGCGCTGATATCGGACGCCACCTCAACGAGCGTGGCTGGCACCAGTCGGCGGCGGATGTGAGGGGCGGCGCCTGCAGGTGTCGCCCCGCACGCGCCTGCGGTTTCCGGCTGGTTAGCCGGATTCGTGCCAGGCAAGGTGCGGTGCCGGTGTCCATTCCCAGGAGTAGCCGGCCGGGGTGTAGCCCGGCGCCGTGGGGGAGGGCGTACATGCGGAAGTCGTTGTTGCCGTCCTTGAGTGGGAACTCGATGGTGCGACGATTCTTTGAGAGCTCGATCCTGGCTTCGAAGACCAGGTCCTGGAAGAAGGTGCGGGTCGCCGGGTCTTGGCAGGAGTCGAACAGGATGCGTTCGGTGAGAGTCTCGCCCGGCCCGAGGTCGGTGATGGGTATGCCGTCGGAGCCCTCGTACGTTGTTGCTTCCTGCCAGGTGTCGGCTGGGCCGTCGAGCGGCGCGTGGTAGTGGATGTCCGGCCGGAGGCTCGGGTCGTCGAGCGCTGGCGAGGGGTGCCAGTTGCGAGGTGCGCACTCCAGGACGATCGGCCGGGTGCCGTCGTGCCGTGACCTGATCCGGGTCGCGATGCCGCGGAGCTTTACCTGGGTGTACCGGTTCGCTGTGACGGTGAACTCGACGACGGTCTGCGGGCTGGCGACACCGGCGCCCCGCGCCCGGGTCGGGGACGGGTATCACAGGTGTCTCGTTTGACCTCCCTTCACTGCGAAATTTCCCGGACGGGGTATCTGAGACACCCGGCACGCGTACGCGTGGGACCTGCGCCGTGCTCGGTTGTCGTTCCGCAACTGGACATGCCGCAGTCGGGTGTGACCCGGGAGCGCTCGGGCGTCGGAGATAGCATTTGGAGAGCGACGTTATGCGATGGGGCGAGCCAGGCAACCGTCGAGCAAGGAGGCGTCATGGCCGAGGAGGCGACCGGGTGGGGCGGGCGGCTGTGGGCGGCTGCTGACCTGGTGACCCCGATGGCCATCCGGGTGGCGGCGACGTTGCGGTTGGCCGACCACATTGCCGCTGGCACGCAGACGACCGAGGCGCTGGCCGCAGCGGTGGACGCTGACCGGGACGCGCTGGGGCGACTGTTGGGCCACCTGGTGACCGCCGGTGTGCTGTCTCGTGCGGGGACCGGCAGCTACAGCCTGACGGCCTTGGGTGAGCACCTCCGTGACGATGATCCAGAAGGAGTGCGACCCTGGATCGATCTGGAGGGTGCTGTCGGACGCGCCGATCTGTGCTTTGTCCAGCTGTTGCACACCGTTCGTACCGGCGAGCCGGCGTTCCCGCGTCAGTTCGGCCGGGCGTTCTGGGACGACCTGTCGGCCGACTCCGGGCGGGCAGCGTCGTTTGACGCTCTGATGGGAGCCCGGCTGGTGGCGGACGCGCCCGCTGTGGCTGTTGCCTACCCCTGGGGCACACTTGGTCACGTCGTCGACGTGGGCGGCGGCAACGCCAGCTTGCTGATCGCCATCCTTCGCGCCCATGGCGACCTGCGCGGGACGGTGATCGACCTGGCCGGCGCGGTGGCCCGGGCCGAACGAGCCATCGTCTCAGCCGGCCTGGGCCACCGGGCCGACGCCCAGGTCGGCAGCTTCTTCGATGCCCTTCCCGCCGGAGCGGGCGGCTACATCCTCTCGGGTGTCCTCCACGACTGGCCTGATGAGGATGCCGTTCGCATCTTGCAACGGTGCGCCGAGGCAGCTTCGGATACGGGAAAGGTGCTCGTCGTGGACCACATCGGCGATGCCCAGGGCGGCACACCAAACACCGAAGGAGACCTGCGCATGCTCTGCTACGTCCGCGGCCGGGAGCGCACCCTCGATCAGCTGGGCGAGCTGGCCAAGTCAGCCGGCCTACAGGTCAGCTCGGTCATGCCAGCCCGCTCGCGCTCGATCATCGAGTTGCGCCCATCTCACTGAGCCATCCCCTTTCGGACACCACGTCCTTGGGTGCCGGCGTGGGTGCGGCGCCTATTCCGGTTGCCGGTCGTCGAGGACGTCGTTGGTGAGAAGGTGGTTGTGTCCGCGCCAGTGCAGTGTGCGACCGGTGGCCATAACCTGCTCGGCGAGCAAGCGGGCGGCCTCGGCGACCAACGGGTTGGTGAGCGCGGCGACCAGATCCTGCCAGGGGCCGCGGATCAGCGCCTGGTCGGGTCCGGCGCCGTGGTAGTCGGAGTCGGTGATGTCCAGACCCGGTAGCAGGTCGCGGGCCGCCCGCCGGTATCCGAACCCCTCCTGCAGGGCGGACCGTTGGACGATCGCCAGCGCCTGTACGCCGGTCTCGCCCGGTCGGGGCCTGGTGATGACCAGCATGTCGGTGATGCGCATGGTCACCGCGGACAGCCGCCACCGTGTCGTTGCGGGCAGGCACGACAGCGCCCAATAGACCCCCGCGCTCGCGGGCGCGCCGGGGACCGCGGCCGTCAGGTACGCGCGGGCGGTGGCCACGACCGGTTCGAAGTACGGCCCACGGGACAGCCGGGTGTACTTGTGGTGATGGATGGCGCTGACCGGCACTTCCCGCAGGGAGCGTTGCCTGCCGGCGCCGGTCCACGCCCGGTCAGGCTCAGGCAGCGGGCTCACCCGCCCCACACTACGGTGCCCTGGGCAGGCCACCGGCGGTCGCGCCCGGGGCCGAAGAACGTACATCGAGCCGGCGGGGCGGGGTGGCGTGTTGGGCCGGGCCGGTTCCTCGGAGAGGATCAGGCGAGGCGGTGCGCCTGGTTGTCAGTCCCGGCCGGCCCCGGCCCGGCGGCGTCCGGTGAGGAGGAGACGGCATGGTCGAGGTCAGTGAGAACGCCGCCAAGCTGGCGGTGCTCATCGACGCGGACAACGCGCGGCCGGCGATCACCGAGGGGTTGTTGGCCGAGGTCGCCAAGTACGGCACCGCGCATGTCAAACGCGCCTACGGCGACTGGACCGGTATGAGCCTGAAGGGCTGGAAGGACCAGTTGCTGGCCCAGTCGATCCAGCCGATCCAGCAGTTCGCCTACACCAGCGGCAAGAACGCCACCGACGCGGCGATGGTCATCGACGCGATGGACCTGCTGTACTCGGGGCGGTTCGACGGGTTCTGCATCGTCTCCAGCGACAGCGACTTCACCCGGCTGGCCGCGCGCCTGCGGGAGTCCGGGCTGACCGTGTACGGGTTCGGTGAACGCAAGACACCGAAGCCGTTCGTCGCGGCCTGCGACAAGTTCATCTACATCGAGAACCTCACCTACGCCGAGAGCGCCACCGTGCCCGCCGACGCGGCGCTCAAACCGGCCCCACGCACCTCCGCCGCGCAGCTCAAGGCAGACACCGCGCTGGTGAACCAGCTGCGTAACGCCGTCGAGGCTGCCTCCGACGATGACGGCTGGGCCTCGCTCGCGTCCGTCGGCCACATCATCACAACCCAACGCCCGGACTTCGACTCCCGCAACTACGGCTACGCCAAGCTCAGCGACCTGATGACCGCGACCACGCTGTTCGAGTTGGACCGCCGCAGCCCCGGCGACGGCAAACCAGGGATCATCTACGCACGTGACAAGCGACGCCGCCCGGACAAGAAACCCACACCCACCTCAACACACCCACCCCTCGACCCCTGATCCAACCGGCGGCCACCCCGGCACGATCACCGGCGGGGACCGCCGGCGCAACGGACTCCTGCAGGTAAGCGGATGTCGCAGAAGCAAGACGAGGGCGGGTGGGCCGCGCTCGGCGACCCCACCCGGCGCGCGATCGTCGCGTCCCTGGCCGAGCGGCCCCGCGCCGTCGGCGAGCTCGCCGCCGAGCTGCCGGTCAGCCGACCCGCGGTGTCCCAGGCGCTGAAGGTGCTCAAGGATGCAGGCCTGGTCACCGAACGCCCGGTCGGCACCCGCCGGATCTACCGACTCAACCCTACGGCGGTGGCCGCGCAGCGGGACCAGCTCGACACCTTCTGGAACCGGGCTCTGGCCAGCTACGGAGACCTCCTCGAACAACCACCACTCGTCGAACAACCAGTAGAGGAGAGGGCATGACCCAGGCAGCCGCCCCGGTGGTGCGCCGGCAGATCGTAGTCAACGCGCCGGTGGAGAAGGCGTTCGCTGTCTTCACCGAGCGTTTCGGCGACTTCAAGCCCCCCGAGCACAACCTGCTCGCGGCACCAATCGCCGAGACCGTCTTCGAACCGCGGGTCGGCGGCCACATCTACGACCGCGGCACCGACGGCAGCGAGTGTCACTGGGCCCGCGTGCTGGTCTACGAGCCACCGCAGCGGGTCGTGTTCAGCTGGGACGTCGGCCCGTCGTGGCAGGTCGAGACCGAGCCGGAGAACACCAGCGAGGTCGAGGTCCGCTTCATCCCGGAGAACTCTCAGAGCACCCGGGTCGAGCTCGAGCACCGCAACCTCGACCGGCACGGCCCAGGCTGGGAGGCAGTCAGCGACGGTGTCGGACACGACGCCGGTTGGCCGCTCTACCTCGACCGGTACGCCGCCCTGCTCACCGACGGCAGCTGATGGCCCCGATCGTCGAGAGCGTCGAGGTCGACCGGCCCGCAGCGGAGGTGTTCGCCTACGCCACCGATCCGACCCGGTTCTCCGAGTGGCAGAAGGGCGTCGTCGACGGCCACCTGGACTCCACGCATGCCCCCGCGGCCGGCGACACATGTCGGACGACCCGGCGGACCGGCGGCGCCAACCACCCGACGACCAGCGTGCTAGCGCACATCGATCCGCCGCGCACATGGGGCGTGCGCGGCATCGACGGACCTATCCGCGCCACGGTCGACGTCCCGTCGAACCCCTCGCCGACACCCGAAGCCGGCTCACCATCGCCGTCGACTTCGACGGGCACGGCGTGGGCAAGCTCCTCCTCCCGCTCGTAGTCCGTCGGCAGGCGCGCAAGGAGATGCCGGCCAATCTAGCGACGCTGAGGGCACGTTTGGAGACCGGCGCCGCCGCGGCGGCCGAGCAAGCCTGAGCCGACCACCGGCCCGGCCGAGCCGGCCGACGGTCGCGGCCGAGCAGGAGCACCGCGGCGTCGCAGGCCAGGCCTGACCACCCTCAGGCCAACGTTCGCTCAACTGCGGCGGGGCGAATGGCTCATGGTGGGCTCCGGTCAGGGTGTGGTGGGCGTGGCGGCGGGATGGTGGGCGGGTTGGAACAGCTCGATCAGGTTGCCGGCGGGGTCGGCGAGCAGGATCTGGCGCCCGCCGGGTCCGGAGACCAGGTCACTGCGGAACGACAGGCCGGCGCCACGGAGCCGGTCGGTCTCGGCGTCCAGGTCGTCGACGATGAGGTGGATGCGGTTGCGGCCGGGGGTGGTGGCGTCGGTGGGGGTGGCGCGGGCGCCGGAGCTGGCGGGTCCGGACAGCAGCAGCCGCAGCGGGCCGCGGACCACCTCGGCGAAGGCCGGTGCGGCGCTGGTGTTCAGTTGGAAGCCGAGGTGGGTGGTGTAGAAGTCGACGGCCGCCTGAACGTCGTCGACGAGGTAGCGGACGCTGGCGTACTGGTCGGGCGCGGTCACGGCTCAAACCTCCTTCGTATTCGGGTTAGTGGTGGCGAGGACGGGCAGCAGATGCCGAACGCGGGTGTCGATGTCGGCAGCGGTGCGGGCGAAGGCGGGGTAGCTGGCCTGGTCGCTGTTGCCGGCCGCGGCGGGGTCGGGGATGCTCCAGTGCACTCGGCGGGCATGGTCGCCGAACTCGGGACAGGCTTCGCGGGCCTTGTCACACAGGGTGATCACGTAGTCGAACCGGCGGCCGGTGAACGTGTCCAGGTGCCGGGGGCGCTCAGCGGCGATGTCGATGCCAAAGTGGTCGCGCAGCACCCGCACGGTGTTGGGATGCAGTTGCGGTTTGGGCCGGCTTCCGGCGCTGATCGCCTCCACGTGGCCGGCGGTGTGGCGGCGCAGTAGGGCCTCGGCGATCGGTGAGCGGGCGCTGTTGCCGGTGCAGACAAACAGCACCGTGAGGCGGGGTAGCCGCTGGTGGACCGGGGCCGGCGAGGTCCTGTCCAGGCGCAGGGCCGGGTGCAGGGCGGCGCCGGTGCCGGCCAGCGCGTGGGCGCAGCGGTCCAGGTCCAGGTGGTAGTAGCTGTCGCGGCCGTCGAAGCTGCTGCGGGTGGCGGTGACCAGGCCACCGTCGCGCAGCAGCCGCAGGTGGTAGGAGACCAGGTTCTGCGGATGGCCGATCAGCGTGACCAGCTCACGGACCCGCAGGTCGCTGCGGGCGAGTTCGGTCAGCAGCCGCCAGCGCAGCGGGTGTCCGGCGAGGCGTACGAACGCCGGGGCGGCTTGACTCGACAAGCCCATGACCCGGAGGATACATCAAATCGGTTTGATCGATCTCGGTTGGCAAGGAGGTGGTGTGGCGCCTCAGCGGCGGAGGTACAGGTCGCCGTCGCGCTCGACCACTTCCGCCCGCCCGAGTGGCAGTACCCGAGTGAGCATCCGATAGCCGAAGCCGAGACCGGGCACCTTGGCGAACACGCCCTGCGGCCCGCGCACCATCCGGCCGCTGTCGACGTCGTAGGCCGACCGGTGCCACGGGCAGACCAGGCAGCCGCCATCATCAATGTGACCACCGGCAAGGTCGGCGCCCAGATGCCGACACCTGCGGGTGACCGCGAAGTATCGACCGCCGATGTTGCCGACCGCGTAGCGGCCCACGCCGACCACGCTGCCCGGTGGCAGGTCCGCCGCCGCTCCGACGCGCTGCTCCGCGGTCATGAGGACCTCCTTCAGTCGGCACACCGACCCGGCCGGTTCGGCTTGACCCTAGCTGTCGGTATCCCGCCGTGGTGACCCGACGCACGCTCCGTCTGCGGCTGGACGAGGCACCGGTGCGGCGGTTGTCGCAAGACCGCGGGAAGGAGTTCCCGAGCGTCCCGCAGCGCACTCCGAGCATCACTGTCGTGCCGCGCTGATGTCTGTTGGACAAGGCGGACGGCGGCGGGCGTCGGCTGGGAGGGGCGGGTGAGGGCTGGCCTGCGCGGGGCTGCCATCATGGTGGGGATGACGAACTCCGGCTCCTCCCGCTTCCCTGTCACCGTCACGCACCTTCCGGTCGTGCGCTGCCAGGTCTGCCGACGCACGTTGGCGCACCGGACCGGCGAGGCGAGCGCGGTCCTGACGGAGCACTACCGCCGGGCCCATGCCGCCGCGCTCGCCGGGCCGGCTCACCCATCTGTCTGAGCCCGGTGCGGATGCTCGGATCTGCCGCGGACGGCGCGGCCGGCGGTCGCGATCTGGCGTGTCTGGGAGCGGGTCGCCGGTGATGGTCCTACCGGCGGCCCCTCTTGCCGCTCCGGTCGTGCACCAGGCGGTACTCGTTGGTCGATCAAGGGTCGATCAAGGGTCGGTCATCGGGGAGCCGGAGGAGTCGGAGGTCCCGGTCCTGTCAGGCCCGATGCCCGTGGGCGTCGGTCCAGGGGCGGGGAAGCCTTCAAGGCGGGACGTACCAGGTTTCGGGTGATGGTCATGGATCGGTTGACCGCGCAAGACCTCAGCATGGTGTCGCCGGATGAGTTCGGCTGACCGGCAGCGCGGATCCTGTCTTCAGTGGACATTCGTCGGGCGGGGAGCAGAGCGGGGGCCGGCCCCGAAGGACCGGCCCCCGTCGAGCAGCCTCCTGTCTAGCCGTTGGCGATGGTGAAGCTCTCCACGCCACAGGCCGATGTCGTCGCGGCGTTGTTGGCGTCGCCGCTGTAACTGACCTGCCACCGCCAGGTGCCGAGGGCACTGGCGATGAAGGTCGTGTTGGTGGTGCTGTAGGTGCCGTTGCCGTTCACGGTCACCGTCTGGGTGAACGCGGGCGTGCCGGAGCAGGTGGCACCCGCGGCCGGGTCGAACAGGTCGAAGATGATAGTGCCGCCCGCAGTGGCGGTCGCCCCGGCGATCGTCGCGTCGTCATTGGGGAGCAGGTTCGGCGCGGTCGTCATCGTCGGGTGCTTCGGGGTGACGACCAGCAACTCGCTGGTGCATGCGCTGGTCGCTCCCACGTTGTTGGCGTCGCCGCTGTAGACGGCCTGCCAGTAGAAGTTGCCGGTCTGGTTGAAGGTGATCGGGTCGGAGTCGGGCACCACCGCGTTGGTGACCGTCACCGTGCCGGCGCTCTGCGCGCCATCCGTGCACGTGTCGTTGGTGTAGACGGTGTAGGTCACCGTCCCGCCTGCGGTCGCGGTGGCACCGGTCAGCGTCGCCGAGTCGTGCACCGTGCCGCCGACCTCGATGGTGCCGGCCGACAGCAGGGTCGCGATCGTCGGGTGCCTCGGGGTCACGACCAGCAACTCGCTGGTGCAGGCGCTGGTCGAGCCGAGGTTGTTGGCGTCGCCGCTGTAGACGGCCTGCCAGTAGAAGTTGCCGGTCTGGTTGAAGGTGATCGGGTCGGAGTCGGGCACCACCCCGTTGGTGACCGTCACCGTGCCGGCGCTCTGCGCGCCCTCCGTGCACGTGTCATTGGTGTAGACGGTGTAGGTCACCGTCCCGCCGGCGTTGGCGGTGGCGCCGGACAGCGTCGCCGAGTCGTGCACCGTGCCGCCGACCTCGATGGTGCCGGCCGACAGCGTCGTCGTGAGCATCGTCGGCACGTTGATGTGGTTGGTGTAGATGCAGTCCACCAGCCCGTTCGGCGTCATCGTGATGGACGCCGTCGCACCGCTGGTCGAGACGGTGGTACCCGGACTGCCACTCGCGACGCACACCAGGCTCTTGAGCGTCCAGCCGGCCGGGATGGTCGACTCGGTCACGCTGTAGTCGCCGGGCAGCACCTGACTGGGCGGACCGTAGGTCTGCGTCCCGCCGTTGGACAGGTTGAACGTGGCCGGGCTGAGGCCGCCGGTGGTGGTGTAGCCGAAGCTGGCGTCACCGTTCTCGGTCACCTTGTGGATGACGATCCGGCCGCAGTTGGCGACGTTCACCGTCTGCGGTGCGATGAAGTCCTTGACCTCGGCGGTGAACGAGGGCGACGAGCGGCTCTTCAGGAACGCGCTGCCGAACGCCTCGCAGATCCCGGGTGGGAAGACGCCGGCCGCGGTCAGGTTGATCGACGCCTCGCCGAACTTCCCCGCGGCCAGCGTGACGGGTGCGCCCGGCGGGATCGGGTCGGTGACGGTGACCGCGTTGACCGCGCCTTCGGCGAAGCCGGCCGCGCTGAGATTGACCCGGTTGCCCCAGCAGGGCAATGCGTTGGCGGAGAAGCACTGGCTGGTCGCGCCGGTGGTGACCCACTTCAGCAGGCCGAGCACCGGGCTGCCGCTGCCACCGAAGTCGAAGGTGATCAGCAGGTCGCCCGCGGTCCGGACCAGCGTCTTCGGCCCGGTGGTGGTCAGGTTCGGCTGCGCCGCCTGGTTGATCTCGAAGTCCATGTTCGCGCTGCCCAGGACGTTCGAACGCTCCCAGGCCAGGTAGAGGAAGTTGCTCCCGCCGGTGAACTCGTTCGCGACGTAGAACCGGGTCAGGTCGCTCTTCTGCGGCGGGATCGACCCGGTCACCACGGTGACCGCCGGGTCGTCCTCCTTGGTGCCCTGCCCGAACGAGTTGTCGCTGGTCCCGCTGGCCAGGTCGTCGCCGCGCACCCGGTTGGGCGCGTTCTCCCAGTCGGTGTTGCCGGCCGTGTTGACGACCAGGTTGCCGTCGTTGCCCTCGAAGGTGCTGCCCGGCAGGTTCGCCAGGACGGGTCCGGCAAAGCTGAGGCCCAGGGCCGTGGTTACGGCGACCATGAGGCCAAGCCGCCGGCGTAATGCCCGACGTCCTATCGAAAACGTCACGCTCCACCCCTTTCAGGTAGAGGACGCGCGCATACGAAACGAACCGCGCGCATGGGTGAGAGTGGATCTCCCTGGTCGGCGCGGGCGCTGGCGGAGTGGAACCCCGTGCTGCGGCCAAGCTGATCGGCAGATCCCGAACGGACTGCCCGAACGTTCCCGCAAGCGGACTGCCCGAACATTCCCGCAAGCGGACTGTCCAAGCGTTCCCGCAAGCGGGGAAGGGCAAGCCGATGCCCGGTGGTCCGCGGGCCGTTCTCGCGACGGGTCCGGAATAGGCCGGGCCCAGGATTCCCCGCGTGCGGCAGACCACCATGCCCCCCATACATCCGCTTCCGCACCGGGTCACCTGTCTGGCCGCACGGGAAGCGTAACGGTAGTGCAGTTGTCGATAGCCCTGTCGTCGCACTATGCGAGCGATCAGCTACGGAGGCGAGTGTAGTGCTGCACCGATGGCAGGCGTAATAGCCCGCATGGCCCTAACAGCATGGTACGGCGGAATACTGCCGGGCGCACAAAGTAGGATATACGGCGCCTCAGGGGGTAAGCGGAATTCGGCCTCGCCGTCCCAGGAATCGCCGTTTCAGGGGAGTTGTCCGATAATTCGGACCCCTCGCTCGGCGCGGCACCGCGTTAAGGGGCCGGCCATCCGCACATCACACGACCCTGCCGTTGAGCGCATGTTGTGTGCGCAAACTCCGTCCCCGAAGCGAAGCCGCTTGACGCACT
>WNGA01014422.1_pt1 | contig 13462 bp, 10 predicted proteins | sample 5400061 | NCBI WGS metagenome assembly WNGA01 (sample SAMN13153366, study PRJNA577476) | soil metagenome | isolation source: 100 cm soil or saprolite under grassland replicate 2 | place: USA:California | collected 2016-06-15 | reverse complement strand
CGCTCGGCCTGGACCGCCGCGAGGGTCGCCACGGGGTCGAACGACTCGGCCGGGTAGACCATGGCGGCGCCGTGGGTGGCGCAGGCGAGGTTGCCGAGCACCATGCCGAAGCAGTGGTACAGCGGCACCGGGATGCAGACGCGGTCGGCCTCGCTGTAGTGGCAGCCCTCGCCGATGAAGAAGCCGTTGTTGAGGATGTTGTGGTGCGACAGGGTGGCACCCTTGGGGAACCCGGTGGTGCCCGAGGTGTACTGGATGTTGATCGGGTCGTCGAACTGCAGCAGCGCCTCGCGTTCGCGGAGCTGGTCGGCGGTCGCCCCGGCCGCGGCGGCGCGCAGGTCGTCCCAGCCGAGCGCGCCGGGCGGCGTCTCCGGGCCCAGCACGACCCGCCGCCGCAGCGCCGGGAGCTGGCCGGTGGCGGCCACCTCCTCGAGCATGGCGACGTAGTCGGTCTGGCGGAAGCGGGGCGCCAGCACCAGGGTCGACACCCCCGACTGCCGCAGCGCGTAGGCCAGCTCGGAGGTTCGGTAGGCCGGGTTGACGTTGACCAGGATCGCCCCCGCCTTGGCGGTGGCGTATTGCAGGATCGCCCATTCGGCGTTGTTGGGCGACCAGATGCCGACCCGCTCGCCGGGCTCGATGCCCAGCGCGAGCAGGCCGCGGGCGAGCTCCTCGACCGCGGCGTGGAGGTCGGCGTAGGTCAGGCGGATGCCCTGGTGGACGCTGATCACGGCGTCGCGGTCAGGGAAGCTGGTGACGGTCCGGTCCAGGTTCTCGCCGATGGTCTCGCCCAGCAGTGGGACCTGGCTGGCCCCATGAAGGTAGGACAGTGCCTCGGCCGCCATGGGCTGCCTCCCGCGCCGATCGATCGCTTACAGCGATGCTCATGCCCACTCGGCGGACGCGCAAGCCCTGAGAGAAGCTCCGAGCACCCACGGCGCGACCATCGTCCGAGCTCCGCGGATGGTGCGGCTCAGAGTCCACCAATCTGGTGAAGCCCATCCACAGCCCTCACCGCGATAAGGGCGCGGTCGCCGCCGACTACCGGCGGCGGCCTGACGGTCGGTCGGCGGCGGACCTGAGTCGGTCGGCGATGACGACGTAGAGCCCGGCCGCGGCGGCCAGGATCACGCCGACGAAGGCCCCCCCACCGGCATGACGGCCGGGCCGAGTACCACGTGGGCGAGGACCGTCGCCGCTCCCACCGCCCCGATTGCCACCGCGAGCTTGTGTCTACGGAACATGGCTCCTCCCCGTGTCGAGGTGCGGCGTCGTGATCGCATGAGTGATGAGGTCGATTTCTTTGGTGAGCGGCTCGGGTTCGCCGGTTTCCCCGCGGAAGAAGCGATGGAAGGCGCGGTCGTGGCAGAGGCTTACGACCAATGCGGCTGCGGCGTGGCAGTCGGCGTCGGGCGCGAGACGCCCGAGCTCGCGCTCGGCGAGCAGGTAGCGCTCGATGGGGTGGGGTGCGAATGGTCCTGCCGGTGGGGCGCCGGTGCGCAGCTCGTATCGCAGCGCATCGAGCAGTTCGGTGTCGGAGAAGGCGGCAGCGAACAGCGGGACCAGCTGATCGAGGATGGTTGCGACCTGGCGGGCGAAGTCCCCCAGGTTGCCAGCCACGGTGCCGCTGCCGACGAGGGAAGGGAGGTCCGCGAGGGGCTGGGAGAGGATGTGCACGCGCCGGAGGATGGATCGTGCGATGAGCTGCAGCCGGTTGTCGAGGTAGTTGTAGAGGGTGCCGGCGCCGATGCCAGCTTCCTCGGCGATGGCTCTGGTGGAGGCGGCGGCGAGTCCGTGGCGGGCGATGACCCGATGGGCGGCGTCCAGGATGTGGTCGCGAACCGCGTCGTGGTGGCCCCCCGTGAACGCCACGACATGCGCCGGGAGCGGCCTAGGCATCTCGGTAGCGTTCGCTGACGATGGCGACGCTCATGATGGCGGCCCCGTAGATGGCGAGGACGGCCGCGGCTGTCGGTTGGGCGAGCAGCTCCTGGTTGGGGGCACGCACCAGGGCTTGCCCGGCGGCCGCGGGCAGCCGGCGTCCGAGGTCGGGGAGGAGCCCGACGGCGATGTGCTCGACGACGAACAGCCAGGCCAGCCAACCGACGATGGCGGCGACCTGGTTGCGGATCAGGCTGCCGGTGGCGGCGCCGAGGGCGCCGAACAACGCGGCGTACAGCACGGCACCGGCCAAGGTGGACCACCCTTCGGAGGAGTCCAGGGGAAACGTGTAGCCCTCCAGCCGGTAGCTCACGTTGGCGACCGCGATGCAGACGCCGGCGGCGAGGGCGCCGAAGGCGATCCCAGCGGCGGCCGCGACAGAGAGCTTGGCGGCGATCACCCGCCACCGGCGAGGGGTGGTAAGGAACGTGTCGGTTGCCGTGCCTTGGCGGTATTCGCCGGCGGAGATGATGATGCCGAGCGCCAGCACGAAGACGGCGCCGTTGGCCGAGACGTTCAGGACAGCGCGCACGCCGCGGTCGGACTCGAGGTCCAGGCTCGCGCTGTCGGCGCCGACGACCACCGCGCTGGCGACGGCCAGGGCGCTGACCGCCACGGTGGCCGCCAGGAGCGCCCATGTCGTCCTGGTCGTCCGGAGCTTGAGGAACTCTGCGGCAAGAAGCCCCCTCACGGTCGCACCTCCGTGCCGGTGAGCTGGAGGAACAGTTCCTCCAGCTGTCTGGTGGATGGCTCGGTCAACAGTTCGGACAGCACGATCCCCTCTCGGGCGGCGGCCCGGCCGACCTCGGTCGCGGAAGCGCCGTGGATCACCAGACGGTCGTGCCCATCGCGTCGCACCTGCCAGCCCTCGACCTTGGCCAGCTCGCCGAGCCGCGCGTTGTCGGGCGTGCCGACCACGACGGCTTGGTTCGCCCGGACAGCTCGGCGGTCGTCCCGTCCGGCGCGGGGAGGCCAGTTCGCCGTACCGCACGCCATCAATGAGCGCGCTGCCGGCATCGGGCCGGGCCAAGCCGAGCAGGATCCGCAGCGTGGTTGTCTTGCCCGCGCCATTGGGGCCCAGGAACCCGGTGACCGTACCTGAGGGTGAGGTGAAGGTGACGCCCTCGACCGCTCGCGTCGAGCCGTAGCTCTTGGTGACATTCCTGACCTCGATCATCCAGGCTCGGCCTCCATTTATGGGCGATCGTTCAGAACTGACCGGACCTATTCTGAGCGTGCGCTCACTAGGCTGTCAAGGCAGGCTCATCGATGTCGTTCGACCTCTTCACCCGTTGCGACAGGAAGGCGACCGTGCTGGACGCTCGTGTCAGCGCCCGGCTCCGACCTCCGGACGGTCGGGATCGTGAGGCCGACACCCCGGGAGCGCTGATCTACGTAGTACCTGCCTACTCCGTGCTGCAGGGAATTCTCACTAGTTGGGGGGATTCAGCAGCCTGGCCTGGTGTGGCAAGATCCTCGGTTGGGGGAGAGGGGGGGCTGCGGCGCCTTGGAGGCTCGCTTTCTCTGTGGACTGGAGCCGGCAGGCTCCGCCCGGACTCGGTTCGTGACCGAGGACGGAGCGGAGCGATCCGGTTGCCCCGTGTACCCGCGCCCGTCCGGGCGCGGACGCCTACAGAAAGGAGCACCATGCGCGCATCCTTACGGAGGATCGCCGTAACAACCGCGACGCTGGTTGCCGTCCTCGCGCTCGCGACCGCCGCCTGGGCGGCTGCGCCGAAGTTCCACTCGGCCACCTCCAGCGTGAACAACGACGGCGCCCTGGTCGTCAACTTCGACGAGCGCGGCCTCGGCAATGAGAACATCGACTACACGCTCACCGCCGACGCCACCGCCCTGTACGCCTGCATCAACGGCGGCGGCAAGCACCCGCAGGCCGCCAACAAGGAGGCCTTCGAGGGGCAGGTCATCGGAGGCGCTTCATTCGAGCCCAAGAACGGCCGGGTGGTGGCCAGCCTCACCGCCGGACCGCTGCTGGCGCCGCAGTTCACCTGCCCGTCCGGGCAGCGACGGGTCCTGGCGGCCGTCACCTACACCAACATCGTGCTCACCGACACCACCAACAACGTCAGCACGCCGGTTCCCGACGCCTCCAGGGTCTTCTTCGACGTGTAAACGCCGGTAGGAGGCCGGGGGCCAGTCCACCCCGGGTTCCAGGCCGGTCTTTGTTGTGCGCCGGGGGGCAGCCGCAGCCCCCGGCGCACCTTACATTAGGCCCCGGCCACCAGCCGCCGTGCCGCCCTGGCGGCTTGCCAACGAGGCAGGTGGTCACCGGGGACTGGGCTCACCCAGCACGAGGAGTGGGAGCCACCGGCGCCACCTTCCGGGCACCGTCGTCCTCGCTAGCCGTGCCACCCGGATAACGACTTGCCGGATCGGGCGTTGAGCGGCCAGGATGAGCCCATGCACGCCCCGACGAGTATCGAAGCGCAGGGCTGGGCCCCCGACGGCTGGCGCGGCCGGCCCGCCGCCCAGCAGCCGGACTGGCCCGATCCGGCCGTCCTCGCGGCGGTGCTCGGTGAGCTCGCGGCGCTGCCGCCGCTGGTGTTCGCCGGCGAGGCGCGCACCCTCCAGGCCTCGCTGGCGCAGGTCGCCGCCGGGCACGGCTTCCTGCTGCAGGCCGGCGACTGCGCCGAGTCGTTCGACGTGTTCTCGGCCAACAACATCCGCGACAAGCTCAAGGTCATCCTGCAGATGGCGGTGGTGTTGACCTACGGCGCCGGCCTGCCGGTGGTCAAGGTCGGCCGTATCGCCGGCCAGTTCGCCAAGCCCCGCAGCGTACCGGTCGAGGTGGTCGACGGCGTGGAGCTGCCGAGCTTCCGCGGTGACATGGTCAACGGCCTCACGCCGACAGCCGAGGCCCGGCGGCCCGACCCGGGCCGCCTGCTGCGCGCCTACCACCAGGCGGCTGCCACGCTGAACCTGCTGCGCGCGTTCACCAAGGGCGGCTTCGCCGACCTGCACCAGGTCCACACGTGGAACCAGGAGTTCGTCGCGCGCAGCCCGGCGGGGCGGCGCTACGAGGCGACCGCCGACGCCATCGACCGGGCGCTGCGCTTCATGACGGCCTGCGGGATCGAGATGACCGGCACGCCCGCCCTGCACCAGGTCGATTTCTACACCTCGCACGAGGCGCTGCTGCTGGGCTTCGAGCAGGCGATGACGCGCGAGGACAGCCTCACCGGCGGCTGGTACGACACCAGCGCGCACCTGCTGTGGATGGGCGAGCGCACGCGCCAGCTCGACGGCGCGCACATCGATTTCCTGTCGGGGGTGGGCAACCCGGTGGGCGTCAAGCTGGGCCCGACCGCCACGCCCGACGAGGTGGTGGCGATCTGCCGGCGCCTGGACCCGCAACGCGTGCCGGGACGGCTGACGCTGATCGTGCGGCTGGGCGCGGCGCGCGTCCACGAGGTGCTGCCGCCGCTGGTCAGCGCGGTGGTCGATGCGGGGCATCCTGTTGTGTGGGCCTGCGACCCCATGCACGGCAACACCTTCGTCGGTCCCTCCGGCCACAAGACCCGCCGCTTCGAGGACGTGATGGCCGAGCTGACCGGGTTCTTCGCGGTGCACCGCTCACTCAGCACGCACCCGGGCGGCATCCACGTCGAGCTGACGGGCGAGGACGTGACGGAGTGCCTGGGTGGGGCGCACGAGATCGAGGACGGTCACCTGAGCCTGCGCTACGAGACGGCCTGCGACCCGCGTCTGAACGCCAGCCAGTCGCTCGAGCTGGCATTCCAGGTCGCCGAGCTGCTCCGGGGCTGAGTCCGGGCGCGTCGGTGAGCACCTTGCCCTGCCACGCGGCGGCGTCCCGACCCGCGCTGCGAGGTCACCCCGCTGGACGCATGGCGCCCGCGCCGGCTCAGCCGCTCTGGGATGGGGAGGGGTCCTGGATGCGGAAACGGCGCCAGTACTCCTTGCCGGACTCGGGCAGGGAGTGGATCGGGTCGTAGTATTCGTAACGGCGGTCGAGCGCGTCCGGGTCGTCGAACTCGATGCCGGTGCGGTAGCTCTTGGTCCAGTACGAGATGCCCCGCTCGCGGTCGTAGGACTCGGTCTGGTGCACCCAGCGCTTGCCGACGAAGGGAACGTCGCAGACCACTCGCGGCGTCGCGAAGCCCGGCAGGTAGCCCATGATCGCGTGCTGCAGCGCCTGCGCCTGCCCCACCGAGATCCGCCAGTGCTCCGAATTGGGGATCATGTCGCACATGTAGAAGTAGTACGGCAGGATCTTGGCCCGGTCCAGCAGCGTGAAGCACAGCTCGAGCAGGTCGTCAGAGCTGGTGTTCACCCCGCGCAGCAGCACGCCCTGGTTGCGCACGTCCCGGAAGCCCATCTCGAGCAGCCTGCGGACCGCCTTGCCGACCAGCGGCGTGAGCTGGTTGGCGTGGTTGACGTGGGTGTGCACCGCCAGGTCGACCTCGCGCCGCGCCGCCTTTGCGGCCAGGTCCTCAAGGCCCCGCAGGACCTCGTCCTGCAGGAAGTGCTGGGGGATGCCCATCAGGCCCTTGGTGGCCAGGCGGATGTCGCGGATGCTGTCGATGTCCATGAGCTGCGACACGAAGTCCCTGAGCACGCGGATCGGCAGGTTGGCGATATCGCCGCCCGACACCACCACGTCGCGCACGGAGGGCGTGCGGCGCAGGTACTCCAGGATCTGCTCGTGCCGGCTCGGCTGCTTGACCTGGAACTTGTACTTGGCGATCTGAGGGGTGGAGTTGCCGACCAGGTCCATGCGGGTGCAGTGGCCGCAGTATTGGGGACAGGTGGCCAGCACCTCGGCCAGCACCTTGGTCGGGTAGCGGTGGGTGAGCCCCTCCACCGCCCACATGTCGGCTTCGTGAAGGCTGTCACGGGTAGCCAGCGGATGGCTCGGCCACTCCTGGTCGCGGTCGTCGAAAGCCGGCAGCATGTAGCGGCGCACCGGGTCGGCCCACAGGTCCCGCTCGTCCATGGTGTTGAGCATTTGCGGCGGGATCAGCATCGACATCGTGGCCCGCTCGGCCTGGTCGCGCTCGATCGAGGCGAGCAGGTCCTCGGGCAGCAGGTCGCCGAGCGCGGCCTTGAGCTGGCGCAGGTTCTTGACCGAATGGGCGCGCTGCCACTGGGCCGACTCCCACTCGGCGGCGTTGACGCCGGCGTAGCCGGGCAGGCGCCGCCAGTCGGGCTCGACCCACGCATGCTGGAGCGGGTACGGGAACGGCTGCTCGACGGCGTGCGCGCGCGGAACGCGCGGGGCGAACGGACCGGGATGCGGCATGTCGTTCATCTGGACCTCACACTGCCGCCATTGCGGCGCGTCAGACCGGCGCCTGGCCTTGCGACGTGCGGCGGCCCGTCGACCGGCAGCGGCGCTCGGTCACCCTGGAGCGGAGCGTAGCAGAAGCCGCTCAGGCGTCCAGCGCGCGTGCCGTCACGGTCTCGGCTGGTCGCGAGCGGTCGCGCCGCTGCGGCGCGACCCGCACGGGCCGCAGGTGCTTGACGCAGTCGGGCAGGAGGACGTGGAAGCAGGCGCCGCCGCCGCCGCGCTCGGTCACCCAGGCGCGGCCGTTGTGCAGCTCCGCGAAGCGGGCCACCAGCGACAGGCCGATGCCGACGCCGCGCCCGCCCACGCCGGTGCCGGCGCCGTTCGGCTGGCCTTGCCGGAAGGGCTCGAAGATGGTCCCGGCCAGCTCGGCCGGCACCCCGGGACCGGCGTCCTCCACGATCAGCTCGAGGTCTGGCTCCCTGGTCACGACACGCACCCAGACCTGCGTGCCGGGTGGCGTGTGCCTGGTGGTGTTGAGCAGCAGGTTCTCCAGGATCCGCTCGACCTTGGGGCTGTCGACGGCCGCCAGCACCGGCTCGGCCTCGATCTCGATCGGCCAGCCGCGGAGCTGCTCGACCTCCTCGACGACCCGGTGCGCCAGCGCGCTGGGGTCGGTCAGGGAGCGGTTGGGCTCGAGGATCTGCTCCTCCATCCTGTTGAGGTCGAGCAGGTCTGCCAGGAGCCGGTCCATCTTCCGGGTCTTCTCGATCATCATCCGGATCAGGTCGAGCGCCTGCTCCTTGGGCAGGCTGAGCTTGGTCCGCTCGAGCGTGGCCGCGACGCCGTGCATGGCGGTCAGGGGCGTGCGCAGGTCGTGGGAGACCGCCCGCAGGAAGGTGTCCTTCATGTCCGACACGGCGCGCAGCCGGTCCGCGGCGGCGGACTCGCGGCGCAGGGCTGTCTCCAGCTCGGCCTCGCGCTGGAACAGGCTGTCGACGGTGTCGCGCAGGCGCCGGTGCAGGCGCTGGTTCTCGAGCGTGGTGACCACCTGACGGGCGACCACGAGCAGGGCCATGGCGATGCCGGTGAGCACCAGGAACGGCTCGAGGTGCCCGCGGGTGACCTGGACGACGGCGGCGGTGAGGCAGGCGATCGCGGGCGGCAGGTAGGAGAGCGCGAGCCGCGACCAGGTGACCGGGAAGATCTCCTCGTCGTCGCAGCGGATCAGCTCAGCCGGGGCGGTCGGCAGGGCCGCGGCCGCCAGGAGCAGGTAGCCGACCAGCCAGCTGGCCTCGAGCGGATTGAAAGAGAGGGCATCGCTTCTGGCGACCTGCAGGGCGAGGCCGGAGTCGGCCACGCTGATGGCCACGGTGGCGGCGACGAGCAGGACGGGTTGCAGTATGCCCCGTCCACGGGCCCTGGCCAGGAGCGAGAAGACAACGGTCATGGCGACGATGTCGCCGAGCGGGTAGGCGAGGCCGGTCGCGCGCGGCAGCAGCGGGCCCGCGCCGGCCCCGTAGACCGGGCCGAGCACGGTCGCCCAGCACACGAACAGCAGCGACGCGGCGATCAGCAGGCCGTCGAGCAGCGTGCGCGCCTGGGCCAGCGCCCGCATCGGCGCGGTCGGGTAGGAGAGCATCCCGAGCGCGGCCAGGGCGATCGCGGCGAGCAGGACGGCGTCCGCCGGGCCGGGGAAGGGGGAGTGCCGTGCGCCGATCAGCGTGAGGCAGACGCGGAGCAGGTGGCCGAGCCCCCAGGCGATGGCCGCCGCGCCCAGCAGGCGCAGCGCCCGGCGCATGGCGATCGTCCATGCCCGACCCCAGCCGTACTGGCCCCGCGAGGCCGCGCGGAAGCAGGAGATCGCGGCCGCGCCAGCCGCCGCGGCGGCCGCGGCGTCGGCGGCCAGCATGGTGGCGCTGTCAATGGTCACGTCGGGCCTCTGGAGGGCTCGAGGTCGGCACCACTCGGAGGCCAGGGCCCCCAAGCTGAGTCCTCAAGATACACGAGCAGAGCATGCAATCCAGCGCTTATAGTCATAAGTTACTAGGTCGTCGTCCTCTAAGCGGCGGTTGCTCGGTGGGCATCGACTGGATCTGGCCGACTGGGCCGTTCGAGCCTAGCCCTTTTTTCCTAGTCCTTTCATCGCCGGCGTCACCGGATGCTGGCATCAGCCACGGGCATGGTCCGGCTTGGTCGGAGGCCCACACAATGACAAGTTAAACACGTTAACGGAAGCCGGCTGTCTAGGGCATATCAGGTAGTATTACCCCGACGCCTGCATTGGGAGGATATCCAGGGCTTTTGGATCACACGAATGCGTGGTATGGCTTACGGTGCTTTGGGTAACTCCTCCGGGTGCACCGGATACCGGGTGCACCGGATACCGGGTGCACCGGATAGGGGTGTCGTGATCCTCGGCCCTGTGTTTCTATGGAAGAACCCATGCCACGGAGTCGCCTGTTATGCATTTTCCTCGACTGAGGCTTGCCAGACCGAGAGTGAGAGTTCCCCGCCTGCCGCTTCGCCAGTACAAGAACGGCGCGCTGTGGGGACTTGCGATCCTGGCCGCGCTGGCGGCGCTGCCGAGTCTCGTGCCGGGTGAGGGAAGCGAGCTGTTCGCCGCCGGCAGCAACGGCTTCGGCTCACAGGACCAGGCCGCCAACGGCAACGGCGCCGCCCCACCGGTGCAGCAGGTGCCGCAGCCGACCGACGGCGACGCCGTGATCCCCGCGATGGCGCTGCGCGCCTACCGCGAGGCCGAGAGCTGGGCCGCCGGCTTCGACCCGACCTGCAAGCTTCCCTGGAGCGTGCTGGCCGGGATCGGCCGCATCGAGTCCAACCATGGCCGCCACCTCGGCGAGATGGCCCGGTTCAGCGCGGCCGGCGACGTCACCCCCACCATCCTCGGACCGGTGCTCAACGGGCAGGCGGGCACGGCGGCGATCCGCGACTCCGACGGCGGCCGCTGGGATGGCGACTTCGTCTGGGACCGCGCGGTCGGGCCCATGCAGTTCATCCCCTCCACCTGGGCCTCGCTGGGTCGGGACGGCAACGGCGACGGGCAGGCCAATCCCAGCAACCTCTTCGACGCGGCGGTCAGCGCGGCCGGCTACCTCTGCCTGAACTCCAACGGCCCCATGACCAACGACACCAACCTGCGCAACGCCATCTACGCCTACAACCACTCCTGGGAGTACGTCTCGGCGGTCATCACGTGGGCCAACTTCTACCAGCAGCGCGCCGGCCTGGGCTCGCTGGCCACGGTGCCGGTCGCGGTGGGGCCCGCCAGCTCTGGGGCGCCCGGGTCGCCGGGGGTGCCGGGGGTCCCGGGCGTCGGCGCGCCAGGCTCCGGCTTCCCGCCGCTCGCCGCCAGTCCACCTGGGTCGCCGGCGCCGCCGCCGGCGGGCCCGTTCCCGCCGGCGCCCACCACACCCGCGGGCGGAGGCGCCACCACGACCACCGCGGGAGGCGCCACGACCACCACCGGTCGGCCGGGCACGACCGCCTCGACGACGACTCGGCCGCCGACCACCGCGCCGCCCACCACCGCCACGACGACAACGACCACGCAGTGCCCGTCGACCACGACGACCACCAGCACCACGACCACGACGACAACGACCACAACCACCACGACGACAACGACCACGACGCTGCCCTGCCCCAGCGGTCAGCAGCAGGACGGCGGCACGACGACCACCACGACGGCTTCAGCGCAGTAGCCCTAGCAGTACTCCGTCAGGTCCTGGCATGTCTCGGCAGCCAATCGCTCCTCTCCGACCATCGAGGGCGAGAAGAGGTCGGTGATCGAGGTCGGGGCGGCCTCCGCGCTGCAGTACGCGATTCGCGCGGCTGTTCGACCCTTCGTCGTCTACAGCGAAGGGAGGTCGGCCATGGTGAGCTTGATCGGTTGGGAACCGGCGTCGATCTCGGATACCTGCCGCGTGAGTCTCGGCGGAGCGGCCAGGATCCATTGGCGCTCGGCCTCACTCAACGGTTGGATCGGCCCCTCTACCTTCCTCCGCTCGCTCGGGTCGTTCTTTGCCGCGAGCTTCCGCAGGGTGACGAGGACCTTCCTCGACACGTTGAGATCGGCGGCGGCACGAACCTCGTCGCCGTACTCATATGCCAGCCGCGTGAAGAACAGGTAGGCAAGGACAAGCATCCGCTGACGGCCTTCTCGAAGGTCCCGAACCCATTGGAGCAACTCCTCCACGAGTGCGGAGGTTGCTAGGTCTCTCAGTGGAGGCCGAGGGTACTCGGCGTGCCCCACCTTCACGGTATCGGTCACCTGGCCCTGCCAGGCGACCGCGTTGGAGTAGTCGTGCCGGTCGTCCACTGGCACGAAGCTGTAATCGAGTGTCTCGACGCGCGGGTCATTCACAGCAGTCAGTATGGCTTGAGCGGGTCACCTGGACATGCCTGATACGCAAGAGAGCCTCGGCGACTTGACTCTAAGCGGGTGACCAGAAGTTCTGCACGTAACCGGCAGTGAGGGATCGTGCTGATGAAGTAGCCTCGTGGGTCGCTGAAGCCTTCCACAGCACAGCCGACCCGACGAGGCCGCCGCCAGTATGCGTCCCCCCAGCGTGTACGCCAACCCCTCCTGCCCAGCCGCCTGCCCCTGCGACCTGCTGCGCCTGCTGCACGGCCCCCACCGGGTCGCCACCCGCCTGGTGATGATCCTGCTGTCCCAGCGCGGCTGGCCCGCCAGCGCCATCGCCGAGCTGCTTGGCTGCGACCCTGCCACGGTGCGCCGCTGGATCCACTGCTACAACGCCCACGGGGCCACTGGGCTTGACGACCGTCCCCGCCCGGGCCGTCCCCGCCTTGGCAGTCCAAGGCTCGGCCGGCGGATTCGCCGGCTGCTGGCCCAGCCCAAGGCGTGGACGATCGGTCGGCTCTACCAGCGGCTCGGCCGGCCTGCCATGAGCCTGCGGACCCTGCACCGCCGCGTCGCTGAGGTCGCCTGCTGGCGGCGGCCCCGCCTGGTCGCCAAGGGCGACCCCAACCGCGACCAGATCCTCGCCGACCTGCACCAGCAGATCCGCGACCTGCCCCCCGGTGCGGTGGTGGTGGCCGAAGACGAGACCCACATCAACCTGCTGCCGTGGGTGCGGGCCACCTGGATCGCCAGGGGACAGCGGCAGCACGTCATGACCCCCGGTAAGAACCGGCGACGCACCATCTTCGGCGCGGTCGACCTGGCCAGCGGCCAGTGGTTCTACCAGGTCACCCGCAAGGCCATCAGCGCCACCTTCACCGCCTTCTGCGAGCAGCTCCTGGCCGCCTACTCGGCCGCGCCAGCGGTGGCGGTGGTCTGCGACAACGTGATCATCCACCGCTCCAAGATCGTGCAGCGCTGGCTGGCGACCCATCCCCGCCTGCTGGTGCTGCACGGGGCGCGCTACAGCCCCCACGACAACCCGGTCGAGCGCATCTGGGGCGCGCTCAAGGCGTGGCTGGCCAACAACCCGACCCTGACCATCCAGAGCCGCATCCGCCAAGTCCACGCCTTCTTCCGCGAGCGCACCCCCGAGCAACTGCTGGCCACCGCCGCGCCGCACAGCCCCCCGTGGCTGCCCGACGGTTACACGCAAAACCATGAGCAGGCCGCGTCAGCCTTGGTGGCGCCCGCCGAACTGCCAGTCGTGGATCTCCACGCTGGCATACAGCCCGGCCTGCACGTAGGGCGCGCCGGCCAGCATGGCCTCCACAGCGGCGCGGTCACCGAGCTGAACCAGCAGCGCGCTGCCCACCCACCCGGCGCCGTCGTCAGACAGCAAGGGACCGCGCAGGATGAACCCGTCGCGGTGGCCGGGCTCGCCGAACCAGCGCCGCTGCGCCGCCCCCAGGGCCTGGCGGGCCGCGTCCACGCCCGGCTTGCCGCGACCGATGACCAGGAAGCGCCGGTCATCGCCGGGCTCGGCGGGGTAGTCCCACATCGTGCGGCCCAGCGCGTTGCGCCAGCGGCGCACCAGCACCTCGCCGTACACGCCAACCCGGTAGAAGGGCTCCTGGAAGGCGAACACCCGCGCTGCCTGGGCATCAGGCAGGTCCACCATATGCATGCTGCCGGTCCACGTGGTGCGGTCCGGGGTCAGCGTCGGCCCCCTGGCGATCATCGCCTCCGCATAGCCGTCCATGAACGACCAGTGGGCCTCGGCCAGCTCCTCCAACAGCGCCTCGGTCCCCGGCCGGCCACGGCAGTAGAAGAAGTATTCCACGGTCAGGCATGCTACCTTCCGCGCC
>WNGA01034096.1_pt1 | contig 13464 bp, 15 predicted proteins | sample 5400061 | NCBI WGS metagenome assembly WNGA01 (sample SAMN13153366, study PRJNA577476) | soil metagenome | isolation source: 100 cm soil or saprolite under grassland replicate 2 | place: USA:California | collected 2016-06-15 | reverse complement strand
TGGATCCCGCGTCCACTTCCGAACCGCTCCCGCATGATCCGGTACTCCTCGTCGGCCTGATCGAGCCCCTTCTGACTGGCCTCCACGCTCTTCTCCGCCGCGCCGAGCATGAGGGCGGCCTGGGTGATTTCCTTTTCGATCTGCTGGCGCGACAGGCCCTCGGCCTGGGTGGCGCGGTCGAGCTTGGCCTTCGCCGTGTTCAGCGCGTTCTCCCGCATGAAGCCGTCGAAGATCGGGAGCGTGACGACCACGCCGACCGAATACCCTTCGGCGCTGTCCGCCCGCATCCGCATATTATCCGCCTGCGACTCCCACGCCCGGTTCTTCATCACGGCCCAGTCGTACATGTAGCTCAGCGAGACCTGCGGGAAGTAATTGCCGTAGGCCGAGCGCACCTCGGCCCGAGCCGCCTCGCGCTGCTTGGCCGCCGCCTTGAGGTCGGGATGGGCCGCGGCGGCTTCGCGGATCCCCTCCTCGACTGAGATGCTGACCGGGGAGAGCTCCAACCGGTCAGCCAGGGTGATGGCCGAAGCCAGGTCGATGCCGAGTGTGGTCTTGAGCGCCACCAGGGCCTGCTCGGCGCGCGCCCGCGCCATGGCGTTCATCTGGATCACGTTGGCGCGCTCCGACTCGTCGCGTAGCTGGTAGTAGCGCGGCACCCGCCCCGCCTCGAACATCTGCCGGGTGATGCGGAGGCGCTCCTCCACCGCCTGGAGCAAGTCGCCGGTGACGCGGGCGTTCTCCGCCTCGCGCAGCGCCGCGATATAGTCCAGCCGCGCCTGCATGGCCACGTCCAGCTGGGTCCCGCGCAGCATCTCGCGCGCGGCATCCGCCCGGGCCGCCGCGGCCTTATATCCATAGTAGTCCCGACCGCCGGAGAACAGCGGGTACATCGCGGTCAGGTTTGCATCCTTGGGCCGACGTGAACACGTTCGGCGCCATCCGCTGATCATTGAAGTAGCCGTTGGCCGAAAACTGCGGCCAGAAGGGCGCCAGCGCCTCGCGTCGCATGGAGTCCATCGTGCGGGAGTCGGCGTTGGCCGCCTTGACCCTGAGGCTCTTCTCGAGCGCCAGCTCCACCGCCTGATCCATGCTCAGCGGGCCATCCACCCGGGGCAGCGATTGCGCCGATACGAACGGCGGGGCCGCGACGAGACCGATAACGGCAAGAGCTACTGCGGTGTAGCGGCGCAGCGCTCCACTGATGACCGCGATGACTGGCATGTCCGCCCTCCTCATCTCACTTGGCCTCGAGTTTGAACTTCGACAACGTCGTTCCACCGCGAGGCGGCGTCACGCTGACTTCCACGGTCCAGGCGCCCGCCATGCCCAGGTTCACGGTCGCGTCGTAGGTGCCGGCTTCCTTGCCAGGACGCGCAGCCGCGTTCGGTCCCGGCATCCCCGCCATCCCCACGGTCACCTCAACCTTGGCATCCCGTACGGGAGCCCCCGCTGCGTCCTTCACCTCGATGTGGAGCCGGGACTCGCCGACGCGGGGGATGGGGGGGACGGTCGAGAGACTGATCCGCAGATCGCCGGCCGTGCCTGCCGGTGCCTGCGCAACCTTGTCATCCTTCTTCTGGCCCGGCATGTCTTCCGTCGTTCCTCGCATGCCGGACATCCCTTTATGCGCATCTCCGTCTGCCTCGCGTGCCGATGTCGCTGCCCTCGTATCGCTCACCCGCGCGCCGGCGTAGAGCCCCTCGTGGCCGCGGGCGATCACCTGCTCGCCGGCCCGGAGGCCGCTCACGATCTCCACTCGCTCGGCGCCGTCGAGCCCCGTCGTCACATCCCGCCGCTCGGCGCGCTCGCCCGCGGCCACCCAGACCGCCGCCTTGCCGCCCATTCGGACGACGGCGCCCCGCGGGACGCTGAGGGCCTCCGAGCGTTCTCCAGTCACGAACTGCATGGTCACGTACTGGCCGGGCAGCAGCCGGCGCTCCGGGTTGTCCACGATCGCCTCCACCACGGCGGTGCGCCCCCCTTGATCCACGAAGGGGAAGACCGAGGTGACGCGGGCCGTGAAGGGCTCACCGGCCGTCGTCGTCACCGTGACCGGGGAGCCGACCTTGATCGACGGCAGGTCCTTCTCGCCCACGTTGGCCTGTAGTCGCACCTTGTCGATCCGCGCGATCTTGAGGATGGCCATGCCGGGTTGGACCAGCACCCCGGGCGCCACGAGCCGCTTGGCTACGTAGCCTGCGCTGGGCGCCTGGATATTCACGTAGTCCCGCACGATCCGGGCTGTACGCTGCATGGCCTGGCTCTGGGCCAGCATGGAAGCCCCCGCGTCGAGCTTGGCGCGCGCGGCATCCCGCTTGGCCTCGGCGGCGAGCGCCATGGCGCGGTCGTTCTCGAAATCCTGTCGCGAGACGGCGCCGACAGCGAGCAGCCGCTCGGTCCGGGCGAAAACCGAGCGCGCGTAGGCAGCCTCGGCCTCAGCCATGGCCAGCTCCTTCTCCATCTGCACGCGGCCGGCCCGCGCCGCCGCCTCGGCGGCCTCCGCCTCGCGGACGCGCGAGGACAGTTCCACATCATCGAGCCGCGCGACCACCTGCCCCGCGCGCACGGCGTCCCCGGGGTACACGGACATCTCGATGATTCGCCCCATCACCCTGGGGTAAATGTCCTCCTCGCTCAATGGCGCGACGCTGCCCGTATAGACAACCGCCCCGGCCATGGGCCCGCGCTCGACCGCCGCCAGCTCCACCGGGAAGGGGGTGCTGCCCGAGGTCACGCGCATGGTCATGTCCATGGCCGGACGGCCTGAGAACACATTGGCGTAGATCGCCCAGGCGGCCGCGACCAGCACCACGGCGAGGACGACGATGGCCGTCAGCGTCGAGGAGCGCCGGCGGGGCGGGCGCCCGATGTCAGGCCCGGCCGGTTCCCGGACCGGCCCGTCGTCGCCGTTCCATCGCTCGCTGATGCGCGATCGGAGCTCGTGGAGGTCGAGCCGCAGCTTCATACGTGCGCCTCCTCTCTCGTCTTCTTTGGGGCCCGGCGCGAGACGGCCCGGACCAGGTTGGCGAGATCGTCGGTATAAGTGTGGATGACCGGCACCACGATGGTGATCAGCGAGGTCATCACGATGGGCCGCAGCCTCACCGGCCCGGCCGTGAGGATCGCTTCTTCACGGGGCATGCCCTCCGCGCGCAGCCGGAGGATCAGGTCCATCATGAGCACCGCCACGGTCATCATCATCCCGCTGAGGATAACCACGGCCAGGATCGAGACCGTCGAGAAGGCCTGGTGCGCCAGCAGGAGCCCGCCCAGGATGCCGGTGAGCATGAGCGAGAGCGAGAAGATCATGTTGAACGGTTCGATCAGGCTCCTGAACTGGGCGACCAGCAGCAGGAACATGAAGATCACCGCGAGGTAGAGCCCGCGGAGAAGGCGCCCAAACGACTCCTCCATCTGGGTCATGTCCCCGCGCAGCTCGATGCCGTAGCCAGGCGGGAAGTCGAGCTTGCCGTAGGCGGCCATCAGCAGATCCATCGAGAGCTCCATGCTCGGCGGACCGCCCTTGCGGTAGTAGCCCAAGACGGAGACGACCCGGCGGAAGTTGTCGTGCTCGATGAGCGTCGGCCCGCGTTGTTCCTCGATGCGTGCCACCGAGGCCAGCGGGACAACCTCGCCCTTCTTCCCAACGATCTTGACCTGCTGGAGGTCTGCAGCGTCCCGCCGCTGCTCGCCCTTGTAGCGGACCAGGATGGTGAATTGCCGCTTGTTGTCGAGGCGGTAGAACTCGTTGGTGAGCCCGCCCTTGAGCGCGTAGTAGGCCTGGTCCGCCACCTCCTCCACGCTCAAGCCGATCTCCTGGGCGCGGGCGCGATCCACGACCACGCGGAGCTGCGGGAGCCTATTGGCCCAGGAGGTCGAGACCTGGTAGAAGCCCGGGATCTGCTCGGCCAGCCGTCGCGCCTGCTCGCCCAGCTCGGAGAGCTTCCCCAAACAGGATCACCTGGATCGGCGCGGCGCTCGAAGCCATGACGTCGGCGCCCATCTCCTTGATGGCGAGGCGGCGGATGCCGGGGATGGTCCGGACTGCTTCATACTGTGCGTGGTCGATGACGTCCCAGATGCTCCGCTTCCGCTTTGAGGAATCGGTGAGGGTCACCATCATGCCCGCCGCGTTGACCGCCCCCATGCTGTAGCCGGTGAAGTAGGTCCCACCCGGCTCGAAGCCCACCTCGGAGGAGACCTTGACCACCTCGGGCTGCTTCATGAGGATCCGCTCGACCTGGGCGGCGATCTCCGACGTGCGGGCAAAGGAGGTCCCCGGCGTCGCCTCCAGCTGGACATAGGCCTGGGAGACGTCGGCCAGTGGCATCATCTCACTGCCGATGCGCGGGTAGAGAGCGATCCCGACCAGGATGAGGGCGACGGCGCCCCCCAGGACGGTGAAGCGGTTTACGATGGCCCAGCCGAGTGCGCCACGATAGCGCTCCTCCACCCGGCCAAGAAACCGCTGGAAAGGATCCAGCAGGCGCAGCTCGAGCCAGGAGCGCCGCTCGGCCGCACCGGCCTGATGCGGAGCGAAGAGATGGGCGGCCATCAGCGGCGTGAGGGTGAAAGACACGAGCGCCGAGGCCAGGAGCGCGAAGATGATGGGCCAGACGATCCCCTCGAACATGTACTGAACGATGCCGCCCGAGAAGGCCAACGGCAGCAGCGCTACGCAGAGCATGAAGGTGATCGCCAGCACAGCCAGTCGGACCTCCGTGATGCCGTCCACCGCGGCGTCCCTGGGAGACTTCCCCATCCGCAGATGGCGCCCGATCGAGTGGATGTCGATGATCGAGTCGTCCACCAGCCGCCCGATAGAGAGCAGGAGCCCGATCAAAGTCGAGCTATTGAGCGTCATGCCGAACGGGACCATGGCCAGCAGGGCCATGCCCAGCGAGATCGGGATGGTGATCATCGAGATGAGGGTGCCCCGCCAATTCCCGAGGAAGAAGAGCACGACAATCCCGGTCAGGAGCACGGCGAGCACCAGCTCCTCCACCATGTTCTCCATCAGAAAGCCGACGAAGGTGGAGTTGTCGTAGGCCACCTCGAATCGAAGCCCCGGAAAGTCTTGCAGGATTTCGGCCAGCTTGGCCTTGACGCCGGCGATCACACGCACCGAACTGGCATCCGGTTGCTGGATGACGGAGACCTCCACGGCTTCCTTGCCGTTGAAGCGGTAGAGACTCCGCTGCTCCCGCGGGGCATTCAACACCTCCGCCACGTCCCGGAGGTACATCGTGCGGCCGTCCATGCTGCCGATAGGGTAGGCGGCCACTTCCTCAGGCCCCCGGGCCCGGGCGTCGGTCCGCACGAGCACCTCCCGATCCTTGAAGGTGAGCGTCCCCGCGGGGCGGCTCTGGTTCTGCATGTCCAGCATCTTCTTGAGGTCGAGGAGGCTCATCTTGTAGGCGGCGAGGCGCTCGCGATCCACCACGACCTGCATCTGGAGCTTCTGGCCTCCGAACGGCACCACCGAGTACACGTCCTTGACGGTCTTCAGGCGATTGACCACCTCGTTCTCGACGAGCGTCCGGAGTTGGACGGGGTCGTAGCCGGCTCCGGTCACCGCGAAGGAGAGGATGGGGATGTTCAGCGGGTCAATGGGCAGCACCCAGGAGGGCTTGAGATTGGCCCCGGTCATGGGCAGGTCAGCCTGGACCACGTTCATGAGCGACTGGACATCAAAGAGCGCCTTCTTCATCTCGGTGCCGTAGTAGAACTCCACGGTCACGATGGAGAAGCCTTCCTGGGAGGTGGAGCGGACGAAGTGGACGTTCTTGAGGTCCACCATCCGCTCCTCGATGGGCTTGGAGAAGTAGGTCTCCATCTCCTCGGCGGAGAGGCCCGGCATCATGGAGACGACGCCCACCATCGGGCTCTCCACGTACGGCATCATCCGCCGCGGCATCTGGAAGAAGATGACGATGGCCGACAGCAGCGCCACGCCCAGATAGAAGGCGATGACGATATAGGGGTGCTCGATGGACCAGCGGCTCAGGTTGCCACGGCCCCGCCCCGACGCGCCGCTCGAATCCGCTCGCTTATCGCTCAAGGCACGCCCCCATGACGGTGACGATACCGTCGCACTCCGGCGGCCCAGGCTGGGCTGCCGGATCCTCGCGGACCTGGGCTGCGCCGCGCAACTCGACCATGCGGGCGCCGCCACCCGAGAGGTGGACTGCGTAATAGTGCCGGCCCGGCACATGAAACTCAGCCCAGATCTCCCCCGGGACCTGGAACACACGGTGCTCGCTCGAGGTACCGAAGAACTCGACGTGCGCAACCCGGCCCGACCGATTGACAAACGTCACGCGATGGCCCACGACCGTCTCGACGAGCGGTGGGCGCACGGTCCCCGCCTCGATCAGGACGCGATCCTCCGCGGCTGCTCCCGGCAGGAAAAGCCCACCGAGGAGCGTCAATGCGCCCGCACTCAGCAGCGCAACCACGAAGCCAAACGCTCTCATGGCTCGCCTCCCAGGACAGCGCGCAGCGCGAGGCTCGCGTCTTCGCGCCAGACGATCATCTCCACGGTCTCTCCGACCCGCCGACGGCCTAGCGATTCGTGGAAGTGATGGAGATCCCTCACGGGCTGGCCGTCCACCACCGTGATCACGTCGCCGGACCGGAGCCCGGCGCCCTCGGCGGGACCGCCGGCCTCGACCCGGATCACGAGGGCGCCGCGCTCGATCGCAAGGCCGTTGGCATAGGCGACCTGGGGCGTCAGGCTCACCGCCTCGAGCCCGAGCGATGGACGGACGATGCGACCCGAGGCAATCAGCTGCCGGAGGACGGGCCTCGCCGTGTTCGTCGAGATGGCGAACCCGATCCCATGGGCAGATTCGATGACGGCGGTATTGATCCCGACAACCTGTCCCGCCAGGTTCAGCAGCGGCCCGCCCGAGTTGCCTGCATTGATTGCCGCATCGGTCTGGATCAGGTCATGGAGCATCGGCAGCCCCGGCTGCTCCATCGAGCGCCGGAGCGCGCTGACGACGCCGACCGTGACGGTGGGGCCACCCTCGATCCAGAGCGGATTGCCAATGGCGATGACCGTCTCGCCGACGGCCAACCGGCGCGAGTCCCCGAGGGGTGCCGTCGGCAGATTCTTGCCGTCGATCCTCAGCACCGCCAGATCAGTGAAGGCATCGGCGCCGACGAGCCCGGCCCGGAAGGTGCGCTCGTCGGAGAGCGTAACCTTGATCTCCTCCGCCCCCTCCACGACATGGTTGTTGGTCAGGATGTGACCCTCGCGGTCCACGATCACGCCCGAGCCCAGCCCTCGGGTCGGTACGGGCTGGTTGAACTGATCCCGCTCGATCTGGCGCGTCGTGATGCTCACGACGGCGGGGAGGACCCGGGCGACCACGGCAGGGAGCTGCCCCTTCCCCGGTGGCGCGGCGGAGACCTCCCTCGGTGCGCTCGACGGGAAGATGACGAGCGTCGCGACCATCGCAATCAGCAGGAATACGAACCCCATCCGCACAGCGCCCTTCTCCTTTCCAGCGCAACAGTTCGCGTTCGACTCCGGTCGCGGGCCGCGCAGGAGGCGAGCCAGTGCTGAAACTGGCAGCACGGCTGCTCAGCGCGCGGACTTCAACTCAGTTACGAGGACGGCGAACTACGGGAGGAGCGAACGCTTCGGAGGCGGAGAGGAAAGGTAGAGCGAGGCACCGTAGCGAGTGGAGAGGGGTTCGAGAACCATCCAACTGCTCTGCCAGAAGGCAACGAGGGCAAAGACCAAAATGAGACCAGCCCCGAGACTCAGGCATGGATCCTGGCCTCCCATATCTGATCCATCAACCCCGAGGTGAAGCAGGCAGAGGCCCAGGATCACGATGAGGGAGATCGCCACAAGCGCTTGGCTCTGTCTCGTGGACATTCTGGCTCCGAGCGCCTGCATCATATCACCCGGAGGTTGCAAGCTGATTGCCAGCTTGGTCCGATATCGAACCCTCATCTGCAAGCCCCTGATTCTTAAGTGTTCCCTGATATGTTCGCAGCGCCCTCTACCGGGTTGAGGGGGGCTCAAGCTGGAACTCCAGCACGCCCGACCACTCTTGGCTGAACACGCCGTCGAGGAGTGAATAGTGGCCTATTTACACTGTGGGTGCCCGCATCCGCAGCGGTTGCCCTCCATCTTCCCCTTTGCGCAGTCATCGGAGCAATAGCCATTCTTGCCCTCGGCCGCAGAGCACTTGCAGGCGTTGTGCTTGCACTTCATGTCTCCCTCCTAGGTTTCTCAGTGAACGGGGTGAATTCCTACTTGTGATGGCTCCTCTACCCTGCGTCTTCCGCCAAGAGCCGATCGAGAAGCTGACGCATCGCGGGCTCGTTCCAGTCCCGCGCCCCCAACTCCAACCCCACTACGCGGCCTTGCTTGTCCAGCAGATAGCTGCTGGGAAGCATCTGCACCCCCACTTGCGTGCCCACGACGTTACGCGGATCTAACAGCACCGAAAAAGTGAGTCTGAGCCACTCGACGAACGGTACCACGACTTCTTTCCCCCGCGTGTCTCTGGAGATGGCCAGGATGTCGAAGCCCTTCTCCCGATACTCCTGGTAGAGGGCGTTCATGGTCGGCATCTCGGCCCGACACGGGGGGCACCAGGTGGCCCAGAAGTTGAGCAGCACCACTCGTCCATGCAGGTCGGACAGGCGGATGGGCTGACCCTGCAGGTCGGGCAACGTAAAGTCGATGGGAAAGGGTTTCCGTGCCTGAACCTCCCTCAGCGAGATAGTAGGCGCGCTCAGACGCTCTCCCTGCCTCTGCAGCACCACCAGAAAGGCTGCTACGAAGAGGAAGGCAACGATCAGCTTGTGGCGCTGCACCAGTATCAGGCTCTTACGCAGAGCCCCCATCATCTTTTTCCCCAGAGCCAACGCCAAAGCCATTCGTGATGCTTCTAGTTCAACGACCCCCATTAATTCACGGCCTCATCTTCATGTGCTCACCCAGCATCTTCATGTGCTCTCTCATCATCTTCGTCTCGTCGGCAGTCATCTGACCGCTCTTCATCCTGTCGGCCATCATCTGCATGTGCTCGCCCATCATTTTCATTTGGTCAGGGGTCATCTTCCCGCCCTTCATCTGGTCGCCCATCATTCTCATCTGGTCAGGGGTGATCGCTCCGGTTTGAGCCGGGCCCGCCGTCGCCATGGCCGCCATGAGAATGAGCATCGCAATGATCCTCCCCAGGCGTCTCATCATGTGTCTCCAATCGTGAATAGGAACCGCAGCACCTGCCACATGGTATCGATCCTCCTCACATCCCCCTTCTGGAGTCGGCCTCCCTGGGAAATCGCGATCCATTCTTTCCGTCAAAGCCGCTGGAGCAGCCATTGCGGGGTGAGGCCGATGAAGTAGGCATTCAGCACTGTCATGTAGTTCAGCACCAAGAGAAGACCTACCCCCACGAGAAGCACCCCGGCGACGCGATCGACGATCGGAAGAAACCGCCGGAAGCGGCCGAAGAACGCGAGGAACCGATCCACGGCCAGCGCGGCCGCGAAGAAGGGGACCCCGAGTCCGGCGGCGTACGCGGCCAAGAGCGCCGCCCCGTCACCGACCGTCTGGGTGGTGCCCGCCAGCGTGAGGATGGCCCCCAGCACGGGGCCCACGCACGGCGTCCAGCCCGCGCCGAATGTCACGCCGACGGCGACCGACCCCAGGATCCCGGCCGGCCTGCTCGACAGGGGAAGATGGAACTGGCGCATCAGGAACGGAATGCGCAGCACCCCGATCAGGTAGAGGCCGAAGAGGATGATCAGGACGCCGCCGGTCTTCTGCACGGGCCCGCGGTAGGTCAACAGCCACCCGCCGACGAGGGTCACGGCGGCCCCCATGGCGATAAAGACCAGCGAGAAACCCACGATGAAGCCGAGGGCATTCAGCAGCAGCGTGAGCCGCACAGTCCCTCGGGGCCGCTCCCGCAGGTCACCCAACGACGTCCCTGCAACGAACGCGAGATACGATGGTACGAGAGGCAAGACGCACGGGGAGAGGAAAGACAGAAGCCCCGCGCTCGCCGCCACTGCCATCGAGATCGTCATGGCCGCTTGAGGAGCGCAGCAATCAGCCGGCGGCCCGCCTCGCCGGTCCACTCCCGCCGGCCGACCGCCCTTCCGATGATCTGAAGCCGCTGGTCGAGGATAAACACCGTCGGGGTCGCGGTGACCGCGTAGACGTCGGACACCTCACGGTTCACGTCCAGGACCACGGGTGCCGTATGCCCGCGCGCCTTCACCACCCGTCGGACAAGATCCGGGCCTTCGCCCATGTTCACGAGCAGCAGGACGAAGCCCTGGCCCTTGAACTCCTCGTACAGCGCGTTCATCGAGGGCAACTCCCTCGTGCAATGGGGTCAGTAGGTGGTCCAGAAATAGAGCATCACCGGCCGGCCCTTGTGGTCCGCCAGCCGGACCGGCTTCCCGTTCAGGTCCGGAAGCGAGAACGCAGGGGCCATCACGACCCGCGAGGGGACCTGGATCCAAAGCTCCCTCAGCAGGCTGCGGACTTCGTCCTCGGCCGCCTGCGGCGCCACCGGCGCAAGCAGCGCAGCGAGCAGCGCCAAGGACGCGACCACGCCGCGGCGGGGGCTGCTACCCCTCATACAAAGATACCTGGACGTAGGTCGGGGGCGAGAAGGCGCGATTGTTCTGCTCCCTCTCCCTCCGCCGGAGGGAGAGGGTTGGGGTGACCCTGCCCTCTCCCCAGTGGGGGAGAGGGATGCTCAGCCATTCGTGTGCCGGACTTCTTCTGATCAAGGCTAACTGTATCGGTCCCGATTGATGTCAGGATGGAGTTTGCTGTCTCCTGGCCCCCGCTGGCCCCAGCGTGGGTCGATCGATCCCCCTTGCCACTGCCATCCGCGCCTGGCCGTCGACGGTTCTTCAAAATCCGAACGACACGCCGGTCGTCAGGAAGAAGCTCGACCGGCCCGCCGGGCCGGCGAACTCCGTGCCGACCCCTGCGTCCCACACGAGGCGAGGCGTCAACTGATAGCGCACGCCCACCTCGGTGCCGACGATGTTCGGCTCATGCCGCTGTACAGGTTGTTCAGTGAAGACATCGACGATCAGAGTTGCCCGGGTGAACCGCGGGGCACCGACCGGGTAGCTCGCTCCGAGCACCAGCTTGTACCGCCCGTCGCGCTCGCTGCGTCCGCTATCGGTCAGGAACTCGTAGCTGCCGTTGAAATGAAGGCTCACGCGCTCGAACGATTTGGTGATGATGCCCTTCAGCTCGATTCCGTATCCTCGCGCATCGACCCCGGTCGGCGCGTCGAGACCCAGCTTCAGCGCGAACGCGGGGAGGCTGATCGTCTCCTGGTTGAAGTTGTAGAGCGCGCTCAGCACAAGGTCGCCCGACTTCGGGCGCCCGTCGATCTCCCGCGGATCGGTCGAGAGGACCGTGCCCAGGCCAAGCTGGAGGTTCGGATACGCGCCGTAGAGCAGCCCGATGGGAAACACCCCTCGATTCGAACCCCGGCGCTGAAGCGTGAAGCCACCGCCGCCTTCGATGGCGATCTCTCCACTGGGGATGGGATAGGCGTCTTCGAGTCGCAGGGGGCGGTTCTCGTCGAGATTCCCGTGGTCGATCGCGAAAGCGGACTCGATCGCGCCGAGCAACAACAGCACCGAGACGGCAATGACCTTGGTCATCAGGCCCTCCTCAGTGCTTCTCACCCGGGCGGGGCGCCTTCGGCTCCGGCTGGGGCTGATCGCTGGGAGGCGCAGTCCCCGCTAGAACTTCGTGTACCGATGGCGGCCTCGGTCCCATATCCATCATCTGCATTCCACCATGCATCGGCATTCCGCCGTGCTGGTCCATCGGCATCCCGGGCTTCGCCTCGAAGTCCGTGTACAGGTCGTTCGCCCCGTGGTTCCGATTCAGGTAGATCGGCAGGACCTTCAGGATCGCGGCGCGCTTGGCCTCGAGCGTCGGATACAGGTCCGGGCGCGAGAGGATATCGTCCATGTTGTCGTGCAGCATGTGCAGGTTGTCGAAGATCGCCGCCGCCTCGGGGAATCGTTTCGAGAAGTTCGGCGCGCCCTCGGACAGCATCGGCATGAACTGCCACTCCACGGGTGGACGCCGCAGGTAGCCGTGGTAGAAGGTGATGACCTTCGGCATCAGCTGCTGCTGCTTCGCCACGTCGCCGAGGAGCTGGACATCGTAGACGGCCGCCTGGAGCCAGTGGTACGCCCAGATCTGCGTGTTGAACTTCCTGAACCTGTCACGGAAGGACTTCGACTCCGGGAAGCTCCAGAGCGCGCCGTGATGATCGAGGCGGTGCGGCGTGATGGCCTCCGGTTTGTCCAGATAATCCGCCAGCAGCCTTCGGTACACCGCCTCCCTGTCCGTGACCTTGTCGCTGGCGAAGAGATCGTAGAGGCTGCGATGGAACGTGTGGGCCCAGTTGAAGGTCTTCGCGACCTCCCACGCCATGCGGTACAAGGTTGGCGAGATCTGCTCCTCGTCCGGGGGCACGGGCGGCGAGCTGAAGATGAAGTCGAGCACCTCGAGTCTCGCCTTTTCCACTTGCTGCTGGTCCTGCGTCTTCAAGAGCGTCTCGCCGAGATGCGCATGGCCGAAATCGATGCCGTTGAACTCGCGGTACAGTTGCGAGAGATCGCGCATCAGGGCGTACTTCCACGGCCCCCGCGGCTGCCAGCGCGCATCGCGTGTGACCCATTGACCTCCGAAGCCCACGCCGCGCGGTTCAGGATGCGGACGCGGCGGCATGTCCTTCATTTGCGGCTGTCCCGCCACCGGCGTCATCGTGACAAACATGAACCCAGCGGCAGCCAGGATGAGCCCTGCGGCTCGTCGCGTTTTGTGGACCATTTCCCGTAATCTCCTATTCCACACCGCAGAGCTTGTTTGGCGACCCCTGAACCCGCACGGGCTCAGAAGGCGATGCATGCTGCCAACTTGCTTCAAGCAGCGAAGGGTGACGGCGAACGGCTAGATCAGCAGTGCGGCGTGGAGAAGGAACAGAGGGGTACCGCGGTGCGATAGAACCGACCTGCCAGCATCTGCAACGCGATCGTGCAGAAGCCCGACGAGCGCTTCCAGACTCAGCACGGGCGCTGCGACGTCATATCCGACGGGGTATTCGCTGCTCGCGGGAATGGGAGCTTCGTCGCAGGAGATCAGGTGAGCCGAGCTGTGATGATCAGGCCCGCCAGACTGATCGCCTTCGTGCTCCGACATCAGCGCGGCAGCGTGGGCTTGCCCGGAGAACTGGCAGACGCCCCCGAACACAAGCAGATTCGCCAAGAGAACCGGCAGCCAGCGGAAACAGGATTGAGAAAGGATTAGCCCGCGCATTGGTCCGGAGCTTACCCACCGGCGCCGGCGGTGTCAAGAAATGGAGACGCAACGACAACTGTGCAGGCGCGGCTGCGCCTCCTCAGTCACCCGCTTGCATGAACGGATATCGGAAG
>WNGA01024859.1_pt1 | contig 13464 bp, 10 predicted proteins | sample 5400061 | NCBI WGS metagenome assembly WNGA01 (sample SAMN13153366, study PRJNA577476) | soil metagenome | isolation source: 100 cm soil or saprolite under grassland replicate 2 | place: USA:California | collected 2016-06-15 | reverse complement strand
AAAAATACTTCTATGCCAACGGTGGCCGCGACCGGTTCGTTCGGCGCTACGAGGTTCAAAGCGACGGCAGGCTCGCCAACGGCGGGATGTTCATCGACATGAGCAAGGAGCCCGCGCGCGGCATCACCGATGGGCTGAAGGTCGACGTGAACGGGAACCTGTGGGAGACCGGCCCCGGCGGCGTGTGGATCGTCTCGCCGGACGGCAAGCATCTCGGCACCATCCTGACGCCCGAGCTTGCGTCCAACGTCGAGTTCGGCGACGCCGACCGCAAGACGCTCTATATCTCCGCGCGCACGAGCATCTATCGAATTCGGGCGAACATCGCCGGTCTTCCGTAATGCTGTCCTGCGGAAAATGCAGAGATAGGGGCCGCTCCATGGTTGTGACAACCAGGGCCGGGGTCTATGCTCCGCGGCGTAAAGTACGGGGTTAAGTCGGATTTCGCGACTGGTCCGGGACAAAACGGCGGCATTGAGGGCGACAGGCCGCCGATCTCGTTCCGTTGCGCAGACATCACCAACGCCCAAGCTCACGACTTGAATTGACCGGCTCGCCCCGGTGCGTGCCTGCTTCAACATCGCGTGGGTGACGCCGCGATGTTCTTCACATCTCGGCGGCGATGACGAATTCGGGAGGAATTGATGCATACGACGCTTCTTGCGCTGATCGCCGGCCTCGCCGCGCTGTCGCTGTTGCCGGGCTCGCCGCAAGCGCAGACACCCGTCGCGCTGACCGGCCAGGTCGCCTCGGCCGAGGAAGGCGCGATGGAAGGCGTGCTGGTCAGCGCCAAGAAGGGCACCGTGACCGTCACGGTCGTCAGCGACCGGCAAGGCCGCTACAGCTTCCCGGCGGCGAAGCTCGAGCCCGGCCAATATTCGCTGCGCATCCGCGCGGTCGGCTACGACCTCGACAACGGCAACGCGGTCGCGGTCGAGGCGCAGAAGACCACCACGCTCAACCTCAAGCTCCGCAAGACCGAAGATCTGGCCGCGCAGCTCTCGAATGGGGAGTGGATGGCGAGCGCGCCCGGCACCGACCAGCAAAAGGGATTGCTGCTCAACTGCGTCGGCTGCCACACGCTCGAACGCTTCATGCGTTCGCCGCACGATGCCGAGACGCTGATGAAGGCGACGTTGCCGCGCATGCAGGGCTACGTGAACCAGAGCATCCCGGCGCACCCGCAGCTGCGCAAGGGCGAGCGCCGCATGGAGGAGCGCGGCGACCAGCGCGTCCAGGTCTATCGCGCGGCCGCGGAGTATCTCTCGACGATCAATCTCGGCTCCGGCTCGCAGTGGAGCTTCCCGCTCAAGACCCTGCCGCGTCCGGCCGGCCCGGCCACGCGCGTGATCTACACCGAATACGATCTCGGCCGCGAGACCATCGAGCCGCACGACGTGATCGTCGATGCCGACGGCATCGCCTGGTATTCGAGCTTCGGCGAGCAGTATCTGGGCCGCCTCGATCCGAAGACCGGCGAGGTCAAGGAATACGCGGTCCCTGCGCACAAGCCGGGCTACCCGACCGGTTTCCTCGGCCTGCGCTCCGACCGCGACGGCAATCTCTGGCTCGGCAACATGTATCAGGCGACGATCGTCAAGTTCGATCGCAAAACGGAGAAATTCCAGTTCTGGACGCTGCCGCAGGAGCAGAACATCGACGCCGCCCAGGTCAACATGGTGAGCCCGCAAAGCTCGCACGTGGACGGCAAGGTGTGGACCCAGAACAACGGCTTTGCCGGCGTCCACCGGCTCGATCTCGCGACCGGCAAGATCGAGACGTGGGAACCGTTCAAGGCCGCCGGAGAGCCGCACAACATCTACGACGTGATCCCCGACTCGAAGAACAACGTCTATTTCACCGACTTCCGCCACCAGCATATCGGCCGCATCGACGCCCAGACCGGCGAGGTCAAGCTCTACGCCGCGCCGACGCCCCGGTCGGCGCCGCGTCGCGGCATGATGGACGCGCAGGATCGTCTCTGGTTCGGCATGTATCGCGGCGACCGCATCGCCATGTTCGACACGAAGACCGAGCAGTTCAAGGAATGGAAATTGCCGACGCGCTGGGCGTCGCCCTACGATGTCGCGATCGACAAGAACGACGAGGCCTGGACCGGCTCGATGGTTACCGACCAGATCACGCGGCTCGACACCAAGACCGGCCAAATGGTCGAATACCTGCTGCCGCGCTCGACCAACATCCGCCGCGTGTTCGTCGACAATTCGACCACGCCGGTAACGTTCTGGGTCGGCTCCAACCACGGCGCCTCGATCGTCAAGCTCGAGCCGCTCGACTGACGATGGGGCGCGTTCCGCGCGCGTTCGGTGCGCCCGCGGACGCGAACTCCATCACTACACGGCCGCAGTCTCCGAGGGAGATCACGATGCGCACCAGGAGCTTCTCGTTCGCGACCGCCGCTCTGACGGTCCTGCTCTGGCAATCGGGTTCGACGAGCGTCCGGGCGCAGAGCGGGCCGCCGGCGGCGTTGACCGGCGTCGTCACCTCGGTCGAGGAAGGCGCGATGGAGGGCGTCGTCGTCAGCGCGAAGAAACACGGCTCCACGGCGACCATCAGCGTAGTCAGCGACGGCCAGGGCCGCTACGGCTTCCCCGAGGCGAGGCTGGAGCCGGGTCAATATTCCCTGAAGATCCGCGCCGTCGGCTACGAGTTGGAGGGGCCCGACGCGGCGCAGGTCGCGGCGGAGAAGACGACCACGATCGATCTCAAGCTGCGCAAGACCAAAAAGCTTGCCTCCCAGCTCACCAATGCCGAGTGGATCGCCAGCATGCCGGGCACGAACCAGCAGAAGAGCTTCATGCTCGAATGCACCGGCTGCCATACGCTCGAACGGGTGGTGAAGTCGCAGCACGACGCAGCCGAGTTCGCGGCGGTCCTGCACCGGATGGTGAACTACGCCAACATGAGCACGCCGCTCAATCCGCAGCGCCGACTGGTCGAGCGCTCGGCGGGCCCGGCCGAGGTCGTGCAAAAGCGGGCGGAGTATCTGGCGAGCGTCAATCTCAGCGAAGGCACCACGTGGGAGTATCCGCTGAAGACGCTGCCACGGCCGACTGGTCGCGCCACGCGCGTCATCATGACGGAGTGGGATTTGCCGCGGCAGACGATGGAGCCGCACGACGTCATCGTGGCGTCGGACGGAGCGGTCTGGTTCTCCAATTTCGGTGAGAATTTTTTGGGCAAGTTCAACCCCAAGACCGGCCAGGTCACCGAATACGCGCTGCCGACGGTCAAGCCCGACGCGCCGAAAGGCACGCTCGACCTCAACGAGGACAAGGACGGCAATCTCTGGGTCGCCCTCATGTATCAGAGCGGATTCACCAGGTTCGACCCGCGAATCGAGAAATTCGACTTCTGGCGCATCCCGCCGGAATTCGATCACCGCGCGGTCCAGCAGTCGATGGTGATGGGGCAGCGCGCGCACATCGACGGCAAGGTGTGGACGCAGGACGTCGACCAGCGCTACATCCTGCGGCTCGATCTCGCGACCGGCACGTTCGAGAAGATCGAGCCGTTCAAGGACCTGCCCAAGGGCAAGCCGCACTCGGCCTATGGGCTCAAGGCGGACGCCGGAAACAATCTCTATTTCATGGACTTCAGCGACCGGAACATCGGCCGCATCGACGCGAAGACCCGCGAGTCGAAGCTCTATCCGACGCCTACCGCCAACTCCCGGCCGCGGCGCGGCATGTTCGATGCGGAAGGGCGGCTGTGGTTCGGCGAATACGGTGCCAACCGGATCGCCATGTTCGATCCGAACACCGAAACCTTCAAGGAGTGGGAAGTTCCAACCGCGTGGTCGGCGCCCTACGACGTCGTGCTCGACAAGAATGGCGACGCCTGGACCGGGTCGATGTGGAACGATCGCATCACGCGGCTCAACACCAGGACGGGCGAGTTCACCGAGTACCTGCTGCCCAGGTCGACGAACATCCGCCGCGTGTTCGTGGACAACGCGACGACGCCCGTGACCTTCTGGGTCGGCAACAACCACGGCGCCTCGATCATCAAGCTCGAGCCGCTGGATTAGCACCTTGTCGCCATCGTCCGCGGGCGGTGTTGCCCGCGGAGAATGGTCCGGCGCTTCGAATGCAGCTCATACGTCTCCACGGGAGATAACGATGCGCAACGCGATTCTTTCCTCCTTCGCCGCCCTGGCATTCATCCTCGGCTGCACCGCGCCGCAGTCCGTTTCGGCAGAAACCGCGGTTGCGCTGACCGGCACTGTGACCTCCGCCAAGGAAGGCCTCATGGAAGGCGTGGTGGTCAGTGCCAAGAAGGCAGGTTCGACCATCACGATCAGCGTTCCGACCGACGACCAGGGCCGCTTCAGCTTCCCGGCGACGCGGCTGGAGGGGGGCCAATACGGGCTCAGCACCCGCGCCGTCGGCTACGACCTCGAAGGCCCGAAGACCGCCGAGGTCTTGGCCGGACGGACGGCGAGCATCGACATCAAGCTCGCGCCGACGAAAAACCTGGCCAAGCAGATGTCCAACGCCGAATGGTTCATGAGCTTCCCCGGCACGGATCAGCAGAAGAAGGCGCTGCTCAATTGCGTGAGCTGCCACAACCTCGACCGCATCGTGCGCTCGCAATACGACGCCGAGCAGTTCATCGCCGTCTTCAACCGGATGATCGGCTACTACCCGGGCAGCACGCCGGAGCATCCGCAGCGGCTCGTCGGCAACGCGAGCCGCACGCTCGGCCAGGGGCCCACCATGAAGGCGACCGCGGAATATCTCGCCTCGGTCAATTTGAGCCAGGAGACCTGGTCCTACCAGCTCAAGACGCTGCCGCGGCTCACCGGCCGCGCCAACCGCGTCATCATCACGGAATACGACCTGCCGCGCCGGCTGATCCAACCGCATGATGTCATCGTCGATGAGCAGGGCATGATCTGGTTTTCCCACTTCGCCGAGCAGTTCCTCGGCAAGTTTGATCCCAAGACCGGCCGATATTGGGAGTTCCCCATCCCCGTGCTGAAGCCGGGCTATCCCGTCGGCACGCTGGATCTCAAGACCGACAAGGCCGGCAATCTCTGGATCGGCATGATGTATCAGGCCGGCGTCGCGCGCTTCGACAAGAAGACCGAGACGTTCAAGACCTGGTCCATACCGAAAGAATGGCAAACCGACGCGGCCCAGTCGGGACATGTCGATCCGACCAGCACACATGTCGATGGCAAGGTCTGGGTCAAGAACTCCGACCGCTCGCAGATCCTGCGGCTCGATCCCGAGACCGGACAATGGGAGAATCTGGGCTCGTTCAGCGACCCGTCAACGGGCAAGCGCCTCGGCGTCTACGGCATCCCGGCCGACCGCGACAACAATCTCTATCTGCTCGACTTCCAGACGTCGAATATCGGACGCATCGACGCCAAGACCGGTCAGTTTACGGTCTATCGCGGCGAGATCGACACCTCGCGCCCGCGCCGCGGCGGGGTCGATGACCAGAACCGGCTGTGGTACGCCGAGTACGCGGGCAATGCCGTCGGCATGTTCGATCCCACGACCAAGCAGATCAAGGAATGGGTGTTGCCGACGCCATGGGGGCAGCCCTATGACGTCGTGCTCGACAACAACGGCGAGGCCTGGACCGGCTCGATGATGAGCGACCGCGTGTCGCGGCTCGATCCCAAGACCGGGACGTACGTGGAATATCAGCTGCCCAAGACCACAAACATCCGCCGCGTGTTCGTCGACAATTCCACCACGCCGGTGACCTTCTGGGTCGGCTCCAACCACGGCGCCTCGATCATCAAGCTCGAGCCGCTGGATTAGTCAGCGCAAAGCCCGACGCGTCTTCGCGTTTCTCGGGACGTTTGAAACCGCCGTGCCGCCGCGATGAGGGGCGCACAGCCGACTTCCCGCCTGCCGGCTACCGACAGCCATGTCCCAATCAGCCCCGATCGATTTCTGGTTCTCCGTCGGCAGCCTTTACACGTTCCTCGCCGTCATGCGGATGGACCGCTTCGAAGATACGAGCGATATCGAATTCCGCTGGCGGCCGTTCAGCGTCCGCACGTTGATGATCGAGATGGACAATATCCCGGCCAAGAAGCCTGTCAAAATGGCCTATTCCTGGCGCGACGTGCAGCGCCGGGCCGAGAAATATGGCGTGCCGTTTCGCACCCGGCCGCCCTATCCGCTCAAGAATTTCGACCTTGCCAATCGAATTGCGATCATCGGTGCGCGCGAAGGCTGGTGCCCCGACTACGTGCGGGCGACGTACCGCCGCTGGTTCGTCGACGGCTATGAAGCCGGCAGCGAACCCAACGTGAGCGACAGCCTGCGCGAGATCGGACAGGAACCGGCGCGCGTGCTCGGGCTTGCGCAATCCGGCGAGATCGGCCGTGCCTATGAGAGTGCCACCGACGAGGCGCGGGCCCTCGGCATTTTCGGCGTGCCTACCTTCGTGGCGGGCGGCGAGCTGTTCTGGGGCGACGACCGACTGGAGGATGCCGTCAAATGGCAACTGGATGGATCGCTGGTCGTATCGCCGCTCAGCCGGCGCAGCTCCGACGGAGCTTCCGCATAAACTCAGAGCTGCCCGCACCCTGACTGGAAACCGCACCTTCGGCGGACGCAGCCGTCCGCTACTGCTCGAACGTCAGGTTCGCGGCCTTCACCACGTCGGCATACTTCTTGATGTCGCCTTCGATCATCTTGCGGAAGTCGTCGCCCGGGCCGCCGCCGGGATTGACCGCCATGGCCTTGAGCTTCTCACGCACGCCGGCATCGGCGAGCACGCGACGGAACAGCCCGCTCCACAGGCCGATATCCACCTCCGGATAGCCCGCCTCGGCCATGCTCGGCACGTCGGGGAGCTCCGAGGACCGCTCTGCGCCGGTCACCGCCAAGGCGCGGATCTTGCCGCCCTGCACCAGCGGCATCGTGGGGGGCCCGTCGGCGATGGCGAACAGCGAGTTGCCGCCGGCGATGCTCAGCATCATCTCGTTGCTGCTCTTGTACGGCACCGCGACCGCCGGCATGCCGGTCTTGAGCTTGAACAGCTCGGTGGTGATGGTGAAGGCGGGCGAGGAGGTCGCGTAGTTCGACTTGTCGGGGTTCGCCTTGCCGTAGGCCACGAGGTCCTTGACCGTCTTGATCTTGTCGTCGGCGGGCCCGGCGAGGATGAGCGGGAAATTCGCGATCATGGTGATCGGAATGAAGTCGCGGGTCGGGTGATAGGGGAGCTTGGGATAGATCGCCGCCGCGATCGCCATCTGCCCGCTCGCCGCCACCATCAACGTGTAGCCGTCCGCCGGCTGGTTCTTGACGAAGTCGACGGCGAGCCGGCCGCCCGCGCCGGGCTTGTTCTCGATGATCACGTTCTGCCCGATGTTCTCCCCGAGCTTTTGGCCGATCAGCCGCGCGAACAGGTCGTTGCCGCCGCCCGCGGCGAAGCCGACAATCAGGCGGATCGGCTTGTTGGGGTAGTTCGGATCCTGCGACCATCCCGGCTCCGTCGCGGCCGCCGTCAGAACCAGCACCGCGAGTGCGGCGCGCGCCAATGATCGAGCAAATCCGTGCACGAATGTCCTCCCTGTCGCGTCTTTCGCCCGCGGGTATATCGCCGACCCGCGGGCGACGCCAGCCGAACGCAGCATAGAGGCATTTTCCACCGATCGGTTCGCCGAGGCGGGATTGCCCGCATGCCGAGGTTCTCTCTCCCGGACCCCGGCTTGCCGGAAAAACATTAGTAATCAATGTTACTTATCGCACCGCAAAAGGATTGACTTTCGCCCCTGCGTCACTATGTTCCCGCCAACCGGTTCGACAATTGAATCGACCGAACCACCGCCCCCCGCGCATCAAATGGTTTGTCCGGCGCGGCTGAAGCTGGCGGTCCCGAATTTGAGGTTTCATGCCCTTCTCGCATCTCGGCTTGTCCGACAAGGTTCTCGCCGCTGTCAAGGTGGCCGGCTATCCCAAACCCACGCCGATCCAGGAACAGGCCATCGCGCACGTGCTCGCGCGGCGCGACATCCTGGGCATCGCACAGACCGGCACCGGCAAGACCGCTGCCTTCGTGCTGCCGATGCTGACCATGCTCGAGCACGGCCGCGCCCGCGCGCGCATGCCGCGCACGCTCATCATCGAGCCGACGCGGGAGCTCGCGGCACAGGTCGCCGATCACTTCGCCAAGTACGGCGTCAATCACAAGCTCAACGTGGCGCTCCTGATCGGCGGCGTCTCGTTCGACGACCAGGACGTGAAGCTCACCCGCGGGGTCGACGTGCTGATCGCGACGCCCGGCCGGCTGCTCGATCATTTCGAGCGCGGGCGGCTCCTGCTCACGGGCGTCGAGCTGCTCGTCATCGACGAAGCCGACCGCATGCTCGACATGGGCTTCATTCCCGACGTCGAGCGCATCTGCAAGCTGGTGCCGTTTACCCGCCAAACCCTGTTCTTCACCGCCACCATGCCGCCGGAGATCCAGCGGATCGTCCACACGTTCCTGCACAATCCGGTGCGCGTCGAAGTCTCGCGGCCGGCGTCAACGGTCGCGACCACGATCCAGCTTCTCGTCGCCACCGGGCGCGAGCCGCACGACAAGCGCGACACGCTGCGGGCGCTGTTCCGCTCGGCCGAAGGGTTCAAGAACGCGATCGTGTTCTGCAACCGCAAGCGCGAGGTCGCAGTCCTGCATCGCTCGCTCGTGCGCCACGGCTTCAATGCGGTCGCGCTGCACGGCGACATGGACCAGCCCGCGCGCATGGCGGCGCTGGAGGCGTTCCGCCGCGGCGAAGCGAAACTCCTCATCGCCTCCGACGTCGCGGCGCGCGGGCTCGACATCCCGGAGGTGAGCCACGTCGTCAATTTCGACGTGCCGCACCATGCCGACGATTACGTCCACCGCATCGGTCGCACCGGCAGGGCAGGCAGGGCAGGCACCGCGATCACCCTCGTCGCGCCGGCCGATCGCAAGGCCGTCGCCGCAATCGAGAAGCTGACCGGCCAGACCATCGGCTGGTCCGGCCGGCCGGCGGCGGACAGTGAAGCTCCCGCCCGACGCACCGAAGCCCCCGCGCGCGGCGCAGGAGGACGCAGCGACCGTGCCGGCAAACGCGGCGGCCACCGGTCGGCCAAGCGCGAGCGCGCGCCGGCCCCCGTCGCCCGCATCGAGGATGTGCGCCGCGGCCGCGATCAGCGGCGGGACCACGACGACGCCCAGCCGCACCTTCCGGCCTTTTTGTTGCGTCCGTTCGGTGCAAAGGCGTGAGCGCGCCGAGCACGACAGCCTGACGTAAGGTCGGGTTAAGGAATTCCCCGCCGTACCTTTCGCCGCGCCCCGCAACGCCTGCGTTTACCCCGTATTCATCCATGCCCGTTAGGGTGCACTGCACTCGACATCCGAACATTGTGTCGTTCGAATGATCTGGCGTTGCGGGTGACGCCGACCCAAGACCCGCGCGCGGAGCATCCTTCATGGCGGAGCACGGCGACGAGCACGAGCGCACGTTGGCGTTCGCGGAGATCGCGCTCGGCCAGATCAAGGCCCTGCGGCAGCCCGCGCTCCCGCGCAATTACGAGATCTGGTACACGTACGCGACCGGATACAATCCGTCGCTCAACCAAACGATCAATGAGACCTTGGCGCGCAACGGCGCGTTGACGGCCAAGGATCTCGACGAGATCTACGCCGCCTTCCTGTGTCCGACCCGCCTCACCGACCGCATCGACTCGGTGGGAGCCAAGGTGGTGGACGAGATCGAACAGGTGATGGCGATGATCGATGCCGCCGTGGGCACGACGTCGAGCTACACGGAAAGCCTCGTCGGCGTCTCCAACCGGCTGCACAGCGAAGCCGATCGCGAGGGCTTGCGCGTCATCGTCGAAAGCCTCGTGCGCTCGACCCGGGAAATGGAGCACACCAACCAGTCGCTCGAAGCCCGGCTGAAGGCGTCGAAGCACGAGATCAATCAGTTGCAGGAGAACCTCGAAACGGTCCGCCACGAGAGCCTCACCGATCCGCTGACCGGCCTCGCCAACCGCAAGTATTTCGACGACATGTTCGAGCGGACCGTGGCCGAAACCAGGGCCCAGAACGAATCCCTGTCGTTGCTGATGACCGACATCGATCATTTCAAGAGGTTCAACGACGCTTACGGACACCTGACCGGCGATCAGGTCTTGCGCCTCGTCGCGCACGCGGTGAAACGAAACGTCAAGGGCCAAGACATCGCGGCGCGCTACGGCGGGGAGGAGTTCGCCGTCATCCTGCCCAACACGCCGTTGCGCCAGGCGCTGACGGTGGCGGATCACATCCGCCGCGGCGTCGCCGCCAAGGAGCTGATCAAGCGCTCGACCGGCGAGAATCTGGGCCGCGTCACGATCTCGGTGGGCGTGGCCATGCTGCACAATGGCGAGACGATCCAAGGGCTGATCGAGCGCGCCGACGCGTGCCTCTACGCCGCCAAACGCGACGGCCGAAACCGCGTCGCCTGCGAGACCGATCCCGAGGTTACGCCGATCGCCGAAAGCCAAGTGGCCTAGACCAGCTCAGGACGCCGCGCCCGCTCCGTCGGCCGGGGTGAGCTGCACGGATTCGCCGCAGCCGCAGGCGGACGTCTCGTTCGGGTTCTTGAACACGAACTGCGCCGAGAGCTTGTCGACCTTGTAGTCCATCTCGGTACCGAGCAGGAACAGCACGGCGCTCGGATCGACGATCACGCGCACGCCCTTGTCCTCGATGACCTCGTCGCCGGGCTTGATGTTCTCGGCGTACTCCACCTTGTAGGTCATGCCGGCGCAGCCGCCCTTGGTGATGCCGACGCGCAAGCCCAGGGCCGGCCGCTCCGCCTTCGCCAGAATGTCGCGGACGCGAGCGGCTGCCGCATCGGTGAGCCGCATCACCTGGGGTCTCGGCCTGATGGCCATCTCATTCTCCTCTCGCCCGGCGGCATTGAGCCGGGGGACCGACTTGCCGGTAACGTACTGACCTATTTCATCAACGTCCATCTGGGGTTGACCGGACGGCAATGCAACGGCCTCACCACATGTTGAGCACCAGCCGCGCTTCGTCCGACATGCGGCTCGGGTCCCACGGCGGATCCCAGACCAGGTTGACCTTGGCCTCGCGCACGCCGGTCACGCTCGCGACCGCGTTCTCCACCATATGCGGCAGCTCGGCCGCCGACGGGCAGTTGGGCGTGGTCAGGGTCATGTCGACCGCAACGGCGCGGTCGTCGGCGATATCGACCTTGTAGATCAGGCCGAGCTCGTAGATATCGGCCGGGATCTCGGGGTCGTACACCGTTTTCAGCGCCGCCACGATGTCATCGGTCATCCGCGCGAGCTCGTCGGCCGGAAGCGCGGATGCGGTTTCCCCCATCTCTGCGTCCGGTGCCGCGCCGGCGCTCGCAGCGTCGGCGGGTGCGGGGGTCCTTTTCAGGTCGCTTGCTTCGTCCGTCATGTGAAGAAATCCTGCGCCTTGATCAAGGCTTGGGCAAGGCTGTCGACCTCGTCGGGCGTATTATAAAGGGCGAACGAGGCGCGGCACGTCGCCGTGACGCCGTAGCGCGCCAACAGCGGCATGACGCAGTGGGTTCCGGCCCGCACCGCAACGCCGGACCGGTCGATGATGGTCGCGACGTCGTGCGGGTGCGCCCCCTTCATCTCGAAGGAGACGATGGCGCCCTTCTCCCGCGGCGCGCCGAAGATGCGCAGCGAATTGATCTCGCGCAGCCGGTCGCGGGCATAGGTGCCGAGCGCGTCCTCGTGGGCGCGGATGCGCGCCTTGCCGATGGCGTCGACGTAGTCGATCGCGGCGCCGAGCCCGATCGCCTGGACGATCGGCGGGGTGCCGGCCTCGAACTTGTGCGGCGGATCGCCGTAGGTGATGCGGTCCTCGTACACCTCGCGGATCATCTCGCCGCCGCCGTTGAAGGGCGGCATGGCATCGAGATGGCCGTAGCGGCCGTACAGCACGCCGATGCCGCTCGGCCCGTACAGCTTGTGTCCGGTGAAAGCGTAGAAGTCGCAACCGATGTCGCGCACGTCGATGTCGACATGGACGGCTGCTTGCGCCCCGTCGAGCAGCACCGGAATACCGCGCGCGTGCGCCAGCTTCACCACCTCTTTGACCGGCACGATGGTGCCGAGCATGTTCGACATATGGGTGATCGCCACCATCCTGGTGCGATCGGTCAGGAGCTTGGCGAACTCGTCGAGCAGGAAGTTGCCGTCGTCGTCGACCGGCGCCCATTTGATCACCGCGCCCTGGCGCTCGCGCAGGAAATGCCAGGGCACGATGTTGGAATGGTGCTCCATGATCGAGAGCACGATCTCGTCGCCCGCCTTGACGCGTTCGCGCGCGAACGTATAGGCGACGAGGTTGATCGCCTCCGTGGCGTTGCGGGTGAACACGATCTCCTCGCGTCGCTCGGCGTTGAGGAAGGCGCGCACCTTCTCGCGGGCGTCCTCGTAGGCCTCGGTCGCGGCATTGGCGAGGTAGTGGAGGCCGCGATGCACGTTGGCGTATTCCGCCGTGTAGGCGTGGTGGAGACGGTCGAGCACGGCCTTCGGCTTCTGCGCCGAAGCGGCGTTGTCGAGATACACCAGCGGCTTGCCGTAGACCTGCATGGCGAGAATCGGGAAGTCCTCGCGGATCGATGCGACGTCGTAGGAACCGTTCGTCACTGCGGGATGCATCGTCACTCCCGAGCCGCGAGCCACGCGGCCACGTTGTCCATCAGCGCCTCGCGCAAGCCCGCGTGCTCGATCCCCTCGACCGCCTCGCCGACGAAAGCCTGGATCAGCAGCGCCGCGGCCTCCTTGGCCGGAATGCCGCGCGCCTTGAGATAGAACAGCAGGCTCTGATCGAGCGCGCCGGCGGTCGCGCCGTGACCGCACTGCACGTCGTCGGCGAAGATTTCGAGCTCGGGCTTGTTGTCGGCCTCGGCGCCTTCCGACAACAGCAAGGCGTGCGTCGCCATCTTCGCATCGGTCCGTTGCGCGTGCGGCCGCACGATGATCTTGCCCTGGAACACGCTGCGGCTTTGCTCGTCGAGCACCGACTTGAACATCTCGCGGCTCTGGCAGCCCACCGCCACGTGATCGGCCACCAGCGTCGTGTCGACGTGCTGGCGGCCCCTGAGCAGGCTCGCCCCGCGAATGGCGGCGATCGCGCCTTCGCCGTCGAAGCGGATGAACAGCTGGTTGCGCACCACCGCGCCGCCGGTCGTGAAGGTGAACGCGTTGAAGCGCGCATGCGCGCCGACCGAAGCCATCATGGTCGAGACGTGCAGCGCTTTGGGCGCCTCGGCCGTGAGCTTGACGTGATCGACATGGGCCTCGTCGCCGATCACGAGCTCAACCGCGGTATTCACCTGGTAGTCGGGGCCCGCCCCTTCATGGCTCTCGACCAGCATGACGCGCGCGCCTTTTTCGATCACGACCAGCGAGCGCGTGAAGATGGACGCAGGCGTCCCGCCGGCCG
>WNGA01009121.1_pt1 | contig 13465 bp, 11 predicted proteins | sample 5400061 | NCBI WGS metagenome assembly WNGA01 (sample SAMN13153366, study PRJNA577476) | soil metagenome | isolation source: 100 cm soil or saprolite under grassland replicate 2 | place: USA:California | collected 2016-06-15 | reverse complement strand
CTCGGCCTCCGGCCTCGCGCCCGGGAACGGGCACGATGGTCAGGAAGCGTATGGCGAGGATGAGCGATGCGATCATCGTCTCGCCGCCGCCCCGCCCCTGATCAGCGCGAAGAGGGCGAGGAGTGCGGCGAGGCCCTGGGTGATGATGAGTCCGCCCACCCAGAGGGCCGAGAGCGCGCTGCCGCGGAATCGCAGGCCGCGGGCGAGCAACTCGGGTCCGTGATCCCAGAGGGCGCCGACCGTCCACACGGCGCCCGCCACCGCGACCACGATCAGCCCACCCCGCCGTCCCCGGCCCGCCAGCACCAGCGCGAGGAACTGGACGCCGAGCCCCGCGCCCAGCAGCGCGGCGCCGACGCCGGGCGCGAGCCCCGCGCGCTGGGCGATGCCACGCTCGAAGTCTTCGAGGACATGGGGCAGGAGAAAGGGCAGGCTGCCGAGCGACAGCGCGATCGCGCCCGCCGCCCACCGGCTGAGAGGTTGCACTAGGCAACTCGGAGGGGGGCTCCGCCCCCCTTCCGAACCTCCCCCCAGGACGCAGTGCGAGCCGCAGGACGGCCGCGGGCTGGGCCCCGCGCGTCCGAGGCGAGCACCCAGAAGCTTGCGCCGGCAAAGCCGGCGCTCGAAGCGGAACACCAAACGGTCCGCGGTTGATCGTCGACCAGGAAGCTTACTCCGACGGGCTGCTAGACGGGGGTCACGGGATTGCGGCGGGGCGGGAACTCGAGCTGCTTGGATTCGGCGTAGGCGAGGCGCTTGATCAGCTCCTCGCGGAGCTCGGAGCCGGCGATGATCCCGTCCACGAGCATCTCCGAGGCGAGCTTGTAGATGTCCACGTCGCGTGCGTACTCCTCGCGCTTCTGCCGCACGTAGGCGGGGCGCTCGCTCTCGGGCAGCTCCATGATCTTGTTGTAGTAGACGGCATTGACCGCGGGCTCGGGCCCCATGATGGCGATCTGGCCCTGCGGCAGCGACAGCGCGGCGTCGGGCTCGAAGGCGGGGCCGCACATGGCGTAGAGCCCGGCGCCGTAGCACTTGCGCACGACCACGCAGATCTTGGGCACGGTGGCCTGGGAGGTGGCGAAGACCATCTTGGCCCCGTGGCGGATGATGCCGGCGCGCTCCACCTTGGTGCCGACCATGAAGCCGGCGACGTCGGCCAGGTACACGAGCGGGATGTTGTAGGCGTTGCAGAGCCAGATGAACCGGGCCGCCTTGTCCGCGGAGTCCACCATGAGGACGCCGCCCTTGACCTTGGGCTGATTGGCGACGATGCCGACGGCGCGGCCGCCGACGCGGGCGAGGCCGACGATAATTTCCGGAGCGAACAGGCGCTTGATCTCGAAGAGGCTGCCGGCGTCGATCACCCGGTCGATCACCTCGTACATGTCGAACCATTTCCGCTGGTCGTAGGGGACGATCTCCTCGATGGAGCGTCCCGGGCGGGACGCCACCCCCTCGACCGAGGCCGGTCGTTCCCGGAAGGAGCCGGGCATGAAGGCGAGATAGCGCTTGGCGAGCTCGATGGCCTCCTCGTCGGAGGCCGCCAGCACATCCCCGCAGCCCGAGATCGAGCAGTGCATCCGGGCGCCGCCCAGGGCCTCGAGGTCGGTCTTCTCGCCGATGGCCATCTCGACCATCCGCGGCGAGCCGACGTAGAGACTCGCCTTGCCGTCGACCATGATCACGCAGTCGGTGAGCGCCGGGAGGTAGGCCGAGCCCGCCGGCGACGGGCCGAAGAGAACGCACACCTGGGGCACGACGCCCGAGAGCTGGACCTCGTTGTAGAAGATGCGGCCGGCGTGGAAGCGGCCGGGGAAGATCTTGATCTGCTCCGAGATGCGGCCGCCCGCCGCGTCCACCAGGTAGAGCAGCGGGACCTGCATCCGCTGCGCCCGTTCCTGGATGCGAACGATCTTCTGGACGGTCTTCTCGCCCCAGGAGCCGGCCTTGACCGTGTAGTCGTTGGCCATGACGCACACGGTCCGCCCTCCCACCGTGCCCACGCCGGTCACGACGCCGTCGGCCGGGGTGTCGGGCTCCTGGTTGCGCGCGAAGAGGAAGTCCTCCTGGAACTCCGAGCCGGGATCGAGCAGCAGCTTCAGCCGGTCCCGGACGAAGAGCTTGCCTTCCTCCTTCAGCTTCTCGCGATACTTGACGTGCCCCTGCTCGATGCGGGCGCGCTCCTGGAAGTACCGCTCCTCGCTCACGCTTTCGGTCCTCGTGACCGCAGGCGGTTGCGGCCTGCGACTCGCACATCCCGCTCGCGCACAGCTCCCTCAGTGTTCGCGGGGCGGATTGGGATTGGCCCAGAGAATGATGATCAGCACGCCGTTGCCGTGGGCCGGCCCGCCGAGGACGGCGGGGGCGCCCGGCGCGGCGATGATGCTCGCGTTCATCTCCGCCCGATCGCCCTTGAAGAGGCGCACCTTCATCCGCACCCGCTTGCCCTGCATCTCGTCGGGGATGACTTCGAGCCAGCGTTCACCCGGGATCGGGAAGCGCTGCGGCGTGCCGAGAGGACCGTCGACCCGATGGCGCTCGAGCGTGGTGTAATCGCTGTAACGGAAGACCATCCTCAGCTGGGGCAGGATCCGCTTGAGCCGTTCATCGACATCCGCCCCGGGACCGGCTGGGCCGCCTAGCGGCGGCGGAGGGGCGAGATGCTGTTCCCCGGGGGGTCGCGGCGGAGGCTGGCCCGGGATCGGCGGCGCAGGCGCGCCGGCGGGCGGCTGGTGCGGCGCAGGAGGGGGTGCCGGCACGATCTGGGGCGCGTTGGAAGCCTGCAGCACGCGCACCCCGAAGCGGATGATGGGCTGGGCCTCCGCCGCCACGCTTCCGACCAGCAGCCAGAGTACCAGGGCCAGCATCGGCCCGAGCAGGCTCTTCAGGCGCTTGCGCGCGTTATGCAGCCTTGACATCACCGTGCCGATCGGACAGCCAAGCACCTCCGCGATCTCGCGGTACGAGAGGCCTTCGACGTCACTGAGCATGATAATCGTTCGCGCCTTGGGCGGCAAGGCATCGAGGGCCTGCCGGATCCGCTCGCGCTGCTCGGACTGGACCGCAGCCTGGTCAGGGCGGGCGCCAAGATCGGGCATGGTCCGCTTCCATTCCTCCTCTGACAACCGCTCGGCGCCGAAGGCGCGCGCCTGGGCGCCGCGAGCCCGCTGCCGGTCGGTGGCGACGTTCACGGTGATCCGGAACAGCCAGGTGTAGAACGCCGACTGGCCGCGGAACGAAGCCAGCGAGTGAAACGCGCGCACGAACGCCTCCTGGGCGCAGTCCCATGCCTCTTCCCGGTCATGCAGCAGCTGGTAGGCGAGGCGCCACACGCGCTGCCGATATCGCTCCACGAGAGGCTCGAAGGCTGACGCGTCTCCCGCGAGACATCGCTGGATGAGGTCGCGCTCATCGCCGCTGGAGGGCTCCACGGGCCCGGGGCGACCGGTCGGGTCGGGAGGCGTCACGGGCAGGCCTGACTACCTCCGCGATCCTCATCTGGCCGGTTTGACGGCGGGCCAGAAACCCCCATTCATCGCTTGAGCCGGGGGGCCGCGCGGCGAGCGCGCCGAGCCGCGCCACCCTGTCGAGCGCCCCAGGCCGCGAGGGCGGCATCCACGCCGAGGAGATAGCTGGTGGGACCGAAGCCCGAGATCTGCCCGGCCGCGGCGGGGGCGACGACCGAGTGGCGCCGGAACTCCTCGCGAGCATGGATATTGGAGAGGTGGACTTCGACGACCGGCAGCGGCGCCGAGGCGACCGCATCGCGAAGCGCGATGGAGTAATGGCTGAGGGCGCCGGGGTTGATCACGATGGCGGCGAACCCCTCTTTCTTGGCCGACTGGATCCAGTCCACCAGCTCACCCTCGTGATTTGATTGACGGCAGACGACCCTGGTGCCGCGCGAGGTCGCGTGCCGGTCGATGGCCCGATCGACTTCGGCGAGGGACACCCGCCCATAGATACCCGGCTCCCGGGTCCCCAGCAGGTTCAAGTTCGGGCCGTGGAGCACGAGGATGGGGTGGTTCGCGCGGGCTGTCATTGGTCGGAGAGAATACACGGGGTCGTCTCTCCCGGCAACCACCGGCGCCCTGGCCCTGGCTGCTGGGCCAATTTGCTTCGCCATGTCTTTCGAGCCATTTATGATTCTCACGCCGGCTCGTCGGAAACGGCCTCCGCGCCCTCCGGCAGCGGGCGCTGGTGGACCGGCAGCGCCGAGGCCACCACGTGGTGCACCTTGGGCGCCAGCACCCGTGCCGCCGCCTTGACATCCCGGGAGGCCGGCGGCGTGATGAGCGGGTGATACGTGATCGTCAGCCGTCCGGGACGCGGCAGCGTGCGCCCAGGAGGCCACGACTCATGCCCTCCGACGATCGTCACCGGGAGCAGAGGAACCCCGAGAGAGCAGGCCAGGCGAAAGGCGCCGGGCTTGAAGGGCTGGAGTCGGCCATCGGGACTGCGCCCGCCCTCGGGGAAGATCATCACGGCCGCCCCGGCCTGGAGCAGCCGCACGGCCTCACGGGCGGCCCTCGGGTCCGCCGACTCGATCTCCACGGGGAAGGCCCGAAGCCGGCGGATCAGCCACGCGAGCCCGCGGACGCCGAACAGAACGTTCCAGGCCATGTAGTACACGGGCCGGCGGACCGGGATCGAGACCAGCACGGGATCCGCGTAGGTGACATGGTTCGGGACGATGATCAGAGGGCCGGAGGGCGGGATGTGCGGGACACCCTCGAAGCGAACGCGGAAGTAGGCCCGCGCCCCGAGCCACAAGGCGGGGCGAAACACATCCAGGAGGGGCGTGCCCACGCCTCGATAGTGCCACGGAGATCATGACCGCGACAACGAACGATCGGAGCGAGCGTCCCCTGGTGATCGCCCATCGGGGAGCCTCCGCCGAGGCGCCGGAGAACACCATCGCGGCGTTCGAGCTGGCGCTCGTGCACGGGGCCGATGGCATCGAGCTGGATGTCCACCTGTCAAGGGACGACCAGCCGGTGGTCATTCACGACTTCACGCTCGAGCGCACCACCGACGGCTCAGGTCCGGTCAGCCAGCGTACCGTCCGCGAGCTCAAGCGCCTGGATGCCGGAGGCTGGCACGGAGGGCAGTTCCAGGACCAGCGAGTTCAAACGCTGCAGGAGGTGTTCGAGCGCTTCCGGGACCGAACCCGCTTCTGGATCGAGTTGAAGGGCGGTTCCGACCTCTACGAGGGCATCGAGGAGCGGGTCGTCTCGATGATCGAGGTCTACGAGGTGCTGGAGCGCGCGCTGGTGCAGTCCTTCGACCACAAGGCGCTGAGCCAGATCCACACCCTGAACCCGGAGATCCAACTCGGAGCCCTGATCGCCCAGCATCCGCTCGGGCCCTTCATCCGGTCACCGGGGGCTGCCCACGCGCTATGCCCGGGCGCCCACCTCGTGACGGAGGAAGCGGTGGCCCAGATCCGCGCCGCCGGGCTGGACTGCTATGTCTGGACGGTCAACGAGCCGGCCCAGATGGACCGGCTCGTCGAATGGGGCGTGAGCGGTATCATCACGGACCGGCCGGGCCTGCTCCGGGCCCGGCTCGGCCCGTAGCGTTCCGGTTACTCGTCCTCCGAGTCGTCCGGGCCGAAGCCCCCTCCGACCCTCTCGAACTCACGGGTGCGCTCCACCCGATCCTGGCAGCGGACACAGCGTGTCACCTCGGGCATGGCCCGAAGCCTGGCCGGGGCAATGGGCTCACCGCACTCCTCGCAGAGCCCGTACTCTCCGCCGCGCAGCCGCTCGAGCGCCTCGGCTAACTTGTTGGCCCGCTCCACCAAGAGGCTTCGGGTGGCAAAGCTCATCTCGCGGTCTTCGTTCAGACGGATCACGTCAACCTCATCGGCCAGCGGGGTATAGTCCCCAAGAGCGCCCGGGAACTCTTCCAGGATGACGGCCCCGCCCAGCTGGCGGATCCGATTCATCGTATGATTCAGCTCCGATTCCAAGCGCTGTCTGATCTCGTCCATGGTGTCTCCCTCCTGGGCGACGGAACGAACCTCCCGTCGGCCCGGTCGAATTCTTTGATGCAATCCGTGTGCCCCTGGATTCCCTGCTACAGACGGTCGCAGAAGCCCAATATTCGTAGCACGATTCGAAGATGCGGGCGGAGCCATGGGCAAAATGTCCATCGTGGAAGGAGGAAAAACGACACAGGGGATGTCAATTTTGGGGGCTTGGCTATCCCGCCCTGAGAGTTCGACGCCCAGGAGCCCGTCCGAGGACGGCTCGTGCGACCTGATCGAGGTTTGGGCGCCGGCTTCGCGGTTATGAGCCGGGGAGCGGCAGGATTACCCGGAAGCAACTCCCCTGGCCGCCGACGCTCTGGACGGTGAGGGAACCGCCGAGCGAATGGACGATCTCACGGCTGATGGGGAGCCCCAGCCCGGCGCCTTCCAGCTTGGCGGCCAAGGTGTCACCAACCTGGCGGAATCGCTCGAAGATCGCCTCGGCCTGTCCCGGGGGGATTCCGGTTCCCGTGTCCTGCACCTCGATGAGCGCCAAGCCCCCCTGCTGGAAGGTCCGAATCCAGACCTGCCCCCCGGGCGGGGTGAACTTGGCCGCGTTCGAGAGCAGGTTGGTCAGAACCTGGACGATCTTGTCGCGGTCCGCGAGAGCGTGGGGTCTCTCGTCGGAGGCTTGGAGGGTCAAGGCAATTCCCTTGTCATCGAAGAGCGAGCGGTTCGTCTTGACCGCCTGTGCCACGACCTCACCCAGGTCCAGGATCTCGAGGCGCCACTCCATCTTGCCGGCCTCGATGCGGGAGAGGTCGAGGAGCTGGCTGATCATCCGCGACAGCCGCTGGCTCTCCTCGGCGATGATGCTCAGGAGCTGTTCTTGCCGGCCGCGGGCCATGTCGGGCCCGGCGAGGAGGGTTTCCGACAGGGAACGGATGGAGGTGAGCGGGGTCCGCAATTCGTGGGAAACGGTGGAGACGAAGTCGCTCTTGAGGCGGTCCAGCTCCTGCAGCCGCCGGTTCGCCTCTTCCAGCTGGGCAGTCCGCTGGCCCACCTTTTCCTCGAGCGCCCGCGACAGGTCCCCCAGCTCCCGGTAGAGCCGAGCGTTGTGGAGACCGAGTCCGAGCTGGACGGCGAGGGTCCGGAAGAACTGCAGGAACTCGGGGGAGAAATAGACCCGCCCGGTCGAGGAGTAGGCGGAGAGCACGCCGATCGGGCGCTCCTCGATGACGATGGGGGCATGGACGAAGGAGCGCGGCTCCGGCGCCTCGACGGCCGGCAGTACGAGGGGCTTCCGGATGAGCGTCGCGTCTTCCACGACGATCACCCGGCCGTCAAGGAGACATTCCCCGAAGTAGGTGTCGCGCGACACGGGATCCCCGCGCGCCAGATCGGTGCTCGCGGGCAGCCCCGAGTGGCTCTTGATCCTGAGGCGGCCGTCCGGGTCCTGCAGCCGGATGAACAGCAGGTCGAACTCGAACTCCCGGCTCAGGAGCTCGACCACCCCGTCCATCATGCGCTGGGGATCCAGGGTCGCGGCGATCCGCCGCGTCGCCTCGTTGAGGAGGCTGAGCTCACGGACGCGCCGCTGGAGATCCTCCCGACTCTGCTCGAGAGACCGGGAGACTTTCCCGAACACGTCGAAGATCGCCTCGAAGCGACCGGTGGCGACCTGTCCCAGGCCCTCGATGATGGTCTGGGCCGAGGCTGTCCCCACGGCGCCCGACAGGGTGCGCTCGGCGAACTGGAGCAGTTCGCGACGATCGATCTCGAGGAGGAGTTGGGGATCACGTATCCCCCGCGCCGCGAAGAAGGCCTGGAAGGCGGCCTGCGCCTTGTCGCGTCCCGTGAACTTGGCGACCAGTTCCTCCAGCCCGTCGGGCGTGAGGGCGCGGCCCGCCACCGGCCCCGGCAGCGGCGGGCGGGAGCGCCAGAAGATCTCCACGAAGCGCTCGATCTGCGCCAGTTCCAGCGCCGAGGGGCGGGTGTAGAGCGAGACCAGCGCGAACGCGCCGAGGTTGAAGGCGAGGGACCAGAAGACGGTATGAGCCCAGAAGCCCATCCCCCCGACCCCGAAGAGCTGCTCCGGACGGAGCCATTCGATGCCGAAGGGGCCCGCCGTGATCACGCTCTCCGGAACCCACCCCGAACGCACGAAGGACGGCACGAGCAGCGTGTAGCACCAGACGAGGAACCCCGCGCCGAGTCCCGCGAGCGCTCCCGGTCTGGTGGCCCCGCGCCAGTAGAGGCCACCGAAGAACGCCGGCGCTAGCTGGGCCGCGGCGGCGAAGGAGATCAGGCCGATGTTCACCAAGGTGTAGGACTCGCCGATCAGGTGGTAGTACGCATAGCCGAGGAAGATGGTCAGCGCGATGGCCAGGCGCTTGCTGTTGATCAGGAGGCCCGACACGTCCCGGGTCATGCCGCGGCGGACGAACCACGGCACGACGAGGTTGTTCAGCACCATCGTGGACAGCGCGATGGACTCGACGATGACCATGCCGGTGGCCGCGGAGATGCCGCCGATGAACACGAAGAGCGCGAGCCCCTGCTGGTGGTGGGTCATGGGCAGCGTGAGGACGAAGTAGTCGGCCGACGTCGGCGACGCGCCGGGGAAGGTCAGGAGGCCTGCGAAGGCGATCGGCAGCACGAAAATGTTGATCAGCAGGAGGTAGACCGGGAACATCCACATGGCGGTCTTGATGTGGGACTCGCGCGTGTTGCCGATCACCGCCATGTGGAACTGGCGCGGCAGGAACAGGATGGCCATCATGGAGAGCCACGTGAGGGCCGCCCAGTCGCCGTAAGCGAAGCCCGGGTCTCCGCCCAGCATGCGCGCGTAGTCCGGCTGGCTCGCCACCCGATCGAAGATGTCCCCGAGCCCGGTGAAGGCCCCGTAGGTCACGAAGACGCCCGCGGCCAGGAACGCGACCAGCTTGACCAGCGACTCGAACGCGATGGTCGCCACCAACCCTTCGTGGCGCCGCGAGGAGTCCAGGTCCCGCGCGCCGAACATGATGCCGAACAGCGTCAGGATCACGGCCGCCCCGAAGGCGGTGTCGGCGTAGAAGGGCCGGCCGGCGGAGGGAACCAGGTCGGTGGTGACCGCGGGGTAGCGGAGGAGGACCTCGAACGTGTGCGAGATCGCCTTCAACTGGAGCGCGATGTAGGGCGTGATGCCGACCACCATGGCGACGGTCACCACCCCACCCACCCCGGCGGACTGACCGTAGCGGGAGCCGAGGAAGTCGGCGATCGAGGTGATGCTGTTCAGCTTGGCGATCCGAACGGCTTTCCGGAGGACGAACCACCATAGCAGCGCCATGAGGGTCGGACCGAGGTAGATCGGGAGAAAGCCCACGCCCGAGGCGACCGCGCGGCCGACGCTCCCGTAGAAGGTCCACGACGTGCAGTAGACGGCCAGCGAGAGGGAGTAGATGACGGGGCTGTCGATGAGGTTCCGGCCGGACCGAGCCTGGCGATCGACGTAGTAGGCGATGGCGAACAGCCCCAGAACGTAGACCATCGCCACGCTCAGGATGCCCCAGGCCGTCAGCACGGGCGCCTCACTCCTCGTCGTCCCACCGCGTTCGCGCCAGCGCCGCCACGGCGGCGATTGCCGCCGCCCACACGGCGAAGAGGTAGAGGTAGAGGATCGGGATGCCGCCCAGGGTGGAGCCGCGGTTGAAGATGGCGAGCACCGGGAAGTTCAGGACCAGCGCCGCGAGGACGAACAGGAAGACCAGCTTCGCGCCGACGCTGCGCATGCCGGCACTCATCCCCGATCTCGGGACCCCGGGCCACGCCCCCGCGCCGCTCGCGCCGCGTCGAGCGCCTGGCCGAGGGTCACGATGCCGCGCTTCTTGAGCAGGGGGAGGAGCCGGACGAAGACCTTCGCCGTCGCCAGGGCGTCGCCCAGCGCCGAGTGTCGGCCCTCGATCACCACGCCCAGCCGGGCGGCGGCCGCTTCCAGGGTGTGCCCGGATGCCGAGCCGTGCACCGTCTGCGAGAGCCACCGCGCGTCGAGGATCGGGTGGGTGACGGTCAGGGGCGGGAGACCAATCCGATCGGCGGCGCGCGCCAGGAACTGGAGGTCGAACCAGATCTCGTGGCCCACCAGCACCGCGCCCTCGGCGAAGCGCTCGAAGGCCGGCAGCACCACGTCGATCGGCGGCGCGTCGGCCAGCATCGCGTCCGTGATCCCGTGCAACCTCGAGCTGGCGGCCGGGACCGGGCGCCCGGCCTTGACGAGGGCGTCGAAGAACTCGCTCGGCCTCACCGAGCCGCCCCGCACCTTCACGCCCGCCAGTGAGACGATCCGGTCGTCGTCGGGCCGGAGCCCGGTCGTCTCCGTGTCCAACACCACGAACGTGAGTTCCTCGAGCTGACGCTCCCGGTCCGAGGTCAGGACGTGGCGTTCCATCTGGTCGAAGAAGGAAAAGTCGTAGAGCTCGGGGCGCTCCTGCCTCGGTGGCAAAGCCCCGGCCCCCGAGACCATGCCGGCGCCCATGAAGCGCGTCACGCGGATCGAGTCCTCTTCAGTCACGACCGTGGTGGGTCGGTCTCCCTCCATCGGAAGGGTCAGGCGGAACCCCGCGCGCCCGGCATCCGCGTAGGCCCACACCTCGCCGGCATGCCGCCGGACGATGTCCCTCGCCGTGAGGCGTCGCTCCCGGCCCAGCGCGATCGGGGTGTCGAGGCTGCCCTCGAGATCCGCCACCGCCACCGTGGCTTCGGCGCCCGCCTCCATCTGGAGCACCCCACCGCGGCGCACGGGCGCAAGCCACATCCTTCCCGCCGGTTCACGGTACCCCGACACCGTTCGCAGCAGATGCGCGAGCCCCACGCTGAGGGCCGAGACCTCCGCCCGGAGAGACGGAAGCCCCGGCTCGACCTCGCCCACCTCCACCGCGCCTGCATCGCCGCCCTGCCCCTTGAACCGACGCAGGCTCATGGCCAGGAGGTCGGCGACCGTGACCTCTTCGAAATGCCACGGCGCCCGCGCCAGCCCGAGGCGGCTCGAGCCTCCCGTCACGCTGACGAGCTCGGAGAGCCGCACCGCCTCGCTGTGGATCGCGGCCAGGAGCGGCCCGGCCGGCGCATTCGTCGCGGGATCACCGAGAAGGCTCTCGGACAGCGAGCGGATCGAGGAGAGCGACCCGCGGAGGTCGTGGAGGGCGTCGTCGAGCAGCCGCTGCCGGGCTTCGTCCTCCCGGGCGGGCCGGCTCACGTCGCGAAGGGCCAGGATGAAGCCGGTGGCCTCCCCCTCGGCAGCGACGAGGGAGGTCATTCCCGCCTGCAGGACCGCGCCGCCGACGGGGTGGAGCGTGAACCGTTCCGCCGCCCCCTGGCCGGCGCTGAGCCGGGTGTGGAAATGCATCACCGTCTCCCGATCGACGAAGTCGAACAGGCTGCGACCGAGGAGCGGCTCGCCCCCCAGCATCTGCTGGGCGGCGCGGTTGACCAGCGTGACGCGACCCTCGAGGGTCGCGACCACCACCCCCTCGTCCAGCTCACCCAGGATGGCCGAGAGCTTGGCGCGCTCCGCGTGCAGGTCGCCTGTGGCACGCGCCACCTCGGCCTCGAGCCCGAGCCGGGCATCGCGGACGCGATCGGCCATCCGGTTGATTTCCTCGGCCACCGACTCCAGCTCGTCGCCGGTCTGGATGCGGTGCCGGTGCTCGGGGTTGACGGTCGCCATCAGCTCGGTGCCGCGCTGGATCTCCAGGAGGGTGCGGACGAGCGACCGGCCGATGGTGTGGGTCATGACGCCCAGATAGCCCATCATCGCCGCGAAGCCGATGACCGCCGTCAGGATCAGGGCGGAGACGTCCTCGAAGACGCCGCGGCGGTACAGACCGACCGTGATGGCGCCCGCCAGAAGGGTCGGGATCAGGAAGAGGACGAGGACCCCGACGACGAGCTTACGCTCGAGATTCCAGCGCGGCACGGACGGCTTCCAGGACCTCGGCGTTGCCGAAGGGCTTGGCGACGTAGGCCGATGCGCCGAGCGCGAGCCCCTTGAGGACCTCGACCTCCTGCGCCTTGGCGGTGAGCATGATCACGGGGATGGACCGGAGCTCGGGGTCGGACTTGACGGCCCGGCAGACCTCGTAGCCGTTTCGCTCGGGCATCATGATGTCGAGGAGGATCACGTCCGGACGCAGCCGCCTGATGAGGCTCAGGCCCGCCTCGCCGTCGGTCGCGGAGGCGGTGTCGTATCCCGCGCGGTCCAGCAGCACCTCCAGCGAGAGCAGGATGTGCGGCTCGTCCTCGACGATGAGCACCCGCGGCTTCGCCATGGCCCCCGCGCCCGAACGATTATACTCCCGGGCCGCGGCCCCGATTTCAGTCGACCATCGCCGTCTTGAAGCGGTCCTCGATCTCCCGCTGGAGCCAGGCGACGGTCTTGAACGCCTGCTTGAGAAGCACCCGATCCCCCTTGCGCAGGGCTCGGGGATCGATGAAATTGTCGGGAGCGCGACCTGCATCCAGACAGGCCAGCTGCTGGCTGAGTCGCAGTCGTGAGATGACCTCGTACGCGTCCCGGAGCTCCTCCATCTGGCCGTGGGCGAGGAGGCCACGGCCCCCCACCGCGAGCAGCCGGTCGACCGTATTCGTCTCGCGCACGCCGAGGGAGAGCGCGCACACGCGCATGGCCTGCGTCACCGGAAAGACGCCGCGCGCCTTGAGGTCGAGCGTGTGCTCGTGCGCGCCCGCGCGCTCCACGACGAACCCGCCGAAGAACCCGAGGGGAACATGCCGCTCGAGCGCGGCCTTGGCCATGTGGCGCAGGAACAGCGTCTGCGCGGGCGCCCGTTCGCACACCCACTCCCACAGCGCGTGGCCGAGCCCCTCATCGCCTGCGATGGGACGCAGATCGAAGAAGATCGACGCTCGCAGCAGCGGCTCGGGCTGGGGGCTCTCCATCCACCCGGCAAAGTAGCCGCGCCACACCGACTCCGGCTGGCACCAGCGAGGGTTCGAGGCCATGAAGCCCCCCTCACACGGGGGAAAGCCCAGGCGGACGAGCGCCTGGCCCATCCTGGCGCTCATCCGGCCGAAGTAGGCCGCCGCCGCCGCGCCGAGCTCCGGCGGCGGGTCCTGGTGGACCAGCCCGTTATCCTGGTCCGTCTTGAGCGTCTGCTCGCGCCGTCCCTCGCTGCCGGCGGCCAGCCAGGCGTAGCGGACGGGCGGCGGACCATCCCCTTCGGCCTCGAGCGTCACGGTCACGAGATCCAGCGCGCGCCGCACGAGACGGTCGTTGAGCTCCGCGACGATCCGGCCGATGTCGAAGACGCTTGCGCTTTCTCCGGCGAGCCACTTCACCACGGCCTGGACCCGGGGGGCGGTGGCCGCCAGCTCCTCGATCGTCCTGGCCCCTTCGATAGCCCGTACCAGCGCCACCGGATGAGCGCCATGGAGCAGGATGATGTCGTGGCTCGAGACGACGCCGTGGAGGCGTCCGCCAGTGACCAC
>WNGA01009119.1_pt1 | contig 13466 bp, 10 predicted proteins | sample 5400061 | NCBI WGS metagenome assembly WNGA01 (sample SAMN13153366, study PRJNA577476) | soil metagenome | isolation source: 100 cm soil or saprolite under grassland replicate 2 | place: USA:California | collected 2016-06-15 | reverse complement strand
CACCGTCGCGGGGATCAAACGAGCCGTTCAGGATGAACTTGTCCGGGTACTTCTCCTTGAGCACAGCGTCCTGCTCGATGGTGTTGAACCCATCCCGGAAGAAGTCCTTTAGATTCGTGGGCAGGAAGATGCCGACGTCTGCGTAGCCTTCCTCGAAGAGGTCCTTCATGATGTCCTCTTCCGAGTACTTCCGGTACTTCTCGAGGGGCCAGACCCATTCGGGCGGGCTTAGGTTCCTGTGATAGTCGTAGAAGCAGTTGATCCATCCCTCGCCATAGACGTTCAGCGTGTTCTCCGGGCTCGCGTCCCAGAAGTGCACGTGCGAGTCGACGACGAACACGGACTCACCGTTTGCCTTGTACATGGGCGTCCCCCTCCGGTCTCCGGTCCACGATCGGTCATCCAGGCAGTCTTCCTCACCCGCGCAACCACCCCCCGTCCAGATGTCTTTGGAGTTCGAATGTGTCGGCAGGTTCCGTGGGGTCGGGGACGCCTCTGACCGAACAGTCGTCCACCTGAATCGGGGCTGGCAGTTCGGGCGGGCTCTCGAAATGCTGATGACTCCGTCGAGAACGCGGGGGTACGACCCAATCGCTCACTTTGCGTCTCCCCTCCAGACGTCTCCCGTCCGGTGGTTCCATTCCACGCCCGTAACGGGCCGCTGTCAAAACGGGGTGATGCGCGCCGGGCTTGCTTGGGTTCGTACGGCCATCGGTCCGCCGCCGCGATCGGGAATCGAATTCTGTCACCGGCCACTGCTTCCCCAGTAACCCTCCCGTCGAAGCTTGGCGTGCCGGGTGCTGAGATTGAAGACGTGCCCCTCTACCTGCGGACATTTTTTCGACTTCCGTCCTGTTGGGTGCACTCGGGGAGAAATCGGCTCTTGGTGCTGATGGGTCTGTTCGGGCTCGGCCTGGCTGCGATCATGCGGCGAAGCGGAGCCGCCGTCGCCGTCTACGCGGGCGTGGCCGTGGTGGTGCCGCCCCTGCTGGGCGCGTTCCCCGGGAACCTCTGGAGGTTCGGACCCATCATGATCCTCGCGAACTCCGTGGGTGCGGTGAAGATCCTGCCGGGAGCGCTCTCGCCGTGGACCGGGTTCGCGGTGATGGCCCTTTACGCGGCCGTCGCGCTGGCGGTCGGGGCCGTGCTGCTGGTCAGACGCGACGCGTAGCTGCGACGGCGGCGTCGGACTGGGCGAAGGACAATAGATCGCCTGGGCACAGAAGGGGCAACGCCGACCCTGCGAAGCGGCAGGTTCGACCGGGGCAGCGTGGCCGCCTTGGGTCGCGTCGTGGCGCGCGCGAGCGCCTCCCTCCTCCCGGGCGCACCGCGAGCTGCTGTTCTGCCTCATCGGAGTCCTGGTCGGAGCCGTCGGCTTCGCCGTCAACGTGGCCCTCCTCGTCCCTGAAAGGGGACTCGACCGATTGGTTCGGATCGCCGGTAGATGCGTCTCGTACATGCGCACCGCGACGACGAGCCGTCTTGTCTTACAGCATGTTCGGATCCTTCGCTCTGCCTGCACGGACCAGGTGGAGGAGCAGAGGGCTATCAATCCTTGAGGTCAGCCACGATCCAAGGGATGGTCAAATCCACGTTCGCACTGAACTTGCTCCAAGAGGGAAATACCAGGACGCCCCTGACCCCAGATTGGTCCCCCGATACGGCCGCTCCGATGAAGGCGACGTACCGGGTGCCCGGATCTGCGACAAACTTGACCTCAACATTCGGTGGCCAGGCGATGCCGTCGGCAGAATCGCCGTACCCGTCGCTCTTAGTGGTTTGGCTCCACAGCATGAGATCCCGGTGGTCGAGCACGTTTCCGTCCGCCTCGGTCACGGTCGTCACCGTGATATGGCCTTCGCTATGGGCGGATAGGAAAGCCCCGGTGATCCACCACAGGTAGCTGTAGTTGATGAAGGGACGAACCGAGATGATTCCTGGCTGGCTCGGCTCAAGGACGATTCCTATCGCAGCGGAGGCGGCGCGAGCGCCCTGGGAGTCATCGTTGTCCGGCGCTTTTACCGAGAGTGCGCCCAAATCGGAGTATGCGTGTGAGTCGACGGGGGCTCCACTGGTGGGGTAGGGCCGTTCCAAGTCATAGGGCGGAGCAAAAACCGAAATGCCCGCCGGAAGGCCGAAGCTGGACCACCGGGGGCTCCTCCGGTCCAGGAGTCCGGGCGTGTGATGGGTCCACGATGAGCGTCCCGAAGGAGGTCGACCAGTTTTCGCTGGGCCATCGAGGCCGCCTCGTCGGCTTCGATGAGCTTCCAGATCGGCCGCATGGCGGCGGCGTGAAGCTCTCGCTCCTCGCCGGCTCGAGCGGCTCGGTCGAGCATCGGTTGGAACACCACTTCGTCGAGTGAACGGGAGGTGGCCTCTGTAGATTCACCGGTCGATGGTTGGACCCTTCGGACAAACCCTCGCCTCTCCATCGCGCACATCCTCTCCACTTTCCTCGGCCCAGGCCCACTGGAACAGGACAGAGCATAATGATCCACTCGATACCGCGAACGCCCCGCACTCGCTCTGCGCCTACGAACCACCGCTTGGGCTCAAGAAACCTCACTGGCGAATCCGTTCGACCCGTACATCCTGCCCGAAGGGCAGCGAGAGACGAGGGGTCGCGTTGTATCCCGGCCAAGTCGTCAGAACTTCGTCGATCGCTTCTTCTCAATCAGCCGGGCAGTTGGGCCTGGAGATAGCGCAGCTCCTGCGAGACTCGAAGTACGACGTGCCGCGGCCCAGTAGCTGTAGCGGGGCAGCGCGCGGCCACGGCCGATTTCGAGCAAATGCCGCGCGGCGGAGTCAAAGCGGTATGCCGAGCGATACGCTCGTCGGCGTCGAAGGTCCTCAGCAAGGCAACTCCGGCCTGCAGACCTCGCGACATCCACCACTGACCTGTTGAGTGTGTCCTGGGGTTGGGCGACATGCGTTCGAGTAGCTCATAAAGTGGGGAGGGATCGTGCTCTCCCCCAACGGAGTGGACCGGGTGCTCCGAAGGCACGTCTGTCCACCAGGGGCCAAGGGCCTGGGCCTGGTGGCCGGCTACGCCGCCCCGCCGGAGCCCGAGCCCCGGGAGCCTCAGCCGGAGCGGCACCTGGACGTCCACAGGCCAGGAGAGATGGTCCAGATGGATTGTTTCTTCATCGGCCGTCTCTCCGGGGCCAAGGGGGCGATGTGGCAGTACACAGCCATCGACGTGGCCTCCGCGTACGTGTGGGCCGAGCTCCATCTCACCCCGAGGACCCTTCTGCCCGGTGGTGCTCGGAGCTGGCCCGGCGGGTGGCCCAGGACCTGTCCAAGCGCCGGTGGCGGCTGGAGGCGGTGATGTCAGACAACGCTCAAGAGTTCGGCTCGCAGGAGTTCCAGGCCGCGGTGCCGGTTGGGGGCCAGACAGATCTTCATCTGGAGGGGCAGGCCCCAGACGAACGGGGTGGTAGAGGCCCAGCGGACCATCCTGGAGGAGTGCTAGAAGCTGGCCTTCGCTCGCTACCTCGTCCCCAAGTACGCGGGGCTTCGGCTCGACCTTTAGCGGTACCTCGACTACTACGGATGAAAGTCAAGTCCGTGTGGACATCTGGGCCCTTTCTTTGCACGATGTGGGAGGTGCGGGTGACCCCGAGCTAAAGGGCAGGATCTGGGGCTTGTTCCTGCCGCGCTGCCTGGCCCTTGCGGGCCACAGAGATGCGCGCCCCGGTGGCGGCACCCGCACCCTTCTTTCCCGTGGCTTTGAAGTCCTTCACGAACCGCCGGTACGCCTTCTCGGCCTGGGCTCCGACTTCCCGCTCCAGCCGGCGCTGCTCGGGGGTGGCGAAGACCCGAACCGGGTTGCGGTAGCCGCCCCGGTTCGGGGCGCCGGCGGCCAGCTCGAGGCGTCGGACCTTCTCCCGAACGAGAGAGGGTCGAGCAAACGCGTAGTCCTCCTCCCGGGTCAGCAGATGCCAGCTGAGCACGGCCAGCTTGCGGGCCACGGCCACCGTGGCGATGTTGGCGCCCCGGCGGGTGCGGATCCGCTCCCCGAACACCCGGAGCCGCCCAGGGGTCCGCATGGCCGCCCACGCCGCCTCCACCAACAGGTGTCTGGCCTCCGCCGAACCCTGCTTGGAGATGCGTCCGTGCCGGGCCGGACCGGAACCGGACTGGTGGACCCGGGCGTCCAGGCCGAGGTAGCCCACCAGGTGCCGGGATGTAGGGAACCTCCGGACGTCTCCGATGGCCGCCATCACTCCTGCCGCGGCCATGGCCCCCATCCCCGGGATGGTCATGATCCGGCGGACCTGGGGCCCATCTCAGGAGCTGCTTGGATCGACCCGGCCGTATGCAGCATCTGTCACACCACCCGCCCCCAGGCACGGGCACTCACCCAGATCTCCGGGCCGGGCTCGCCGGTGTTCGTACGCTGTAACCTTCGCCTCCGCGATCGTGGCCGGCTTCGCAGGAAGCGAGGGATCGCCCTCCCGAATATGATTCCTCGATCGCCGTCTCGGACGACGGGAGCAGGCGCCAATTGGGTTCGGCAGAGGGAGGGGGCAGACCGAGATGGAAGAGAGCCAATTCGACATGGAGAGGCTGAGGCAGGCGTTCGAGGCCGGGGACGTGGATGAGGTGCTCAAGTTCTACGCCGAGGACCTCGAGCACATCGAGGTGGATGATGGCGCTCCGCCCAGATCGCCCCGGAGGACCGGAGCCGACTTTATCCGCTCGGCGATCGCGGGCGCCGCGCAGGCCGGCATCAAGCTTCGCCTGGAGAATCCCGTCGTGGGAACGGACCGCGCGGCCTGCACCATCACCTGCGAGTTCCCTGACGGCCGGCGCCTCCTTTCGAACACGATCTACGACCTCCGGGACGGGAAGATCGTTCGCCAACTCGACGTCCAGGTCATGGATCCGGAGCGCTAGGCGCGGAATCAGCCGCGCACGAGCCAGTGGCGGTGGGGCCCCAGGAGCGGCTGTTCACCCAGAGCTCCGGGCCGGGCTCTCCGGTGTTCGTACGCTGTAACCTTCGCCTCCGGGCAAGTGAAGGCCCCCCTCAACCCTGCTTGGAGGGGGCGAGCGCTGCCGGGAGGCGCAGGCGGTTCCTCAGGCGCACGATTCTGCGGAGGTCTGGTCCGACTCCCCCGGGGGCACCAACACAAGGGCCCCTCTAGCTGGCCTTTCTCACGTCTACACCTTGAGAGGGCACCGATGAACGTGCAGACACCTCGCGAAAAGCTATGTCCTTCGGGTTGGACCTCGAAGGGACACTACGGGCCCCTCTTCGTCAGGTTGGGATTTCCCGCAGGGACTGGCTCCGTCGGACGCTACCCCGTTCGCCGCTTCACCTGGGACGGTCGCCCACCCGTGGATAGAATGGCCGCACACTCGTCGGCTGTCGGGCTGCATTATGACCGGTGGCATGAGGGATCACGGGTTCGTGGCGGACGCACGAAGGTCCGGGCCAGGCCCGCCGGGAGAAGGGGGCCGATCGTGACGATCGATCAACCCCTGGCCTCAAGAGAGAGGCAACTTGAGCAAGCTTGGGCGGCCGTCGCGGCGGCGCAGTGGACATCCGCCGTCGAGCTGGCGGGATCCCTGCTCGCCACCAATCCTGACGACGCCGATGCGGCAGCCATCCTAAGGGTGGCGCGACGCCAAACCGGGCTGCAGCAGCCGTTGGCTGAGGCGAGCCGGCGCCAGATCTCCGTGATGTTCTGCGATCTCGTGGGATCGACAGCGATGTCGACCGTGCTCGACCCCGAGGTCATGCACGAGATCGTGGCCCTCTATCAGCAGACGTGCGCCGACGTGATCGAGGGGTTCGGTGGACATATCGCCGACTTCCTCGGTGACGGCATCCTGGTTTTCTTCGGCCATCCACAGGCCCACGAAGACGACCCCCGCCGAGCCGTGCTCGCCGGACTCGCCATCATCGACGCCGTCTCCACGGTGTCCGCGCGCCTCAGTCGCACCCATGGCCTCCAGCTGGCCCTCCGAGTGGGGATCCACACCGGAACGGTCATGCTGGGTCAGGTCGGCAGGACGGATCGCCTCACTGCATTCGGCGAGGTGCCGAACATCGCCGCCCGGGTCCAAGGCATCGCCGAGGAGAACACCGTGGTAGTGACCGACACCACTCGTTCGCAGCTGCAGGATCAATTCGCATTCGAATCGCTGGGGAAGTTCGACCTGAAAGGCATCCCCCAGCCGCTCGAGGTCTACCGGGTGCTATCGGCGCTCCAGACGGACCGACGCGGAGACGAACGCCTGCACACCACGCCGGTGATCGGCCGGACGGCCGAGATGCGCGCGCTGGAAGAGGCGTGGGTTCGGACCGTGGCGGGCAAGCCGGAGGTCGTGGTCCTATCGGGCGAGGCCGGGATCGGGAAGACGAAGCTCGTCGAGGAGTTCCGCACCCGTACGGAGAACGACGCCCGGTCGGTCCTGCTGATCCAGTGCTTCCCGTACGACGAGAGCACGGGGTTCTCGCCTATCCGACGATTCGTCGAACGGGCCGCCGGCATCTCCGAGGACCAGGATACCGCCGGACGGCTCGTTCTTCTCGAGCAGCTGGCGGATCGCAGCGGCGCCGAGGACCCCGATCGACTGTTCCTCCTCATGACGCTGATCGGCCTGCCGTCGCCGGCGGGTTTCCAGGCCCCTCCCCTCACCCCGGACCGGATCCGAGAACGAACGTTCGCGCTGGTCCTGAACTGGCTTCGCGCGCTGGCGTCGAACCAGCCGGTGCTCGTGGTGATCGAAGACCTGCACTGGGCGGACCCGTCGACGCTCGAGCTGCTCCAGCGGATTGTGGACCAATCCATCCCTCGCCTGATGCTGGCGATCACAAGCCGGCCGGAAGTGGCCCTCCCCGCGGGCATCCCCGCTCAGATCCTCTCGCTCCAGCCGCTCTCGGTGGAAGAGCTGGAGCAGTTGATCGACCTATTGCAGCCGGAGCTGGTGCAAGAGGTTCGCACCAGCATCGTGGGGCGCAGCGATGGCATCCCTCTGTACGTCGAGGAGCTGGTGCGCACCCTCGGTCAAGGCGACGACGCGGCGGTCGTGGGCGACGCCACCATCCCCCCCACGCTCCGTGGGTTGTTCCAAGCTCGCCTGGACCTATACCCAGCCGAACGGCCCCTCGTTCAGATGCTCGCGACCCTCGGTCAGCCCGCCACCCGGTCGTTGCTGGTGGACTTGGCCGACATGAACCGAGCGGTCCTCGACCATCAGCTCGACACCCTCGTCGATGCTCACATCCTTCGGGTCGAGCCAGGGGGCCCCGAGTCGGTCTTCACCTTCGAGCACGCGCTTCTGGGCGACGCAGCCTATGAGATGCAGCTTCACCGCCGGCGGCGGGATGCTCACCGGCGCATCGTCCACGTGCTGGAGGATCGCTACGCGGCGGCCGGGGAGCGCCGACCCGACGTGCTGGCGCACCACTACCAGCGGGCCGGGATGCCCCGGCAGGCCGCCGAGTGCTGGCTCGAGGCCGGCCAGCAGATGGCGGCGGTGGCTGCCCATCGTGAGGCGCTCGAGCATTACCGCCGGGCCCAGGCGATGGCGGTGGGATTCCCCGATCAGGTATCGGCGGATCTGGAGCTGGACATCCAGATGGGGAAGGGCACTGAACTGCTCGCTCTCGTGGGGTACACGTCCGAGGAAGTGCGCGCCACGTACGAGCGCGCCGCGGAGCTCTGCTCCGTGGTAGGGGATCGCCAGCGTCTCTTCCGCAGCCTTCTCGGCCTCTGGATGTATCACTCGGTCCGGGCGAACCATGCCATGGCGGCCAAGATGGCGGAGGACGCCCGGAATATCGCCCGCCTCCTGGAGGACCGGGAAAGCCTCCTTGCAGCCAACAACCTCATCGGGTTCCAGGCCATCTTCATGGGCAATTTCCGCGCGGCGGAAGGCCCCCTGGCCGAGGTCGCCGATGGATGGGTGCCCGGAACGCCGACCCCGTACCTGCCGAACGAACCGTCGGCCGCGGCCTGGGTGAGCCTGGCGAGCGTCCGATGGATCCTCGGCCGGCCCCTCGAGGCGCACGAGGCGATGATGCGCGCCCGCCAGATCTCGGACCAGACTGGCCCTCCGACCGGCCCGTTCACGCGCGCCTTCGTTGCCTCCTTCGAGTGCTGGTATCGAGAGTTGATGGGCGACCTGACCGCCGCCGCCGCGGCGGCCGACCGCGGAATGGCTATCTCGTCCGAGCATGGATTCGTGACGTGGTTGGCCAATTCGTACCTGCACCAGGGCATGGCCAATGCGCTCGGGCTAGATCCCGAGGCGGGCGTGGGCATACTCACCGGGTGGATCGGGGCGTGGCGAGGGGCGGGCTCCGAGCTCTTCGCCTCCTACTTCATGTCGGGTCTGGCAACCGGACTGCTCCTCAACGGCCGCGCCCTTGACGCCCTCGCCGAGGTCGACGAAGCCTTGGCGCTGGCCGAACGGCTGGGCGAGCTGTTCTTCATGGCAGAGTTGCACCGGCTGCGCGCCGAGGCACTGCTCGCAGCTAAGCCCGACCGGCCAGAAGATGCTGCGGCCGCGCTGGATCGGGCGATCGAGGTGGCCCGGTCGCAAGAGGCAGCGGCCTTCGAGCTCAAGGCTCTGACCGTCCTCCACCGGCTTCGGGCGTCCCAGGATCGAGCCGATGAGACCGAGCCTGACCTCCGGCGCGCGCTCGTTCCGTTCACTGCCGCGCCCGACCAACCCATCGCGGTGGCTGCGGTGGCCGCGCTCGAGGGCCAGCGATGACACCACCGAACCCTTCGCGCCCGGGGCCGATTCAGGCTGCACCGAAGATGCCTCGGTATGTCGAACGTGGTGGCGAGGTCGTGTATGCCCAGCCCTACGCGGTCAGGGGACTTACCATGTACGCCTTCCTGCTGCGGGCCGACGAGAAGCTCATCGATCAGATGGTGAACCGTGAGCTGAACGCCCCCACCAGCGGCGCCGAGCGGTTCCAGGCGGCGAGCTCCGTCGTCTTGCTGAACTTTGTCGACATCGCAGCGCTCTCCTCAGCCGACCCTCCCGACTCCTGGCTCGGCCGCGTGCCAGAGAAGGAGGTGGCCATCTGGGTGCCGGTTCTCGACCAACGCAGGGCTTCCCTGTTGTGGTCCGTTCCCTTCATCTTCGTCGACTCGAGCATCGCCATGGTGGCCGGACGAGAGGCCTACGGCTTTCCGAAGCAACTGGGGCAGATCCGCATCCCCAAGGACAGCTCGGCTCCACAATCGCTCGAGCTCAGCGCGGTCTGTCTTCGCAAGCACGCGCCGACATCGGTGGCGAGATCGCAGTGGATAGTCCGGGTCAGGCGGCCGGCTGGCTTGGCCTCGACTCCCCTCACCCCGGCGTGGAACAGTGCTGGCGATTTCGTCCGTGGCTTGGGCGCGAAGCTCGCACCCACGGTGGGGGGCGGCGGGCAAACAGGGCCTGGGCCGGGCCAGATCGGCCACTACCTCCTCTCCCTGGCGCGCCAGGAAGCCCGCATGCTGGGCGACGTCGAGGTGGCCATGCTGCTGGGATGGCAACTTCTCGCGGAGCGCCTGTCGATGGTGTTCCTCAAGCAGTTCCGCGACGCGGCGCATCCCTTGGAGGCCTGCTACCAGGGGATCACGAAGGTGACGAACACGGTCGCGGCGTTCCGGTCCGGCAACTTCCTCCCGGACGATTACACGGCCACGTTCGCTGACCTCGACGGCGAGCCGATCTGCCGCGAACTCGGCTTGGGCACGGACCCGCTCCGGCCGGAGTTGGCGTTCTGGCTGCAGTTCGACTTCATCGTCGAGGTCGGTGAAGTGCTGTGGGACACACTCGGGCGACGGGCGTGACGAACGGCCGAAAACCCCGCGTGGCGATCCTGGGCGGAGGGGCAGGAGCTTTGACGGCCGCCGCATATCTAAGCGCTCCGGGATGGAGGGATCGGTTCGACAGCATCACCGTCTATCAGATGGGGTGGCGGCTGGGCGGCAAGGGTGCGAGCGGACGCGGAGAACACGACCGGATCGAGGAGCACGGTCTCCACATTTGGCTCGGGTTCTATGACAACGCATTCCGCCTGCTGAACACCTGCTATGAGGAGCTGGGGCGACGGCGGGGAACACCCCTCGCCACGATCGCCGAGGCCTTCGAGCCGGCCAACCTCTTTGCAGCGATGGAGGATCGACAAGCGGGCTGGATCCCCTGGATCGCCGACTTCCCGATGAACCATCTCAGGCCCTGGGACCCCGGTCCTCGCCACCTTCCGACGATGTGGGAGTACTTCGAGCTTGGCGTGAGCCTGGCGCTCGAGCTGGTGAGTTCCCTGGGGCGCCGGCCGAGGCCTGCCGGTGGAGCACCGGGGCTCGAGCTTCGGCGAACCGCCCCCGTCGGGAGCGGCGGGGGCCTATCGTTCCAGCCGCACCGGCCCCAGCGAGGGCCCGCGATCGCGGACGCGCTCCTCTCCACGGCCGTGGACGCCTGGGGTCGATTGACCTCGACCCTCCCACTGGCTGCCGACGTGGCTCTGGTGGCCGCCCTCGAGCTGGTGGAGGCCCTTGGGCCAGACGTCGGCCAGCACGACCCGAGCCTGCTCGGCACGCTGCTGCGCCTGCTGGACGCGGCGGGCCGCTCGATCCAGCAGACCCTCGAGGACGCAGCGGCTCGCTCCGATCCGGCCCGACGCAGCTGTTACATGGTCGACCTCCTCCTGGCGTGCGCCCGAGGGATCCTCCGCCATGGCCTGCTCACGGATTCGGACGGTTTCGATGCCGTGGACCACTACGACTTCGTCGAATGGTTGGAGCTGAACGGTGCGGCGGAGGAATCGGCCCGCTGCACGCTGATCAGGACGATCGTGTACGACATGGCCTTCGCGTACAAAGACGGCGATCCGGGACAGCCCTCCTGCTCGGCGGCCAGCGCCCTCCGCGGCCTGGCCCGCATGTTCGCCACCTATCGGGGCTCGATCGCGTGGAAGATGCGCGCCGGGATGGGCGACGTCGTGTTCGCTCCGATGTACCAGGCGCTCAGTCGACGCGGCGTGCGGTTCGAGTTCTTCCATCGGGTCGAGGCCCTGCGCCTGTCCGCCGACAAGCGCCGGATCGCCGCCATCGAGATGGGGCGCCAGGCCGATCTGGTTCGCCCCCAGGACGGCTACGAGCCGTTGAGGATGGTCCGAGGCGTGCCCTGCTGGCCGGCCCGGCCCGATGTCCGACAGCTGGTGGGCGTCAGCCCCGCCGTCGACCCCGACGACTTCGAGTCGTTCTGGTCGACGCGCCCCGATGCGGGGAGGGTCAGGCTTTTGGATGGTCAGGATTTCGACGTCGCCGTGCTCGGCATCTCTATCGGCGCGCTGCCCTATCTGTGCGAAGAGCTCATCGAGCACGACCCGAGGTGGGCGGTGATGACGGATCAGCTGAAGTCGGTCCAGACCCAGGTTTTCCAGCTCTGGCTCAAGGCGAGCATGGAGGAGCTGAGCGGTGAACCGGAGCAGTCCACGCTGGGCGGTTACGTGGAGCCCTTCGATACCTACGCCGACATGCGCCAGCTCATCGAGCGAGAGAGCTGGGGGAGGCAGGTCAGGAGCATCGTCTACTTTTGCAACACGATGCCCACTCCGAAAGGCTCCCTCGACCCGACAGACGGGGACTTTCCTCGACGCGAGAAGGCCCAAGTGTACGACAATGCTCGCCGTTTCCTGATGGATGACATAGCTCCGTTGTGGCCGAGAGGCGTCTACCGCTACCCCACCGAGTTCCGCTGGGACTGGCTGGCCGGGAGCGTAGGGCTGACCGGATCCGATCGCCTCAAGTCCCAGTACTGGAGGGCGAACGTCAATCCCTCCGACCGGTATGTCTTGTCGATCCCCGGTACGGCCAGATTCCGACTGCACCCGGGAGACAGCGGGTTCGACAACCTGTTCCTGGCGGGCGACTGGACCCAGTGCGGCCTCAACGCGGGGTGTGTGGAGGCAGCAGTCATGTCGGGTATGTTGGCGGCCAACGCGATCTGGGGAATTCCACCGCTCGAGGAGATCGTCGGACTTGACCACCCCTGACCCGCCTCCCATCGCCGCCGAGGCCGCGGCCTGGGTGCGAGCCGTCGCCGAGCCCATCGCCCGGCGGCTAGCTGGGGACCATCTGGCGGAAAGCGCTGCCTCGAAGGGGCGGCGCACCTCGGCGACCGGTGCCCCGAACCGACCACAGGAGGGGTCACATGTGCCCCGCGCGAAAGTCCACGTCCTGCTCGATCTGTTGCTCGACCTCGCCGATGCGGCGACACGCTTCGGCATCGACGTGGCTGTCGACCTCGTCAAGGTCGGACGCGCGATCTTCATGGGAGCCACATCGGGGGATTCAGCGAGATCGGCCGTCCTCTCGCTTGGCCAGGCGGCGGCGGGCGAGGCTGTTTCGGGAACCCTCGACCTGGCCAACACCACGATTGAACTCCACGACGCGGTGCGGCTTCGCTGCGGCGGGCTCGTCGGGGAGGGGAATGAGCGGATCCCCTCGAGCCGGATTGACGTCGAGCCACGGCAGCTGGACGTCCAACCGGGAGCGACGACGTCAGTGACGGTCACGGTTCGCGTCCCGCCCAGGGCACGGCGCGGAGGCTACACAGGTGTGCTCGAGGTCGTCGGCCGCCCCGAGGTCTACGCCCTGGTCAGCCTCGAAGTGCTGTAGTGGCCGTGAGCGGCCCCGCCGGTGCAGCCAACGCGGGCGACCATCTCCTCGCCTGGTACGGCGACCTCGCCAGGCGAGCCGCCATCGCGGCGCTTCCCACTCGCGCACCGCGCAAGCCCCTTTACGACGTCCTGGCCGGCTACCTCGCCCGTGGCGGAAAAGGCCTGCGGCCATCGCTCTGCATCGCGACCTGTCGCGCCCTGGGGGGACCGGTCGAAGCCGCCCTTCCCTTGGCCGTGTCCATCGAGCTCCTGCACGCCTCACTCCTGGTACACGACGACATCGAGGACGAAAGCACGATGCGCCGGGGGCGGCCGACGCTGCACGTAGAGTACGGCGTCCCGCTGGCGCTCAACGCGGGCGACGCGCTGGCGATCCTCGCCGCCCAACAGGTGGCCGAAGCCGCGCGGTCGTTCGGCCGGGACGGTGCGCAGGCGCTGCGGGCATTCCACCATGCGGCTCAGAACGCGGTGGAGGGACAGGCCATGGAGCTGGGCTGGCGCCGGAGCGGCTTCGAGAACGTCGACGAGTCGGACTACATGGAATTGGTCCTCAAGAAGACAGCCCACTACACGACGATCCTCCCCTTGCGATTCGGCGCCCTCGCCGCCCGCGGTCACCTTCCCGAGCCCGGCAGCCTCGACACCTTCGGCTTCTACCTCGGGGCGCTGTTCCAGGTCCGCGACGATCTCCTCAACCTGTGGCCGGGTCCGAACGGCATCGGGAAGGAACGAGGCGAGGACATCACCGAAGGCAAGCCGACCCTCTTGACGATCCACCTTCGGCGCCACATCCCGCCGCACCTGCATGATCGGTTCCTTCAGGTTC
>WNGA01009116.1_pt1 | contig 13467 bp, 10 predicted proteins | sample 5400061 | NCBI WGS metagenome assembly WNGA01 (sample SAMN13153366, study PRJNA577476) | soil metagenome | isolation source: 100 cm soil or saprolite under grassland replicate 2 | place: USA:California | collected 2016-06-15 | reverse complement strand
TTTCCCGGCGTGCGCATGGACGACATTGCAGCGCTCTTGGGCCGCGACGAGATGAGCGACGCGGAGATGGTGAGCTACCTCGCCCACGCGCTGCAGGAGCCCGGCGGCGTGCGCCCGTCGATCGAGACCCTGCTGCACGGCTTCCTCTCGGCCCCCGCGGTCGTCCACACCCACGCGGACGCCCTCGTGTCGCTGACGAACAACGACCGCGCCCATGACGTGATCCAGGGGGTCTACGGAAAGGACGTCATCGCGCTCGCGTATCGCCGACCCGGGTTCCGCATCTCCCGGGACGTGGCCGACGCGATCGCCGAGCGCCCCGAGGCGAAAGCCCTCCTCCTCGAGCGTCACGGCACGATCACCTGGGGAGCGACCGTCCGGGAAGCGTACGAGGCCACGATCGAGCTGATCACCCGCGCCGAGGCGGCCATCACCGAGCGAAAGAGGGGCCGTCCCGTCTTCGGGGGCGCCCGCGTGCCCGTGCTCGAGCCGGCGGCGCGGCGCGAGACGGCGCTGGCGGTGGCGCCGCGCTTGCGCGGCCTGTTGAGCCGCCGGCACCGGGTCATCGTGACCTTCGATGACTCGCCCGCCGTGACGGAATTCGTCTCCTCGTCGGCCGCGCCGCGCATCTCGCAGATCGGGCCGGCCACCCCGGATCACACAATCTACGCCAAGCGGCTCCCATGCTTCGTGACCTCTAACGGCTCCGAGGTGGGCGCGGCCTTCCTGGAGACGATCGAGCGGTCCGTCGAGCGCTTCGTCGTCGACTACACGCGCTACTTCGAGGAGAACCGGTTCGAGGGCGCGCAGCTGCTCGACCCGCTCCCGCGCGTCGTGCTGGTCCCGGGGCTCGGGATGTTCACGGCGGGGAAGGACCGGCGCACTGCCGGCATCGTCAGTGACATCTACCACCACACGATCGATGTGCTTGGCAACGCGGGAGCCTTCGGCGACTACGTCTCACTTTCCCCGCAGGACGCCTTCGGCGTCGAGTACTGGCCGCTCGAGCTCTACAAGCTCACGCTGGCGCCGCCGGAGAAGGAGTTGGCCCGCCGGATCGCGCTGGTCACTGGCGGCGGCTCCGGCATCGGGCGAGCCGTCGCGCGGCGCCTCGCCGCCGAGGGTGCCCACGTCGTCGTGGGCGATATCGACGCCGCGAGCGCGCAAGCGACCGCCGATGGGATCGTGGCGGCCGTCGGAGCCGGCCGGGCGCTCGGCCTCGAGATGGACGTGACGCGCGAGGCGTCGGTGCGGGCGGCGTTCGAGGAGGCGGTGCTCGCCTACGGCGGGCTGGATCTCCTCGTGTCGAACGCGGGCATCGCGCACTCGTCGCCGGTGGTCCGCCTCGAGCTCGCCGACTGGGAGCGCTCGTTCGCGGTCAATGCCACCGGCCACTTCATCGTCGCCCGCGAGGCCATGCGTCTCCTCGTCGCGCAGGGACTCGGCGGCGCGCTCGTCTTCGTCGCGACCAAGAACGTGATGTCGCCGGGCAAGGACTTCGCCGCATACTCGGCGGCGAAGGCGGCCGAGGCCCAGCTCGCCAAGGTACTGGCTCTGGAAGGCGCGCCCCACGGAATACGCTCGAACATCGTGAACCCGGATGCCGTTTTCCAGGACTCGAAGCTCTGGTCAGAGGAGGTCCGACGCGAGCGCGCAGCGGCCCAGGGGATCGGCGTGGACCAGCTCGAGGACTTCTACCGCAAGCGCAACCTGCTGGGCGTCGGCATTCATCCCGAAGACGTGGCGGAGGCCGTGCTCTTCCTGGCTTCGGACCGATCGGCGAAGACCACCGGCTGCACGCTGACCGTGGACGGCGGCGTGCGGGACGCGTTCCCGCGGTGACGGCGTGATCGGCTTCGGCGCCCAGCTCTCGCTGCATCCGCCGGGCGAGCAGTTCGAGCTCGTCCAGCGCCTGGAAGCCATCGGATACGACTCGGTGTGGACGGGCGATCACGTGTCGTTCCACAACCCCATCTACGAATCGCTGACGCTGCTCGCGTCCTACGTGCCCATCACGCACCGGATCAAGCTGGGCGTCGCCGTCTATCTGCTGGCGCTCCGCGCCCCGGCGGTGGCGGCCAAGATGGCGGCCACCCTCGACGTGCTCTCGGGCGGCCGGCTCGTCTTCGGCGTCGGCGTCGGCGGCGAGAATCCGAAGGAGTTCGAGCTCTGCGGTGTGCCCCACAAGGAGCGCGGGGCGCGGGTGACCGAGAGCATCGACGTGGTCCGCACCCTCTGGCGTGACACGCCCGCCACCTTCCGAGGCCGATTCACGCGCTTCGAGTCGGTGTCGATCGATCCCAAGCCCACCCAGCGGCCTCCGCCGATCTGGATCGGCGGCCGCTCCGACGCGGCGCTGGCGCGTGCGGGCCGGCAGGGCGACGGCTGGGTGTCGTACGTCGTGCAGCCCGACCGCTACGCGCAGAGCCTCGACAAGATCCGGGCCGCCGCGGCCGGCGCCGGCCGCTCGCTGGTCGGGTTCACGGCAGCACACCTCGTCTTCATCACGGTGGGGCGAGACTTTGAAGCCGCGAAACGATCGTGGGTGAGTGTCCTCAGCAAGCGTTACGCGCAGGACTTCGAGCCGCTCGCGAAGCGGTACGGTGTCATCGGCACGCCCGAGCAGTGCGCGGAGCAGCTCGAGCGGTTCCGCGTGGCCGGCTGCAACTACTTCCTCATGAGCGCGATCGGCGACCCCCGTGATGAGCGCGCGCAGCTCGAGACGATCGCCGCCGAGATTCTCCCGCGCTTCAGGACGCCCTGAGAAGCGGGCGGACGTCGCTATGGCCGACCTGACGGGCGGGCAACTGGTCGCCCGGACCCTGCGAGGGGCCGGCGTGCGCCACGTCTTCACGCTGTGCGGCGGTCACATCCTGCCGATCTTCGATGGCTGTCTCACCGAGGACGTCGGGATCATCGACGTGCGCCACGAGCAGGCCGCCGCCCACGCAGGAGACGCTTACGCGCGGCTCACCCGCGGGGTCGGCGTCGCTATCGTCGTGCCAGGCCCCGGCGTCACCGACGCGGTCACCGGCGTGGCCAATGCGTACGCCGCGCGGAGCCCGCTGCTCCTGATCGGCGGCGCCGCCCCGCTCGGTCTTCGCGGCCTCGGCGCGCTCCAGGAGACGGAGCAGGTCGCGCTCCTCAAACCGATCACGAAGGGCGCGTGGTCGGTCGCCGAGACGCGCCAGATCCCCGAGGTGCTGGCGACGGCCATCCGGACCGCGCTCGCTGGGCGCCCGGGCCCCGTCTTCGTCGAGATCCCCGTCGACCTGCTGCTGACGACGGTCGAGGAGCGGCTGGCGCCGATTCCGACGGGCTACGTCCACCGGACGCGCGGCGCCGCAGACGCGGACGCGCTGGCCGGGCTCGAGGCGCTGGTGGGCGGCGCCGAGCGGCCGGTCGTGATCGCGGGAGGCGGCGTCTACTGGGACGACGCCGCCAAATCGCTGGCGACGTTCGCCGAACGCTCCGGTGTGCCGGTCTTCATGAACGGGGCGGGGCGGGGTGCTCTGGCGACCGATCATCCAAACGCGTTCTTTCAGACGCGCGGCTGGGCGCTCGGGCACGCCGACGTCGTCCTCGTGCTGGGCACGCCACTGGACTTTCGGTTGGGCTACGGCCGGCCACCGACCTTCGCCGAGGGCGCGAAGGTTGCCATGATCGACGTCGATCCCGTCGAGCTCGGGCGCAACCGGCCGCTCGAGCTAGGTCTTGCCGGCGACCTCGACGTCATCCTGCGGCAGCTCACCGATGCGCTCCCGAAGGGCCTGGCAGGCCGGGTCGCGCCCTGGGGCACCGAGCTGCGCCGGCGCGAGGGCGAAGCGCGCGCGAAGCTCGAGGAGCTGGCCGCGACCGATCAGGTGCCGGTCTCGCACGTCGCGAAGCTCCTCCGCCCGGACCAGCGCGTTCTGCTCGTGTCGGGTGACGGCGCCTTCGGGCTCAACGGCATGGAGCTCGAGACCGCGGTGCGCTTCGGACTCCCGTTCACCTGCATCATCGGCAACGACGGCGGCTGGGGCCAGATCCGGAGCCCTCAGGTCTCGTTCTTCGGCGAGGCCCGGACCGTCGCCACCTCGCTGCCGACGACCCGCTACGACCGCATGGTCGAGGCGCTCGGCGGACGTGGCGCGTTCATCACGGATCCGCGCGAGATCGGCCCCGCGCTGACGCGGGCACTCGCCTCCGACGAGGTCTGGTGTCTCAACGTGGTGCTCGACCCCGAAGCATACCGGAAGAGCGGCCAGGTTTCGATGGCCATCTGACCGCCGCGTGAAAATCACGTTTCTGTGTCCGCACCTCCGCATCGCCGGAGGAGTGCGTGCCATTCTCACCTACGCGGACCGGCTCGCGGCCGGCGGGCACCGCGTCGACGTGGTGGTGCCGGCCAAGGGACGCGGCCGGGCATTCTGGCGGTCGCTCAGGGGCGCCGGGCCCGACTGGCTTGCCGGCTTCCAGGCGCGCATCGTCTGGGTGGACCGCTGGCGGGCGGACACGCTGCCGGACGGCGACGCGGTCCTCGCGACGGCGTGGCAGTCGGCGGCCGCGGTCGCGGCCGCGCCGGCGCGGTGCGGGCGGAAGTTCTACCTCGTGCAGCACTACGAGAGCCTCTACCATGGCGAAGCGGCGGCGGTGGACGCGACGTACCGGCTGCCGCTCCGGAAGATCGCCATCTCGACGTGGCTCCGCGACATCATGCGCGAGCGGTTCGGCAGCGAGGCGGAGATTCTCGTGACCCCGGTCGACCTCGCCCTGTTCCGCGCGGTTCCGGTCACGGTCGAGACGTCGCGGCCGCGCGTGCTGATGCTCCACCACGAGTACGCGTGGAAGGGGACCGCCGACGGCTTCGAGGCTGTCGCGCGCGTGAAGGCACGCCACCCGCAGCTCCATCTCGTGGGCTTCGGCGTCACGGAGCCGCGGGCGTCCTCGGCCTACGACGAGTTTCACCCGAACCCCCCGCAGGGCCGGCTCGCGTCCCTCTACAGCGGCTGCGAGATCTACCTCTGTCCCTCGTGGGACGAGGGGCTCGGGATGCCTCCGATGGAGGCGATGGCGTGCGGCGTCGCGCTCGTCACCTACGACAACGGCGGTTGCCGCGACTACGCGCGTGACGGGGAGACGGCGCTCGTCGCCCGGCGGCGGGACGTCACCGATCTTGCGGCGAAGCTCGAGCGTCTCGCCAGCGATCCCGAGCTGCGCTCGCGCATCGCCGCCACGGGCTCGGCGTTCGTCAGGAACGCGTTCGAATGGGGGCGTGCCGTGCGGCGCATGGAGGAAATTCTCAGTTGAGGGCGGTGCTTCCGACCGTCGACGCACCGTGTGCCGTCTGCGGCGGTGGCGACGCGGACCCGGTCTGGGCGACGCCGGACCGCGCCTTCGCCGTTCCGGGCCACTACACCGTCGTCCGCTGTCGCGGCTGCGGGTTCCTCTACCAGCGTCCGCGAGTGCGCGACGACCATCTGGCGGCGTGTTATCCCGACCACTACCCGCGTCATCAGGAGCCGTCGCCCCGCGTGCCGTTCAAGGGGTCGGCGGCTCGCCGCCGGGCCGTGCGGTACGCGCTCGCGAACGCACTGGGCTACCGGGCCTTCGACGACGATCACGTCTCCGTCGCGACGAGGCTCAGAGCGCGACGGATGCTGCGACGGCTCCGATGGAGCTGTCTGCCCTGGATCGGGACAGGCCGCTATCTCGATGTCGGGTGCGGTTCGGGCGCGGCGCTGGCCGTCGCGCAGGCACTCGGCTGGCGGATTGCGGGAATCGAGATGGACGAGGCGGCGGCGGCGATCGCGCGACGCTTCACCGACGAGCTCCACGTCGGCGACGTGCTGACGGCGCCGTTCACTTCGGCCCGCTTCGACGTGGTCACGGCCTTCCACGTTCTCGAGCACGTGCCGGATCCGGTGGCGGTTACCCGTCGCATGCTCGACTGGCTGGCGCCCGGCGGGCTCCTGATCGTCGAGGTACCGAACGCCGGCGGGCTCGGCGCGACGCTCTTCGGCCGGGCGTGGTCAGGCCTCGAGCTGCCGCGCCATCTGTCGCACTTCACGCCAGCGACGCTCGAGCTGGTGCTCGGGAAGGCGGGCGGGCGGATCGTCTGGTGCTGGCACCAGGCGAAGCCGCGCTCGTACTTGTGGAGTCTATCGGCGCTCCTTCGCGATCGCGGCTGGAACACGCTTGCGAAGTTGACCGAGTCGCGGCCGGTCTACGGCGTGCTGAAGCTCGGGCTGGAGGTGTTGCTCCCGCTCGCGCGCCTGGCGCGGCGGGGAGAGGCGATCAGGGTTGGCGCCGTCCGGGATCGCCGGACGTAGCGAAGGCGGAGGGTGAGTCGAGCCCGGCAGCGAGGTTGGCGAGCTGCCGCTCGAGGTCGGCCAGACGCTTCGCCAGGCGGTCACGCTCCGCGCGGAGCGACTTCGTCGCCGACGCTATGTGTTCCGCGAGACGGCGCTCCCGATCGGCCCGCTGTCGCGTATCCCGCGTATCCGTGGGGACTTTGTCCATGGCCGCTACCCGTCGGAGCAAGAGCGGTGCCGAGCGACGAAGTCTTTCACGCCGCGAGCTTCCAATACCGGAAGGCCGCACTCTGACACCTCCGACCTTCGAGCTCGGTCAAGCTGACACGCCGGAACCGTCCTTGAGCCGCGTGCTAGAATCGGCCGGGAATGCCGATCTACGAATACGAGTGCCACGACTGTCACAGGCGGGTCAGCCTCCTCGTGCTTCGGCCCTCGGCGGCGGCTTCCCCGACGTGTCCCCGCTGCGGCGGCTCGGCGCTCTCCCGCCTGATGTCGCGCTTTGCGACGGTGAAGTCGGAAGAAGCTCGGCTCGACGCCCTCACTGACTCATCCAGCCTCGGGGATCTCGACGAGAACAACCCGGCGAGCGTTGCCCGGTTCATGAAGAAGATGGGCCGCGAGTTCGGGGACGATCTCGGCGACGACTTCGAGTCCGCCATGGACGAAGCGATGGAGGAGGGCGAGGCCGCCGGAGAGGGGGAGGCCGAATCCACCGGTCCCTCTGACGCATCCGAGGATCCGTGAGCCGATCTGCGAGGCTATGAAAGTCCTGATCCACGACCGTCTGGAGGCGGTGGGGGCCCCGGTGTGGGACGGGCTCGTCGCCGCCACCCGGCTGCGCTCGCCGTTTCTCTCCTGGACGTGGCAGCGTGAGTGGGCGCGCGTCTTCGCGGAGGATCGCCGGCTCGAAATCCATTGCGTCGAGGACGAGTCCGGCGGCCTGGTCGCGCTCCTGCCGCTGTGCGAGTCAGCGCCGGCCACATGGCAGATCCTCGGCGGCGCCGACGTTTCGGATTATCTCGACCTGATGGCCGTGCAGGGACGGGAAGAAGAAGCGTGGATGGCGCTGCTCCAGTCCCGGACAGCGGAGCGCGTCGAGTGGCAGCTGCACGCTGTGCCGGCAGCCTCGCCCACCGTCACCGCGCTCCCACAGCTCGCCGCCGCGTACGGCCTCACCGCATCGGTGGCCGTGGAAGAACGATGTCCCGTCCTCGCCCTGCCGTCCTCCTGGGAGACCTACCTCGCCAGCCTGTCCGGGAAACACCGCCACGAGCTCATGCGAAAGATACGACGCCTCCAACGCGATGCCCCCGACGCCCGGGTGTCATCTGCGAGCGCGCCGGCCGAGATCGAGGCGCGGCTCGGCGAGTTTTTCCACCTCCACCGACGCTCGCTCGCGGGCAAGGCGCGTTTCATGGACAGCCGCATGGAACGATTCTTCCGGCGCGTCCTCATCGCGTTCGCCGAGCGCGGGGCCGCCCGGCTCTGGTTCCTGGACACGCCGGCCGGCGCCATCGCCGCCTTCGTCACGATCGAATGGGACGGCACGGTCGGCCTCTACAACTCGGGATTCGATCCGGAGCGCGCGGCGCTCTCCCCGGGCGTGGTCCTCCTCGCTCACGTCGTGCGCGACGCGATCGCGCGGGGGCGGCGGACCTTCGATTTTCTCCGCGGCGAGGAGCGGTACAAGTACGAGTTCGAGCCCGTGGCCGACGCTGTCTGCGCCGTGAGGATCCGGTGAGCCTGCGCGTCGCGATGCTCAGCGTCCACACCTGCCCGCTGGCCGCTCTCGGCGGGAAGGAAACCGGCGGGATGAACGTCTACGTGCGCGAGGTATCGCGCGAGCTCGGACGCATGGGCGTCGCCGTCGACGTCTTCACGCGCTCGCAGAACCCTTCGATCCCACGGGTGGTGCAGCTCGGCGAGCGAGCCCGCGTGATCCACCTGCCGGCGGGCGACGAGGCGCCGATGGCCCGCGAGCGCGTCTACGACCATCTCGACGAGTTTGTCGACGGTGTCGAGGCGTGGCGCATCGCGGGGTCGATCGACTATGACCTGATCCATGCCCACTACTGGCTCTCCGGCGTCGCCGCGCTCGCGCTCAAGGCCCGCTGCTCGGCGCCGGTGCTCCAGATGTTCCACACCCTCGGCCGCCTGAAGAACCGCGTGGCCCGGAGCGCGGCGGAGCTGGAGCCGGCGGTCCGGCTCGAGGAAGAGACGCGCATCGTCTCCGGGGCCGACCGCATCGTGGCCGCGAACGTCGTCGAGCGGGCCGAGCTCCTGCGCGACTACGCCGCGCCCGCGTCGCGAATCGCGACGATCCCGTGCGGTGTGGACACCGACCTCTTCGTGCCGGGTGACCGCGCCGAAGCGCGGCGCCGACTCGGGCTCGACGAGCGCCCGGTTCTCCTGTGGGTCGGTCGCATCGCTCCGATCAAGGGGCTCGACACGCTGCTCGACGCGGTCGCGCGGCTGAGCGCGGCCGGGCAGGGCCTGCGGCTCCTGATCGTGGGCGGCGAAGCCGACGAGCCGACGAATGGCCACGAGGCGTCGCTCCGGCAGCGCATCGAGCGGCTGCGCCTGGAGGACACGGTTCGCTTCATTGGGCCTCAGCCCCAGAGCGTGCTACCCGTCTACTACGTCGCCTCCGACGTGACAGTGCTGCCCTCGTACTACGAGTCCTTCGGCATGGTCGCGCTCGAGGCGATGGCCTGCGGAAGCCCTGTCATCGCGTCCCGCGTCGGTGGGCTGGTGACGACGGTCCGCGACGGCGTCACGGGCTTCCTCGTCCCCGACAGCGACGTCGCGGCGCTGGCCGACCGCATCGGGAGTCTCATCGCCGACGCCGACCTGCGCTGGCGGGTCGGGCGCGAGGGCGTGCGCTGGGCGGCCCAGCACCGCTGGCCCTGCGTGGCCGAGGCCGTGTGCCGGGAGTACGCTTCGCTCGAGTCGCGCGCGAGGGCGCATCTGGACGCAGCTCGCTGCCAAGATTAGTTTTAACCACCGTTCGAGCACCGGCTGTGCCCGCGCCCCGCGGCTCGCTCGACGCTCGCTCCCCCCGATGTTCATTACTCTGCTACACTGCGCCGCCGTGAGCACTCTCCTCGAGGTCAAGAACCTCCAGACGCATTTCGTGACGCATGGCGGCGTGGTGCGCGCGGTGGACGACGTGTCCTGGGACGTGAACGAGAGCGAGACGGTCGCGCTCGTCGGCGAGTCCGGCTGTGGCAAGAGCGTCAGCGCGCTCAGCATCATGCGCCTCGTCGCCGGTCCCGCGGGCCGGATCGTGGACGGCCAGGTTCTCTTCAAGGGCCGGGACCTCTTGCGGCTGTCCGAAGAAGAGATGCGCCGCGTGCGGGGCCGTGAGATCGCGATGATCTTCCAGGAGCCGATGACCTCCCTCAACCCGGTCCTCTCGATCGGGCGCCAGCTCACGGAGGGGCTCGAGATCCACCTGGGGATGGCGCCGGTCGAAGCGCGCCGCCGCTCGGTCGAGCTGCTCGGCATGGTCGGCATCCCGGATCCGGAGCGGCGCCTGGCCCAGTACCCGCACCAGTTCAGCGGCGGGATGCGACAGCGGATGATGATCGCGATGGCGCTCGCCTGCAACCCGTCGCTGATCCTCGCCGACGAGCCCACGACGGCGCTCGACGTGACGATCCAGGCGCAGATCCTCGAGCTCATGAAGGAGCTCTCCCGACGCTTCGGCGTGGCGATGCTGATCATCACGCACAACCTGGGGGTCGTCGCCCGCTACGCCGACCGCGTGAACGTCATGTACGCGGGCCGGATCATCGAGCGCGGCACCGCGCGCGAGCTCTACGGCAACCCACGGCATCCCTACACACTCGGCCTCCTCCGCTCGGTGCCGCGCCTCGACGAGCCGCGGCGCGCGCGCCTGGACCCCATCCAGGGCCAGCCGCCTGACCTCACGCGGTTGCCGCCCGGATGCGCGTTCGCGCCGCGGTGCGCCTTCTGCGTCGCGCGCTGCCTCGTCGAGACTCCACCGCTGCGTCCGGTCGCCGAGGGCGGGCACGTGAGCGCGTGCTGGGAGGCCGCCAACCTCGACCGTACCCTGACGCGGAGCGTGGCCGCGACGTGAGTGCCGCCGCCCCGCTCCTGGAAGTCCGCAATCTGGTGAAGCACTTCCGCGTCGGGGGCGGGCTCTTCGGGAGCCGAGCCGGCGTCGTCCGCGCCGTGGACGGTGTGAGCTTCGAGATTCGCCGGGGCGAGACGCTCGGGCTCGTCGGCGAGTCCGGGTGCGGCAAGACGACCACGGGCCGGTGCATCCTGCAGCTCGAGCGGGCGACCAGCGGCCAGATCGTCTTCGAGGGGCGCGACCTCACGGTCCTCGGCGAGGCCGAGCTGCGGCCGATCCGCCGCAAGATGCAGGTGATCTTCCAGGACCCGTACAGCTCGCTCAATCCGCGGATGACGGTGGGCCAGATCATCGCCGAGCCGCTGGCCGTCCACGGGATCGTCGCCGACCGGACGCAGCGCGCCCAGCGGGTGAGCGAGCTCCTGTCCCACGTGGGCCTCCTGCCGCAACACGGGCACCGCTACCCGCATCAGCTCTCGGGCGGACAGCGCCAGCGGGTGGGGATCGCCCGGGCCCTCGCCGTCGAGCCCTCGCTGATCATCTGCGACGAGCCGGTCTCGGCTCTGGACGTCTCGATCCAGGCGCAGATCATCAACCTCCTGGAGGATCTCCAGGCCCAGTTCGGGCTGACCTACCTCTTCGTCGCCCACGACCTCTCGGTCGTGCGCCACATCTCGGACCGCGTGGCCGTCATGTACCTCGGCAAGGTCGTCGAGATCACCGATCGCAAGTCGCTCTACGACATCCCCCTGCACCCATACACGAAGGCCCTGCTCTCGGCGGTGCCCATCCCCGACCCGGTGCTCGAGGCGCAACGCGAGCGGACGGTGCTCGGCGGAGAGGTGCCGAGCCCGCTGAATCCGCCGCCCGGGTGTGTTTTTCATCCCCGGTGCCCCATCGCGGTCGACCGCTGCCGGGTGGAAGTGCCCGACCTGCGCGAGATCAGGCCGGGCCACCGGGCGGCCTGCCTCCTGGCTTGACTGGCGGTCGGGTCGTGCTTAAATGTTGCAACCTTTCGTGCTCGGAGCTGGTTTCCTGGCCGCACCTCAGGAGGGATCGATGCGACGATACTTGAGCATCCTTGTGATCGCGATCATCGCCGTCGTGCTGGCAGGTCCAGCCGCGGCGCAGGAAAAGCCCCGCTACGGTGGTGAACTGGTGTTCGCGGTGCCGTCGGAGCCCCCGTCCTACGACGCCCACCGCGAAGAAACGTTCGGCGTCATGCATCCGATGGCGCCCCACTACAACACCTTGCTGCGCGTCGACCCTCTCGACAAGACAGGAACCAAGCCCGTCGGCGATCTCGCGGAGTCGTGGTCGATGGCGAAGAACGGCCGCACCTACACGTTCAAGCTACGTCGGGGGGTGAAGTTCCACGACGGCAGCGAGATGACCTCCAAGGACGTCAAGGCCTCTTACGACAAGATCATCTTCCCACCTGCCGGGGTAGCGTCCGACCGCCAGGGCCAGTACCTCGTCGTCGAAGCCGTGCAGGCACCCGACCCATATACGGTCGTGTTCCGGCTCAAGTGGCCGTCGGCCTCCTTCCTGGCCTCCCTGGCGTCGCCGTGGAACTGGATCTACAAGGCGGACATCCTGGCCAAGGACATGCGGTGGTACGAGACGAACGTAATGGGCACGGGTCCGTTCCTGTTCGTCGAGCACCAGAAGGGCTCGCACTGGGTGGGCAAGAAGAACCCGAACTACTGGGACAAGGGTAAGCCCTACCTCGATGGGTACCGCGCAATCTTCATCAAGGACTCGGCCGCCCAGGTGGCCGCGGTGCGGGCGGACCGGGCGCACATCCAGTTCCGCGGCTTCTCGCCCGCAGAGCGAGACAGCCTCGTCGCGGCGCTCGGTCCCAAGATCACGGTACAGGAGAGCCCGTGGGACTGCGCGCTGCTGGTGGCCATCAATCACGAGAAGAAGCCTTTCGATGACAAACGGGTTCGGCGCGCGCTGACGCTGGCGCTCGACCGTTACCAGGGCTCCCAGGCGCTGTCGAAAATCGCCATCGTCAAAGAAGTGGCGGGCGTCCAGGTGCCGGGCACTCCGTACGCGACGCCGCCCGCCGAGCTTGAGAAGCTCGCAGGCTACGGCCGGGACATCGGCAAGTCGCGCGCCGAAGCCAAGCGTTTGCTCAGGGAGGCCGGTGTGCCCGACGGCTTTGCGTTCACGTTCAAGAACCGCGGCATCCCCATGCCGTATGAGCCGGTCGGCGTCTGGCTCATCGACCAATGGCGGCAGATCGGGCTCAACGTGAAACAGGAGGTGGTCGAGGCGGCGGCGTACTACGGGCAGGTCCTGCGGCCCGGCAACTTCGAGGTCGCCATGGATTTCCAGTGCGGGTACATCGTTGAGCCCGACCTCGACATCTACAAATTCCAGTCCAAGGAGGTGAGCCCGGCCAACTACGGCCGGTACACTGATAAGACGCTCGACGAGCTCTTCGTCAAGCAGGGCCGCGCGGGCGACCTGGAGGAGCGCAAGCGGTACATCCGGGAGCTGGAGAAGCGGCTGATCGACGACGAGGCGCATTACCTCTATACGCTCCAGTGGCACCGGATCATTCCCCACAACGCGAAGGTGAAGAACTGGACCGTCACGCCGAGCCATTACCTGAACAACCAGCTCGACGCGGTGTGGCTGTCGGAATAAGCGCACGAGGAGCGAGCCGTGACTGACTACGGAAGGTCCTCGACGAGCTCTACCAGAAGCAGAGCCGGTCCCTCGATCCCGAGGAGCGGAAGCGATACGTCCGGGAGTTCGAGCGGCGCCTGCTCGACGAGGAGGCGCACACCTTTCCGACGCTCCAGTGGCACCGCATCGTCCCCCACAACGCGAAGGTCAAGGGATGGGCGATCACGCCGAGCCACTATCTCAACCAGCAGCTCGACACCGTGTGGCTGTCCGAGTGATGACCGGGAGCCCGTGCCGATAACATGACCAAGTACATCGTCAAGCGCCTGCTCCTGATGATCCCGACCCTCCTCGGGGTGGCGGTGCTCATCTTCTTCCTCATGCGGGTGGTGCCCGGAGACATCGTGGAACTGCGTTTCGCCGGCGAGAGCG
>WNGA01020297.1_pt1 | contig 13469 bp, 19 predicted proteins | sample 5400061 | NCBI WGS metagenome assembly WNGA01 (sample SAMN13153366, study PRJNA577476) | soil metagenome | isolation source: 100 cm soil or saprolite under grassland replicate 2 | place: USA:California | collected 2016-06-15 | reverse complement strand
TGCTCGTCTGGATCGCCGGTGCGTCCACGTTGCTCTTCAGCGACCGGACGCGAGGCTGAGCGCTCGCTCTTCCCAAACGCCGTGAGGGCCGCTTCGGCGGCCCTCACGGCGCGGAGAACCGCTTCGCTTACGCGAATGCCTTCAGGAAGACCTCGACCGGCTCCGCCGGGAAGGTCTCCGTCTTGACGACCTCGAGCAGGCCGATCTTCGCGAGCACGCGGAACGCCGTCTCGGTGTCCGGGTACTTCACGATCGCGAAGAAGTCCCACGGCCCCATCAGCGCCCAGACCGTGTCGAGGTGGCCGCCCTCCTCCTCGATGATCGCCTTGATCTTCTCGAGGTAGACCGGGGCGTCCTTCAGGTTCTCCCTGCCCTCTGGTGTCAGCTGGATCAAGCCGACATAGGTGAACATTCCCCCTCCTCTGGCAGTGGGATAGGTCCAACTCCAGAGGATCGCCGTGAATACCCACACGGATATCCGTGGATTTGCGGAATCAAGGTGCTCGGAACTACTGATCTGCCGGCGAGCCCGCACTGCCGCCTAGGACTTTCGAAGCTCATTCGTCCGGGCGACGTCCAAATCGTCCTGAGAGGCGATTCAGGTTCGTCCCGGCGGCCGATGAATGTCGGCAGGGCCCGAAGCACCATGGGGAAGCACTCGAAAGGAGGACTTCCCCGATACGGCGTTACCCCGACCTCGCCCAGCTCCGGATCTCCGGGGAGATCGTCACTCCGCAGGACGCGGGCTGGAACAGCGCACGTCTCGCGTGGAATCTCGCCCTCGACCAGCGGCCGGCGCTGATCGCGTACCCCGAGTCGCCGAACGATGTGATCGAGATCGTCCGCTACGCACGCGCAAACGGAATGCGCGTCGCGGCACAGGGCACCGGTCACGGCGCGGTCGCGCTCGGCCCGCTGGAGAACACCGTTCTGATCAAGACGTCGCGCATGCGTCGTGTCGACATCCAGCCGCAGGCGCGGATCGCACGTGCCGAGGCCGGCGTCGAATGGCAAGAGGTCGTGGCGCCGGCGGCGGAGCACGGATTGCTCGCGCTGCACGGCTCGTCACCGAACGTCGGCGTCGTCGGCTACACGCTCGGCGGCGGCATGGGCTGGCTCGCACGCAAGCACGGGCTCGCGGCGAACAGCGTGACCGCGATCGAGATCGTCACTCCGGACGGCGTCCTGCGCCGTGTCGACCGCGACAACGACCCGGATCTCTTCTGGGCGCTGCGCGGCGGCGGGGGGAACTTCGGCGTCGTCACGGCGATCGAGTTCAGGCTCTATCCGTACACCGAGGCGTACGCCGGTTGGCTCTTCTGGCCGATCGAGCGCGCGGGCGAGATCCTGCACGCCTGGCGCCGGTGGACGCAGTCCGGCCTGCCGGAGGAGATCACCTCGGTGGGCCGCATCCTGCAGTTCCCGCCGATCCCCGAGATGCCGGAGCCGGTCCGCGGCAAGTCGTTCGTGGTCGTCGAAGCGGCGTACATGGGCGACCAGGAGAGCGGCGAGGAGCTACTGCGCCCGCTGCGCGAGCTCGAGCCGGCGATGGACACGTTCGCGGTCGTGCCGGTCACGGCGCTCGCGGATCTGCACCAGGATCCCCCCCATCCGGTGCCCGGCGCCGGCGACGGTATGCTCCTGCGCGAGCTGACGGTCGACGCGGTCGACGCGCTCGTCAAGGTCGCCGGTCCCGAGAGCCGCTCACCGCTCCTTTCGGTCGAGCTGCGGCACCTCGGCGGCGAGCTCGCAGTCGCGCGGCCGGAGAACGGCGCCCTGTCGTCGCTCGACGCCGAGTACGCGATGTCCGCCGTCGGCATCGCCGGGACGGAGGAAGACAAGCTCCGGGTCGAACTGCACGTCGAGCGCGTCCAGGACGCCCTCACGCCTTGGGAGGCCGGGACTACGTACTGGAACTTCACCGAGAAGCGCGTGGACGAGCAGGCATTCTTTCCACGCCACACGGTCCAGCGACTGCGCCGTGTGAAGGCCATGTACGACGCCTCGAACGTCCTGCAGGCAAATCACGAGATCGCCCCGCCGAGCTAACCGGGGCGAGCCAGCAGCCGGGCCTCCGGGGAGCCGCACCCGGAGGCCCCGGCTAAAGTCATCCGTCGCCCTGCACCGACGCGTGGACGTTCGTGCGGACGATCCGATTAGTGTGTCGTCTGGAGATGATTCGCCGGGCTCCCACGCCCGCACTCCGCGGGCACGTGTCCAGCTACTACGGTTTCCGCGAGGAGACGCCCGCTCCCGTACGCCGGCGCGAAGGGCCGGGCGCGGACGTCGTGGTCATCATCAGCTTCGGCGAGGAGTGGCTGATCGACGACGAGCGTTTGACGTCGTTCGCGGCCGGGCTCCACGAAGTGCAGGTGACCACGGAGCACGCCGGTCAGGCCTACGGCATGCAGGTCAACCTGGCCCCGCCCGCGGCGTACATGCTCTTCGGCTTGCCGCTGGACGAGCTCGCACACCGCGAGGTGCCGCTCGAGGACGTCCTTCGCGAGCCGTCGCTGGAGGAGCGGCTCTCCGACGAACTGAACTGGTCGGCGCGGTTCGAGCTTCTCGATGCGGTGCTGACGAGGCGGCTCGCCGACGCGCAGGCTCCTACGGCCGGCGTCGTCTGGGCGTGGGAGCGGTTGTGCGAAAGACACGGGCGCGTGCCGGTCGGGAAACTGGCCGAGGAGCTCGGGTGGAGCCGCAGGCGGCTGGTCGAGCGGTTCCGCGAGCAGATCGGCCTGCCGCCGAAGTCGGTTGCGCGCCTGCTGCGATTCGAGCATGCGCGGGAACTGGCCGAGCGCTCGGATCGGCCGAGCTGGGCCGAGATCGCCTTCGAATGCGGCTACTACGACCAGTCCCACCTGATCCACGACTTCCGCGCGGTCACGGGCCGAACTCCCGTAACGTTTTTCCAAGACAACGCGGCCGCGGCGGCGTAGCCTCCTCCGAAATCGACCAGGAGGCGGCCATGCCAGAGGTCATCCCCTACCTGCTGTACGAGGACGCCGCGAGTGCGCTCGAGTTCCTGGCGCGCGCGTTCGGGTTCCACGAGACCGCGCGACACGGGTCCGAGGGCCGCGTCGCGCACGCGGAGATGAAGATCGGCGACGAACGGATCATGCTCGGCCAGCCTGCCGAGGGATTCCGCAACCCGAAGCACGTCGGGGCCAACACGACATTGATGTACATCTACATCGACGACGTCGACAATCACTGCGTGCGCGCGCGGGACGCGGGCGCGGAGATCGTGGACGAGCCGACGGACCAGGAGTACGGCGACCGCCATTACCACGCGCGCGACCCGGAGGGGCACGACTGGTACTTCGCGCAGCAGGCGCGCGTCCCGGCGGAGGCATGATGGCGACACTCCCGCAGGTCGTCCCGATGCTGTCGTACGAGGACCTCGGCGCGGCTGCGGACTGGCTCGTGCGCGCATTCGGCTTCGAGGAGACCGAGCGGCTCGAAGAGGACGGGGAGGTCGTCCACGTCGAGCTGCGCCTGGGCGACGGCGTGATCATGCTCGGCAAGCCCGGCGAGACGTACATGAACCCCAAGCGGTTGCGCGAGGAATGCGAGGCCGCGAAGAGGATGTACGAGGTCCCGTGGGTCATCGACGGTGTGTACGTGCAGGTCGACGACGTACGAGCGCACCTCGAGCGGGCCCGCAGCGCAGGCGCGACGATCCTGTCGGAGATCGAGGCGCGCCACGACGCCGGTAGCTACCGCGTCGAGGATCACGAGGGACACCGCTGGATGTTCGCGCAGCGCTCTTAGCGGTCAAAGCACGTAGTCGCCTTGTAAAGGCCGGTTGAGAACGAGATGCTTGCCCGAGCCAACGAGAGGGAGGTACCCGTGTACGCACGCATTGCGTCGTTCGAGGGAGGCGATACCGAGCGCCTCAACCAGCTCAACCAGGAGCGGATGAACTCGGGAGAGATGACTCCGCCCGCTGGAATGAAACGCGTCCTGCTGCTCGCCGACCCGGACACCAACCGCCGGCTGTTCATCGCGATCTTCGACACGCGCGAGAATCTCGTCGCTGCCGAGGAAGGCTTCGACAAGATGGGGGATGAGATTCCCGAAGACGTCCGCGGCCGCCGCACCTCGGTCGATGTGTACGAAGTGGCCTGGGAAGGCGAGGTCTGAGCCCGGGAGGGAGGGAATTGCCGGGCCGGCACGAGCGTTGGTAACTGGCAATGCGGCGCGCGAGGGTTGTCGTGCGGTTCAGGGCCGGCCCGGCGTGGACGAGTGGGCCACCCGAAGCACAGCCGGGATGGGACGAGCACGCGGCTTTCGTCGACGACCTCGTCGAGAAGGGGACGTTCGTGATGGGCGGTCCGTTCGCCGACTTCTCCGGCTCGGTAAGCGTGCTCGAGGGGGTCGACGCCGAGCGTGCGCGCGAGCTCGTCGCCGGCGATCCGTTCATCGCGAACGGCGTCTTCGTGCTCGAGGACGTGCGCGACTGGACCGTCTACGTCGACCAGCTCACGCCTGCGCTCTGACGTGCTGCTGTACGACAGCCCCGTCTCGGGCAACTGCTACAAGGTGCGGCTGCTCTTCGCCCACCTCGGGATCGACTACGAGCGGCGCAAGGTCGACGTCGTCGACCGCTCGAACCGGCGTGAGCTGCTCGGCGAGCTCAATCCGGCGCTGCGGGTTCCGACGCTCGTGCTCGACGACGGCCGCCCGCTCGCAGAGTCGAACGCGATCCTCTGGTACTTCGGCGAGGGCACGAGATTCGTCCCGGAGGATCGCTACCAGCGCGCACAGGTGCTGCAGTGGCTGTTCTTCGAGCAGTACGACCACGAGCCGGCGCTCGCGGTCGCGCGCTTCCTGAAGACATACTCGGGCCGGCCGGAGCTGTACGAGGAACGGCGCGAAGAGCTGACCAAGCGCGGAGAGAGCGTGCTCCGGAAGCTGGAACGCCACCTCGACGGCCGCGACTGGCTGGTCGGTGACGCGATGACCCTCGCTGACATCGGCTTGTACGCGTACACGCACGTCGCCGGCGAGGGTGGGTTCTCGCTCGACGGTTATCCTGCGATCAACCGCTGGCTCGAGCACGTTGCGGAAGAGCCGCGCCACGTTCCGATGGAGGCCTAGCCGCGGGGGACATCGCGCAGGAGCTTGCCCTCGCGCGAGTAGGGGTTCGGACCTCCGCGGCGAGCGGGAACGTACGACGAACGTGAAGGCCTTGGTCGTTGTCGTGCTGGTGCTAGCGACATGTTCGAGCGACGCACTCGCAACGCGGGGCGGCGGGAGGCCCGGCCAGAGGGTCATTCTCAGCGGTCATGGCATCAGCTTCGTGTTGCCGGCGACGTGGCATGTGACCTTCCAGCCCGTCAACGCTGTCACGGACCCCCTAACGCTCTTCACTGCAACGACATACCCGTTTCGCCCACGGGCGACGTCGACGGGGCTCTGCTCGAAATCCCTGCGGGCGGCATGGCGCGCCGACGGCGCGTACGTTCATCTGGTCGAGGAGCTCGACGGAGCATCGCGGAAGCGCATGCTGCGTCGCGTTCCTCGACGGCCGCGACATTTCGTGCTGAACGCGCGCGAGGCGGGCGGCCTGTGCACACCGGCCGACAGCGGCGAGCTCGCGTTCAAGCAGGGAGGGCGGGCGTTCTACGTCTTCTACGGCCTGGGTAAGCGGGCGTCGGGAGCGACGCGATTGGCCGCGGCCATGCTGCTCGACAGCTTGCGCATCGCCCCTAGGGCGCGAGGACCATGAAGGCCGGCCCTCAGGCTCTGCCGCCGCACGAGGCCGAGCCCAGCCAGCTGTGCGGGTTGCCGGCCCAGCACCAGCCCAGCCGCGGGCGGCCCTTGCTCAGCCAGAGCGCTGGAACGCGGCGGTCGCCGCAGCGAGAGCCGAGGATCGAGAAGGCGTTCCTGCTCTCGAGGACTTCCGGGTACTGCGTGACGAGAGCGAGACCTTCGTCGATCGTCAGCGGAGAGCGGCCCTTCGAGATGATCGACTCGAGCGCATCGTCGGGAGTGACGTTCGAGGTTTCCGGTCCGGTATCGACGTCGATGGCGAGGTACGCGGGTGTGTCGGGGATCTCGATGCCGCCGATGGGCGCGAAGCGGTCGAGGTCGGCCATGTCCGTGGATCGCGAGTACGGCAACGACGAGATCGTCGTCGAATGGCGACACGGGTTCAGGGAAGGCTAGGCCTGCGGGATCCGCGCCTCGAGCGCGTTGCCCAGCGCCTCGCGCACCGGCAAGAGCTCGATGCGGTCGAGCACGTCCTGGAAGAAGCCACGCACGATCAGCCGCTCGGCCTCGGCCCGCGAGAGGCCGCGCGCCATGCAGTAGAACAGCTCGTCCCGATCGATCCGCCCCAGTGTCGCCCCGTGCGTGCATCTCACGTCGTTCGCCAGAATCTCCAGGCCCGGGATCGAGTCTGCATGCGCGTCCTTCGACAGGAGCAGGTTCCGGTTCTCCTGGTAAGCGTTCGTCTTCTGGGCGTCCTCTTCGACGCGGATCATCCCGCGCCAGACGGTACGAGCTGAGTCGCGAAGCGCTCCCTTGAACGCGAAGTCCGACGTCGTGCTCGGAGCGATGTGCTCCTGGTACGTGTCGTAGTCCAGGTGCTGCGATTTGTCCGCGAAGTACGCGCCCGTCACCCTGGACGTCGCGCCCTGGCCCGCGAGGTCGTTCTGAATGCGGATCTTGCCCTTCTTCGAGCCGAAACCGCCGGCGACCCAGTCCAACTCCGCGTCCCGTTCGACACGAGCGTGATGGGACGCGAAGTGCCACGTCTCCTGCGACAGGTTCTGCAGCGAGACATATTCGAGCTTCGCACCTTGCTCGACGAAAAGCTCCACCACGGCGTTCGAGTAGCCGCGCACGTTAGGCCCGGCGCTCGAGTACTCCTCGATCAGCGAGAACTTCGAGCCCTCCTCCGCGATCACGAGCAGGCGCCAGAACAGCGAGCCGTCGTCGACCGAGTTCGCGAGCTTCACGTACAGCGGCTCCTCGAGTTGGGCACCGCGCGGGACCCGCACGAAGAGGCCGTGCTGCCACAGCGCGGCGTTGTGCGCGGCGAACTTCTCGTCCCAGCCGACGAGCTCGTGCAGGCGCTCCGCGTTCTCCGCGAGGGGCTCGAAAGTCACGCCTTCGGGGGCGCGCTCGATCTCGATGCCGTTCTCCGTCACCGTCGCCAGGCCCGACACCGCAATGTCCAGCATCCGGGACGGCGCGTCGCCCTCACCCTGGGCCGAGAACGCGTCCGGGTCGAAGCCGCGCAGGTCCGTGAAGCGCCAAGGCTCGTCCTTCGTCGTGGGCAGGGGCAGCGCGCGGTAGCGCTCGAGAAGCTCAGCTCTGTTCACGCGGCTTGTACCTCCGATGCAGGATGATCGTGTTGCCGTCCGGGTCCTTGCAGAAGCCCATGTGGCAGACGCCTGAGTCCACTATGCCGACCAGCTCACCGCCTGCGAGGACGAACTCGTCGCATGCGGCCGTCACGTCCGCGACGCGCAGCGCGAAGCCCGCAACGTTCGGCCGGAACTCCTCGCCGTCACTCTCGGGATTCCAGAACGACAAGGTCACGTTCGGCGTCTCGACCTCGCCCGGTGTGTACTCGCTCACGGGCAACCCGAGCACGTCGCGGTAGAACGCGACCGCGCGAGGGATGTCCCGCGTCGGCACCGTGACGAAATCCACCTGCTCGACCTGCATCAGTCGTACGGCTTGTAGCGATGGTGCAACATCAGGCTGTTGCCGTCCGGGTCGTTGAAGAACGCCATGTGGCAGACGCCGGTGTCGACGATCTCGCCGTGGAACTCGACCCCCTTGGCCTCGAGGTCCTTGCGCGACCCGGCCACGTCATCGACGTGCAGCGCAATCAGCTCGGTCGTCGACGGCCGGAACTCCTGACCTGCCCACTCGGGCTTCCAGAGCGACAAGCACGTCTCGCCGGCCCAGAACTCGGCCGCGCGGTGCTCGTCCTGCCGCAGGCCGAGTGTCTCGACATAGAACTCGATCGCGCGCTCCATGTCCTGCGTCGGGATGCCGACGAAGTCGACCTTCGCGATCTCCACGAGCGCTACCTGTTGCCGCGCCTGCCGGACCGAACCTGGTGCGCGTCGACGCCGCCTGGTGTCCAGCCGCCGCCGGAATTGCGACCGCCCGTGCGCTGGGAGGCTTCCTGCTGCTCGCGCTGCGCCTTCAACTGCTCCAGCCGCTGGCGCATCGCCGCAGCCTGCGCGGCGGCCGCCGGCGAAAGCTTCTTCTTCTTCGCCTTAGCCAACTGATCCCTCCATTTGCAGCTGGATCAGCCGGTTCATCTCGACCGCGTACTCCAGCGGCAGCTCCTTGGTGATCGGCTCGACGAAGCCGGAGACGATCAGCGCCGCGGCCTCGGCCTCGGAGACGCCGCGCGACATGAGGTAGAAGAGCTGCTCCTCGCCGATCTTCGAGACCGTCGCCTGAGACCGTCGCCTCGTGCCCCAGATCGACGTCGTTCTCGTCGACGCGGATGTACGGGTACGTGTCGGAGCGCGAGTCCTCGTCGAGGATCAGCGCGTCGCAGACGACCTTCGACTTCGAGCGTGTCGCGCCCTTCGCAACCTCGAGCAGTCCGCGGTAGCCCGCGCGGCCGCCGTTCTTCGAGATCGACTTCGACGTGATGACGGACGACGTATTCGGCGCCACGTGGACGCACTTGCCGCCCGCGTCCTGGTGCTGGCCCTTGCCCGCGAACGCGATCGAGAGCACCTCGCCGTGCGCCCGCTCGCCGAGCAGCCAGATCGCCGGATACTTCATCGTCAGCTTCGAGCCGAGGTTCCCGTCGACCCACTCCATCGTTGCGTCCTCATAGGCGACGGCCCGCTTCGTGACGAGGTTGTAGACGTTGTTCGACCAGTTCTGGATCGTCGTGTAGCGCGCACGCGCGCCCTTCTTGACGACGATCTCCACGACCGCGCTGTGCAGCGAGTCGCTGGAGTAGATCGGCGCGGTGCAGCCCTCGACGTAGTGCACGTACGCGCCCTCGTCGACGAGGATCAGCGTCCGCTCGAACTGGCCCATGTTCTCCGCGTTGATACGGAAGTACGCCTGCAGCGGCATCTCGACTTTCACGCCGGGCGGGACGTAGATGAACGAGCCGCCCGACCACACGGCCGAGTTGAGCGCCGCGAACTTGTTGTCGTTCTGCGGGATGATCGTCCCGAAGTACTGCTTGACGAGCTCCTCGTGCTCGCGGAGCGCCGAGTCCATGTCGAGGAAGATCACGCCCTTGTTGACGAGATCCTCCTGCAGCTTGTGGTAGACGACCTCGGACTCGTACTGGGCGCCGACCCCGGCGAGGTACTTCTTCTCCGCCTCCGGGATCCCGAGCTTGTCCCACGTGTCCTTGATGTCCGGCGGGAGGTCCTCCCACTTGTCCGCCTGCTTTTCGGTCGGCCGGATGTAATAGAAGATGTTCTCGAAATCGATGCCGGTCAGATCGCCTCCCCACGTCGGCAGCGGGCGGGCGAGGAAGTACTCCAGCGACCTGTGGCGGAACTTCCGCATCCAGTCCGGCTCGTTCTTGTGCGACGAGATCGCGTCGATCAGTTCGTGCGACAGCCCGCGACCGGACTTGAAGAAGTAGTCCTCGGGGACGTTGAAGCCGTACTTGACCTCGTAATCGGAGCCGATTCCCTGGACGATCTCTGTTTCTGTGGCTGCCATCAAACCTCCGCCGGCGTAAACGCCTCGTAGCCTTCTCGCTCGAGCTTCTCCGCGAGCTCCGGGCCTCCCTCTTCCACGATACGCCCTCCGACGAACACGTGAACGAAATCGGGCGTGAGGAAATTCAGGATCCGCTGGTAATGCGTGATCACCAGAGCGCCCATCTCGGGGCTGATCAAGCTCTGGACACCTTCGGCGACTACCCGCAGCGCGTCGATGTCGAGGCCCGAGTCGGTCTCGTCCAGCACCGCGATCCGCGGCTTCAGCATCGCCATCTGGAGGATCTCGACCCGCTTCTTCTCGCCGCCGGAGAAGCCCTCGTTCAGGTAGCGGCCGGCGAGCTCGCGCGAGACCTTCAGGCGCTCCATCTGGGCGAAGAGCTCCTTGCGGAACTCGGGGATCTTCACCGAGTCGTCCTCGCCCTTGCGAGCCTTGCGCGTCGCGTTGATCGCGCTGCGCAGGAAGCTCGTCACGGTAACCCCGGGAACCGCGTGCGGGTACTGGAAAGCGAGGAAGAGCCCACGATGCGCGCGCTCATCCGCCTGGAGCTCCGTCACGTCCTCGCCGTCGATCAGGATCTGGCCCTCGGTGATCACGTAGGCCGGGTGGCCCATCAGCGCATAGGCGAGCGTGGACTTACCTGAGCCGTTCGGGCCCATGATCGCGTGCACCTGGTTGGTGTCCACGGCGAGGTCGACGCCCTTGACGATCTCAGTGCCGTCTTCGAGCGCGACGTGCAGATTCTTGATCTCGAGCAGTGACATTTGTGAGGGCGAATCCGTAGTAACGATGCGCATTTGCGGTCGGATTCGTGACCCCAGTCTAGCGGGACCGCGCCGGGCTGGATTATGGTCGGCGGACGAGCCGGCGCACGCCGTGCGGCTCGTGGCCGTTGCGCTGGGAGAGGGCGGCGAGCGTCGCCCCTGCTGCGGCGACCGCGCCGCCGACGAGCCAGCGACGGAGGCGTAAGGACGTCCAGAGCGTCGAGTCGCGCGACCGGTCGTCGAACCGACCGTGCGCACCCGGATCGCCGGGCACCGTTTCGAAGAGGTTGTCCGGAGCATCGGTCGGCTTCGGCTCGCCGGTCGTCTGCCCCTTCCAGCCATTCCGCAGCAGGATCCTGTCCCCGAGCCGAGGCGCGAGCTTCTGGCCCCAGAGCAGCTTCTGCGCGCCCCAGCCGATCGGGAGCTCACGCACGGGGTGCTCGCAGCAATGGAGCACGGCCTCGGCGAACGGCTCAGGCTGGTAGATCGGCGGCACCGGCTGCGGTTGCCTGCCCAGCTTCTGGCGCGAGCGGTCGAACTGCGGCGTGTTGATCGCTCCCGGAAGGACGACGCAGATGTCCACCGGGACCTCGTGCTTGTCGAGCTCGGTGCGCGCGGACTCGAAGAACGCCCGCGCCGCGGCCTTCGAGGCGCAGTACGCCGACTGCAACGGAATGCCCCGGTAGGCAAGCGCGGAGTTCACGTCGATGAACGTGCCGCGCGACTCGCGCAGGTGCGGAAGCACCGACCAGAAGCCGTAGACCGTGCCGAAGAAGTTCGTCTCGAAGACATGTCTGAGCTCGTCCGCGGTGATCGCCGTCGCTTCTGCCACCACCGTCACCATCGCGTTGGCGACGTACGTGTCGACACGTCCAAAACGTTCGACGGCCTGCTCGACGACCTGTGCGACCTCGTCCTGCACCGAGTGATCCGCCGGGACGGCGAGCGCCTCACCGCCGAAAGCCTCGATCTCGCGGACCGCGTTGTCGAGGGCCTCGGCGTTGCGCGCCGTGACAACGACCCTCGCGCCCCGCTCACCGGCTCCGCGCGCGATCGCGCGGCCGAGACCGGAGGAGGCGCCGGTCACGACGACGACTTGCTCGGACAAGGGGCGCTTCGCAGCCACGCCTTTTCTCTTTCCGAACGTTTACCTGGGCCAAACGGCTATCCTGCCTACATGCCTGGTTGGATCTCTCCCTGGGAGCTCCTGATCCTGCTGGTCGTCGTCCTCCTCGTCTTCGGGCCGAAGCGACTGCCGGAGATGGGGCGCTCGCTCGGGAAAGGCCTGCGCGAGTTCAAGGATTCGATCAGCGGCAGGGACGACGACGACCGCGATCGGCGTGCCGAGCTCCCGGTGGGGACGCAGGACACGACCGCAGACGCCGCTCCCCGCGAGCGTCAAGACACGACGACCACGTAGCGCGTGGCCGTTCTGCCGCGCCGGCTTCGCCACGGCGAGGAGGCGACGCTCGTCGAGCACCTCGGTGAGCTGCGTGCGCGCCTCATCGTCGCGTTGATCGCGCTCACGGCCGGCTTCGTCGTCGCGTTCGCGTTCCATGGGCACATCCTCGACTGGCTGAACAGACCGCTGCCCGAGCATGTCGAGAAGCCGGTCACGCTGTCGCCTGCGGAGCCATTCCTGACGTCGGTGAAGATCGCGCTGCTCGCGGGCTTCCTGCTCGCGCTACCGATCATCCTCTGGCAGGTGTGGGCGTTCCTCGCGCCGGCGATGGAAGAGCACTCGCAGCGCGTGGTCGCGGTGTGCGTCGTACTGTCGGCGCTGCTGCTCGTGTGCGGGATCTTCTTCGGCTACTACGTCGCGCTCCCGAATGCGATTCACTTTCTGACCAACTACGACTCCACGCACTATCAGATCGAGCTGCGCGCGCGGGACTACTACTCGTTCACGACGCTGGTGCTCTTCGCGATGGCGATCGTGTTCGAGTTGCCGCTCTTCGTGCTCGCACTCGTGCGGCTGCGCGTCGTGACGGCGCGTCAGCTGCGGCGGAGCTGGCGCGGGGGGATCGTGGCGATCACGGCACTTGCCGTCGCCCTCCCGGGCGTCGACCCGGTGACGACCTGCATGGAGCTCGCGCCGCTGCTCGTCCTCTATTTCGGTTCCGTGCTGGCAGCGGGGCTGGTGGAGAGGCGGGCGCACGGAGCCGCCGCGGCGGTTCGCGGATCCGAGGGCTGACCTGCGCGCGAGCGGCGACTCAGTGCGCCAGCCGGCTCAGCGCGACGCCGAGCACCGGAACCGTCAGCGTGAGTGCGAGGCTGATCCAGCCGACGACCTGCAGGCGGCGATACGAGCGGCGTTCGCCGGCGCGCAGCTCGCGCGCGACCCGCGGTCCCAGCACGAAGTTGTGCAGGTACGAGACGACGAGCAACAGCACGACGAGCACGGCCTTGACGGCCGCGACCCAGTGGAACGAGCTTCCGTCGTCGTCCCAGTCGCGGGAGGCAAGCGGCACCCCGGTCACGATCGCCAGCGCGAGGGCGCCGTATCCGATCGGGCGCCAGCGCTCGCCGAGACCGCGCATCGCGCGCGCCCGCGCCTCGCCTTCGAGTGTGCGGACGACCGGGATGCCGACGAAGACGAGCGCGACGGTGCCGCCGACCCAGACCGCGGCCGCGAGCAGGTGCACGGCGACCAGGACAGGCTCCACGGACAGTGACCCTACTGGCCATGTCCCGGTGCCAGGTATGTACCCGGTACGTGCCAGGTATTGGGGCCTCGCGCGGCTACAGTCCGGACCGATGAACCGAGTTCTTTCCGCCGATTGGGTCTTGCCCGTCGAAGGCGCGCCGATCCCGGACGGCGCGGTCGCGATCGAGGGCCCGCGGATCGCCGCGGTGGGCAGCGTCGACGAGTTGGGCGAGGGCACGCGCTTCGACGGCGGCGTGATCGTCCCCGGGTTCGTCAACGCGCACTCGCATCTCGAATACGCGGTGTACGGGGGCTTCGGCGACGGGCTGTCGTTTGCGCCCTGGATCCTCCTGCACATCGAGCGCAAAGCGCGGATCGGC
>WNGA01009112.1_pt1 | contig 13470 bp, 11 predicted proteins | sample 5400061 | NCBI WGS metagenome assembly WNGA01 (sample SAMN13153366, study PRJNA577476) | soil metagenome | isolation source: 100 cm soil or saprolite under grassland replicate 2 | place: USA:California | collected 2016-06-15 | reverse complement strand
CCAGCACGTCGCCGGATTCGAGTCGCAGCTTGAGCGCGAGCAATTCGACGACCAGACCGGCGAGTTCCAATCGCTGGCTGAGGCCATCCACAAAACGTCGCAGGATGAACAGCAGGGGTTCGATGGTCTCGATTTCCTGGTCGAAGTCTAACGATTCCTCATACCGTTCGGCCGGGCGAACAAGATGCAAAGGCCGCAGTGCGGTCGTGGACGCCGCGGCAAACAGCGCGAGCGCTTCCAACCCGAGCCGCTCGACGAGGGCGTGCTGTCCAAGCGCCAGCAATTCGCCCACGGTGCCAATGCCCCACTTGCGCAGGATGAGCGCGACGTCGGAGGATGGTTCCAATGCGACGACGGGGAGCGAGGCGACGAAGGCCGTGGAGTCGAGGATGATCTGGATATTGTCGCGGACATGAGCGGAATTCCCGTTCTGTTGGGGAGGTCCTGGACCCAAGGCCCCCTCACCCGTCCTTCCGCCTTCGCCAAGGCTGCGGCGGACAAGTCGGACACCCTCTCCCCCAGTGGGGGAGAGGGACGGGGTGAGGGGGTGCGTTGGTTCATGGAGAGGCTCCTTTCGCTTTTTTCCGCATGCACTGGGACCATGGACCGAGGAGGAAGGTGCGTCGGTCGCGATAGCGTCTTGGACTGCGGCAGTCCTCTGCCGCTTTTGCGCGCCCAAACCCGATCGAAAAGCGCCAGAGGACTGGCGCAGTCCAAAACCTGGCGGCCCTTTGGACGGTTCCTGGAGAGCGGGACGCTCGCGTCGGCTGTCCTCGTCCGGGCGGGGATCGGTCACCGGCCACCACGCTGCATGGCGGGCGACGTTCGGCGTGGGGCCGATGCCGATGCGGGCCCGCAGGTTCAGCGAGGCCAGGTCGGCGCTGAGGCGTTCCGCCCAACGTTGGAATGTCGGGCAGGGTTCGGCGTCCTCCAGCCTTTCGCCATCGCGCCGGGCGGGTAGCGTGCATCCGGTGAATTCAGCCAGTCCGCGCAAGTCCAGTGTCACGGTGCCGGGCGCGGTGTTCTCAATGTTGGGCGAAAAAGCATAGGCGCATTGCAAGGCGGTGTCGGTCGCGGCGGACTCCTGGCCGGGCGACCGATGTCGGATGATGATCTCGCGGCATCGGGCGAGTGCTTGCGTGGGCGTCAGACCTGCGGTCACGCCGATCCTCCGGGCAGCTTCGGTGATATCACACACGCGTGGCGTGGTGAGCACCGGGTCCACCAGCGCGACGGGCTTCGTCCACAGTTCCGGCTCGTGCCGGAGCGCGGCTTGCAACGAGAATTGTGGCAGATGGATGACGGCGAACATGGTTTGTTGAACCGTGGAACCGTTGAACCGCGAATCTCCCTGGTTGAATGGGGCGATTCTTCAACCGTTCGGCTCACCCCGCTCCGGCCAGAGTGCCTCCTTCCTCTTCACCCTCCGTTTCCGGCGCGCGCAGCAAGTCGAATTGAAGAGACGCGAGCAGTTCCGCCGGCGGTCGTGCCAGCGCGTTAATGTCCAGCCAGCTTTCCACACGCACGCGACAGGTGGCGCCGCCGACGAGTTGAGCCGGTGTGATGACGAGCACGGTGGCGCCGTTTTGCTCCAACAGGCGGCGAAAGCGGTGCCAGACGCCCGGCGAAATTTTGCGGAGCTGCGCGAGCGGATTCAGTTTCAGGTCGAGGACAACGAGGGACAGGTTTCGGTCGCGCAGCAAAATGTCGGCGGCTTTGAGCGCTTCGTCGGCTTTGGCGCAACGCACCCACAGAAGCCGCGACAGCACCTCGGGTTCGACCGCGTCCACGTCGAAGCTATCGGCGCCGTCCACCAGCGCGAGGTATTGGCCGTTGGCGGCGACGCGGCGCAACAGCGCGTGAACGAGTTGCGCGCTGCCGGAGCCGGGTCCCCGGCCGACCAGTTCAGAGAGTTCGCCCCGGGGAAATCCGCCGCACAGCAGCGCATCGAGGCGCGGGATGCCCGTGGCAACGACCGCGGCGCCGTTTCTTGCGTGCTTTGCCCGCTGCGCCTGCGGGAACCGCTCCGACAGAAGCTGGCGCAATTCGACGATGGTAGCAGCCGCGCGCATACAACGTCCGGTCAGTGGCCGGGCAGCAAAGGTAGCTCAAATTGCCGGCCTGCAAACCGAAATTTTCGGAAGATTACACCCCCGGCACGGACAAAGGCTGTCTCAGCGAGAATTGGATTCGCATCCCGGGCTCCTCCGCGTCGGGTAAACAAAGAAGGGCGGCAAAACACGGAAAGGTCACCGGCTTCACTATCGTTCCCGACAGCCCGGGGGCCGAACGTTTCATCGCCGGCGGAGCGGGCGGTTTTTTTTCAACCCAGGGCGGGTTCAAGAATGGGGCGGGGACAGCCCCTGGTTAGTGGCACGGGCGTCCCGCCCGTGTGGTCGGTGCCAAGGCCCGCACGGGCGAGACGCCCGTGCCACTACGCTCACGTTCTTGAACGCGCCCTGTTTTTCAACCCAATGAAATCGGATTGCAGTTGCCCTGCGACCAGCAATAATATTTACGAGAATCAGCGAAGCGACGGCATTAACGAAAGTTTCATGATCGACTGGAACATACAGTCCCGCGCCCATGCCTGTCTGGCATGCGGCCGCCCGTTTACGGACAAACAGCCCTATCACACGTTGCTCTTCGACGAGAAGAGTGGCTACGAACGGCTCGATGTCTGCGAACGATGCTGGTCGGCGCAATACAGTCAGGGTGCGACCGACCGCAAAGGCTTTGTCTCGCATTGGCAGGGCGTTTTTGAAGTGCCGCCGGCGCAGCCGGAGCCGATTCGTAAGGAGACTGCGCAATCGCTGCTGCGCAAGTTGGTCGAGTTGAACGACCCGAAATATGGCGCGGCGTGTTTCATCCTCGCGGTGATGCTGGAACGCAAACGCCTTCTGAAGGTGAAGGATCAGACGCACCGGGGCGGCCGGCGCATTTTCATTTACGAACAACCGGCGTCGGGGGACGTCTTCACCGTCGCGGATCCGGACCTGCGGCTCGACCAGTTGGACCAGGTGCAACGCGACGTGGCCCAACTGCTCGAGCAGGGCCTGAATCCGCCCGCCGAAGCTCCGCCCGCGGGGAGTGTCTCGACGGCAAACCGCGAGCCGCAACCTGCAGACAACGGGGAAGCGGAGACACCGGCAAATACCGGCGAACAATCGGCTGTTTGTTGACTTATTCCCGTGTCCGCCCTCGACACTCTACAGGCCCGGCTGGATTATTCGTTCCAGGATAAAAACCTGTTGCGCCTCGCGTTGACCCATCCCTCCCTCGCCCACGAACAGGGCGCCGCCGTGCAACACAATCAACGCCTGGAATTCCTCGGTGACGCCGTGCTGCAACTGATCCTGACGGGCGAGTTATACGAAAAATTTCCCGCCCTGGGCGAAGGGCCGTTGACCCAGGCGCGGGCGCAAATGGTCAATCGCCGCACGCTGGCCGATCAGGGCCGCCGGCTCGGCCTAGGCCACCATCTGGTGCTCAGCCGCGGTGAGGAAGCCAGCGGCGGCCGCGAACGTCCGTCCGCGCTGGCGGATGCCTTTGAGGCGCTGTTGGGCGCGATTTTTCTGGACGCGGGTTTTGAGGCCGCGCGTGATTTTGTTCTCCGCCAGTTCCGCGAAGAATTCGGAGAACTCGAAGTCATCCCCAATCTGGAAAATCCCAAGGGCGAATTGCAGGAGATGCTGCAGGCCAACACGACCGAAGCGCCGCAGTACCAACTGGAGTCGGTCAGCGGCCCGGATCACAACCGGTTGTTCGAAAGCGCGGTGTATCATCAGGGCGTCGAACTGGGCCGGGGCAAAGGCAAAAGCAAGAAAGAGGCGGAGAGCCAGGCGGCGCTCGTCGCGCTGGAGAATTTGAGACGCCAGGCGCCGAAGGGTTCCTAGCCCTTCCTGACCCGGTTATTTCCCGGCGCGGCAAGGCCGAAACGAAATCGCGGAAAAAACATCGAACATCCAACATCCAACATCCAACATCCAACATGCTTGACGCCCCTGTGCCGCTCCGTTAGGTTGCGCCGACGGTTTGATTCAACTATGAACGATTTCCTTATCCCCATGGTCGTCGAGCAGACCGGTCGCGGCGAGCGCGGTTACGACATTTACTCGCGCCTGCTGGTGGACCGCATCGTGTTCCTGGGCACGCCCGTGGACGACACGGTTTCCAACGTGATCATTGCGCAGTTGCTCTTTTTGCAGATGACCGATCCGAAAAAGGACATCCACCTTTACATCAATTCGCCGGGCGGCAGTGTGACCGCGGGCCTGGCGATTTACGATACGGTGCAGTTCCTCACCTGCGACGTGAACACTTACTGCATCGGTCAGGCGGCCAGCATGGGGGCGGTGTTGCTGGCGGCGGGCACCAAGGGCAAACGCTATGCCCTGCCGAACGCCCGCATCATGATTCATCAGCCCTGGGGCGGCGTGCAAGGCCAGGCCACGGACATCAGCATTCAGGCGCAGGAAATCCTCCGCCTGAAAGACCGGATCAACGAAATCCTGGCCAAACATTGCGGCAAAACCGGCGATATCGTCGCCAAAGACACCGACCGGGACCGCTTCATGTCGGCCGAGGACGCCAAGAGCTACGGTTTGGTGGACGAAGTGGTCAAGTCCCGCAAAGAAATTCCGGGCCTGAGCGAAAGCAAAGAGACCTTGAAACACGAGGTGGCCAGATAGATTCGATCGTTCGGAACGACAGCGGCGACAATCGTCCTCGACCCATAATGGCCCGGCCCACCCAACTTACGCTCTGCAGCTTCTGCGGGAAATCGCACGCGGAAGTCAAAAAGCTCATCCAGGGTCCGGGGGTTTACATCTGCGACAGTTGCATCATCGTCTGCAAAAATGTTCTCGACAAGGAATTGCGTGCGGAGACGCGCAAGCAGGTGGTGAAGCTCAACGTTCCGAAACCCGCCGAAATCAAGCGCCAACTCGACCTCCATTGCATCGGACAGGAGCACGCCAAGAAGACCCTGGCGGTGGCGGTGCATAATCATTACAAACGGATTCAAACGGAGCAGACGAGCAAAACCGAGGAGGTTTCCGACCGGCACACCGACGTGGAAATTGAAAAGAGCAATATCCTGCTGGTCGGCCCGACCGGCTCCGGCAAGACGCTGCTCGCTCGCACGCTGGCAAAGATTCTCGAGGTTCCCTTTGCCATCGCCGACGCCACGACCCTGACCGAGGCCGGATACGTCGGCGAAGACGTGGAGAACATCATTCTCCGTCTTCTGCAAAATGCCGACTACGACGTGAAACGGGCGCAGATGGGCATTGTTTACATTGACGAAATCGACAAGATCGCGCGCAAAACGGAAAACGTTTCCATCACCCGCGATGTGTCCGGTGAAGGGGTGCAGCAGGCCCTGCTGAAAATTCTGGAAGGCACGGTGTGCAACGTGCCGCCGCAAGGCGGTCGCAAGCATCCGCAGCAGGAATACATTCGCGTGGACACGACCAATATCATGTTCGTGTGCGGCGGCGCATTTGTCGGCCTGGAGAAAATCATCCAACGCCGTCTGGGCCATCGAGTCATGGGCTTTGGCGCCGTTGACCAGGCGCAGAAAGCGGCCTCGGTGGATCGCCGCGAAATCCTGCAGTTCGTCGAGCCCGAAGACCTGCTCAGCTACGGCTTCATTCCGGAATTCATCGGACGCCTGCCGATGGTGACGATCCTGGACGAATTGACCGAAGACCAATTGGTGGCGGTGCTGACCGAAACGAAAAACGCCCTCACCCGACAGTTCGCCAAGCTCATGGCGATGGAAGGCGTGGAACTGGAGTTTTCGCCGGACGCACTGCGCGAATTGGCGGTGCAGGCGCTGAAGAAGGGGACCGGCGCCCGGGCGCTGCGCGCCCTGCTGGAAAAGCTGATGCTGGACGTGATGTATGACATCCCCAGCAGCGAAGACATCCTGGCGGTGATCATTACGCGTCCGGCCGTGCTGGGCGAGACCAAGCCCGTCATCCGGCGCAAGCAAGACCAGGCTGCCGCTTGACGCAAGGGCGGCAGGCGGGGCACCTAATTTCCGTGGAGTGGCAGCAGGCGTCCGAATACGTCGCGAGGTTCTCGCTTCGGATTTCAGGCCGTTCCAGGGGAAACACTCACCGACGATACATCCCCGGTGACTTCTGCCTGATCCTGGTCGTGATGGATTCGATGGGCGCCTTGAAACGCTATGACGCGAACCGTTTACTTCTGGGCATTCGCGAAAACGGTATCGATGAATCCGCGCCCGGCGCCAATCTGTCGCTGGCGGCCCAATATCCGGACCGATCCCTGATCTGGATCAATCCCACCAACGGCGCAGCGATGGGGATTGCGCTGAACATTGGGTTGCATCCGGTGCAATTGGATCCCGACTTCCTTGCCGCTGGCGGTTCCATTGAACAGTATTGGTGGACCTACACGGTATCGACCGGACGGGAGCGGCGGGATCAACACGAATGTCACGGTCGTCTTCACGCTCACCCTGAACGATCTGAGCAGTCATAGTGTTGATACGAATCTCTGGGCGAACTGGCGCTGGGCGCGCTTGCACGCGGTCGGGACGGGAGTCAACACGGTGATTCTGGCCGGCACCACCAGCGGCGCCCGCGGCAATTGGCGGCTGACCACCAGTGACGGAACCAACTTCGTGGCCGGAATTTTTCTTGGCATTGGCGGGGCCACCAACACGCCGATTCCCAGCCGCGATCCCGCAACACCAAATGATGAATGGGTCTATGGCGGCATTTATCCCGGCAATTCCAACGGCGCCGATTCATCCTACGGGCGATACACGGCCTCAGCGCCGTTTACGGCCAATTATGCTGCTGATTCGACTTATACCGCGCCGGCAGATCCCTTCACTTACCTGGAAAAATACCGCGCCGACTTTATTGGCGATGTGGACGCGAATTCTGGTGACTCCCTACGGACCGGACCCGCAAGTGCCCCCTTCTTTCTCACAACCGCCCGGCCCTTTCCCGGTCAACACCGTGTCGGCGGCCAACTGGATCGCCGCCGGTAACACGGCGTTTGATTCCACGGTCAGTCTCGGTCAGGCAGGCCAGGGACCCATCCAATGGTCGATGGCACATTCGGCAATGGCAACACCGACGTTCAAACGGGCAAGGCAGGCGACCAAACCGGCCATCCGAGCCCGGAGGGGAATTTCGACTTTGCCGCGACGTGGTTTCCTTACGCGCAAGGCTGGGTTGCGGGAGCGGTGGCAAATCCCGACGTCAACGGTAATCCGCAGTGGGACAGTCCGGACGCGCACAGTCCGGGGCTGGAGACGAATGTGATCTCCTGGCCCAATAACGGCGGCACGGCCGTTGTTTCGTTGCCGGGCGTCAATTCCCTCAACGACGGCATGCTCTTCACGACTTCATCTCAAGGCGAGAGCGCCGTGAACATCACTGCCTCCGCGCCCAAAGCGGACGGGTCGGGTTGGGTGATCTCTCTGCGGGAAGCTTCTGCCGGCGATCCGCAGGTGCTCGCAACCAACCAGTCACAGTTCCAATTCGTTTACATTCCCTTTACCGCGACAAAGTTGATTGGCGGGTATATTTCGGCGAATGGCGCCTCAATCAAATCACAAGGCGCATTCACCCTGACCCGCACCGCGGCCGGAACGTACAGCCTGGCGATTCCCGGCAAAGTCGCCACCAACGGCGTGTTATTGCTGCAGAACGCGAGTTTCCTCGCCGGAACAACCAACGTCGCCGACAACAACTTTCTCTCCTACCAATATAATGACGATGGCAGCGGGACGAATGGTGTTTTCGTAATCCAGGCGCGGCACACCGGCGCGGGCGGCTTCCCGCTGACCGACACCAGTTTCTACTTCGCCTGGATCGATTTCACCGATCCGCTCAAACCTCCCGCGACGGTCGTGGCTGCTCCCAGCCTGCCCATCGCCCTTTCCGGCGGCGCGGCAGTCATCACCTTCCCGTCGTCGGCCAACGGCTTCACGCTCGAAACGGCTGCCAGCCTCAGCGGCTCGCCGATTTCCTGGTCGCTTGTGGGCATTGTCGGGCAAGGGAGCCTGACGAACAGTTATACGCTGCCAGCGACCCCAAGTACGCAGTTTTATCGTCTTCGGAAATAGATGCGCCGGATGGCACCGACCGCGTAAGAGACCGGGAAACCGGTTTCTTTTTTTCTTTCCCCTTGGCCGTTTTTCCTCTTGCCTTGTGTGCGGCATGGCAGCGCCCTTTCAGCCGGAGCGATTCATCGCCGATCACGTGCGCGGCATCCCGCGCTCGGGCATTCGCGAGTTTTTCGACATCGTGCAGTCCATGCCGGAGGTGATTTCGCTCGGAGTCGGCGAGCCGGACTTTGTCACCCCCTGGCACATCCGCGAAGCGGCCATCTACGCGCTCGAACGCGGCAAGACGAGTTACACCTCGAATCTCGGCCTGTTGAAACTCCGCCAGGCCATCAGCGGCTACGTTGAAAGGAAGTTCGGCGTCCCTTACGATCCGCACAAGCAGGTCCTGGTCACCGTCGGTGTCAGCGAGGCGCTGGACATCGCCTTGCGCGCGCTCGTGAATCCCGGTGATGAAGTGTTGTATCACGAGCCGTGTTACGTCAGCTACTCGCCGAGCATCACGCTGACCCATGGTGTCGCGGTGCCGATCTCCTGTTCCGCGGCGCGCGGCTTTGCGCTCACCGCCGAAGCCATCGAGAAGGTCGTCACGGCGCGAAGCAAAGCGCTGGTTTTGAATTTTCCCACCAACCCGACGGGCGGCACGATGACCCGCGCCGAGCTGTTGAACGTTGCCGACGTGGTGTTGCGCCGTAATCTGCTCGTCATTACGGACGAGATTTATTCCGAGCTGACCTTTGAGGGCGAACACGTGAGCATCGCGTCGCTGCCGGGAATGCGCGAGCGGACGGTCTTCCTCCACGGCTTTTCCAAGGCCTATGCGATGACCGGCTTCCGTATCGGCTACGCCTGCGGCCCGGCGGAAATCATCGAGGCGATGATGAAAATCCATCAATACTCGATGCTCTGCGCCAGCATCATCAGCCAGGAGGCGGCCCTCGAAGCGATTGAACACGGCGAAGCCGACACTGCCGGGATGCGGGAACAATACGGCGCGCGTCGCAATTTTATCGTGAACGCGTTCAACTCGATGGGGCTGCCCTGCCATCTGCCCCGCGGTTCGTTCTACGCCTTTCCCTGCATCCAATCGACCGGGCTTGGCTCAAAAGAGTTCGCCCTGAAACTGCTGGAGCAGGAAAAAGTTGCCTGCGTTCCCGGGAGCGCTTTCGGGCCAGGCGGGGAAGGTTATCTGCGCGCCTGCTTCGCGACCGCCCTGGACCAGATCGAGGTGGCCACCGAGCGGATGGCGCGGTTTGTGAAGCGGATGAAAGGCTGAACCATGTGCCAAAGATGGCCGCAAAAAGGCACAAAAGGCGCAAGAAGCCCGGGCTTTCGTGCATTTTGTGCTTCTTTGTGGCCGCGGATCGGTCGATATTTGCCGGGCCTGGAGTCGCTCGCTGAAACTCTGGACGACTCGCATTGACGTCTTCGCTGTTCAATTCGTTTACCGGTGATTTCCAACTCAGTTTCGCGCGTCCGATCCGAGGATGCGCTACCGCGCGAAGATCTGCCGGATGATGTCTTCGATGGGGACCTCCTGAATGTCAATGTCACTGACCGGCAGTTCGTCCAGCAGGGCTTTGCAAACGGGAATCACGCGGTCGCGTTTGACTTTCAGTTTGATCGCGGCCTCGCTGTGTTCGACCACTTCGCCGTATTTCTTCAGGTTCTCCGCAGGGCATGGGCCGCCGCCGTCGCATTGAATGGTGATGAGCTTGAAATCGGCGAAGCGATCGAGCACCTCGCTGAGCCGGCCGTCGAAGAAAATCGTGCCGTGATCGATGATGATGACGCGCTGGCAAAGTTCCTGGATGTCGGCCATGTAATGGCTGGTGAGCACGATGGTCGTCTTGCGCGTCGCGTTGTGATGGCGGAGGAATTCGCGCACGGTTTTTTGCGAAACCACGTCCAGACCGATGGTCGGTTCGTCGAGGAAAAGGATTTTCGGCTGGTGCAGCAGCGAGGCAATCAACTCCATTTTCATCCGTTCGCCCAGCGACAGTTCGCGCACCATCACGTTGAGCTTGTCCTTGACGGCGAGCAGTTCGGTCATTTCCCCGACGGTGCGTTCGAACGAATCCTGGGGGATGCCGTAGATTTTGGCGTTCAGTTCGAGCGATTCGCGCGCGGGCAGGTCCCACCAGAGCTGGTTTTTCTGGCCGAGCAACAGCGCGAACTGGCGGCGGTAACCGTCCTTTCGTTCCCAGGGGACGTAGCCGAGGACCTTGGCCCCGCCGCTCGTGGGATAGAGCAGGCCGGAGAGCATTTTGAGCGTCGTGGTTTTGCCGGCGCCGTTCGGGCCGAGAAAGCCGACCAGTTCCCCTTCCTCGATGGCGAAGCTGACCTCCTTGACTGCCAGGGTCATTTCATATTCACGATGGAACAGTCCGCGAAACGCGCCGGCCAGCCCCGGTTTCTTTTTGTAAGTCCGAAACGATTTGGTCAGCCCTTGAACTTCGATGACTGGCATGGGGCGAGGTTACCGGCGGGCGCGAGGAGACGCGAGCGGAAGATGCGGGTGAAAGCTCCAAACACCAAACTCCAAACCTCAGAGAAGCTCCAGGTCCAAAGCTCCAAAACGAAGACCGCCCTGAGACTGGAAAATCCGCGCTCCGGCGCGGCTGTTATTGGGAATTGGTGCTTGGACCTTCTCTGGAACCCGGCGATTGGGATTTGGAATTCCCCCGGGATCAACGCTGCAACTGTTTTTCCAGGTAATGGACGACCTGGCGGACGTTCGAGTCAATTTCCATCCGGTCTTTCACCAGGCGACAGGCGTGCAGAACGGTGCCGTGGTCGCGTCCGCCAAACGCCTCGCCAATGGTGTTGAGCGAGCTTTCGGTGAGCTGCCGCGCCAGGAACATGGCGATCTGCCGGGGAAACGCGATGTTTTCCGGGCGGCGCTTGCTGGTCATGTCAGCCAGGCGAATGTCGAAATGTTCCGCCACCTTTTTTTGGATCAACTCGATGCTGATGGAAAAACGGCCCTCCTCGTGGAGCACCTCGCGGAGCAGTCCCTCGACCACTTCCAGGGTCAGCTTTTTGCCGGTGAGCGACGCGTAGGAGGCGACGCGAATCAAGGCTCCCTCCAGCCGGCGGATGTTGGTGCGAATCCGGGCGGCGAGGAAATTGATGATGTCGTCCGGCAATTCCACGCCGAGCGATTTTTCCTTCTTCCGCAGAATGGCGACGCGGGTTTCGACATCGGGCGGCTGCAGGTCGGTGACCAGGCCCCATTCAAAACGCGAGACCAGCCGCTGCTCGAGATTTTGAATTTCGCTGGCGGGCCGGTCGCACGTCAGCACGATCTGCTTGTGCGCTTCGTGCAACGCGTTGAAGGTGTGGAAGAATTCCTCCTGAATGCGTTCCTTGCCGGAGAGAAACTGGATGTCGTCAATCAGCAACACGTCCGTCTGCCGATATTTTTTTCGGAAACGGACAAGCTGGCTGTTTTGAATGGCATCGATGTACTCATTGGTAAACTTTTCCGAAGAGACGTAAGAGACGCGCGCGCTCTTTTTGTGTCCCACAACGTATTGACCGATGGCGTGCAACAAATGCGTCTTGCCCAACCCCACGCCGCCATAAAGAAACAACGGGTTATAGGATTTGCCCGGCGCCTGCGCGACCGCCAGCGCCGCCGCGTGCGCAAAACTGTTGTTATTGCCGACCACAAAGGTGTCGAAGGTGTTTTTCGGGTTGAACCCATGGTCGCGGAAAATGGCGGCCGGTTCTTCGGGTGGCTCAACCGCTTTCGCTTTGGTCGCCTTGCCTTCACCGGCAAGCGCGGGGCCGGCCGTCGCAGCCGCCACCTTGAACTTGACCTTCAACGGCTGGCCGCAAGCGTGCATCAGCACGTCTTGAATCAAACCCAGATAGTTGTCCTTGAGCCAGACCTCGCAAAAATCGTTCGCTACCTCCAAAGTGATCTGCTCCCCCTCCAATGCGCTGGCGCGCACCGGCGCGAACCAGAGGTTATAGATGTCCGAGTTAAGCATGGTGCGCAGCATTTCCTGCGCGGCGACCCATGTTTTTTCAGCAGAGGCCGGCATAACGAATTTCTTTCCGCTTGGCCCAATTGGAGGCGATTTATTCACCTGCCCCTGTGACGGGCTTGTAACATTGCTTTTCACAATCGCTTAGAAAGCCGGCCCAAACCGGACAGAAGAATCCCGCAGCACCTCCGGCGACCCCCCTTTCCAACCTCTCGTATCAAATTCATAAGTCACTTGGCCACAATATAATACGTATCAAGCCCGACGCTTCTTTCTGCGTGGTTTGCGGTGACGGTTCTGCCACGGCGGGTGCGCTGGGCTCGATGACTATGTTTTTATCAAAGTTCGTCGCCGTGACGAGGACAACATATTAACTCTTGTTCACGAGTTATTCACAGCCGGGGATTCGCTTGTAAAATCAGGCATTTTTCCTCTTTCCAGCTTGAAAGGGACGCCTGCGAGGCGCTCTCGTCAGAGAATCAGTTCCTACACATCATAATAGAGGAAGAACTCGTAGGGGTGAGGGCGCAGGCGGAGGGCGTCGGCTTCCTTGCGTTTGTGGCTGATCCACATCTCCAGGAAGTCGGCCGTGAAGACGTCGCCTTTCAACAGGAACGTAGGGTCTTTCTCCAGATGATCCAACGCCTCGCTCAAACTGCCCGGCGTCTGCGCCACCTTGGCCATCTCCTGGGGTGGCAGTTCATACATGTTTTTGTCAATCGGTTCGCCCGGGTCGATCTTGTTCAACACCCCGTCCAACCCCGCCATCAACAACGCCGTGTAGCAGAGGTACGGATTGGCCGAGGGATCGGGGGGGCGATACTCGATGCGCTTGGTCTTGGGATTTTCGCTGTAGGTCGGAATGCGGATGGCGGCGCTGCGGTTGCGCTGGCTGTAGGCCAGATTGACCGGCGCTTCGTAGCCCGGCACCAGCCGTTTGTAGGAGTTGGTGGTGGGACTGCACAGGGCGCAGAGGGCCTTGGCGTGTTTGAGCAGTCCGCCAATGTAGTGCAGCGCCAGCGGGCTCAAGCCGGCGTACTCATGACCGGCAAAGGCCGGTTTGCCTTTCTTCCACAGGCTTTGGTGGGTGTGCATGCCGGAACCGTTGTCGCCAAAGAGGGGTTTGGGCATGAAGGTCGCCGTCTTGCCGTGCTTTTTGGCCACGTTCTTGATGACATATTTGTAGAGCATCATGTTGTCGGCGGTCTTGACCAGGGTGTCGAAGCGGAAGTCGATTTCCGCCTGGCCGGCGGTGGCCACCTCGTGGTGCTGGCGCTCGATCTGGAGGCCGAGCTTTTCCATCGCCAGGCACATCTCGGTGCGAATGTCCTGCTGGGTGTCCTGCGGGGCCACGGGGAAATA
>WNGA01009108.1_pt1 | contig 13472 bp, 17 predicted proteins | sample 5400061 | NCBI WGS metagenome assembly WNGA01 (sample SAMN13153366, study PRJNA577476) | soil metagenome | isolation source: 100 cm soil or saprolite under grassland replicate 2 | place: USA:California | collected 2016-06-15 | reverse complement strand
AAGCGCAGCGAAGGAATCCGGGTGAGGGGGCGTTTCCGTAATCCCAGCTAACGGCACGGAATCCCCCTTACCCGACTTGCTTCGCTTCGCTGACGCTGCGCTCGCAAGTCGACCTCTCCCCGCCGGGGAGAGGTGGAGCAAGCGGCTCGCTCGCGCGAAGACCAATCAGCCGCAAAACGCGTCAGCCCGCCACCATCCGGATCCGCGTGCCCCAGGGATCGGCAGTCTCGAAACCGGTCTCGCTTGCGATGATGGGAGCGCCGGCCGCGCGCAGGCGGGCCGCAAGCGCAGCGAGCGCCGCCGGATCGTCGACCTCGACCGCGAACCACGCCAGCCCGGCGCGATCGTCGTCGCGCGGACCGGCACCGCGGCTGTGCCAGACGTTGGTTGCGACGTGATGGTGGTAGCGCCCCGACGACATGAAGGCGGCGCCGCCGCGCTGGCGCGTGCGCGTAAGGCCGACGCCGCCCTGATAGAATTTCTCCGCCGCATCGACGTCGCCGACCCGCAGATGGATGTGGCCGACGCGCAGGCCCGCCGGCGCCTCGGCATAGTCGCCCTCCGCGGCGCGCACGAGGTCCTCGACGTCGAGCGCCTCGGTCGGCATGTCGACCAGGCCGTCGCGCCAATGCCAAGCCTCGGGGGGCCGGTCGGCATAGACCTCGACGCCGTTGCCCTCCGGGTCGTCGAGATAGATCGCCTCGCTCACCCCGTGGTCGGAAGCGCCGCTGACCGGGACGCGGGTCACCGCGATGCGCTTGACCCAGCGGCCGAGGTCGGCGCGCGTCGGCATAAGGAAGGCGGTGTGGTAGAGCCCAGCCTCGCGCGCATCGTCCGGCTTGGCGTCGGGCCGATGGGTCAGCTCGATGAGCGGCACGCCGCCGGCGCCGAGGCGCACCGTGCTCGCCTCGCGCGCCAGCTCGGATAAGCCCAGCAGATCGCGGTAGTAGCGCCCAACCTTGTCGAGGTCGCGCACGGCAACGCCGACCGCGCCGATATGCAGCGGGGTACGGCTGGCGAAGGTGGGATTGGCGGAGGGATTGGGGGCGTCCATGGGGGAAATATCGGCATTCGGCGCGGGCGGCACAATGATGCACGCGCTATCGGGTATCACAAGTACGTGCCTGCAATTCGGCCTCACGTCATTAGGCCTAGTGCCCCGCTTCCGAAGTTCGTGATACATCGCGGCACCCCCTGACACGAACTTCGGAAGCAAAAGGGGCACTAGCAAGTATATGATTCTAGTGCCGCTTTTCGATTTGAAGTTCCTAAATGAGTTTGCCGCAGCCGGTGTAGGAACTTCAAATCGGCGGCACTAGTGCGGTGGATTTGAAGTTCCTATCAGATCGTGCGGCAAGGTCCGTATAGGAACTTCAAATCCAAAACCGCACTACAAACATATACTTGCTAGTGCTCCTTTGATTCCGAAGTTCGCACGAGAGGGTGCCGCGAAGTGATGCGAACTTCGGAATCGGAGCACTAGCCGTTCCGCCGTTATCGGCAACGACGCGGTTGCCGTTGCAAAAGGGCCTCTGCTATAGGGCGGGCAGACCGCGGTTCCCTGCGAGGCTTCCATGTCCGTCGATGCCGACACCGTGCGGCGCATCGCGCATCTCGCGCGCATCAAGGTCGCCGAGGATGAGATCGAGCACCTCAAGGGCGAGCTCAACGCGATTCTGGCGTTCGTCGAACAGCTCTCGGAGGTGAACGTCGATGGGGTCGAGCCGATGACCTCGGTTACCCCGATGGCGATGAAGAAGCGGCCCGACGTCGTCACCGACGGCGGCGATCCCGACGCGATCCTCGCCAACGCGCCGGCGCGGGAGGACCATTACTTCGTCGTGCCGAAGGTGGTGGAGTGAGTGAGCGTTTGACGGTGCGGCTTGCTCCACCTCTCCCCAATGGGGAGAGGTCGGATTCCGAGCGCAGCGAAGCGAAGGAATCCGGGTGAGGGGGGACCTGTCTGTCGAGACATCCGCCCCCTCACCCCGACCCTCTCCCCAATGGGGAGAGGGAGTCGCGCCGAGTTCTCGTTTCGTCAGCACTTCGCCTGCGCTGCAGCGAGCCCTTCGAAGGTGAATCGATGTGCCTGATGTGCGAAGAGGAAGACCTCTACTTCCTCTACCTCGAGCAGCGCGAACGCGCGGAAAAGGCCGCGCGGGGCGAAACGTCGCCGCCCGATCCGAATTGGCTGTGGCCGTCCTTTGCGACGGTGCGATCGGCTGGTCCTCCTCCTGAGAGTTCCGGTCGAAATGAGGCGCTGCGGACTCCCCTCCCCCGCAAGCAACCCACCTTCGTCTGCGACACGCCCGACGAATGAGCGAGCTGACCGCACTGACGATCGCCGAAGCGCGCGAGGGCTTGCGCAACAAGGAGTTTTCCGCCGCCGAGCTCGCTGACGCGCATCTCGCCGCCATGGAGCGCGCGCGAATCCTGAACGCCTACGTGCTGGAGACGCCCGATCAGGCGCGTGCGATGGCCAAAACCTCCGACCAACGCATCGCCGAGGGTGACGCGCGGCCGCTCGAAGGCATTCCAATCGCGGTCAAGGACATGTTCTGCACCGCCGGCGTGCGCTCGACCGCCTGCAGCCGCATCCTCGACAATTTTGTGCCGACCTACGAATCGACCGTGACCGCCCAGCTGTGGCGCGACGGCGCGGTGCTGCTGGGCAAGACAAACAACGACGAGTTCGCCATGGGCTCGTCGAGCGAGAGCTCGCATTTCGGCCCGGTGCAGTCGCCGTGGCGGCGGCGCGGCGCCAACGCGCCGCTGGTGCCGGGCGGCTCGTCCGGCGGCTCGGCGGCGGCGGTGGCGGCGAACCTCGCCCTCGGCGCGACTGGCACCGATACCGGCGGCTCGATCCGCCAGCCCGCGGCCTTCACCGGCGTCGTCGGACTGAAACCCACCTATGGGCGCTGCTCGCGCTGGGGAATCGTGGCGTTCGCCTCCTCGCTCGACCAGGCCGGGCCTTTCGCCCGCACCATGCGCGATGCCGCGATCCTGCTCCGGTCCATGGCCGGCCACGATCCCAAGGACACGACCTCGGTCGACCTCGGCGTTCCCGATTACGAGGCGGCGATCGGGCGCTCGGCCCGGGGGATGCGGATCGGCATCCCGCGGGAATACCGGGTCGCCGGCATGGCGGCGGAAATCGAGGCTTTGTGGCAGCAAGGCGCCGCCTGGCTGAAAAGCGCGGGCGCCGAGATCGTCGAGATCTCGCTCCCCCACACCAAGTACGCGCTGGCGGCATACTATATAGTGAACCCGGCGGAGGCCTCTTCGAACCTCGCGCGCTACGACGGGGTACGCTACGGGCTGCGCGTGGGCGGCCGCGACATCATCGACATGTATGAGAAAACCCGCGCGGAGGGGTTCGGCAAGGAGGTGCGCCGGCGGGTCCTGATCGGCACTTACGTGCTCTCCGCCGGGTATTATGATGCCTATTATCTGCGCGCCCAGAGGGTCAGGACCCTGATCAAAAAGGACTTCGAGGACTGCTTCGCCGCAGGAATCGACGCCATTCTTGCCCCGGCGACGCCGTCCGCCGCGTTCGGCATCGGGGAGAAGTCGGGCGACCCGATCGAGATGTATTTGAACGACGTGTTCACCGTGACCGTGAACATGGCCGGGCTCCCCGGCATCGCGGTGCCGGCCGGGCTCGACGGCCAGGGCCTGCCGGTCGGTCTCCAGCTCATCGGCCGCCCGTTCGACGAGGAGAGCCTGTTCGCGCTCGGCTACGTGATCGAGCAGGCGGCGGGACGGTTCACGCCGGAGCGCTGGTGGTGTACTGACTCATTCCCGTCATCCTGAGGCGGCCGCGTAGCGGCCCTCGAAGGATGCCGGCCGCTGCGCCGCCGGCCGTCGCCCTTCGAGGCTCGCTTCGCGAGCGCCTCAGGGTGACGGTGAACATAAGTGCCGCTGGCATCCCTAGCTTTCATAGGTTCAAGCCGTGACCCTGGCTGAATTCCGCCGCACGCTGTCGAAGCCGGCTCCCGCTGCCGGCCTGCCGCCCCCGCTCGCCGCGCTGTGGTGGGCGGCCAAGGGCGACTGGACCAAGGCGCACGAAATCGTCATGGACGAGGGCAGCCCGGACGCCGCCTGGGTCCACGCCTACCTGCATCGGGTCGAGGGCGACCTGGGCAACGCGCGCTACTGGTACCGGCAGGCCGGGCGCACCCCGGCGACCGGAGCGCTCGACGCCGAATGGGAGGCGATCGTCCGCGCTTTTGTTTGAATTATTCCAATAATATGGTACTTTCAAACTACCGGTTGCGGCAAAATTCACATCTCTCAATAGGTGAATTGGCCGGCGTTGCTCGCAAAACCTGCGCTGCTGGCGTCTTGGCCAGCCCACGCCGCAATCGCGAATCGGGAGCTAGTCGTGAGCCAGAATGCCACTCACGCCCTGGTGCGTGATCTCTACGACGCCTATGCGCGTGGAGACAGCGAGCGCGTCGGCGCCATGATCGACGACGACGTCGACTGGATCATCCATGGTCCGGTGCAGGTATTTCCATTCATCGGGCCGCGGCACGGCAAGTCCGAGGTGCTCGCGGCCCTCGCCGGCATCGCCAAGGATTATGCGCTCAAGCGCTACGAGCCGGAGATCATCATCGTCGAGGAGGACCGGGCCGCCGTCATGTCGAACGTGGCTTTCCTGCAGCGCGCCACCGACCGCATGCTCAGCTTCCGCCTCGTCAACCTGCTGCGGTTCCGCGACGGCCGGGTGGTCGAGTTCCGCGAATTTTCCGACACCTTCCACGTGGTCGAGCAGGCGCTCGGCCGATGGCTCGTCGTTTAGCCCGCTGCCGTGCCTACTTTTTCGTCGTGGAAACGACGGGCGGCAGATCCTCGTCGCCCTCGACCTTCTTTTTCCCGCCCCATTCGCCGCCGCTGAGCAGGAACGCCACGGCCGCAATGGCAACAAGTCCGCCCAGCAGGGCGCCGATATACCCATCCGTTCTCTTGTCAGCCATGGAGACCTCCACCCGTCGCATCTGTTCGCTAACGCGCAACGCGGAAGGGCGGTTCCTGCGGCGAAACGTGGCGATCTTGCGACGGCGGCGGCACGAATGTGGCACGCATCGCCGCGGCCTCGCGATCGCGCAGGAGAGAAGCGGGCGACGCGTCGAAGTTAAAAACGACGGGGCCGTTATCGCAGCGACACGAAGGAGGCCGCTGCGCCGAACACCACCAGCAAGATGAAGGCGAGCGCGGCGCCCACCAGGATCGGCACATGATCGGACGTTCGCGCCATCGACCGGCCGGCCACCCGTTGCCGCTGGTCGGCCACGTGCTCCGCCAGCAGCTGGTCGCGCGCGATTTCGATCTCGGCGATGTCGCGCTCGAGCTGGTCCGGAGCGAGCACGACCTCCGCGTCGGTCACTTCCGGCAGGGCCTGCATATCCGCGACGGGTTCCGATGCGCCGTCCGGCCCGACGAGCATGGGGTGTGACGGCGGCTCGCTCACGCGCGCAGCAAGCCTGAATATGTTTCTCCACCGCGCCCGCCCGAGCCGCCTTGCGGTCTCGAACAGCGGAATCGGGGCCGGTTCATTTGCCGCATCTTCCACGGCATCGATAACCGCGGCCGTCTCACCGACAACATCGGCATCCGACACGTCCGCGTCCGCCTGAGCGGGCTCGGCGGTCTCCGCCGACGCTGGCGGAATGATTGCCGATGCTTCCCCTGGCGCTTGCGGCGCAACCCGATCGGAAGATTCCGGGGCTGCGGTCGGCTGGATGCTTGCCGCAGCCGGCGCGGAAATTGTCGCCTTCGCATGCGGCGCGCCGTTCAGCGCAAGCGGCACGACGGCTTCATCGCCGACCGCGGTGCCGGCGGTTGCCGACGCTTGCATCCGAGCGGCAACCGCATGGTTCATTTGGGGGTCCGGGAGCGGCGAGGCACTCACCTCCGCGGCGGCCGGCGTCTTCACCGCCTGCCGGGAAACCGCCCAGGCATTGACCCATTCGAAATCGTCTTCGACCGCGACTTCATCCGCACGCGTGTGCTTGTCCACCATGGCCGCCGACACCTTTGATTGCGTGTCGCCGTCATAGTGGAAAGTGAGTTGATCGGCGACCTTAATCCTTCATTAATCTTAAGGGCCGGAGGGGTGAGAAACCGGTTACTCACGGTCCGGCTGAGAGGAAGCCGTCGCCTGCACGACTGCCTCGCATTCCTGCCGCCGGGCAGCTGCCGCCCAGGGGCAATTAACGCTCGAAACGGCGTCGAGAATGCCGTATAGTCATATTATGAGGCGAACGGTCTCGCCCTCGCAGTGTTTGGGGGAGAAGATGAGCCAGCCAACCCTTGATGAAACGCGTAAACTTCCCTTTGCTCTCCGCAAATTCCGCCCGACTTCGAACCCGGACGGAAAATTGCACGGCAAGCCGAACGAGGACTGGACTTGGAAACCGGCCCGCGAGGTTGTCGACGGCGCGGCGTCACGGGCGTCCGATGGCGGCGGCGGAGATCTTGGAGCTCGGGTCAAGAAATGATTTTCTGATGCTGTCGGGGAACCGGCCGGATCGAGACATGAGTCCGGCTTCTTCCCCATTGGTCAGTCTCGATTCGAATGATCCTTATTTTTTCCGAGCAAGGGGACGTACACGCCGACGCCGTTGAAAAGAATGTAAGGCACAAAGGCGGGCGAGTCTGTCGATTGAACCGCGAAGAGGTTCATCGGTGGAGTTTGGAATGCTTCCGCGGCGAGCCTCTACTGGTGATGGACGGACAACAAACGTCCGTTGAGAAGATAACCTCCATCTTCATCCGGGCGCTGCCTGATCTCGCGGCATTTCGCGGACAATCGCCAACCGCTGCCGGAGACATCTCCGAGTACGTTGCGCATCAGCGTTTTTCCCATTTCAGCGAATGCCTGACGCTCCTGTCGGAATGTTCGCCGACCGTGAATTCCATTGCCGCGTCGAGCCGAGCCCGGTCGAAGGCATTGCAGCTTTGCGTAGCCGGCAGAATCGGCTTTCAGGTCCCACATTCGTATACTGGAGCCGATCCCGAAATCGCGCGCAAGCAGATCGCGTCGCTCCAGCGCGGCGGCAAACGCGTGTGCACGAAGGCAATTTCCGGCCGGTTTCTCACTCTCGACGGGCAGCAATTCACGCGGTTCACCGAACTCCTCGACGATGGCGACCTCGCCGAGCTCGAAAGCCTTCGCGAATGCCCAATCACGATTCAGGAATATGTCGAGAAGGCCTACGAATTGCGAGTTTGCCTTGTCGGCGAGCGGGCATTCGCATGCAGGATCGATAGCCAGGCCGCTGGCGGCCGAACGGCAATCGACTGGCGTCAATACGACATTCCCAATACGCCTCACACCAAATACGACCTGCCGCTGGACATTGCGGAAAAGCTGCAGGCGTTTCACGCTTATTTTGGTCTGAGCTTTTCCTGCTTCGATATGGTTCGGAGCGCGGATGGCGCCTATGTGTTTTTGGAAGCAAATCCTTTCGGGCGATGGCTGTGGATAGAAGACCTGACGGGCCTCGAGATTACATCCGCGATTGCCGACACATTGCTTCAGGCGGGCCGCGGAATGTGCACGGCCCCGTCGCGAACGACGATCGGGCGGGGCACGTCGCATCGCTGACGTCGATCTTCCTCGAACGAATCGAGCCGTTCGACGACGACCCTACGCCAGGCTCATCACGCCGCTTTCAATGCACGGTATCCGGTCGCGGAATCTCATGCCGGCTCCACAACACGGCGCCGAGCGCACGCCACAGCGGTCGCCTCAATCGCCAATAGGACCCGAGCTCGTAATCCGCCTCGTCCGGAGTGAATGGAATGATCCCGCCATAAGGGTAGATCGTCATTTCTCCGATCCAGAGGCGGTCATCCGTATCGTAGAAATCGACCCGCACGTGGTCGAAACCGGCTCCCAAACGCTCGGCAACGGCAACGATGTCATCGAGATGCGCCGGGGGCGGAAATGGGCCCGGATTCGGCGGACTCAGCAAGTACCACTCGCGCCGTTGCCAGGCCGGATCGTGAAATGCCGCGTGCCGGTTGCGATCTCCCTCGTTGAGGAGCGTCTGAAAGAGCCGCACGCGGCCATCGAACACCCACACCTTGCGTTCGACCGGAGGTGATCCGTCCGGCCGGGTCACCTTCCGCTCGACCATGAGGCGGGGCGGGACATGCCCGTATGCCGGCTCGTCATAGGTGACGCCGTAATTCAAGGCGAGCCAGCTCACGAACATCGTGCGCGCCGCCGCAACATCGAGACCATCGCGGTCTGCGACCCGCAGCACCTGACCAGACGCGTGCGTGCTCTTGACCACGTAGGGAGGATTCAACGTTTCAAGCGGGACCGCATCCGGATCGTCGCCGGCCCAAAGCAGCGGCGTCAGCAGCTCGCTCCCAACGCGTTCCGCGATAAACTCGCGCACAGCGAGCTTGTCGCACAGGACGCAATAGCGCGGATCAAGATCGAACAGCTTTCGCCACTGAACTTTCTCGGTATACCGAAGCGGCCGCAGCAGATTCACCGGGCGACCGCTATACGCCTGATACCTGGAGCGCACACGGCGAATGGCCTCGATCCACTCGGCGATGCGGTCCTTTTCGGACCCTAACTTTTTGATCACCATCGGGAGAAGCCGGCTCAACCCGGATGCATCGCCTAAACTCCGACGGGCTGCCCTTTTGCCGGCACGATGACCTTGGTGGCGTGGCCCTTCATCTCGGCGACGAAGGCGTCGGCGTTCGGCTCGATGATCGGGAACGAGCCGTAGTGGCAGGGGATCGCCGCGGCGAGCTTGAAGAAGCGCTTGACCGCGAAGGCCGCCGTCCGCGGACTCATGGTGAAGCGGTCGCCGATCGGCACCATGGCGACCTTCGGCTCGTGGATCTCGGCGATCAGACCCATGTCGCCGAACACGTCGGTGTCGCCCATGTGGTAGACGGTCGGCTCGCCCGCCGCCTTGACGATCGCGCAGCACGGATTGCCGAGATAGATCGGCATGCCGTCCCTGATGTCGCCGGAGGAATGATCGGCGCGCACCAGCGTCACGCTGAAGCCGCCGAGGTCGGTCGTACCGCCGGTGTTCATCGGATTGAACTTTTCGAGCCCCTGGGCGGCGAGCCACATGCACAGATCGTAGTTGGCGGTGACCGTCGCGCCGTTCGCGGCGGCGACGTCGAGCGTGTCGCCGACGTGATCCGCATGGCCATGGGTGAGCACGATGTGGGCGACGTCCTTGATCGCCGCCGCCTTGTCGGACACGAAGGCGGGATTGCCGGTGAAGAACGGATCGATCAGCACCGCCTTGCCGGCGAAGTCGAGGCGGAACGCGGAATGGCCGTACCAGGTGATCTGCATGGCGGTCCTCCTGAAACTGCGCCGCACATTATAGCCCGGTTTACCGGCAGTGCTCGGACGCCGCGTGATAGGATCGCGCAACAAGGAGGCGGGCCATGGTGACGCGTTCAAATCGTTTCATGTTCTTTCCAGACAACGCCGTCGACGGCGCGCGGGGCGCGCTTGCCAACCTTGCCGCCGCGGACAAGGCCGCCTATGGGCGGCTGGTGCGCTCGCGCGATCCGGGCGAGCCGCCCGGCGTTGCGTGATCATGGCGGTCCTCGCCCTGGTCGAAGCGGCCGCGCATTGGCCGCCGCGCGGCGCCCTGATCGGCCTCGATCTCGGCACCAAGACCATCGGGGTCGCGGCGAGCGATCCGGACCGGCGGCTTGCGACCGGCGTCGAGACGGTCGCGCGGAAGAGTTTCGCCGCCGACGCAACGCGCGTGCTTGCGCTCGCCAGCGAGCGGCGCGCGGTGGGGTTCGTCCTCGGCCTGCCGGTGAACATGGACGGCAGCGAAGGCCCGCGCGCCCAATCGGCCCGGTCGTTCGCCCGCAATCTTGCGCGCCTGACCGAGTTGCCGATTGCACTATGGGACGAGCGCCTGTCCACCGCCGCCGTGGAGCGCGATCTCATCGCGGCCGACGTGAGCCGCGCCAAACGCGCCGCCGTCATCGATGCGCACGCGGCCGCTTACATCCTGCAGGGTGCGCTCGATCGCCTGGCGCGCCTGCCACCTCGCTGAAACAAGGAAGGCGGGCCTTGGCCCGCCTTCCCGTCACGCGGATCGCTGCTCACGCGGTCAGCACTGCGAGTAGTCCAATCGCCCGTAGCCTGCGTCGACCGCACAGGTCTGGTACGGGTGGGCATAATAGCCTCCGTAAACCGGTGCGCCGTACGTCAGCGGCGCGTTGCTGTACGGGTAATCATACGCGTAGGCGCCGTAGGCCGGATAACCGTAGCCGGGGCCGTAGTAGTACCGCGGCGCCGTTGCGGCAGCGATGCCGGCGCCCAACAGCGCGCCGGCCGCCAACCCTGCGATGGCACCGCCACGCCCGCCGTGGTGCCAGCGACGCCATTGCACGTCGACCACGTCATTCGGTACGGCCGCTTTAAGGCCCGCCGCGTTCGACAGAACCGGCGCGGCGAACGAAGGAGTCACCACTGCCATCGCGCCAGCAAGACCGATCGCGATCAGGCCGCTTTTCGAGCTGATAATCATGTCGGTGTTCCTTTGCTCAGGATGAATGGGGCGCCTTGAGACGCCAAGCCGAGTGGAGAACGCGGCGCGGCTCCCCTGGGTTCCAATGATCGCCTTGCCGTAATGAGCTGCAATGAGCGGCTGAACCAATCATGGCTCGACTGTGGCGGCACGACCGGATTTGCGGCGATCACGCGGCAGGCAGCGCGCGTTCGAGCAGCAGCGGCATCGCGTCGCTGTCGAGGTCCGCCGTGCCGTAGGTCGAGCCGCGGCGGAGCGCGAGGCGTGACCGCGCGAACATCTCGGCAACCCGCGGCGGTCCGCCGTCCGCAAGCGCGACGGCGGCGGCAAGCAGGGCGAGCTGTTCGACCGCAGGCCGCGCGCGCGCTTCGGCGTCGGGCGCACCGAGCGTGTCCGCAATGAAAGCCGTCGCCTTTGCCGCACCGGGCAGGTCCGCGCAGGCGCGTCCCAGCCCCGCCAACACCGGGCGGGCCACCTCCGCCTCGCGCGCGAGCGCCCGCAGCACGTCGAGGCACATGACGTTGCCCGAGCCTTCCCAGATGGCGTTCACCGGCGCCTCGCGATAGAGACGCGCGAGCACGCCCTCCTCCACGTAGCCATTGCCGCCGAGGCATTCCATCGCCTCGTAGATGAAGGCGGGCGCGGTCTTGCACACCCAATATTTGACCGCGGGAGTGAGGAGGCGCGCATACGCGGCTTCCGCCGGATCGCTCGCGGCGCGATCGAACGCGCGGCAGAGCCGCATGACCAGCGCGACCGTCCCCTCCATTTCGAGCGCCATGTCGGCGAGAACCGCGCGCATCATCGGCTGATCGGCGAGGCGCTTCTGGAACACGGTGCGATGGCGCGCGTGATGCAGGCCTTGCGCCAGCGCCATGCGCATCAGCCCGGCCGAGGCGATGGCGCAATCGAGACGCGTGAGCTGCACCATCTCGATGATGGTGCGCACGCCCCTCCCCTCCTCGCCGACGCGCCAGGCGAAGGCCTCGGCGAATTCGACCTCGGAGGAGGCGTTGGAGCGATTGCCCAGCTTGTCCTTGAGGCGCTGCAAGCGCACGTCGTTGACGCCGCCGTCGGGGCGGAACCGCGGCATCAGGAAACAGGTGAGCCCGTCCGGCGCCTGCGCCAGCACGAGGAAGGCATCGCACATCGGCGCCGACATGAACCATTTGTGCCCGGTGATGAGGTAACCCTCGCCGGACGGCGCGGCGCGCGTGGTGTTGGCGCGCACGTCGGTGCCGCCCTGTTTCTCGGTCATGCCCATGCCAAGCGTCATTCCGGTCTTCTCCCACCAGGGACGGAAGCTCGGGTCGTAGCTGCGCGAGGAAATCTTGGGCATCAGTTCCTTGAGCAGCGCGGGCTCGGCCGCGAGCGCCCCGACCGCGGCGCGCGTCATCGTGATCGGGCACATATGCCCGTTCTCGATCTGCGCGACCATGTAGTAGCGGGCGGCGCGCGCAACCTCGCTGGGCGGACCGGCGCGGCTTCCGTCGGCATTCCACGTCATTGCGTGCAGCCCCGCGCCGATGCTCTCGGCCATGAAGCCATGGTAGGCCGGATGGAATTCGACGACGTCGCGGCGAAAGCCCTTGGCGTCGAACGCCGCGAGCTTCGGCTCGTTCTCGTTGGCGAGCCGTGCCGCGGCGATCGTCTCCGCCGAGCCCCAGTGGCGGCCGAATTCGGCGAGGGCAGCGGCTTCGGCACCGTTCGCCCGCACGGCCTCCCGCAGCGGCCGGTCGCTCGTGAACAGATCGACGTCCTCATAGGACGGCGACTGGTTGAGGACTTCGTGGGTATCTAAGCGCGGCACGGCGACCATGATGCGCCCCTTTCCAGGCGATAGTTGCACGCTATCGATCCGCCCTTAAGTATTTTACCTTAACCGCACGGCGGCGGGCATCGGTGGCGGCCGTGTGGCGGGCGATTCTTCGGCCGGATTCAAACACATATGCGATGCAATCGAGCCGGCGAGACCGCCTCGGCGCCGCTCCCGGCGTCGCTTGGGCTTCCAAAGCGCACTGTTTTCTCTGCAAATGTATTGAACCTGAGCGGCGCCTCGGCTACTAAAGCAAACTGTGACTTTTTTGGGAATGCATTCGAGTCTGTTGGCCAAGGGGAGGGCGCAGACATGATGCCGAATTCAAATCCGATCGCGAGCAGAATCGGCCGGCTTGCCAAGAGCAAGACGTTGATCGTTGCCTGTCTGCTCTCCTCGGCGGCGATGCTGGGTGAGCCGCAGGTGGCGTATGCCCGCGGCGGGATGAACGGGTTCGTGGCCGGCGCGCTCCTGGGGGGCGCTGCAATGCGGGGTTTCGGAGCCCCCCGCGGGCGGGTGTACCGCGGCGGACGCACGTATCAGCGATCAGCCCGGCGTCACCACCGGGAGCGGGGCACCCGCTCGAGGGACTCGGCGCCTGAGGAAAAGACCCCGCCCGGCCTCGGCGAAGCCAATGCCGGCCCGGGGACCCCGGTATCCGGCGCGGCGGCGGCGGCCATCACCGATACCACGGCTTCCAACGCGTCGGCGTCGACCGCTGCAAGTTCGGGCGATGCCCTGGCTCGCAAGCCCGGCTCGCGCAAGGGCGGTGCCGCCTTCGGTTCGGTGAAGAAGCAGCTCGACTGAGCCGGCTCGGCGCGTCGATTGAGCTTGGTGCCGCCGCGGCCTGATCGCCGCCAGGAGCCGGCGCCATCCTGCGCCAATCCCTCGATGACGCCCACCATGCGCGGCGGCAGCACGCCGGTGCGCGTGGCAAGGATGCTCGCCAATTCAAAACCTTCGTGAAGCCGCGAATCGACGGCGCAGGCTAGTGCCGCCGATTTGAAGTTCCTACAGCGCTAGCGGCAAGTTCATTTAGGAACTTCAAATCGAAAAGCGGCACTAGAATCATATACTTGCTAGTGCCCCTTTGTTTCCGAAGTTCGTGT
>WNGA01019307.1_pt1 | contig 13473 bp, 10 predicted proteins | sample 5400061 | NCBI WGS metagenome assembly WNGA01 (sample SAMN13153366, study PRJNA577476) | soil metagenome | isolation source: 100 cm soil or saprolite under grassland replicate 2 | place: USA:California | collected 2016-06-15 | reverse complement strand
CAGCATGTGATCGAGCCGTTGATCGAAATGGATTTCTCTAAAAATGAATACGTCGGCGTGTTGGCCGAGGCGTGGGAGTTTCAGGGAAGGAAATGGCTGTTTCGCCTTAGAAAGAATGTTCGCTTTCACGACGGTTCGCCGTTCACTTCGAAAGACGTGCTTTTCTCGCTTGACCGAATCGTCAACGACCGCAAGAGCCTGCAAGCATCCAACTTCGTCGAGATTACGGGCGTCGAAGCACCGGACGATCACACGGTTGTTATATCGACCAAACAGCCCAACGCCGTCTTGCTCGAACGGTTGAACAACCGTTTCATCGTCAGCCAATCGGCGGTCGAAAAGAACGGCAACCAACTCGATAACTACAAAATCGGCACCGGCCCGTACAAGCTCGCAAGCTGGCAGCGAGACGGTCATTTGGTGCTGGCGCGCAACGACGATTATTGGCGAGCGAGGCCGGAAATCAAAGAGGTATTGTTCAAAACGGTTAAAGAGGAATCAGCGCGTGTCGCCGGATTACTTGCGGGTCAAGCGGACGTGATCAGCAATCTCCCCATTGAAGAGATTCCGCGCGTTGGCAAGCATCCGCGCACGCGCGTTGAAAAAGTTCCGGGCTATCGCATGTATTTCTTGGCGATAAACGTCACCTACAAGCCGTTTGACAACAAACTCGTCCGCCAAGCTTTCAATTATTCCATCGATCCGAACGTCATTTTGAAACACATCTATGAAGGCAACGGCTACCTGCTTAACGGCCCATTGAGCTCGAATATGATCGGCCATGATCCGGCCATTAAACGCTATCCATTCGATCCAAAAAAAGCGCGCGAGCTGCTCGCCAAAGCGGGTTATCCCAACGGTTTGGAAGTGAAGCTTTATCTCGCTCCCGACCGCCACCTCAAAGGCAAAGAAGTGTGCCAGGTCATCGCCCACCAGCTCGGCGAGAGCGGCATTAAGGTTGAGCTCGTACCGCAGGAGTACCCGATCTATTGGGGCAGAGACGGAGTCAACGGCGGCAAGCTGCCCTTCTACTACGCCGGCCGATCGGCTTACGATGCCGACACATTCTATGACCAATACTTCCACACGGGCGTCACCAAGCGCACCGGCTACAGCAATCCTGATCTCGACAAGCTCATTGAAGAAGAGCAACGCACCGGCGATCACAAAAAGCGCGTCGCCGTCTTGCAGCAGGCGGGGCGAATTATCATGGAAGATGCTCCCGTCGTGCCGCTCTATACGCTTGCGGAAATTTATGGCGTGGCGCGAAACATCGTCTGGAAAGGCAACCCGAATAACGAAATCATCGTGGCCGATATGAAGATCAAGGGTTGATGGGAATAGAGTACTGGAGTGTGGAATGTTGGGTTACCCAATACTCCATGGCTCCAACACTCCAGTGTTCCAAGCCTTACCGACGGTTCAGCCATTCGCCAAGCGCCCGTCCGAACGGGGCGGCATGAATGCCGCAAGAAGCGAAATTTCCACTAAACGCGCGCAAAGCCCAATCGGCAGCGTCAAAATACTTTGGTTCTCGTCCCGCTTGCGCGAGCTTCAGGAGAAAAAATGCGGTGGCGCCGTTTTGCTCGATTGCCGTGAGACGGAATTTGAGAAAGCCCAACTCGCCGGTGCCTAGATCAAAATAACCGCCCTCGGGATTCCTCAAGCGTGCGAGAATAAACTCCGCCAATTCCCGCGCTCGTTCTAGATACGCCGCCTCGCCGCTCGCATGGTAGGCCTCTACGAGCGCCGCGCCCATCCTTGCTTGATCGTCCAGCAGTCCTGGCACGTGGGGCGCGCCGTCATAATAGTGGTACATACCTTCCGTTGGGCTGCGGCTGTGGCTCCAAAGAAACTCAAGAACATTCAGCGCCCGCTCTTTGCAGTCGGCTCGCCCCAAGATCGCCGCGGCGTCCAAATAGGCGCTGATTGCCTGCGCGTTGGCGTCGGTGTAAACACACTGATCGATGATGGTGAAAAACTCGTCGGCGGAAGTATCCGCGTTTGTTTCACGCCGAAGAAAATCCTCGCAGCCAAAAAAGGCGCCGCTGGACGGATCGAAGAGTTTGCGATCGAGGTAGCCGATGATCTCCTCGGCCATGCGCGCATACTCGCGACGCTGGGTGAAACGGAGCGCATAGAGGCAATTGGACAAGAGACCCGCCTGCTCGCCCAAAAGCTTTTCGCGGTGCGGTTGTACCCAGTCTGCGCCCGAGGTGGTGCGAAAATAGCCGCCGTCTTTGTCATCATAGATCGGGCTCTCTCGCATCCGGTCGAGCGTCAAGCGAACGTGATCGAGATAAGCAGCGTCTTTTGTCGCCGCGTAGCGGCGTAATAGAAAATCGTTCGCTTCCGCATGGATGAATTTTTGTCCCTGCCCGTAGCCGCCGTGGAACCGATCGGCGAGCGCCATGACGCCATTTGTAATCTCAGTCAGAGCCGAAACACCGGCGGGTTCGCGCTCGGCTTGACGCGCCACGACGGCTTCACTGTCATCCGGCGCTTTCGTCACGCGGTTTTCAGTCTTCTTTTCTTGATAATCCATGTAAACATTCAGCAGCAGCTCCTTGAACTCATCGGCGCCGAGATAATTGACTGCCGCGAGCAACTCTCCTGCAGGCGTGAAGAAGGCGACGGTCGGCCAGCCGTTGAGATTATAGCGTGCATCAATGTCGGGCCGCATGGCATTCTCGACACGCAGCGCGACGAAGTAGGCGTTGAGCAACGCCATGTTTTCCCGATCTGAGAAAGCTCCCTCGTCCATGCGCTGGCAGTAGCGGCACCAAAACGCCGATAGGAAAAGCATCACAGGCTTGTCCTGCTGGTGCGCCCGGCGGAAAGCGTCTCTTTCCCATTCGAGCCAGTGAACAAGCTGGGCGAGGTTAGGATTGGGCGAAAAGCGAAGCATGACTGGATCTGCCTCTTATTCCTGGAGAGTTATTTATCACCTGAGGCTTCGATACGAAAACGGTGAGTGATGCAACAACGAACGCGGGCTAATCTTTGAACTAAAATCAATATCGATGGGTGTGCGATGTAAGGGCAGGCCCCTGTGCCTGTCCTCCGGAAGGGCAACCACGGAGGTTGCCCCTACAACTTGCGTTGACAAGCTTCTCCACCCGGGAATAAGATTCAACCTGCTCGCGCGCTTCATATCCACATTTTGAAACGCACCGCGAGAAAGAGATTTGATGCAGTTGACCTTGGCACATCATCCGATCAGCGAAATACAATTTGGCGTCCCGGCGCGTCTTGAAGGCGCCGTTTTAATCGTCGACCCTGCGACGCTGCGGCGAATGATCCTTGAAGACGAATCCATCGTCAGCGTCGACTTCGATATCGCGCGGCCCGGAGAGCGCTGCCGTGCCGGTCCAATCTTTGACGTGATTGAACCGAGAGCGAAAGCGCCTGGTTGCGGCGCCGATTTTCCCGGCATACTGGGCGCACCGATTACCGCCGGCATCGGCACGACTCATGTCCTGACCGGCGCTGCGGTGTCGGTTCTGGCCGAGATTTCACCGGACCCGACTCGAAGCGCAACTGGGCGCGTTTTGGAAATGAGCGGCGCTCCGGTTGAGGCGAGCGAGTACTCTTCGCTGCAACACTTGATCGTGATCCCGCACACCAAACCAGGATTGCCGCGTCAAACATTGGAAAAAGCTTACCGCCTTGCCGGCATACGAGTCGCCGTCGAGCTTGCCCGCAGTGCTTGGAATCATCTCCCCGTTGACCTCCAGACCTTTGAGCCGGTACGTCCAGGGGAGAAAGGGCGCGACGGACTGGCGCGAGTCGCTTATGTTGGGCAGATTTTTTCACGGCAGCGCAAACCAGCGGTGGACGAGCCGATTCTCTATGGCGCTAACACTGACGGCATGCTACCGGTTATGCTGCACCCCGACGAGTGGCTCGACGGCGCTGTCGTGCCATCGCTGCATTCGTGGTTTGGCGGCACGGAAACTTATTTTTATCAAAATCATCCCATCATCCTGGAACTCTATCAGCGCCACCACGCCCGCGAAATTAATTTCGTCGGCACGGTAGCCACGATCGCCGGCTCGGATAACTTCGACCGCGAGCGCCATTGTCGCGCCGCCGCCAATCTCGTCAAGTGGAACTTGAACGCGGACGGCGTGGTATTATCCAAGTATGGTGGCGGATTGCCTCATGCCGACTTGGCGGAGACTGCACGCCTGCTCGAAGGTATGGGAATAAAGACTTCGGTCATGGTTTCCGACGTGTCGAGAGACCGCCGCGTCGAGTCGGCATTGCTTTTCAACGTTCCGGAAGTCGACGCGATTGTCTATAACGGCGGCAACGGTAAACAGTGGCAAGTGCCACGGGTCGATCGCGTGATCGCGGCGACGCCGGAGTTTGTCGAATTACTCACTGGTCCGATGACGATCGAGGCGTCTAACATCGTCGGCGTAACCAATCAGCAAGGTGCGTCCAGAATGAGGGCAATGGTCTACTGAAGAGCACGAGCGGCAATGGATGTAGGGGCACGGCATGCCGTGCCCGTACTCACGCCTGTCGCCTCGCGCCTCGTGCCCTATCCGGAGGAGTTCAATATGCGAATCGCCCATTATCTGAATCAGTTCTTTGGCGGCATCGGCGCCGAAGAGCACGCTGGCAAGGGACTGGAAGTCCGTGACAGCGCGGTCGGACCCGGCCGGTTGTTGGAATCGCTGCTGGGCAACGACGCCCGCATCGTCCTGACTTTGGTTTGCGGCGACAATTACGCCGTCGAACATCAAGAGGAGATTACGGCTTCCGTCATGGCAAAGGTCCGTCAAGCGAACGTGGACCTCTTCGTCGCCGGACCATGCTTCGACGCAGGGCGCTACGGCATGGCGGCCGGAGCGCTCTGCCGCGCCGTTCAAGCCGAGCTTAGCATTTCTGCCGTGACCGCGATGAGCGAAGAGAATCCCGGTGTCGATCTCTACCGCGATGCGCTCTATATCATCGACTCGGGAACGACCATCGCCAACATGCGCAACGTCCTGGACAAGATGGCAAGGCTCAGCCGGAAACTTGTCACCAAGGAACCGATCGGCCTTCCACACGAAGAAGGATACTTGCGGCGCGGATGGTTGCGCGACCAGCTCGTGGAGAAAAAAGCCGCGACGCGGCTCGTCGACATGCTCTTGGCGAAGATGAACGGAGAACCATTCGATTCCGAGATGCCACCGACCGCTTTCGCGCCGATCCCGATGCCTGCAGGCGTCAAAAACTTATCGAGAGCCAAAGTGATGTTGATCACCGACGGCGGACTGGTCCCTAGAGGCAATCCGGATAAGATCGAAGGAACAGCAGCGACGAAGGACGCGATGATTTGCGCGCTGAAGACTACGAAGTTTCCCACGGCGGCTACGACACGCGGTTCGTCCAGGAAGATCCTGACCGATTGGTGCCTCTCGATGCCTTGCGCGAAATGGAAAAAAACGGCGTCATAGGCAAGCTTCACAACGAGTTCATCTCGACGTGTGGGCGCTCGAACCCGCTGTCGAACACCCGCCGCCTCGGCCGAGAGATGGCCGAAAAGATCAAACGGGACGGCGTTGACGCCGTCATCCTCACGTCGACGTGAGGGACGAGCACGCGCAGCGGCGCTGCGATCACAACCGAGTTAGAGAAAGCGGGGATCCCGGTGGTGCAGATCACCTCCGCCCTGCCCATCGCCAAGATGGTGGGAGCCAACCGTGTGGTCTTAGGAACCGGCATCGTGCACGTGACGGGCGATGCCAAGTTACCGCCGGCCGATGAAAAGGAATTGCGGCGAAAACTGGTGCAAAAAGCCCTCGACGCACTGCAATCCAATGAGAAGGGGTAATCCCAGCGAAGAGATGTGATTGATCGCGTCCTACTGTCCCATAAGACGGAATTAGTACGCCTGCAGGTGCCCCCTAGAGCTAGACAACTCTTCCACAATGCCTACGCCAGGTAGCAGACACTAGCGCTATCGCCACGCCTCGTCCCATTCGGGAATTCCTACGACTGGATTCTCGCGATCAGCATCCCAGTGCGCAGGGTTATCAAGAATATATTGTCGAATACGATTTAAAGACTTTTCGTGACGAATGACATGTTCGTAGTAGCTATGTTGCCATAATCTGCCTCGAAACGCCGGCCAACCCAGCGTTTTCACGCCGCGGATATATTCGTTCGTCGTCATCGTTTTGAACCATTGGATTACCGTCGGTAGGGGCGCACCTGTGTGTGCGCCCTCCGGTACAGGGCCGACACGCAGGTCGGCCCCTACAATGGTATCCGTAATGACGACAATACCGTGAAGATGATTCGGCATGATCACGAACTCGTCCGTTTCGACTGTGGCGAATTTGTTTTGCAATTCAAACCACCAACGTTGGATTGCTACACCAGCACCGCTCAACTGCATGGCGTCGTTGATAATCTCACCGAACAGACAGGATCGATCCTGTGTAACGATGGTCACAAAATACGCACCGCGCTCAGCGTAATCGTACTCTCTTAGCCTAACGGATCGACGACGGTGCTGTAGCTCTCCATCATTCACGGATCATCTTCCTCATAGCGCCGAGACGTCGTCAATGAGAAATCGCGCTATTCGCGATGCCGGTTCCAACCGATCACTCGAGAAGCTTGCGGGCATCCAGATGGATGAACGTCGCGCCGCGATCTTTGGCCCGCTCCACCATATCTTCGGTGCCTCCGGGGCCGTCGCCGGTAGCGCCATTCCATAATGCAATGAGACTTAGGTGGTCCTGCGAAATGAAAAGGGCGTTGTGGAGCATCCAGAGATTTGAGCGTTGCCAGATGTTATAATCTTTCTTTGTTCTGAGCCAGCGTGGCAGTCGGTCGGATTCGGAAAGAATTTTCGGCTTCATTTTATCGTAGAGCCGATTGAAGCGCTCGACCCAATCCGGCCCGCCATCCGCCACCGAGACCTTGATATAATCGTTTTTCGGCAAGACCAGATACATTTGGCTCGGGATCTCGAGCGCCTCGCAAATTTCGTGGAAAAGAATATCGCCGCCGCAAGCGCCTCCGGCAATGCCGAATACCGGTCCTTTCGCTTTCGCTTTTTCATTCCTCACGGCCTCGAAAATCATCGCGCGCGCGTGCTTCTCTTTGGCGGCGGGAAAACGAGGAGTTTTGCGATCGGGAGCATCCACGCGATGTCCAGTGAACAAAAGCACGTGGGTTGGCGCCTGTTGGGTTTGGGTCTGTTGCGTAACCGGCGCAATGTTGTCGAGGCCGGCTTGAATATTCTCTTTTAGAATGCCGAGACGTTGATAGAGTAACAGTTGTCGTCGCATGGCGTCGCGCGCCTGCTCCGAAGCATCGGCGAGGGCTTTCCTGTACGCCTGTCCCACCCGATTGGGTCTACTGGAGGTCAAACAAATCAGATCGGCGGTGCTGATCTCGACCCAAACGTCGCTTCTATTCGCGCGCTGCAACGCAACCTGCTTCGACTCGATCGCTAACCTCACTCCGGCAGCGAGGTCACCGCGGAGCTCCTTCAGCTTCTGAAGTTTCTGGGCGGCGTCTTCCTTTGAATCGAAGCTATCCTCCCAGATAGTCGATTGAGCTTGCGCCAGCTCAGTCAGCATAGTCACCATCGCCAAAGCGTTGAGGCCTGAGTAGAAATGATTGCGGTCTTCCATGAAACCTTCACGGTAAAGCTCGAATGACTTTTCGAGATAGGGCGAAACCAAGGCGGACTTCTGCGCAGTCTCGACGTCCGCGGCCGTCGCCCAGCTCTGATGCCATTGAGTTTTCGCGTTGCGCGCCATCAAGGCGCGGACTTCTGCCCGGTCTCTCGCGAAGATTTCTTTGTTCTGAAGGGCGCGCTCAACGGCTTGATCGGAGCTCAAGAGATCGCCCAACCGTTGAAAGATCGTGGCAAGCAACGTGTTCGCTTCGACGTCCATGTCGCCATAGTCCCGCACCGCCTGCCACGTTGCCTTTGCGCCCGGCCAGTCCTTCAAGCGAAATTGGCCGTGGCCGACGAGGCGAAGGCCAGCCACCCGCCAGACGAAGCCGTCCAACTCCGCCGCCAAAAGTTGGAGATCGCCGCAATTATTAGCGTCCTCCGCCCGTTCAATTTCCTCGCGAAAATCGAGCGGCACGACCAAGAGCTTGTTTGGATCCGAAGGCTCCAACTCCGGTAGCAGCTGGTAAACCGGACTATCGGCTTTTTGCGAATCTAATGTCGCATTTAGCGCATCGGCAAAGGACGCCACACTGGCTGCCGGATCGTTGCCATCATAGGACAGATATCGGTCCGTTTTTAAATCGAATGGTACGTCGCCTTCTTTGGACTCATTCTCTTTGGATTTATCTCCCTTCGACTTGAGCAGGAAAGTGCGTTTGTCCCGGAATGCATGGCGAATTCCCAGCTCATAAAAAACGTTGGCGTTGTGGATCGAAATATCTGCAATGACAAGATCGGCGATGAGCAATTGCTCGAACATGTCGGTGCGAATGTTGCCTTGTTGGATAAATTCGCCCGTCGTGCCGCCCGTCAAACCCGCTTGCCCCATGGCCGGACGAATGAGTTCCTTTTCAACCCGGTCGAAATCGATTCCATTCTTGGTGCCGAAGGGACGCACAATAAATACATTCATCATGGGCTTGCCTTCACGTCGATTTAGAATTCCGCGACGTCACCCCGTTTCAAGTTTTTCGCTCCTAACCTCATCCCACAAGATCGAAGTTTGATGGAAAGTCTTCGGCGCGCACTTGCTGCTTTGCCGCCTTGGCGCCAATCTCTTGCAGAGTCTTCATGTTGCCGGGATCGTCCATCGCACTCAAGCCCTCAATCTTTTCATCCTCAAACTCCATGCCGATCTGCGCCAAGGAATCCTTGCTTAGCGCGACATTGTAGCGCAGGTAACTGATCAGCGGCACCGAGGCGATCAGGTCATGGCGCAAATCGTCCACCTCCCGGTTGATCATGCGCGCTGTCGGGCTACTCGACAACCATTGGAGCAGCGTTTCTACCAGAGTAGCGCAGTCGTCCATCACCGACAAAAGCGATTTGACTGCATTGTCGACCGCCAACTTGGCCGGCGCAACTTTGAGATCGCGCGACCCAGTACCGACCGACACGACGAACAACTTGTCGGATCCGGTCGGCCAGCCGATGCGATAGCCGTCCAACGTCGCATGCATGACGGCCTGCAATGCGGGGTTATTAAACGGGCTCACACCGCCGTCGACAAATTCCCCCTGGACCGGTCTTTCGCCAGGCTTGCCACGGCTGATTTCGATCTTTTCTGGATCAAAGAAACGAGGTGCCGCCGTCGACGATCGAACGACCTGCCAGAGCGGATAGGCTGAGTTGGGAATGACATTGCTGTCCGGTCGCGGACCGTAATATTTTCCGCGCGGATTGTTCGATATCGGCCACACGCTCTCCGTGTCGAGTCGCTTTGTGACGATTAGCAGCCCGGTTTGCAACGATGGATCGCCCAGCGTTGTTTGGGCACCGTATACCTGCTTCAGCTCTTCGATTAAGCCGGCTTCGTCATAAAACGCCCGGACGAATCCCTGGCGTAACCAGCTTTTCTGGAACACGCGCTGACCGAGGTCGAGATATTTCTTTGCGATCTCACTCACCGACATGCCCCGGGCCAACGCCGCGGCGATGATCGAGCCCGTCGAGGTGCCGGCAATCAAATCAAAATAGTGGCTGAGACGAAAGTTTTCCGCTCCTCGGTGGCGTTCGCTCAGAGTCGATTCGATTTCGGCGAGGTACGCTAGCGTCAGAATTCCCCTTAGACCGCCGCCGTCCAGAGCCAGAATACGCTTGGGACTCCCATCGTTCATAAAATGTTCATCGCGCGTGCGGATTTTGTATGGCATAAACGCCTCCTCCCGATTTGGTCCAAGATCGAAATGTTGGCGAGCAATATGCTCCGACGGTCATGCGCCCTCCCGTCGCCACGATACACCGATCGGAAAAACTACGCGATCCTCGAATCAACATCGTGCGGCGATGGAATCCCGGGCCTGGACAAAAAGGCCGGAGTTTTGTTGTGCAAGGTGAACGGGCGTCCGCCAGAAAACTAGAAATGAAATAGAGCAGCGTGAACGATGGTTGCGGCGGCGTAATTAAAGTTAGTACGCGTTCTAAGCTTCACTGCCATCTCATTCGCTTACAGAAACACGCTGATGTTTTTCGCGCTCAAGACCGCCTGATCCAAGATGATGGTTCGCTTCGCGATTTTGAAACTATCGTTGACGCGGCGCAGCATGTCTCGTCTCATTCCCACAAAAATATCCTGATCCGTTTCCATGCGCGTGCGGTAAACGAGAAAATTGGAATCAACTTCTATCTCGCTACCGGTGTCATTTTTGATTCGAACATTTGAAATGAGATGGCGCGTGCGCGAAGGCGGCATTTCCGCCCAGGCATTCTTAGAATAAACCCTCTCGACTCTGATACGTAGGCTTTTCTTATCATCGTCGAAGTAATAACCCTCGCCGGGCTTGGCGAGTTCTTCTGATACTTCGTCGGGTCGGTCCAGCGGATTGTAGCGGATCGGCATCCAGTAGCGTACGTCGTCGGTTAAAAGATCGAGCCATTCGCGCAGCTTGCGATCGTCCAGGAGCTCGGCTTCAAGATACAAAAAGTCTTCGATTCTATGGCGCAATTCGTTATCCATTTTCCGCACTCATGATTTCGTCCCAGTTCTTCGCTTGGAGCATCTTGGCCCAATGCATGTAAAGGCTTAGCTGATTGTTGTCGCTAAAACGGCTCTTCACCCGTCCGGGCAAGTCGATTTCGATCGGCGAATTATCGCCGCGCATCTGGTAGTTAGCGGGATAACGCTGGCCGATCAAGCTTTTCGCCGCGGCGGTAACTTGTATCCAGTTGTCCATATCGTCTTGCTCGAAAACACCGGTGGGACTGAAACGGTATTGGGAGACAAACCGCATCGTGTCCTTGATTTTTGCCGACGCCGCCTTGTCGACAACCGCCCAGCTCCAGATCTCCATTTTGTCCGGCCCGCGCGGTTGCCACAATCGAATCGTGCGCGTGAGCCAGTGCACCGAGAGATTGGGAAAGACCGTTCCTGCGGAGGGCGCGATTTGCTGGGCCCGCATGGTGCCCAGCCGATTCTCGATCTCAGCCGCGTTTTCTTTCATGTAGTTAGCGATCTCATCGTCAGGCTGACCGAACCATAGGCCGCCATCCGGCGGCGTGATCCACAAATTCAGAATGTGTCCGTTGCCGCAGTCGATTTGACATCCCTTGCTCCATTGTCGTGTTTGACTCGTGGTCGTATCGACGCCGACTTCGCGCGCCGAGCCATGCGTCGCCGCGATATGATAGCCGTCACCACCAAAGTTTTCCGCCGAGGTTTTCCAGTTGGCGTCCAACAACCAACGGTGCGGCCCGCTGACTTCGGTGCCGCCTTCACGTCGATCAAAGAGAATATCGAGATACCAGGCCATGTCGCCCAGATAGTCTTTCAGCGTGGGCGCTTCCGGATCGAAGGTCGCAAAGATCAATCCCTTGTAGCTGTCAATCTGCGCGACCGGGATCAGGCCCCACTTCTCGCGTTCCAGGCCGCCAAACGAGTCGATCATCGGCACCAGCGCGAGCTTGCCGTCGTTGGCGTAAGTCCAACCGTGATACGAACAGGTAAACAGTTTAGTGTTGCCGCGATCGGCACGGCAGACACGATTGCCGCGATGCCGGCAAAGATTCAAGTGCGCCCGAAGCTGGCCGTTTGAGTCACGGCACAAGATTACCGGCTCTTCGCCCATGTATCGGGTGACGAAATCGCCGGGATTTGGGATTTCGCATTCGTGGCCTAGATAAAGCCAGCAGCGCGCAAAGACACGCTCGCGCTCCAGCTGGTAAATCTCATGATCGGCGAAGATGCGCCGATCGATAAGGCCGCCTTCGGGATCGATGAGAGATTTGATATCCATCCGACACTCCTTACTGATGCATAGGGGCGTCACTCATTCCTGCTGGTTCAAAGTTCAATGTTCAATGTAGTTCTCATTGACTTACCTTGAACCTTAAACCTTGAACGTTGAACCGGTATCCCTTTTATCGCTGATTATCGGGCCGGCCGCTGACTGTCAAGCTGATTTGTCTCAAGTCTGATTCCTCCTAGGGCAAGCCTTGAGAGCGGTCCGAATCGGGTGTAGAGAGCTAGCTAGTGCCTCCCGGCGACGCGGCCATTGGGCGGCATCGATCTGGCGATATTCTCGCCGGAGATCAATCCAACGAATTACCAACGGAGGAACAAGTAGTATGACTGCTGAGGACGAGTACGCAGCGGTTCCGATCCGTGTAACCGTCAACGGGGTTAGCCATGATGCCGTTGTCGAACCACGGACATTGCTGGTCTATTTCTTACGCGAGCAGTTGGGATTAACCGGGACGCATGTCGGCTGCGACACCAGCCAGTGCGGCGCCTGCACGGTGCATTTAAACGGACGCGCCGTGAAGTCCTGCACTATTCTCGCAGTTCAAGCCGATGGCGCGGAGATCAAGACGATCGAAGGACTGGCAAACGGCGACATCTTTCATCCAGTGCAGGAAGGATTTCGCGAGAAGCACGGTTTGCAGTGTGGCTATTGCACGCCGGGCATCGTCATGACTGCGGTGCATCTCTTGGAAACCAATCCGCATCCGACGGATGAAGAGATCAAACATGCCCTCGAGGGCAACCTTTGCCGCTGCACGGGTTACGTAAATATCATCGAATCCATCAAATGGGCCGCGGCGAAGATGGGAGGCGAAAATGTTTCCCGCTAGCTTTGGCTACGTGGCGGCGCATTCGGTCGACGAAGCGCTTGTGCTACTGGAAAAGCACGGCGACGAGGGCAAACTGCTTGCCGGCGGCCATAGTTTGATCCCGGCGATGAAGCTGAGATTAAGCTCGCCGCGGACGCTGATCGACTTGGGGACGATTCCGGGCCTGCGCGGCATTCGGGTTAACGGCGATAACCTCGTGATCGGCGCTCTTACCATTCACGCCGACGTGGCTTCATCGGATCTCGTCCGTAAACATCTCCCCGGCTTGGCCGACGCCGCGAATGTTATCGGAGATATGCAAGTACGAAATCGCGGCACCATCGGTGGCAGCGTCGCTCATGCCGACCCCGCGGCGGACTTTCCGGTGGTTCTAACCGCGTTGAACGCCTCGTTGGTCGTACAATCGTCAACCGGCAACCGGAGCCTTGGCGTGGACGAATTCTTCACCGATTTCTTCACGACAGCGATGGCGGCAAATGAAATCTTGACGGAAATACGCGTGCCTATTCCTGGTCCTGGCAGCGGCACGGCCTATGTAAAATTGCCCCATCCCGCTTCTGGCTACGTGGTCGTGAGTGCGGGTGCGCTCATCACAGTATCATCCAGTTCATGCGCATCAGCCCGCGTCGCTATCGGCGGATTGGGCAGCGGTCCGATCCGCGCCGTCGCGACTGAAACAGAATTAAAAGGTAAGTCCTTGACCCTGC
>WNGA01024201.1_pt1 | contig 13476 bp, 14 predicted proteins | sample 5400061 | NCBI WGS metagenome assembly WNGA01 (sample SAMN13153366, study PRJNA577476) | soil metagenome | isolation source: 100 cm soil or saprolite under grassland replicate 2 | place: USA:California | collected 2016-06-15 | reverse complement strand
AGGGGCACGCCGGCGTGCACCGCCATCGCCACCCCGTCACCCGTACACGCCCACGCATTGGTCGTGCCGGCGTAGAGGCGCCCCGCGCCGCCGGTCGCGAGGATGACCGTCTTCGCACCGACCGACTTGAGACCACCGTCGAGCAGATCCCAGGCGATCACGCCCTGGCAGCGGCCATTGTCGACGACCAGCTTGTAGGCGAAGAATTCCTCGTAGACCCGCAGCTCACGCTTCAGCACCTACTCGTAGCAGACGTGAAGCAGGACATGGCCGGTGATGTCGGCGGAGTAGATCGCGCGCGGGCTGGCAGCGGCGCCGAACGGCCGCTGCGCGATTCGCCCGTCCTCGTCACGCGAGAAGATGCAACCCCACGCTTCGAGCTCGTAGATGTCAGCGGGCGCCTCGTCGGCGAAGATCTCGATCGCATCTTGGTCACCGAGGTAATCGGACCCCTTGACCGTGTCGAAGGCGTGCGACTCCGGCGAATCTGGGCCCGAGTTGCCGAGCGCCGCGTTGATCCCGCCCCGGCACCGGAATGGCTCCGCGTCGGATGCAGCTTTGAAAGCAACGCGACGTCCGCGCCGGCGTCGTGCGCCGCGATCGCCGCGCGCATCCCCGCCAGGCCGGCGCCGACGACGAGCACATCGTGCGAACCGATCATGCACGCGAAACCTATCGAGGCTTGCCTGCAGCTCGGCCGATCCGGCGCCGAGGAGCTCTCATGCCGCCAGGCTGTATTCGTGGATCAGGTTGGGCGTGAGCGAGGTGGACACGCCGACTGCCAAGCCCAGCCAGCTGAGCTCGCCGGCGATTCGCCGACAGCCCCAGCGCGGGTTCTCGCGCGCGGGGCGTAGCACGAGTTCACGCATCTCGCCCCGATCGGCGGCCGGCCTACGCGACGCGGATACGTCCAGCGTCTCATCACGAGACGCCGATGCGAGCGAAGCAGTGTAATCGCGAGGACTCAGCTCGAGCCGAGCGCGCCGGCGACCTAGTACGGCGACCTCGTGGCGGAGCACGACGATCTCGAGTTCGATCGACCATCACGCGCACACATGTTTCACCGCACACGCCCGCGTGCGAGCGCGAGTTGCTCGGCCGGCAGGTCCGTGCGGAGCTGCCGGTGCCGGGCTCCCTCGGCGAGGATCGCTGTAAGCTCGCCGGTAAAGGGCGCCTCCGCTTTGATCACGTGCGCGTGGAGCTACCTTCCTAACTCGTTTCGGACAGGTTCCTGCCTTTCTGTTCATCCGCGACAGCGTCTTTCGTGACCCGTTGGTTGCGTTCGATAGCCCCGATTTTCATTTTCAGCGGGCCCCTGCGATGCAACGGTTTATCGAACGTAGAAGTCCGCGAACTGGCCCGTCATGTAGTGCCCCGGCAGGTTGCAGATCAGGGCGTAGTGCCCCCGCTTGAGAGTGAGGTTGAGCGTCCTCGCCTGACCCGGCGGCACGCCGCCGATCTCACCCACGGCGCCCGACTCGTCTGCCTCATGGCCCTTGAGCAAACTCGTCGACCTGCACCGCCACGAGGGGCTTCGACGTGACGGCTCCGGCTGACAAAGCGCCGATCGAGACAGCAATCACCGCGACGGCACCGATCCAGAGAGAGAGCTTTCGCATTGGACCGACTCCTTCCTTCCGTAGTGTCACGCAAGGTCCCAGGCGAGGCCGTTCTTGCCATCCGGGTTTTCGCTGACCCCCGCTGCGGGATTAGCGCAGCCTGTTTCTCAGGGCCCCGGAATCGAGTCTCTCTCGTGAAAACTTGGCATGGTAGCCACGGCCCATCCGGGCCCCGTGCGCTTCCCACCCCACGGGGGTACTGCGATCAGTAGTTTTGGCGGCCGATTTCCGCGAGGGCACTGATGACGGTGTCCCTCCCATTCGTGACAGTTGACACTCAAACGGAGGGAGGGACAATGAACACACTCTTCACAGTCGTTGTGTTCGCATTTGTCATCGCAGTCCTGGCGGTCGTCGCGTACGCATTCTTTGAGGTGAGCCCGTTCGCTCGCCACACTGATGTGTTCCGCGATTCCCGGACCAGGAAGTGGCGGGGGCAAAGCCCGCGTCTGGACTAGCGGATTCAGGCGCTCTCGGGCGAGACAACCAGGTCTGTCTCCCTCCGGCTTGCATCGGCGTCGAAGCGAAACGTTGCGCTTGGTGACCGTCTGCAACTCGACGGCCACAGAAGTTGTGAATGGCAACTAGGCGACAGGATTCCGACCTATCGCCGGTTGAGAGCGCCACCGCGGAAGCGTGGCCGTGCCTCGACGCGAGCTGCCGAAGCGTCTCCTGAGCCAACGCTCGATCCGGGCCGGCTAGCCCTGAGCTTGCGTCTGGAACTAGGTCGGCGCCGCAGGTGCCACCGCGCGAAGACGATAGTGGCGCCCATTCGCCCGCTTCGGGTGGAACTCGGTCGGGAAGGCCGCTTGCGACCTCCCGTCAGCGTTCGCTCGAAACGCCACGAAGCGAAGCCGGTTTACGTCCAGCCGAACTCTCGGACAGCGCACTCACGAGCGGTAGAAGACGATCTCCGTCGCGGTCGAGATAGCGCAGCGGTCTTCCCAGATCCACCCGCGACATGTCCGCGTACTAACTGATCGGCCGTCCGGGTTTAGGTTCTCCCCTTCCCGGGCGGCCACGCCGCACTCGACGCACTGAGGGAAGAGGGCGACCTGCTCGGCGCTCAGGCAGGGCCCGAACGTCGGATCACGGCCCCTCCGCTTCGGCTGCGTACGTAGCTTCACTTGTGTCACCGTCGCGACCCGGGGTGCGTCAGTTAGTGACAACAATTGAAATCTGTCAGCCACTCGCCTATAGTGCTTCTCTTGCGACGCGACCAGCAGGACGACTCTATGGACACGCGCTCCCTCGGCACGACCGGCCTCACCGTTTCCGCGCTCGGGCTCGGCTGCATGGGTATGTCCGACTTCTACGGCCCCGCCGACGAGGCAGAGTCGATCGCCACCATTCAAGCGGCGCTCGACGCCGGGATCAGCTTGATCGACACAGGCGACTACTACGCGGCCGGGCACAACGAGCTCCTCATCCGGGAGGCGCTTCGCGGCCGGAAGCGCGAGCAGACCGTCATTAGCGTCAAGTTCGGGCTCATGCGCGCGCCCGACGGGCCGATCGTCGGCAACGACCTGCGCCCACAGGCCGTGAAGAACTTCCTCGCCTACACGCTCCGCCGGCTCGGCACCGACTACGTCGACATCTACCGGCCGGGCCGGGTGTTCCCCGACGTCCCGATCGAAGAGACCTTCGGCGCAATCGCGGAGATGGTGCAGGCCGGCTACGTCCGCCACATCGGCCTCTCCGAGGTCGGCGCCGACACCGTCCGTCGCGCGCACGCCGTCCACCCCATCTCCGACCTGCAGATCGAGTACTCGCTCCTCTCACGCGGGATCGAGGACGAAATCCTCCCCACCTGCCGCGAGCTCGGGATCGGCGTCACCGCCTACGGCGTCCTCTCCCGCGGGCTCCTCTCCGGGCACTGGTCGAAGGAGCGCGCCGAGGCGCTCGCCCCTCGCGACTTCCGCGCCTCCGCCCCCCGCTTCACAGGCGAGAACCTCGAGCGCAACCTCGCGCTCGTGGAGGCACTACGCGCGTTGGCAGACGAGAAGGGCGCGACCGTCGCGCAGATCGCGATCGCTTGGGCGCTCTCGCGCGGCGATGACGTCGTCCCGCTCGTCGGAGCACGTACCCGCGAGCGGCTCGCCGAGTCACTCGGCGCACTCGAGGTCGAGCTCCCCCCCGACGACCTCGCGCGGATCGAGGCGGCGCTCCCCGTCGAGGCGGTCGCCGGGGAGCGCTACCAGGCCGAGCAGATGGCGATTCTCGACAGCGAGCGGAACTAGAGTCCCGCGCCCATGGCGACCGAGGCACTCACGGCCGAGCGGATCCTGGAAGCGGCGGAGGAGGGCCTCCGCCGTTTCGGCCCGGCGAAGGCGAATGTCGTCGACGTCGCCCGCGCGCTCGGGGTCAGCCACGGCAGCGTCTACCGCCACTTTCCGAGCAAGGCGGCGCTTCGCGACGCGGTCACCGAGCGCTGGCTCTCGGAGATCTCGCAGCCGCTCGAAGCGGTCGCGGCCGGAAGAGGGACTCCTCCTGCCCGCCTCCGGCGCTGGCTCGACGGCCTCGTCCAGACGAAGCGGCGCAAGGCGCTCGACGACCCCGAGCTCTTCGCGACCTACATCGAACTCACTGCCGAGTCCCGCGAGGTCGTCAAAGCCCACGTCGACACGCTCATCGACCAGCTCGCACGGATCATCGCGGACGGTGTCGCACAGGGCCAATTCTCCGCGGACGACCCGCGGGGGGCGGCGCGCGCCGCCTTCGACGCAACGAGCCGCTTCCACAATCCAGCACACGCTGCCGAGTGGGGCGACCCGAAGATCGACGATGCCTACGCGGGCGTCCGTTCCCTCGTGTTGCACGGCCTCGCGGCGCCGTAAGGGTCCCCGCACCCAGACCAGAATTCGATGGAGCGTTATGGAGTAGGGGCGTAACCAGTGGCAATCTGATGATCCGGAGGGGGTCGAGTCTGCTCGCCGACGGACGCGGATCCACGGGTCTTGATGCCGGGCACGATATGGACCCATTAGCGACCGCTCGGTAGCCGTCGAGTCGCTAGTCGAGTTCCCTAGCACGAGACGTCGGAGTCGCCCTCGCGATGCTGTCGACGCGAGTCCGTGATCAGCACCAGTCGGCCCTGCTCGTCACAGCAGCCGAAGGCACGCCCCGAAAGCCTGGTCCGCTGAGCGGTCGTGCCCGGCCACGCTGTTCCGCTCGTCAACGTCCGCGGCGCCGTTTTGCCGCGTCCCCCCGCACATAGAGGAGCGGCCTTCCCGAGCGGGTCCGAAGTTGCCTATCAGTTGGCCTGCGCGGGAGCGGGTTCGCGCACGGCACGAAACACCTTGTCGACGAACGCCTTGCCCATCGCCTTGGCGGAGTAGGGATCCTGGCCGGTGATCAGCTCGCGGTCCACCACCACCTTCTTCCCTGCGGGAAGCTTCGTCTGCTCGATCTTCGCGCCGGCGGCGACCAGAATCTCGGTGGGGTATTCCTTGATGTGCCCCTGGAAGCGCCTGACCAGCGGCATGTCCTCGAGCATGCGGTCGACCGCTGTCTTGATGCAGGTCATCCGGTAGCAGTCGTAGATCCAGCGGCCGTCGATTCTGGGCGCGGCCGCCAGCGCTGCCGGTGCATGGCAGATCAGCCCGGTCGTCCGTCCGGCTTCGTGGAAGAACTGGACCAGCGCTGCGAAGTCCTCGTTGAGCGAGTCGTCGACGAAGGGATCGCGGTGGAGCAAGTCGACCATCGGCGCGTGGCCGCCGGGAACGAACATGGCCTCGAACTCAGCGAGCCGCTCTCGGTCGTGGGCGATCTCCTCCAACGGGATCGGGTTCGCGAGCCCGAGTTCGAGCAGACGCTTGTAGCTGCGCTTGGCCGCATTGAGCTTCGCTCGCGAGAGGTTCCAGTACATCAGGCTGTAGGAGGTCTTGTCGATCGTTGGCACCTTGCCGCCGGGCGTCGCGAACCTGAGCTCGAAACCGGCCTCGAGCATGGCGTCGGTCGGCTCGGTCAGCTCTCCCAGGTAGGTGCCGGTCGGCTCCTCACCGCCCTCCCGAAGCGGTATCCGGTCGGCAGCCGAGACGACGACGAGCACGCGCGCCGTTGTCGACATTCGAGATGACCTCCTCGCGCTCATTCTACGCTCCGTGTCAGCGTCGACAGTCGGGGTCGTGGGGGTCGCCTCCAAGGGTGTCGCCGAAGAAGACGTAGCGAAGCTCCGCGGTCCGGAGCACCGTGCTCGAGCGCCGGGCGGAAGAAGCAATCAGCCCACCTACAGGAACGCGGGTCAGCGTCTCTTCCGAAGCTCAACGTGGCGATCGTTGTCGAAGTTGGCACCACCCCGACCACACACCTACCACACAGGCTCTGCCGGGCGGCACCCGGTCGGCGAGTCCCGTCGCTCCCGCTCTTATCCCTCGTCCATCACGATCCGGCGCCTGCCGTCGTGGCAGATCGCGTGGTGGGTGTAGTCGAACGGCCGGTCGTAACGGCCGTCCCAGAAGGCGAGGCAGGTGAACCCGGCCGCGGCGCAGCGATTGCTCCTGTAGCACCGCTGCGAGAAGACCTCGCGTTCGGCTTCTCGCGCGGTCGCGCACGGAACGTCGCCTGTCGCTGACAGCTCGGACCACGACGGGCCGGGCCGCCGGCAGTAGCTGAAGTGACCGCGGTCGGCGCGATAGTCGGGCCAGCGGGCGCCCGCGACGAGCCTGAGGCCGAGCCTGCTCAGATACGGGCGAAGCGCCCTGTACGGAACGAGCGCGTCGTCCCGCCCATAGCTCTCGACGACGCCGACTGCGAGGCCATTCGGCAGAAGCGCGAATTGCGCGGTCGCGAGGGCAGCCGCCGGATGCCGCCGGACGGCTTGGTCGAGGCGCTTGTCGGCGCTGATCTGCGCCTCGAGCAGGCGCATCGCCTTCGCACGCTGCCCAAACAGCTGCGGACGATGGCCCGCGACCCGCTTGCCGTAACGCCGCGCGCGCGGCTCGAAGGCGCGCTGGTCGGAGGCGACCACCGCGCGCAGAGCCATGTTGACGGCTCCGAGCGCGAGCTTCCCGTCGCGAACCTGCGGGAAGGTGCCACCGGTCTCGAAGCGCGCAACGGGAAAGCGGGGCGTCGTCGCCGAGACGACGCTGAGCGGCGACGCGTGAACCGCGTTGGCCACCCGCGAGTGGGCCTCGCAGCCGGTTGCCGCCAACGCGAGCGCGAATCCCAGGGCCGTTGCGCACGTGAGCTTGGCGCGAACCATCGCCCGACCATAACGCTCTCTCTACGACCACCATGAGCCGTCACTTTGAGGCGAACCGACCCATCGGATCTCAATCTCGTGAGGCCCTTGCTGCGAGCTAACACGCTCCGAACGTCGGCGCCGTACGGTGCGTGCGTGAAACGAGCGGCGCTCTGCATCCTCCTTGTCGTCGCCGTCGGCGGCTGCGGCGGCGGCGGGCGCCATGCTGGGCCGCTGCCTGCGCGCTTCGTGCCCGTTTCCCTGAGCGCACTCGACGACCGTGACGTTGTCCTGCTCGGCACGGTCCCCTGCTCGGTCGGCCGGTGTTACGTGATCGAGCGCACCGCCGACGGTGGTCGCGGTTTCACCCGCGTCGCGGCACCGCGCGGGCTGCCGACGGAGGGGACGAATCCCAGGCTGCGCTTCGCCGACGCGCGCGACGGCTTCGTCTGGGTCCCGTTCGGCTGGGGCCGCTTCTGGAGCACCCACGACGGCGGCGCGACGTGGCAGAGGCTGCGCTCCCCCGACGTCGTCGCGTTCACGACCGCCGGCGGGAAGGCCTACGCCGTCGTCGCCCGTTGCACGACGCAGACCTGCAGTGGGTACCGCTTCGCTCACGGGCCGGCGTCCGCACCACGTTGGCGGGGGACGCCTCTCCCCTTCGTCCCGGACGGCCCCATCGTCGATCTCTCGGCCCGCGGCCGCAACGTCTGGCTGCTCGGGACGCCGGCTGGGACCCGCTTCCCGCGCCACGACGTGCTCGCGCGCTCGACCGACGGAGGCCACACGTTTGTCACCGGCGACGGCCCGTGCGTCCCCGGCCTCGGCGGCGACCTCGAGCCGTCATCGGCTCAGGTCGTCTGGGCGGTCTGCCCGACAGGGATGATGGCCGGCGCCTCACGCTCGACCGACGGCGGCGTCACCTTCGAGCCGCTGCGTACACCGTCCCTCGTCAACGCAGCCCGACTCGCGCCCGCCTCCGACGAGACGGCCCTGCTCGCCGCGAATGGCGCGGGCCGCCCGCTCTACCGCACGACCGACCGCGGCGCGACGTGGCGGCCACTTCGCCCGATGGGAAACGATGACGTTTGGTACGACGTGGTCTTCACCGACGCGCGCACCGGCGACGCGCTCGTGCAGGTCGGCGCGCACCCTCCCGCCGTCTGGCGGACGACCGACGGCGGCATCACCTGGTCGAGGATCGGCCGGCGATAGCGATACCGGCGCAGGCGCGGCCGCACGCGGCTGTGAGCCGAATAGACCGCGTGCGATTCAGCCAGATGCCGAATGCGAGCGAGACCGCTCGCTGTTAGCGTCGCCCACGTGGGCAGGGAGATCGAGCTCCGCCGCCACACCGACGCCCAGGGGGACGTCCTCACCGCCGAGGGCGTGGCGGCGGCGCTGGAGATCGGCGCACGCCTCCGGGGCGGCTACCGCCTCGCGGTGTCGACCGGGGCCCAGCGCGCGACTCAGACGCTCGCTTGCTTCCTCGCCGCGCTCGGCCAGCACGTGCCTGGCGGCGTCGTGATCGAGCCGGGCCTGCGGTCGCAGGTCGAGGACCGCTGGCGCGCCGCCTACCAGAAGGCGGGAAGCGGCGCGCTCGGCGCGCTGCGCGAGGCCGACCCTGAGCTCGTCGCGGAGGACTCGGAGCGGCTCGGCGCCGCGCTCCGCCGTGTCCTCGACGGCCTGCCCGACGGCGGCAACGCCCTGGTCGTCGGCCACAGCCCGACGAACGAGGCCGCGGTCCTCGGCCTCACCGGCGAGACCGTGGCGCCGCTCGCAAAGGGCGCCGGCGTCCGCGTCATCGCCGGCGACGACGGCTATCAGGTCGAACCGCTCGAGTAAACACTGCAACTTCGAGCGAGGTCGGCCAAGGGTGCGGAACTCGCAGGCGTCGGCACCGTCGCCTCGAGCTGCGGATGGAACAACCCGCTGGGCAATCGACGTCGGCGACGGCAGGATGGGGTTGGGCCGTCTCAGGGATCGGCTTTCTCCTCAACATCAACGACCGCGTACCGCTTCACCGAGGTCCGGCGCCTGCCGTAGCAGCCTCGAGATCGTCGCCTTGAACTCGGCCCGTACCCCCAGCTCATTCCGGCCGAAGACCGCCGTCCGCCGTACTTGACGCACGAGCGCTATCGCTTACGCTCGGGCTCGATGTCGAGAGAGACCGTGCGGCGTTGAGTGCGGGCGTGAATACCGACGGGTAAGAGTCACCGCGCCCGGTCGCGGAGGAAGGCGCGGTTGCGGTCGGCCGTGTCGCCCCAGAAGTCCCAGTCTGGATACAGCGACTCGATGCTCTCGGGCTCGGCGAGGAAGGCACGGAGGTGCTCGCGCAGCGCGCGCACGTGCTCGACGGTCGCCACTCCGCCGTGGCCGGGCACGAACCGATTGACGTCGAGCCGTTCGAGCGCGACCAAGATCTCGATCCAACAGTCCGGGTCCCCGTGACCCATCCAGGGATGCATCTCGACGCATAGCAGGTCGCCCACCACCGCCACGTGCCGATCCGCCAAGAGGAGGAACGCGTCGCTCTCCGTATGGCCGGCCCCGAGGGTGATCAGCTCGCAGTTGGGGGCGAGCTCCAGACGATCCTCGAACGTCCGCGTCGGTGGCCGCAGCCCCACCTCGGCGATCGTCGCGGCCAGATGGCGAACGCCCTGGGCCCGTGCCTCGAACGACCTGTCGAGCCCCGGGTAGCCCGGGTCGGGTCCAGCGGGGAGCGACGCGACCAGCGCGTCGAAGTCGGTCGCCTTGTGCTCAGCGAGCTGCTCCGCGGAACGCCTCTCGATCAACTCCTTCGTGCGGGTTGTGGCAACGATCTCCGCGTCCGGGAATGCCTGGTTGCCACGGATGTGGTCGGCGTGCCAGTGGCTGTTGACGACCCACCGGATGGGCCCGATTCGCTCGGCTGCCTCGTGCAACTCCTCACCCGCCGGCGGCGTCATGCCTGTGTCGAAGACGAGCGTCTGCCGGTCTAGCCGTACGATCGCGGCATTTCCTCGGCCGCCGCCGTCCGGGATGGCAATCGCAGCGACCACGCCGTCTGCGATCTCCTCGAGCCGGTAGTGCGCCACGCCGAGCCTACGCGAGGCGGAGCCGCTCGAGCGCCGCAAGCGAAAGGCGCGCGTGCACGCCGCGAACGCGGTTGACAATCTGGGTGACGCGGAGGTCGACGACGACGCTCGCGAGTGCGAGCGCCTCCTTTCGCTCGAGTTCGAGCTCGCGTTCCATGAGATCGAGCATGCTGTTGAGCGCCTGAAGGGCGGCCTCATCCAGGTCCTCGTCGAATCCGAAGGCGAGCCAGGCTGTCGGAGTCAGGGCCTGGGGGGTGACGAGCGCGAGGTCGTCGCGGACGGTGAGCGTCAGCTGTACTCGCTCGAATGGACACTCGATCGCCATCTGCCCGACCTCGCCGTCGCCCTGCGCCGCGTGGCCGTCGCCGGCTGAAAAGAGCGCCCCCTCGACGGCGATCGGGAGCAGCAGCGTCGACCCTTCGACCAGTTCCTTGCAGTCGATGTTGCCGCCGGTTGGCCTGGGCGGCATCGTCGAATGCATCCCCGGCTCGTCCGGCGGCATGCCGAGCACGCCGAGAAACGGTCGCAACGCCACCTCGCGCCCGCTCCGGTCGCGCGCGAGGCCTGCCACGCCGTCCAAGTCCCACTCGAGGAGATGCCCGTCGAGATCCGGGAGCCGCAGCCGCTCCCCGAGCGCGCTCCACCAGCCGCCCGCCCACGTCCAGCCCCAGCTCCCGGCGCGAACCTCGTCGATCCGAACCTCCAGCACTGCGCCTGGCCGAGCGCCGCGGACGGCGACAGGCCCGACAAGCGCATGTCCGAGCGGGCGCCCCTCGCTGTCGCGCTCAGATTCGCGTGGCCGAAGCTGCCACCGCTCACCTACCTCGGGGGGCGGCGGCCCGCGACCCCAACCCGCGTCGAGCGTGGCAAAGAAGATGGCGTCTCCCGAGTCGATCGTCAGGATCGGCTCGAGCTCGCGCGAGAAGTGCCCGTGAACGGTCCGCTGGGCGAGCGGGATCTCGTGAATCGCCACAAGGCAAGCGTACGACCGAGGACCGGTCAGTCGAAAGGCCCGCTTGTGACGGGCTTTACGAAGTAGCGGGGGCAGGATTTGAACCTGCGACCTCCGGGTTATGAGCCGGCTCGGTTATGTACACGCGTGCCGCCGTATTCCGCCGAAACGCCGGCTCCGAGCAGTTTTCGGCCGCGACCGTGCATTCAGGCGGAACACGGTGACATCGCTGCGGAAGCCCGATGCTTGCGAACGCTTGCAGCATCGAGTCCCTGGAGTAAGCAACGACAACGGCGGGATTCAAGGGCATCAGCGAGACAGCGTTCAGCTAGGCGGGGCCTCTTCTGTTGACCGGTCGGAATGCAGCATCGAGTCCCTGGAGTAAGCAACGACGACGGCGGGATTCAAGGGCATCAGCGAGACAGCGTTCAGCTAGGCGGGGCCTCTTCTGTTGACCGGTCGGAAGGCTCGGGTGCCGGCGCATTTCCTGATCCGGCGCCCGCGGTAGGAGGTACAGGTGGCGAAGGCTGTGGCCGGCGCGTCCGCGCTGCAAGGACGATCAATGCGGTGCTTCCCCCGGTGACGAGCACGCCGCCGAGGAGTACCCCGATCGCAACCCAGAGCAGGAAGGACATCTTGGCGCCCACGTCGATGTCCGCGGCGACGCCACGCGAGCCGTCGGAGTTCATGAGGACGACCGACCAGTCGCCCTCGCGCACGTTCCACGTCAGCGTCTGTGTCCCGACCCCGGAGGCGGAGGCCGCCCAGAAGGGCTGCTCCGTCGGCGGCCCTTGGGGCACGCCTCCCGTGACTGGAAGGTACGTAACTCGGAAGGGATCGAAGTCAATGTCCTGGACATTCGCGTGGGCGACGGGACCCAGGTACTTGGCGACAGCCGCCTCCGGCCCAATGCCCATGAAGAGCGTCTTCCCGCCGGCACCCTCGCCGCGGATCCGAACCTTGCCGAACCAGCTGTCGTTCAGGACCCAGCCGGCTCCGTCGGTATCGACTTCGAGCCGCGTACGCGTGAGAGCGTAGGTCGGTGTCGCAAATCGCTCGATCGGTGTCGTCAGGTAGCCGTCCTCGCGCTGCGTGCGGTCGGCCCAGAGCAGGAAACCTCCCCCTGCGAGCAGGGCAAGCCCGAACAGGACTCCGATGCTGCCGAGGACTATGAGGATGACGCGACCCGCGCTCATTGGTTCCGAACGACGTCAGCGGGACGATCTCGCGCCGCGCTCCATGCAGCGCGAGACATGGTCGCGACTGGATAGACGACGGCGAAGATGACGCCGAGGTTGACTCATCGCCCCCAACTCGTCAAGGGCGCTGCGAACCCGGCCAGCCTGAATCCCCGCCATACCGGGCACAACCATGCGAAAGGCGCCGTTTCCGACGCCTTCGCAGTAGCCGGGGCGGGATTTGAACCTGCGACCTCCGGGATATGAGCCGCATCGATTGGGTATACGCGTTCCGATGCATTCCGCCGAATGCAGGCTCAAGGCCAGATTGGTCCCGAGACGTTGCATTGAAGCGAAACACGGTGACATGGTTGCGGAAGGCCGATGCTTGCAGAACGCTTGCACTTTGGAATCGCTCCAGCGCTTCGGAGATTAAGAGGCGAGCACTTCGCCTCGGTGCGCAGTCGAGTCTCGCGGAGCGAAAACTGGAGCCGTCCGCCGATGCACTGGATGAACGCCGACCGATGAGTCTTCGCCGTCTGTCGCGTCTGTATCGGTAAACAGGACGAAGGAGGGCCCATGCAACCTCGCGTACTGCTCGACGGCCTGGCCATGCCCGAGTCGCCTCGGTGGCACGACGGCCGTCTCTGGTTCTCGAACTGGGGAACGAGGCAGATCGTCGCCGTCGACCTCGACGGAAACAGCGATGTCGTTGGAGAAGGTCCCGACGGACTTGGTTGGGCGACGAACTGGCTTCCAAATGGACGGCTCCTTATCACAGGCCCAGAGCTGATCCGGGTCGAGGCCGACGGGTCGCGCGTCCGGCACGCCGACCTCAGCCGCATCTCGCCGCTCGGCTGGAGCGAGATCACCGTCGACGGGCGCGGCAACGTCTATGTCAACACCATCAACTTCGACTTCGCCCAGTTCAACGACGTGCTCACCAGTGGACAAGCACCGGGCAAGATCGCGCTCGTCACCCCAGACGGCCAGGCCCGCGAGGTGGCGAACGAGCTCGCCTTCCCGAACGGCATGGTTATCACACCGGACAACAAAACGCTCGTCGTCGCCGAGTCCTTTGCCGCACGCCTCACCGCCTTCGAGATCGCGGAGGACGGCACCTTGTCGAACCGTCGGGTGTGGGCGAACGGGGTCGGCCCGGACGGCATCTGCCTCGACGCAGACGGCTGCATCTGGGCCTCGAGCGCAAGCATGGCGAACGACTGCGCCCGTATCCACGAGGGCGGCGAAGCGTTCGAGCGGATCGATCTCGGCCGCCCGTGCTTCGCAACCATGCTCGGCGGCCCCGACCGTCGGACGCTGTTCATGCTCACCGCGGAGTGGCGCGGGACTGAGGGAGTCCAGGACGTGCTCAGGGCGAGAACGGGACAGGTGCTCATCGTCGACGCGCCCGCGGCCGGCGTGGGCTGGCCGTGACCGCTAAGAGGCGCCGCGCGCGGCGCCGCCG
>WNGA01013048.1_pt1 | contig 13477 bp, 13 predicted proteins | sample 5400061 | NCBI WGS metagenome assembly WNGA01 (sample SAMN13153366, study PRJNA577476) | soil metagenome | isolation source: 100 cm soil or saprolite under grassland replicate 2 | place: USA:California | collected 2016-06-15 | reverse complement strand
AAGCCGGTAAAGCCCGATCTCGAGCGGCGGCTCGGCCGCGAGGTGCGCTTCGCGAACGACGCCAACTGCTTCGCGCTCTCGGAGGCGATCGACGGCGCGGCGAAGGGCGCGCAGGTCGTGTTCGGCGTGATTCTCGGCACCGGGGTGGGCGGCGGAGTCGTCACGGACGGCCGGGCGATCGAAGGCGCGAACTCGATCGCCGGCGAGTGGGGGCACAATTCGCTGCCGTGGCCGTCGCCCGACGAAATACCGGGTCCGCGCTGCGCCTGCGGCCGCGACGGCTGCATCGAAGCCTTCCTTTCGGGGCCCGGGCTCGCCCGCGATCACCGGCTCGCGACCGGAGAGTCGCGCGAGCCCGCCGACATCGCCGCGCTCGCGGAATCGGGCGATCGCGGCTGCGCCGCCACCTTCGAGCGCTACGAGGAACGGCTCGCGCGCGCGCTGGCGAGCGTCATCAATCTGCTCGATCCCGAGGTCATCGTGCTCGGCGGCGGGCTATCGAACACCGCTCGCCTGTACCGCAACGTGCCCGCGCGCTGGGGTCGCCACAGCTACTCGGACAGCGTCGTGACCCGGCTCGCGAAGGCGGCCCACGGCGACGCGAGCGGGGTGCGCGGCGCGGCACGGCTGTGGTAGAGATCCCCTATCTCGAGCGAGGAGGCTGCAAGGAACGTGCGAAAAGCTGCTTAGTCCCGCGACTCGGCCGCGAGCGCGAAGCGCACGAGCTCGGCGACGTTGCGGGCGTCGAGCTTTACCATCAGGCGCGACTTGTGGACCTCGACCGTCCGCGGGCTGATCTCGAGCGAGGCCGCGATCTCCTTGGCGTGAAGGCCCCTGCCCACGAGCACCAGCACTTCGTGCTCGCGCGCAGTGAGCTTAGCCAGCCTCGATTCCAGGTCGGCGCCGGCCTGCGCGCTCTCGATCCTGCGGCCTTCCCTTTGCATTCCCCTCTCGATCGCCGCGCACAGGTCGGTCTCGTCGAAGGGCTTTTCCAGGAAGTCCATGGCATCGGACTGGAACGCGGCACGCGCCGAGGGAACGTCGCCGTGCGCGGTGATGATGACGAAGGAAAGGCGGCTGCCGCGCGCGCGAAGCTCGGCCTGGAGGTCGAGGCCGCTCTTTCCAGGAAGTCTCAAGTCGGCGACGATGCATCCGACCCAATCGTCGCGCCAGGCCGAGAGAAAGGCCTCGGCGCTCTCGAATGCGGCGGTGGCGTAGCCGAGCAGCCCCAGCATCAGCGCGAGCGAGTCGCGGACCGCGGGGTCGTCGTCCACGATGAATACGTTGAAACCGCGCCCGGGGCTACTCATCGCCGCTTTTCTCGGGCAGCACCAAATGAAATTCGCCATGCCCTGTGTGCTCGGCGGCGAGCGAGCCGCCGTGCGCTTCGGCGATTGCCCGGCTGATCGCAAGGCCGAGGCCCATTCCCGAGGACGTGCTGGTGGAGAAGGGCTCGAACAGGCGCTCGCGCGCGGCGGGGGAGACGCCCGGCCCGGAGTCCCGCACGCTAAAGATCACGCTCCCGTTCGCCGCCTCGGCGGAGACGGTCACGCGCTTTTTGCCCGGTGGCTCATGCGCGACGGCCTCGAGGGCATTTGCGAGCAGGTTCCGCAGCACCAGCTCGATCTGGAGCCGATCGACCAGGAGCGCCCTGCCGGCGCCGCCACCTTCGACGTTGAGTTCCACGTCGCCGGAGCGATTGAGGTCGCGGCCGATCCGCAGCACCCCCTCGAGCAGGGTTTCGACCGTGGTCTCCTGGAGGCGCGTCGTCCCGGTGCGAAAGAAGTCGCGCAGCCGCGACACGACATCGCTCGCGCGTTTCGACTCGGCGAGCATCTTCCCGATCGTCTCCGCGATCCCGAAGCGCGAACCGGCGTCGCCCCCGCGCTCGAGCAGGAGCTGGCAGGCGCGTCCGTAGTTGGCGAGCGCGGCGAGTGGCTGGTTGAGCTCGTGCGCAATGGCGCCCGCCATTTCGCCCGCCGCTGCGAGCCTAAGCGACTGCTTCAGGCTCTCCCCGGCGCGCGCGCGCTCATCCACCATCACGCCGAGGAACAGGCCCGTGAGAGTGAGGGCGGCGACGAGCGCCTGCAGCTCCACCACCGCGAGCGAATGCATCACCCCGCCGCGCGCGCCGAGCACCACGCCCGCCTGCACGATGGCGGAGGCGAGCGCGGCGGCTCCGAGACCCCCGCGCAACGCGATCCAGATCAGAGGAAGGAACAGCCCGTAGAAGAACTTCGAGGGATCGCCGGCGACTTCGACGATGTAATAGAGCGCGCCGGTCATCACGGCGAACTGCAGGAATGTCTCCGGCTTTCGCCACGAGCGCGCGAGCCGCACGCGCGCCTCGGGGTCGGCGGCGACCAGCAGAAGCGGGGCGGTGACGAGCACGCCGACGGCGTCTCCAAGCCAGAAGCGGATCGCGGCATCCGCGAAGGAGCTTCCCGAAATGAAGCCCGTTGCGAGCAACACGCCGACGTAGAGCAGCGCGACCGCCGCGGCGCCCGACGCCGTCACCGCGACGAAGATCCAGAGCCGGCGGGTGTCCCGCAGTCTTGGATCGGACTCGAAGATCGGGCGTAAAGCGCCCGCGATCGCGGCGTAGCCGACTGCGAGCACAAGCGAGGTCAGTGCGGTTACCCAAAGGCCGCCCGGTGCGTGCCGAATCACAACGTCGGAGACGAAGGCGGCGACGAAGACCACCGGCGCGTAGCCCAGGCCGCCCAGCATCATCCATACGATCGACAGCGCGGGCGGCGGATTCCAGGGCGTGATGTTGAAAGGCCCGAGCGGATAGATGTAGCTCGCCCAGTCGAGCGCGACGTATCCGGCGACGAACAGCAGCGCACCGGCGGCGCGCGACGCGAAAGCCCCGCGCGCTCCTGTCGTGCCTGATATGCGTTTTATCCAGCTCTGTATCGGCATGCTCCCATGGTCGGTCCCAGCGCCCGCCGTGGCAAGTACGCAATTTCACTTACGTCGATTCACGGATTTTCACGCCGCGGCGCTGGGCCTATCCTCCGGACATCTGCAACCCTTCCCCGGCTAGGACAACATGCACAGCGCACCCGCGGGACATTGGATGGAGCTGGCCGCCGCCGCCCTCTTCGGGCTCGCGGTCCTGCACACTTTTTCGACGAAGTACTTCGAGCATCTCGCACACACGCGCACGGCCCATGCCGGGCTGTGGCACCTGCTCGGCGAGGTCGAGGTCGTCTTCGGGTTCTGGGCGTTCGTATTGCTCGTCTTCCTTGCGACGGCGGGCGGCTGGAAGGCCGCCGCAGGGTACCTCGACGCGAGCCGCTTCGTCGAGCCGATGTTCGTCTTCGTGATCATGGTGATCTGCGCGAGCCGTCCGATCATGCAGTGCGTTTCGGGCTTCGTGCGCGGGCTCGGCGCATTCGTTCCGCTTCCGGCCGCGACGGCGCGCTATTTCCTCGGCCTGTCTTTCGTGCCGCTCCTGGGCTCTCTCGTGACCGAGCCCGCCGCCATGACGCTTGCCGCCCTCATGTTGCGCGGGACGATTTTTTCCCGGCGGGCGTCGAACGCGCTTAAATACGCAACGCTCGGTGTGCTCTTCGTCAACGTCTCCATCGGAGGAACGCTCACTCACTTTGCGGCGCCTCCGGTTCTCATGGTCGCCGCCAAATGGGGCTGGGACACCGCATACGTCTTCTCGATGTTCGGTTGGAAGGCGGCGATCGCAGTGCTGGTGAACGCCTCGCTCGTAACGTTCCTCTTCCGGCGCCAGCTCGCGGCAAAGGCGGGGGCCGACGAGAGTCGTTCCGAGCCGCGCGCGCCGGCGGCCCTGGTCTTCATCCACCTCGCCATCCTCGCGGGAGTTGTGGCCTCGAGCCACTACCCGGAGGCGTTCATCGGGCTGTTCCTGCTCTTCCTCGGGCTCGCCGAGGCCTACAAGCGCCACCACGACCGCCTGATGCTGCGCGAGGGGCTCATGGTCGCCTTCTTTCTCGCCGGGCTCGTCGTCCTCGGCGGACAGCAGAAGTGGTGGCTGCAGGCGGCGCTCTCCAGGTTGAGCGAATCGACGCTCTTCTACGGGGCGGCCGCGCTCACGGCGATCACCGACAACGCCGCGCTCACCTACCTCGGCTCGCTCATCGACGGCGTCTCGGACCAGTTCAAGTACGCGCTCGTCGCGGGCGCGGTCGCCGGAGGCGGGCTCACCGTGATCGCCAATGCGCCCAATCCGGCGGGTTTCGCGATCCTCAAGGATTCCTTCGACGAGCGCTCGATCAGCCCGCTGTGGCTGCTCGTCGCGGCGCTGCCGCCCACGCTCGTCGCGATCTTCTGCTTCCGCGGCGTCAACCGTTCCACGCTCGAGTTCTTCGACCTCGACGTCTGGCTCCAGTGGTTCCGCTCGCTCGACCCGGCGTTCCTCTTCCTGCTGATCCTGCCCTTTGCGGTTGCGGCCGTGGGGCTGTGGAGCGAAACGCTTAGGTCGGCGAGAGACAAGCGCAGGGAAGACTGAAGCGCGCGCTGCACGACGAGCGGCACTGCGCCGGGGCGATCAGGTGCGCACCAGAACGATATGCACGCGGTACGGCCCGTGCGCACCGAGGACGATCGTCTGGTCGATGTCGGCGGTGCGCGAAGGCCCGGAGACGAAGTTGATCGCGCGCGGCAGTTGCCGGAGTTCCGCGCGCGCAAGCGCCCAGGCGTCCTCCATGTGAGCGACGATGCGGCCTGCGGACACCACGGCGACATGCGTTTCGGGCAGGAGGCTCACGGTGGCTGGCGTGTCCGGACCCGAAGCAAGCACCAGCGTTCCGGTTTCGGCGATCGCAGCAAAAGCCCCGGTCACGCCGACCGGATCGTCGTCCTTTGCTCCACGCGACTCGAGAGCGAGCCCCGCGCCCTTCCAGTCGAGATCGGCGAGCTGCGGCCAGACACTGCCCGCAAGCGGCAGGTTGTTTGTCTTAAGAAAGCGAGCGACCGCAGCCGGAGCATCGCCCTCGGTCGCTACTTCGTCGGTTGTGCACTGCGTCGCCTCGGCCCGCGCGCGAAAGCGGGCGACGAGGTCGGCTTCGACCGGCGGCAGCGTCCCGCGCGGGTGAGCGCGCAAGTAAGTTTCGACCGCTTCCAGCTCGGCCTGCGATGGTGTATTCCCGCCGCGTCCCTGCGCCTTGCGGATGCGGGCCAGGATTCGTTCCCGTGCGCCGCTCACTCTAGCGCCTTCACGATGTCTTCGACGACTTTCTTGGCGTCGCCGAACACCATCATGGTCTTGTCCATGTAGAAAAGCGGGTTGTCCAGGCCGGCGTAGCCGGCGGCCATGCTGCGCTTGTTCACGAGCACGGTGCGCGCCTTGTGCGCTTCGATGATGGGCATTCCGTAAATCGGACTGCCCTTGTCATGGGCGAGCGGATTGACCACGTCGTTCGCGCCGAGCACGAGCACGACGTCGGTCGTGCCGAGCTCGCCGTTGATGTCCTCCATCTCGAATACCTGATCGTACGGCACCTCGGCCTCGGCAAGTAGCACGTTCATGTGCCCCGGCATGCGGCCCGCGACCGGGTGGATCGCGTAGCGCACGTTCACGCCCTTCGCGATCAGCTTCTGCCCCATCTCCTTCACCGCGTGCTGGGCGCGCGCGACCGCAAGCCCGTAGCCCGGCACGATCACCACCGACTCGGCGTTGGCGAGCAGGAAGCTCGCATCTTCGGCCGACCCGGAGCGCACCGTCTTGTCGCCGCTGCCGGCGGCGGTCGCGCCTTCGGCCGCGCCGAAACCCCCCATGATCACCGAGATGAAAGAGCGGTTCATCGCCTTGCACATGATGTAGGAGAGGATCGCCCCGGAGGAGCCGACCAGGCTTCCGGCGATGATGAGCATGGTGTTGTTGAGCGAGAAGCCGATTCCAGCCGCGGCCCAGCCCGAATAGCTGTTGAGCATGCTGATCACCACCGGCATGTCGGCGCCGCCTATGGGGATGATGATGAGCACGCCGAGCGCAAAGGCGATCGCGAGCATCGCCGCGAACGGCGTCCAGGCTTTGCCCTCGGCAAGGAAAAAAGCGATCCCAAAGCCGATCATCACGATCGCAAGTACAAGGTTGAGCAGGTGCTGACCCTTGAATACAACGGGCGCGCTCGAGAAAAGCCGGAGCATCTTCCCGAGGCCGGCGAGCTTCCCGAAAGCGATGACGCTGCCCGAGAACGTGATCGCGCCGACGAAGCTGCCGATGAAGAGCTCCAGACGATTGCCGCGCGGCAAAGGATCATGCTCGCCGAAGGCCGCGGGATTGTTGACCACGGCGATGGCGATCAGCACTGCCGCCATACCGACGAGCGAGTGCATCGCTGCGACCAGCTGCGGCATCTGCGTCATCTGAACGCGCTTTGCGACGAAGGCGCCGACCATGGCCCCGATCGCCGCGGCGACGAGGATGAAGGCGACTTTCTTCGTTACGGCGAGTGTCACCAGAACGGCAATCGCCATGCCGATCACGCCGAAGAGGTTGCCGCGCCGCGCCGACACGGGCGACGACAGGCCTTTCAGCGCGAGAATGAAAAGGACGCTCGCCGCCAGGTACCAGAGCGCGAGCTGGTTGGCGCTCATGCCTTGTCCTTCTCCGCCTTCGGCGTTTTCCTCTTGAACATCTCGAGCATGCGCTGCGTCACGAGGAAGCCGCCGAAGACGTTGACCGCGGCGAGGCCCACCGCGACCGCGCCCAGGATCGAGCCGAAATCGGTCTCGTAGGGGCCCGCGGCAAGGATGGCGCCGACGATGATGACGCTCGAGATCGCGTTGGTCACGCTCATCAGCGGCGTGTGCAGCGCGGGCGTCACGTTCCAGATCACGTGGTATCCGACGAAGACGGCGAGAACGAACACGACGAGATTGATGACGGTCGGGTCGATGGTTCCGGTCATGTTCAGCCCTTCTTCACGACTTCACCGTTGATGCAGACAAGGCTCCCGGCGATGATCTCGTCGGAGCGGTCGAGCTTCAGCTCGCCGGTCTTCGGATCGACGAGCAGGGCGAGGAAGTTGAGCAGGTTCCTCGCGTAGAGCGCGCTCGCGTCCGCCGCGACCAGCGCCGGCAGGTTGGAGATGCCGATGAGCTTCACGCCGTGCTTGATCACGACCTTGTCTTTTTCGGTCAGCGGGCAGTTGCCGCCCTGCTCGATCGCCATGTCGACGACCACCGAGCCCGGCTTCATCGCGCGGACCGTCTCCTCCTTCAGGAGGACGGGCGCCGGGCGGCCTGGGATGAGCGCGGTGGTGATGACGATGTCGGCGGCCTTGGCGCGATCGTGCACGAGCTCCGCCTGGCGGCGCATCCAGTCGACCGGCATGGGCCGCGCGTAGCCGCCGGCGCCTTGCGCGATTTCGCGCTCTTCGTCGGTGAGATAGGGCACGTCCAGGAATTTCGCGCCGAGCGATTCGATCTGCTCCTTCACCGCGGGGCGCACGTCGGAAGCCTCGATCACCGCGCCCAGGCGCTTCGCCGTGGCGATCGCCTGCAACCCCGCGACGCCAGCGCCGAGGACGAGCACGCGCGCAGCCTTCACCGTGCCGGCCGCGGTCATCAGCATCGGCATGAAGCGGCCGTATTCGGCCGCGGCGAGGATCACCGCCTTGTAGCCGCCGATGTTCGCCTGCGAGGAGAGCACGTCCATGCCTTGAGCGCGCGTGGTGCGCGGCAGCCATTCCATGGCGAAGCAGGTGAGCCCCGCGGCTGCATAGGATTCCATCGTCGCGCGGTCGTAGGGATTGAGAAGGCCGACCACGATCGCGCCGCGCTTGAACAGGCCCACTTCCCCGTCCTGCGGCCCTCTCACCTTGAGCACGATGTCGGCGGCCGAAAAATCCCCCGCGCCCGGGACGATTTTCGCGCCGGCCGCTTCGAATTCCCTGTCGGGAACGCTCGCGGCGACGCCCGCGCCGGATTGGACGAGGATCGCGTGGCGCCCGCCCGCAGCGAGCTTCTTGACGGTCTCGGGAGTCGCTGCGACGCGCGTCTCGCCCGCGCGGGTTTCCGCGGGTATACCGATGTTCATGGATTTTTCTGTGGCGGCCGAAACGAAGTCCGATGATACACGGCCTCGTATAATCGGCTCAACTCAACAAGGAGGAGTGATGACCATCAAGGTGCGGCGCGTGGTGACCGGGCACGACGGCAAGGGGCGCGCCGTCGTGAAAATCGACGAAGTGTCGAAGAACATCGTTTCGAACCGGCCCGGGGCCTCGGCCTGCGTCGTGTGGACGACCGACGCGATCCCGGCCGACAACTCGGGCGATTCCGACGCTTCCACCAAAAAGGTCGGCACCACGCTTCCCGGCGGAACGGTATTCCGCGTCATCGAGTTCTCGCCCGGGGTGGCGCCGCGCGTGCACCGCACCGACTCGATCGACTACGCGGTGGTGATCTCGGGCGAGATCGACATGGAGCTCGAGAAAGGCAGCGAGGTCCATCTCAAAGCGGGCGACGTGCTCGTGCAGCGCGGCACCGTGCACTGCTGGGTGAATCGCGGCAAGGCCCCCTGCGTGATGGCCTTCGTCCTGGTCGATGCCAAGCCCGCGATGGCCGGGGGCAAGGTGCTCAGCGCGTTCGGATAAGGTTGAGGCAGTTGCGACGGCCGGCTAAAACGGAGGGAGGTCTAACGACCGAGTTGAGCGGCCGGGGACAGCTACGCGGGGCGACCGCCGCCGGCCGCGATCCACTCGTCGACGAGCTTCTCCAGCACGGCCAGGGGGAGCATGCCGCTATCGATCACGACGGCATGGAAATCGCGCACATCGAATTTCGGACCGAGGGTCTTCTCCGCGCGGGCGCGCAGCTCGAGGAACTTGCGCTGGCCGAGCATGTATCCGAGGGCCTGCGAAGGATTGGAGAAGTAGCGATCGACTTCGCTCACCGCGAAATCCTGGTCCAGGCCACCCTGCCCTGCCATGTACGCGATGGCCTTGTCGCGCGGCCAGTTGTACGCATGGATGCCGGTATCGACGACGAGCCGCGCGGCGCGAAAGAGCTCGGCCTGCAGGTGCCCGTAGTGCTGGAAGGGATCCTTGTAGAGGCCGAGATCGAAGCCGAGCTTCTCCGCGTAGAGCGCCCAGCCCTCGCTGTACGCCACGTTCCGGCTTCCCATCGAGCGCCATGGGTGGAGCTTTTCCATCTCCGCCGCTCGCGCGATTTGCATGTGGTGGCCCGGCATGGCTTCGTGCACGAAGAGCGTCTCGGTCCGCCACGTCGCCTCGTTCTTGTAGCCGAGCGCGTTGATCGTGAAGTAGCCGCTGGTGCCGAGCGGAAGCGATCCGGGCATGTAGTTGGCGGCCGTGCTGCTGGCCGACTCGGACGGCGTCATGGCTCGCACCGCATAGGGCATGCGAGGAGTCGCATGGAACAGCTTCGGCAACTGCGGTTCGACTCGCTTGCCGACTTCACGGTAGGCGGCGAGGACGGAGTCCGACGAATCAAAGAAGTATTTCTTGTCCGTCCTCAGGCTTTCGATGAACGCGTCGGTAGTGCCCTTGAAGCGAGTCTGCAGCGCGACCTCCCCGATCTCCCTGCGCAGGCGCTCGACCTGGCGCAGGCCCAGCTGGTGAACCTCCGCCGCCTTCATCCCACGGACCACGTGCGCACGAATGAGGAACTCGTAGTACTCGGCACCGCCGGGCAATGCCGCGAGACCCGCCACTTGCGGCGCCTTGGGCCGGTATTCGTTCACGATGAACGCCTTAAACCGGCGCAGCGCCGGCTGGTAGTCCTCCGCGATGGCGCGCCGGGCCGCAGCGGTCAGTGCCGCACGCTCGTCCTCGGGAACGCCGCTCGCGAAATTCCTGAAAGGACTGAGAAGCGTGCTGTCCTCCACGGTGTCCACGACATGCGCATCGATTGCGGCCACGACGCGATCGAGCACGGGGACCGGGCTCAGCCATCCGCTCTTCATCCCGGCGCGCAGCCGTTCGATGGTCTCGTGAGCGAACTTCGGCGTGGCGCTGATGCGCTTGATGAAGTCGCGATAGTTGTCCGCAGTCCGAAAGGGCGTCGTCTGCGCCATGCGTGGCATCGCGTTCTGCACGCCTCCGAGCGTCGAGAGAACCAGGCCCTCGGCGCGCGCGAAGCGCTGCGCCTCCACGCTCACCTCCATCTTGTCGCGCAGCAGCTCATAGGAGACGCGGTCCTGCCCGCGCAGCACCCTGGCGTCGATCGCCTTCAGCTGCTCCAGCGCGTCACGTTCGCGGGCACGCTCTTTCTCCAGCGTGGCGAAAGACAGGTCCGGGAGGAGGTGGTCGTAACCGGGGACCCCGCGCACCGTCGCCTGCCAGGGCGAGCGGCGGAAAACGGCTGCGAGATCGTCGTCGAGGAGCGCCTTCAGCTGGACGGAGGCGGGTTGCGGGGCGGGAGTCTGAGCGGATGCAGTGGCGATGCCGGCGGCGAGTGCCGCGGCGAATAGGATCTTCAGCATGGTCCTGGAGTCGCCCGCCCGGACTCGGAATACGCGAGTGCGTCACGCACCTGCTCGAGCGGAAAGATCTTGTCCACCAGCGGTTTGATGACGCCGCCTTCCACCAGCCGCGTGATCTCTCTCAGCTGCTCCTGCATGCCGTTGTTAGGGCTCATTGGATCGCCCTCACCGGAACCAACGAGGAACCTGACTGGCGTAGCGCTCCCAGTCACTGCCATGCGTGCGAGCCAACCACGGCTCCTCGCCGCGCACCACGCGAATGTGAAAAGCCGTGACGACGAGAAGCGTGTAGATGTACAGGGCCGGTGAGCCGAACGAGACGGCCCACCCGAGCAGCACCAGCGCGACCGACACATACATCGGATTGCGGCTGTAGCGGTATAGGCCGACGATTACCAGTTTCTGGGGTGGCGCCCATGGAGCGAGCGTCCCCTTGCCTGAGATGTAAAAATCCCTCACGCACCAAAAGAGGCCGATAACCCCGACCGCGAAAATAACCAGCCCCAGGGGTTGATCTAGCTGAGTGCGACCCGTATACCAGAGCCAAGCGGCAGGAATGATGAAGGCGACCATTCCCGGCAACACCAGAAATGCAATGAGCGCTCGTGTGAACATGAGCCCTAACGCCGCGGCTCAGCGGCGCGCTTCCATCTCTAAGCACTCAGGAGCCCATTGGCGTTTTGAGCAGCTGAACATCCTTCAGCCAGACTTTGCCTCTTCCCTCGACAACCAAGTTCAGCTTGATCAGGTCTGGTCTTTGCCCCTTCTTCAGGTAAAAGGGGATCTCGTAGGAGGCCCAGTCGCTCGTGCCCTTAGCGACTTGGTTCAGTCCCTTCGAGAAGAATTCCCCGCGTCCTGGCAGACGACACCACATCTCCAGGAAGGCCCGGCCAGCTAGACCATCGGTCTTCAGCTTTGCTCGATAAATGACAAGACACTGCTCGGCTTGCGGCTCTTGCACCTCGAACAGACGGATCGTCTGCTCCTCCTTCGAGTCCACAATCCAGCCATCTTGCGCGACGGCAATAGCGTCCTGGCTCAACGTGCGGTCGGTCGTTCGGAATAGTCGAATCGTCTCGGAGGGACCCGAAGGCTGTGGCCGGCTGAAAATAGACTTGATCCAACTAATCATGTTCCCTCCCAAGTTTCATTTGTTCGAACCAGTCTCCTTCACCTGCCGAATCGGGATAGGAAGAAGCCTCACGGCTCCTCCCTCCCACACCACCGTGCATACGGATCACGTACACGGCGGTTCGATGAATTGAATTGTTATCTCGCTGCCAAACTCGGCAGCCCCAGGTTGCTAAAGTATCGCGCCGGAAGTGCCTGCGCAAGCGCTGGGGTGTTCGACAGGCGCCACGGTCCGTGCGCCGACTTGCTGGTGTGCCATGCTTCGCGCACGCTCACCCCGCGTCGTCGCAGTTCCCGGTAGCCCGCCCGGCCCCATTGCCTCCAGTGGTAGCAGCGTAATTTGCGTCGTATCCATTTGTCGAGGTCGCGCAGAGGACTCAGCACTTCGGCAATGCCGAAATACGCTTTCCAACCAAGCAGGGTTTCTCTCAGCTCTGCCACGACGTCCAACAATCGGTGGCCTCTCGTACGACGGGTCAGCTCGCGGATTCGCGCCTTGAGCTTTCCGATGGCCTGATCGGCCACCTTGAGCTTGGCTTCGTTGCGACTGACCGTGAAGCCCAGGAACGTGCGATTCCACGGGTGATCCACCGCGCTCTTTCTCGTATTCACTGTGAGCCGCAGTGAGCCTTCGATAAAGCGCTTCACGCTTGCCATCACCCGCACGCCCGCGCGTTCGCTTCTGACCACGATGTTGCAGTCGTCCGCGTAGCGGGCAAAGCGGTGGCCGCGCCGGTCCAGTTCCCAGTCCAGTTCATCCAACACCACGTTGGCAAGCACCGGCGACAGTGGACCGCCTTGCGGCACGCCCTCCGTCGTGGCTTCAGTTTCCTCGCCCACGCGAACCCCAGCCTTGAGGTAGCGGTTGATCAGGCGCAGCAGCGTCCGGTCGGGCACGTGGCGTCTGAGCCGCGCGACCAACCGGTCGTGATTGACCCGGTCAAAGAACGCTTCCAGATCGAGGTCCACCACCCACCGGCGGCCTTCGCGGATGTCCGCCTGCAATTGCCGCACGGCCTGATGCGCCGAGCGCTGCGGGCGGAATCCGTAGCTCCTCCGATGAAAGTGGGGCTCCCATTGCACTTGTACGACTTGTGCGATGGCTTGCTGGATAAAGCGGTCCAACACCGTGGGAATCCCCAACAGGCGTTTGCGCCCGTCGGGCTTCGGTATCTCCACGCGCCGTACCGGTTGCGGGCGGTATCTGCCCGCCGCCAGTTGCGCGCGAATCTCCCGCCAGTGGTGTCGGAGGTACTCTGGCAGTTCATCAACACTCATACCGTCGATGCCCGGTGCGCCTTGGTTCTGGCGTACTTGCTTCAGGGCACGTTGCAGGTTCGCGCGCGTGAGCACGCATTCGAGCAACGTGAAGTTCGCAATCGACTCGGGCGCATCCCGTTCTCCAGCCGCAGGTTCATCCCGTGGCGTTGCCACGGCCGGCTCTCGCCGGTTGTCAGATGCCTTCCCGCTGCTCTTCACTTGAGGCCTTCGTCTTCCATCGTTCGGGCCTTCGGCCGGGGCCTGCCGACCTACTTTGCCCTTGGCTGACTTCTCCACGGTATTCAGCGCCAATCGCTCAGCACCCAGCCTCGATGCTCCGAAGCACCGCAGAGATCTCCCGGGGTAAGACACGTCACTGTCGCTGCACGAGCGCCGGATTTACAAAGTGCACCCCGACCGCAGATGGAGGGCTTCGCGGTTACGTGCCCGCTCGCCCCGGATGCACCACGCCTCATATCCGGTTTTTGTTCATCGCCCCGCAGCTTCGGGTTCAGCTTCCTTCAGACCCCACCTCGCGGTGACGCCCTTGCCGTTTCCCTAGCCTTCGGCTCTGCGAAAACCTGGCTGTCAGACTCCCACCGACATAGTTACGTGCCATGCCCGGCACACACGTACCGCCCTGCATACGCAACC